>Ga0137433_1000348_pt1 | contig 25909 bp, 24 predicted proteins | sample EasRivERMZT840_2_FD_102335 | JGI IMG/M metagenome (GOLD analysis project Ga0137433, IMG submission 102335) | Soil microbial communities from meander-bound floodplain in the East River, Colorado, USA - East River MetaG ERMZT840_2 | ecosystem: Environmental > Terrestrial > Soil > Floodplain ...
GAAAGACAATAGCAATTTGATTTCCACCGATATAATTTTGATTCACTTGATTTATAACACTCGTATGAGCTTGAGCATCGCCAGTAACGATTGAAGAAAGTGTACTTGAGGCAGTATTACTTCCTGTTTCTGCAGTAGTTGAGGCGGTATTTGTTATATCGGCATTATTAGTCGTTTGAGCATTTATAATTGGCGTGCTGTGACCAACTGAATGTCGACTAGTGAGGAAATTTTCAAAGAATGCGGCATTAGGCAAAACCACATCACCAGAAAAACTACCGTAACTATTAAGCACAAGCATTAAATAACTTGAATCGACAAAATTAGCATTGGCCACATTTAAAACATTAGCATTAGCATAAGCGTCACCAGTCACAACAGCAGCATTTGTACTTGACGCAGTGTTATCCCCTGTCCCTGATCGAACAACAACATCATTTGAAATAACTGCATTATTTGTCGTTGATGCAGAAAGGTTTGTTGATGATTGAAGTGAGGTAGTACTGACGGCCATACAAGTAAAGCACGGCCCAGAAGCACCTGGACTTAAAATGAGGTCACGAAGATCAACATGGGTGTTACCCTGCACTAGCGCACTCAAAAAAGCAAAAAATGCTTCGGAATTAAAAATATTCACATTCACCACATTGGTCACAAACGCTTCAGCTTTTGCATCCCCCGTCACAATGGTGGCTGGCTCTGAAGTATTCGAAGGATTTGTACTTGTGGCTACTTGATCAGATGGGGTGGTTGTGGCAGTTGTCGTTGCAAAATCAGTATCAATAGGAGAAGTTGAAGAAGCAATATCGTCTGTTGAGGTACCACTAATAACTTCATTATTTCCCGTTAAAGCTTCTGATAGAACTGTGTTTGTTGATGTGGCGTCATTCGTTGAATTTATTGTTGTGGTTTCTGGAACTGGCTCAAGAACTGGCTCTGGTTCAGGCTCAGGTATTGTCTCAACGACAGGTTCTGGAGCAATGACTTCATCCTCAGCAAAAACCTGATGAGACTGAAGAATAAGAATTGAAATAATAAGAACAATAGATAAGAAACGTTGAGTGAAAGTTTTCATAGAAAAAGTATTTATCCTCGCATAGAGTTCTGATCCGACAATCGGAGGATCGAAGAACCCTATTCGAAGACAGAATTGACAGCGTCAATTCTGTCTAAGAAATTACCTTCGAATGCGAACGAGGTTTCGGTTAAAGACGTTAAGCAATTCTGAATGGGAGTCGGTATTGCCAGCATTAACTGAACCGCCGCCACCGCCCTCAACATGACTACCGTCATTCCCGGCGACATTAACATCACCAGAAAGTGTAACGTTACCACCGGTAGTAGCACCCCGAGCTTGAGCTCCATTTGAGTCATTAACACCAGACGAAGCTGCGGCAACTACACTGTTAAGGTTTGAAAGCGCGTTATCATTTCGTACCCGAATATCATTAACGGCCCATGGTGTAGCTTCAATATCAGCCTCATTGTGATTAAGTCTGTTTTCAACTCTTGAGGTAGCAGATGCATTGCCAGTACGGATATCTCCGCCGAAGCCACCGAGTACTGTGCTACCACCATTTCCAGCTTCATTGGCATCGCTGGCGCGATCAATATTGCCACCAGATGTCCGATTTCGAGCCGGACCACCGTCGGCGATATTGCTACCTGATGAAGCAGAAGAACTAACTGAATTTGTCACTGTAACCATATTGTCGTTATGAACAACAATATCGCCGGCGGCAAAAGCAGGAAGGGCACTGGCGAGCATTGTGGCCACAGTTGTTGCTGCTAAAATTTTTTTCATAAATTATTTTGGAAATTAATATGTTTGATAATTTTTTACTGACTGCATCGACCGGGTTAGAAAAAGGCATTACAAAATCGCTTGGATATCATCTATCCAACGCACCTTTTACAATTTTTAAAGAGAGTAAAAAGGAATTGACGAGTTCGTAACTTTCTTTTGGACTAACAACTTGCAATTACCAAGACGAGGAGACTCGGGCTTACTTACAGACCAGGCCACTTTCAATACAAAACCCCTCCATCATATTATATAGAGGGGTTTTGCGAGGAATGATTAGGAATTATCTTTACCGATTTCCACCTCGATTACTTACGACAGAAGATACACACTGACCTTGATTCCTGAATCCGAAGAGCAGATAACCGCCATTTTTACACTGATCTTTTGACGTAAGTATTGGCTCATCCCCAACTTCATCACCGTTGACACTTATATTGTCGAGATAAACAAAGCCAGGACCGACATCCGTGCCTTCATCAAAGATAATTTCAATATCTTCAAGAATTCCCGTAGTAGTACTCGTCGTTGTGCCGGTTATCGGAATTCCGGCAGCCGCAAAGTCTGCTGGTCCAAATTCAACGTGTACCCAGCCAGTTGTTGTGGCTGTGGTCGTTGCTGTTGAGGTTCCTGTGGTTGTCCCTACCGGATCAAGGAGCGTGTGAGTTCCTTGCGTACAACCTAAGAAGTAAATCGTGCCATCAACTTGAACATTGAATCGTGGTGCTCCGGCCCCGCAATGACCATCTGTTCGATAATCGAAGTTAAGTTCAGTTAAAGCACTGACTGGTCCTCCTTCAAGCGGAGTGATGACATCAGCTCCTGCCGCTGCAATTGTTGGGGTTGGACAACCTTTTTTCAGGAACAAAATTGAATTGTCCGTGGTGGTAGCTTCAGGTACCCATCCGGCTTCAACATCACAGTTTTCGCCTTCGGCCACAAATTCAAATGGAACAACCTGGAGATCTGAACCAGATGGATCACCTGGCGGCGCGGCATACGACGCGTTTGTGATAACCAGCGCACTCATCAGGACAAGTGATGAGAATATTGATACTATTTTTTTACTCATAAGAAGTTTGAAATTAATAATTAAAACCGCCCAAGGCGGCATAGTCCTACTGACGGTTGACCGCCTCAAAATTAACATTAAGGAAATTCTGCTATTCAAATGCTAATCGGGCTAAAAGATACACCACGCTTGACTCGGCTCCTTGATTAAGATTGACGGTTTTTTCCCCGAGACCATCATAACTACCACCGGTTTCATAATCATAGATGACTTGATCGAGAAGATTATTTCCCAAAAACCATTGAAAAGCCTGTAACATTTTGTTTTTGTAATGCTCTTCTCTGGTTATTTCCCACGCCTGCTTCAAGGCCAAAACGAGGGCCGTGACCTCTTCGGGTTGTTGATCATAGAGATTCTTTTTTTGACCTTTTCTAAACCAACCACCCTGACCAACAGGAACACAAATGTCATCTTGAAAACTGTGAGTTAAAAGAAAATTGAGGGAGGCTTGAGCAAGTGCCAGATATTCCGGATTACGAAACCGACGATAGGCAATAAAAAGCACTTCGGGTAAGACGCCATTAGAATATGTCATAACCTCTTCAAACCAAGACCAATCGGCTGTCGCATTTTTTTTATAGAGTCTCACGAGATTATCAACATATTTTTTCATGGTTTTTTCTATCTCAGGATTTTGTTCAACAGTAAGCCACATATCGAAAGCTTTGATGTATTGGGCCAAGGTTCGAGGTGTCGTAATCTTTCGATGGAGATCAAGGTGGGAGGTAAAGAGACTTGCCGCTTTGTGTCGGACATCAAACGGCAAAGCTGATGATGCAGCAGTAGAAACTAGAGCATACATGGTTCGAGAATTGGCATCACTGAGATTTTCCGTCGTGTTTCGCTCATGATGAAATGTTCGGTCATAGTTTACATAATTTCGGAACCATTTTTTATCAGGATCGCTGACGTATTCAATAAAATTGAGGTAGGTTTTGATGAGTTTAAGAGCGATGTCTCCCCCATTTTTTTCATAATAAGAAATCATGGCCATCAGGGCTCGGGCATTGTCGTCGACGGTGTAGCCCCACTCGGGGTCAGGCTCAATGTGGCGGGCAAATTGAAACAGGCCAAAATCATCAGTCATTTTAATTAGATGACGCAATTTAATCTTAGGCAGATTTTTTTCCTTTTTGCCCAATTGAGGAACTAAAGAAATATATTCTTTCATGTAGGAGATGATGACATTTCGCCATTCCATTTTTCGAGTTTTAAAGTAAGCAATTTGACCCATACTTTCTCGGAGCGAATCATTGGCCAAGAGTTCAAACAGAGTACTTTTAATTTCATCGGAATTTTTAAAATTAACTAACCGCCCAATATCGGGGGTTACCACTTCAAGGGCTTGAGCAAATTTAGTAGCAATGACGGTTCGACCAGCCCCGAGTGCATATGACAATGTTCCTGATACGGCTTGGTTTGGATCGAGTGGCACAGCCAAATATATATCCGTCGCTTGAATATACTTTAATAATTCTGGAAGCTCGACATACTTATTTATAAAGACAACATGTTTTTCAAGACCAAGCGCTCTGGTCTTATTAATAAGCGACTGACGGTACGCTTCACCTTCTTTTTTAAGTACCGAGGGGTGGGTTGCTCCAATAACGAGATACACAACGTCTGGATATTTCGCCACAACTTGCGGCAGAGCTTTAAGGACATATTCGATCCCTTTACCCCGGCTCAGAAGTCCGAACGTAGATAAAACTTTTTTGCCCACTAGATCAAACTCTTCCTTCATTTTTGCTGGCTCAGTATATGGTAGAGGGTGAATACCGTGCGGAATAACAGAAATTTTTGACTCAGGCACTCCATAATCCCGGATGAGAAAATTTTTCGCGAGTTTCGTCATAACCACAATTCGATCTGCATATTTGGTCAGATCTTGAGTCACGGTATGAAGTTCGGGATTTGGATTCGGCAACACTGAATGCATGGTAAGCACTATCGGCCTTTCCACCGCTTTCATGAAGTGAATGATATGCGAACCATATTCCCCACCAAAAATTCCATACTCATGTTGAATATTGACGAGTCTGACCTCACGCAAGTCATTTAAAAAATGAGCTGCCTTAAGGTAATCTTCCAGCTTTTGTTCATTAATTTCAGCAATAACTTTTTTTCGATAGTCATAACCAGATCGATCCCCGACATTCATCGCCACCACCCTCGATTCTTCCCGGGGAACATAGAGCTCATCAAAAGCATTAGTCAAGTCCTGGGTGAAGGTGCCTATACCACAAGCTCGAGGTGGAAATGTACCGATATAGACAATCCATGATGTATTTTTCTTCGGTTCCTGAAATGAAGGTAGTCTTCGGGAAGACAAAAAGCCAGCGACGGCTGTGTTTCGCGCCGCTCCCACGTTATATTTCATAGATGTTGAGATTTAGAAGTAAAACGTAAAGCAGAACCTCACGGTATTAGGCGTTTCTTCATATTACAAGCGTTTCTTCCGTCGCTTTACGAGATGTGTGACGGCCAATCTTAAGAATACTTTCAGTATCCTCTTCATTACATTTAACTTTGCAACTCTTTGATCAGACTTTCAACATCAATCGATTTTACCGCAATTCTGCTATCAGCCGCACCGTAGTAAATATAAATTCGGCCGTTTTTTAGTACTGCCCCGGTAGGAAAAACCACATTGTTGACGTCCCCAACTTTTTCCCATTCTTGGGTTGGTGAAAAGAGTGGTTTTTGAAGCCGGCCAATAACTTTTGTTGGATCTTTAAGATCAAGAAGAGCCGCCCCCGCGTGATAACTTCGTTTATCATCATGTTCACTGACTCCATGATAAATAAAAAGCCAACCATAAGGAGTCTCAATCGGTGGACAGCCTCCGCCCATATATTCAAAGGGTTCTTCTGGGTGAAAAATAGTGTGTGAATCAAGCTCTTTAAGATATTCCAGCCAATATTCATCCGTCAGATCAGCAAAATTTTTGAAATAAATAATTTGAATGCCTGGTTTAATTCGGTGAATCATCGCAAACTTACCATTAATCTTCTGAGGAAAAATGAAGGCATTCTTATTCCACATCAAGACATCCTCGCCCGCACTCGATGCACCCGCAGCATACAAAAGATATTTTTCTTCATGCTTCAAACCCCGGAAAAAATCCGTGATGCTATTGTATTTTATCCGAGGTGAGATAGTTCCTTGCTTCGTGAAGTGAAGAAGGTCAAAACTGGTAGCATAGGCAATAAGCGCATTGACGCCGTCATAGGCAGTGTAGAAGAGGTAGTATTGTCCGTCATGAAAAACGATGCGTGGGTCTTCAATGCCGTGTCGTTCGTAATCAAATTCAGGAATAAGAACAGGCTTACTTGAGCGATAGATAACTTTATCGTCTTTGATTTGGCAATACCCAATGGTTGAATAATTGCCTTGCCGAACCGCCCGATAGAACATATGAGTAATTCCATCCTTCTCGATACATGCTGGGTTAAGAACTGCTTGGTTCTCGAATTCTTCTTGAGTTCGTTCGAGAATGACTCCTTCATCTTTGATACTAAACATAAACTACACTTTTAATTACCTTACTAATTACTCATACTACGTACAAGATCGGTCTATTGTAACATCATGACTTTAGAACGCAACCGTACTCATGAAAGCTCTGGTGGTTTTTTATGTCTATAGAGAAGGAACTCGTACCTTAACAATACAACAGTCACAAAACTAACCTCGAAAGGAGCTCGTATGATCTTCAGGATTCATGAGAGGCCTCTGCCGATTCGGATTTTGGTTTTCTTGTTCAGTCTCATTCTGGCTTTTTTACTTTTTGCTCTTATGTGGCGATTCAACTTTCTCTGGATCAGGGACATCGCAGCGGTAACTAAGAGCACGATTACAAACGAAGTGAACGATCTGAAAGCGAGAGTTGAAAAACTGCCGACCACCGTCCCAAGCGAGGACCGCGTTCAGAAGATTTCAGAAGAGAAATCTGTCGACGCTGTGAGAGTCTTCACTACCGGCCGGCACGAGCCAGCAATCGCCAGCTTCAATGCCAGGCTCGAAGAACTGAAGAGTGAGCTGAGAAGTAAACCGTCGGGTCTCAGTGAAGAAGCTGTTCGGGTAATTGTTGGCAATGCCAACCGTGACACGGCGACAAAAAGCGATCTTGAGGCGCTGTCCAAGCGCCTGACGAAGTATGAAAACGATCGAGCCAATACTATTCGCCGAGAACAAACGAAAGAACGAACTCGCGAGTGGCTGACAATTCGACCGAGCGGAAAAGACAACGTGTTCATCTACTCTTTGCAGCAGAAAAAACTGTTGTTCACCACCTCGGGCGAAATTCAATTTTTGCCGCTCTCTCAGGAAAGTCTCGTCTACTGTTCGTATGAGCGGTCAGAAGATGGATCGTTCCGGATCGAAGCCACTGCTGGATTCCCCGGCCTTAAGCTTGACTCAGGTGGTAGGCTGGTGGAAATTCCTCCCATTTCCGGCAATCCTGAGACCACCGGTATGATGGGAATGATTCGGATTATTGATCGAGATGCAGGTGGTAGGATTATAAACACCATCGAGCGTGGACCTGACGTTTTCTTGGTGAGCTCGAAAGAGCTTCAGGTTGAAATGATTGCGAAGGAAGAAAAGTTTGAGTCGAGAAGAACCGAGACCAAGAACCTGACAACTACAAATACGACGCCGGTCGTAAACAGAGATGGGTACCGGGTCTACCATATGTATCCACCCGAATTTTACGAACGGCCGATGGAACTGTATCGAAGGTAAGAACCAATCGAAAGGAGTTTCCGAATGAAAAAAATTTCCCTGCTCATCCTGTGCTCACTCGTGGGCACAGGCTGCTCGAATCGAACAAGTGTGTCTCAGAATCGAATTGAACTGGCGGACGGGATCGAATACGTCGTTACCTCGGGTAGCGCCCACAACTTTTTCGGTCCCCAAACCACGTTCCAGCGCGACATGATCATCGACCACAATCGCCGCGAACTGTATTTCAATCACGAAAATGTGGCGTCAGCCGCAGGTGATGGCACCGGCCATCACCTGATCCAAGGTGCTTCATTTGTCGGCGGAAATTTTGTCCACGGTGCCCTCATCCGGCCCGCCCGGACGAGGATCAATGTCGAAAATGGCAATGACATTTCCAACCGTCAACGAGCTGTCTCCCAAGGCAGCTCAGCCCGAACTGGTCCGGTCTCGGCCCAAGGTGGTCAAGGAGGCCAGGGCGGTCAGGGTGGAAACGCCAACGCCCAGCAATCCCAAGGTCAGGGTCAACACCAAGGTCAAAGCCAGGGACAAGGTCAGAACCAAGGTCAATCGGCGCAGGGTGGTAATGCGAATGCCAATTCAAATTCCCACTCTGGCGCCGGCGCCACGGCCAATTCTGGTTCAAGTTCCCAATCGGGTTCAAGCGCCAACGCGAACAACTCGAATGTGAGCAACAACAATAATCAGAATTCCAGCGGCTCCTCCTCAAGTTCCGGCTCCGGTGCGACGATCATGCACAACTAGCCCCAAAGTTTCGTGACAGTAGTTGATCACAGTCCGGCTCATTTGGAGTCGGACTTTTTTATACTATAATAGATATATGAACCAAGCGTACGCGGAACGGACTCACGAAAAAATGAAAGAGGTATTAATGGATCCTGAAGCCCAAGGACCAGATATTCATTACTACATGATTCGCGGTGGCAGTGATAAGAAAAATATTACGGTATGGGAACCTGGTATGGTTGGAAGTGAATATATTAAAACCTATGGTCACTACCATATTATTGATTTCAAAGAGACATATTGGATAATTGAAGGTGAAGGAATTTTGGTCCTGCAAATGCGAAAAAAAGATGCTTCAGGAAATTTTATTGATAATGAAATTGAATCTTTTAAGGCTTTGAAAGTAAAAGCCGGTGATAAAATTGAAATTCCCTCTTTTGCCGGACACCTCTTAGTTAATACCGGAAAAACCTGGTTGGTGACATCAGATGATAGTCCAGTGCATTTTGATAAAGGTGATTCGGCAAGTATGCCGCAACATGCTGACTACGAACCAGTACGAAAAATGAAGGGTTTTGCCTATTATATTATAGAAAAAAATGGCCAGCCAGAACTGGTTAAAAATTCTCAGTATCTGTCAGTCCCAGAAGCTAAAATAGAAAAGTTTAAAAAGAGTTGGTTCTAACCTCCTCTTTGTTCTGGCTGGCCACCCCGAATTTCTCGGTAGCGCTCTTTATATTTTTCTATCGTTTTTTCTACTTCTTCGTGAGGAATTTCCACTCTCAAAAGATCAATCGCATTAATCGTGTCGTAAATATCGAGTTTGTTTTGCAGTTTGAAAAGTGAATCTCGCCACAAAATCGCTTTCTCATATTCCCCATGTTTGGCTGCTTCGGCTTCAAGTTTTTTCATCATATCAATAAAGGCATGATATACCCCTTCCTCAGCTCCACCCTTGCCTATAGTTCGGTCCTTGAAAGGAATTCTGAGCATCGCCCCTTGTGATTTCATCATATCTCGAATCATGCCGGTTCGCTGCCAATTAAATGCAGTTGAGATAATACTTTCGTACAATTTACTAGCTCTGGCTAATATTTTTTCACTCACATCCGGAACCATGCGAATAGTTTCAAGCAACCGATAGGCCCCATCTTCAATCATTTCCACACTCCACCAAGGTTTTGCTGAAGCCCACCAAAAGTGATCACTCGCAAGAGCCACATCCATTCGTTTCCTGACTTGATCAAATCGCGAATGAGTTGGATCCATCCGATACACTTCTTTAAGAGCAAGCTCCACCAATTCCCATTGCCACTTATGAATTGCATTTTCCGGATCAGACCAGGATAAAAATTGAATATCCCGCTCAATATCTTCTTTACTGCTTGCCCACGTCGCTCGAATTGGACTAACTTCAACCACCTCATGATAATGGTCAAGAACATCGGAAATATTTACTAATTCAAAATCTGGCGAATTCCAAACATCAAAAAGCATTTTCTCCAAGCCCGGACGATGATGGCCAAATGTTTCTCCGTCCATAGCCGTGATTAAATAGCGGTTGCTGGCCAAATCATCTTTCATGGCCTGCTTCAAAGTTTCCGGTGAGCGAACCACCGCACTCATAATTAAGTTGCTCATGCGCCGTTCTCGGAAAAAGACTCGGAGATTCGTGCCTTTAATTTTATAAATTTTTGTATAATCAACTTTTCCTGGTTCACCCGAGAGAGAAATTTCATCCAGAATCATCCAATCAAAACCAAGATCATCAATCACTTTCGCCACTTCTTCTTTGTAAGCCATTTCGGGTGGAAAAAAACCTCGAGGCTTATATGAGTTGCCAAGATAAAATGAATTTGTTTCATCATTCATTTTTATTTGCCGCACAATTTCATCAGCCGATAAGAATGGCAAAAAGGCGTGATATTTAGCCGAACTCGTAAATTCTAGTCGGCCATCTTTTCCGGCTTCCCGAATCATCGAAATAAGATCTGAGTAGCCGTTTTTATCGAATAATTCTAAAAGGGCGCCGTTAATATTAAGGGTTAAGCGCAGGTGGCTGTTTTCTTTAATATGACTGAAGATGGGCAAATAACTCTGAGCAATAATTGCCTCAAGAATGTCTTTTTGCTGATCAGCTGGCTGATAAACGTGAAGAAAATTTGCCCACTTCATAGCACAACGGTTTTTACAACACCTCTGGCTCGATTTCGAAATTCTATGGCTCGTTGGAGAAAATCAACATATTTTTTAGCTGAGCTGTCCCAGGAAAAATCCTGGAGCATGTCTTGTCTTTGAAGATATTGCCAATCTTTTTTGTCCCGATAGGTTTCAAAGGCTCGAATAAAAGCAATCATGAGTGATGATGAATTATATTTTTCAAATACGAATCCTGTCCCCGTTTGTTTGTTGGGATTGTAGTCTTCCACCGTATCAGCCAGTCCTCCCGTTTTTCGGACAATTGGCACTGCCCCCATGCGCATCGCCTCCATCTGGGTTAAACCTGAAGGTTCAAATTTTGATGGAATCAAAACCGCATCAACTCCGGCATATACAATATGAGGCAAAATCGGGTCGAATTTCAAATGGGTCGCCACCTTATCTGGATAGCGCGTTTCAAGATCATGGAAAAAACCCATAATGTCGGCATCACCTTCACCCACAATCACCAATTGCATTGGCAATTCTTGAAGCAGGGTCTCCATCATGTTGTACATAAGATCGAAACCTTTTTGTTTGACGAGGCGCGCCACAATTCCCACTAAAAATGTATTTTTTGCCACCGGCAAACCAAATCGTTCTTGAAGAACTTGCTTGTTTTTGGCTCTGGTTTCAACTTTTGAAGCATTATAGGGATGAACAATATACGGATCATGTTCGGGATCCCACTGTTTGTAATCAATACCGTTTAAAATTCCCGTGAGAACTGCTCGACGCTCTCGTAATAATTCATCGAGCGTCTCGCCATATTCTTTGGTCAGGATTTCTTTGGCATAGGTTTGAGATACCGTCGAAATACCGTCGGCGTACATAATCCCACGTCTCATAGCATTTAGTTTCATTAATCGGGGATTTTCAAAACCTGGAATTGGTGAATGACCGTCGTCATAATCCATTTCTTGGACAAAACGATGATCGAACATACCTTGATAAAATAAATTGTGAATGCAAAAAACCGTTGGAATTTTTGAGAGTTTTGGATCGTCTTTATATTCAGTCCGAAGATAATTGGCTAAATATCCCGTTTGCCAATCAGAAATGACGATAATATCTGGCGTCCATTCAGAATGGATCCGAACAAATTCCAACGTACCTCGGCTTAAAAGCGCCCAACGAATTGGATCGTCGGCATACCCATAGACGTTGGCTCGTTGCTCATAATATTCCTGATTTTCAATAAAATAGGTCGTGACAGGATCGGTCGATTCTTTTGGAGTATATTGTTTTATGTTGCAAATGAGATTGGCTGGGCCGGTTTCATTATTGGTTGGCACTTCAAGGTGTTCATGGATAACTTTGAGCTTCCATTGATCATCATTGATAAACAAGTATCGAGGAATAATAACGCGGGCATCGTGACCTAAACGATTGAGGGCTCTCGGGAGGGCATGCATGACCGATGATAAACCACCAACTTTGGCAAAGGGTGCAGACTCCGTGGCCACGAAAAGTATCTTAAGACCAGTCTTTGATCCAAAAAGTTTCATGTCTTTTTATCGTATCATAAAACCAACCTCGACACTACTCCATCATATACAATTTCCTCAGGTACTCGTGAATCATCCGAGTGGCGGTGAATCGTTCTTTAATGGTATGGGTCGTTGAGCGAATCTGTTTTATCCAACCTTCAGGAATATTTTCTGCATTTCGTTTGAAATAAAGTGGAGCAATAACGTTTTCAATTGTTTCGTACAATGCTGCGTCAGTATTTTCATCAGGCAAAACCCAACCCATATCTTGCCAATCAACTTCTTCAAACCACCCATCAGACACACTGCATTGTAATCCGCCATTGAGCGCCGACTTCATACCGCTCGTGCCGCACGCTTCCACCCCGCGGGTTGGGGTGTTAAGCCAGACATCTGCCCCACCAACCAGTTTCTTGGCATCATCAATAGAATATCGCGGCAAATATACCACTTTTCCTTGAAGGCTAGGATCGTTTGTATGGGCTTTAATTTTTTCCGCCATTGCCATACCCTCTTTATCAGCTTCATGAGCAATTCCCGCTACAATAAACTGCACGGGCATTTTGGCGTGAGCCACAATTTTTGCTAAGCGAGCCAGATCTGAAAACAATAAATGAGGTCGTTTGTAGGCAGTAATGCGTCGGGCCCATACAATGGTTAAGGCCTCGGGATTAAGTTCGACTTTTGTTAGCTTCTTCACATGATCAAGTAATTCTTTTCGGAGTGTGTTGCGAATGGACCAAATATCACCGTCAGTCAGAACACTTTGGCCTTCCTCTGGCCAATGACTTGAACGCCAGCGCTTAGCATAGACACCATTAGTAATAGGAATGAGCGGACTATTTTGATGTTTGTGCTTTTCAAAAATCGTATGGAGCATACTTACTCCATTTGAACGAATCGAGGATTTGAGGAGAAAGCGCGTGGCCGAAAATGTATCGGGATCTTGTTTATCATTGCCTAAGGAAAAAAATTCATCAAAATCAATTCGGTGATGCTCAAAATATTCATGAATAATTTTTTTAAATTGCTCGCGCTGTAAAAAAATTCCGGCTCCCGAGAGAATCGTGTGTTTGGTGGCGACAATTTTTGACCGCATTTGCTGAAGAGCGGCAGTAAAACTTGATTCTTGAGGATTATCAAGTAAATATTCTGCCGCCAAAGCTAAGGCAACAAAACTGGTATGACCTTCATTTAGGTGATAGATGTCCGGTACAATACCAAGCGTTCGGAGAAGTTTTACCCCACCAACCCCAAGAACAAGTTCTTGGAGAATTCTTGTGCCGGTATCAGGATCATATAATCGATGAGTAATTTTTCGATCTTGTGGAGCGTTCATCTCGACATCGGTGTCAAGCAAATATAATCGAGCGCTGCCGTAGGTATGAGTCCACACCTGAGCTCCGACCGTTCGATTCTCAATATTAATTTCAATGATGAGAGGTTGATTTTTTTCGGTGCGAACTTTCTGAAAACCGGTGTGCTTGAGTTCCTGCTCTCGATCACCTTCAAAGTCTCGGTCTCGGGCAAAGCCACCGTTATAAAAAAGTCCGACCGCGACAAAAGGCACTTTCATGTCACCGGCCTCAAAAAGAAAATCACCGGCTAAAATTCCCAAACCCCCAGCGTACAATGGTAATGAATCTTCAATCCCATACTCCGCACAGAAAAATGCAATCATATATCTCTATCATATCCTGTAAGTTCTGCTCTTTGCAATCCGTCTACGAGTGCGAGGGTCGGTATTATCAAAACCAAAAAAATTTTTTATGGCACAAAGAGATGACACTCGAGATCCTGAACGAGAAAAAAAATTGGAACAAGAGGGCGAAAAAGCCAGCCACAGCCGAGATCCATTAGCTGATGATGGGGATAAGGATTTTAATCTCAATGACGACGATTCAGTCGAAGAACGATAAATAAGTTTTCCACAGATGCCCAACTACCGTTTGAAAAAAGAGCGGTAGTTGGGCTTTTATTATGGAAGAGTTTGCTAGAAATAATGAGGGTAGTAGAATGAATAGAGCTCTTACTTCTAGAGTTCGTTTAGTAACTAGTCTCATCACCCATGCCAACAATCTCAAGTAAAATCATCACTGAAGATGTATCTCGTCTCGCCATTTCCTTCGATCCGCACCGAACCATTCAATGGATTGGTGGGGTGAGTGGTTGTACCTTAGCTGAGGTAACGGAAAAAATTCAGTCTCTCATTCTTGAGAGTCCGCTTGAGCCAATTAATCTCTTGGTTACCTCGCATGGTGGCCCAACCGGCATTGGGATGAGTTTTTACGATTCGATGAGAAGTATTTATAAACCAAATCTCTACACGATTGGTTCCGGTGATGTGGACTCAAGTGGTATTATTGTTTTTCTTTCGGGCGCGCGACGCTTTCTCACTCCAAACACCACTCTCCTCCTTCACTTAGCTGGCCGAACTTTTGATATGCCGAAACGTCTCACTACCCCAGAACTTGAATCCATTATTAAAGAAGATAAATTAAAGGATTTTCAATACGCGTCAGTTATCGCCGATCGGTCCGGTGGCCAACTCACAGTTCAAAAAGTTTTAAATCTCATGGCCCATAACACAGTCCTCACTCCAACCGAAGCCGTAAAACTTGGAATTGCTGACTCAGTGCTCGTCTGAGTGTAATAATAATATTTTCCACTCCAGTCCGTCTTTAGGAGTATGGAATTTGCTCAATTTTTTATCCGCGTTGGAGTGTCGATGACCATGGTGGTTTTTGGTGCCCACCAAATGTTGCGGCCTGGTTTGTGGCTTGACTACATTCCGCGGTGGCTTGAAAAAATATTGCCAACTGGTCCAAAGACATTTATGCGAGTTCATGGTCTCGGCAATATCCTCCTCGGTTTCTTTCTTCATCTTAATTTATTTCCAAAGGCTGCAGCCTGGCTTGTTTTTTTCTGGTGGCTGGTGATTATTCCCTTCGCTTTTCGAAAAAATTGGACAATTGGCCTTAGAGATTTGACCATACTTTTTGCCATCATCGCTTATTTGATTTTGATATACTAGATACAGACTATACCAATGGAGGTGCACATGGCTATCTTTGCTGGATTTCATTGGCCTTGGGGTAATAATCGCTTTACCACTATTACAGAAGCCCAGGAACTACTTGGATTAGATCGAGTATATGAATCTGAGCGCGTCATGCCAGCCTGGGGAAAAAAGGCAATTGAACTTCCTGTCCTCTATCCCACGAGTGTCCTTAAGCATTGTGTGAAGGAAAATACTCGACGCAAGGAAAAAATGGATTGGCGCTTAGTGTACGGAATCGGTCTATCACTCAGGCAACAATTTGAAATTCGCGGTGATGATCCACGATTTCAACCATGTTTCTACGACGGTAATACAACCTGGCGACTTCCCGAGAATCGCTGGACCATTGAAGTGTTTGCTAGTGGTTATTACCTCATTAATTTTAGACTACTATTTAAGAACTATAAGATGAGCACTCAGGATCTTATGGTCTCAGAACTTGGGAAAGTCTACAGCGCACTTCTTCCTCAAATTCTTTCGGAAGTTCTGTTTTCCATCTTTATGTTGACGAAGGAAAGGCTGCTGCAACGAGAAATTCATTCTTCTCCAACAATTGATGCATTCGGCTATCATGTGAAAGTTGGTTATTTCGATTCAAACGGTTTGACCATTGGCTCGCCTGATTATAAGCGCATTGACAATGGTGTTGTAACTCACATTCGTCCCCATATTCCTGCCGATCCGACTTCCTAGTCGGATTTTTTGACAAATATGAATTTTCTTGTTATTCTTAAATAACTGCCGAAAGGCTTTTTTATTTATGGAAATTCGCAATATCGCTATTATCGCCCACGTTGACCACGGTAAGACTACTCTTACTGATGCTTTGATGCGTCAAACCGGCCAAGGTGCTGAGGACGTGAGTATGGATTCAAACACGTTAGAAAAAGAGCGTGGTATTACTATTTATGCCAAAAATACATCGGTTTTTTACCCTTCGAAGTCCTCAGGGCAAGCAACAAAAATAAATATTGTTGATACGCCTGGTCACGCCGATTTTGGTTCTGAAGTTGAGCGAGTCTTGCGATCAATTGATACCGTGCTTCTCGTTGTTGATGCCCAAGAAGGTCCAATGCCACAAACTCGTTTTGTGTTGAAAAAATCGCTTGAACTTGGATTGAAACCAATTGTGGTGATTAATAAAATCGACAAACCGGCCGCCGATCCCAAGCGCACCCATGATGAAGTCTTTGAATTATTTTTTGAACTTGGAGCAAGCGATGAACAGCTCGATTTTACGACCGTGTATGCTATTGGTCGCGAGGGAGTGGCCAAACGAAATCTCACTGATGAATCAAAAGATCTTTCTCCCCTCTTGGACGTTATTCTTGAAAAAGTTCCAGCGGCAAAAGCCAACATCGAAGCTCCGCTCCAAATGCAGGTATTTAATCTTGGCTATGACAACTTCCTTGGACGACTGGCTATTGGCCGGATTTACGACGGAAAAATAAAAGTGGGTCAGCCAGTTTTTGCTAAAAATCCTGACGGTAAAATTCATACGGGAAAAGTTACCAAACTTTTTACCTTTGAAGGAATCAGTAAAAAAGAAACCGACGCGGGCAGTGGTGGCGACATCGTGATGATGGCTGGAATTCCGGAAATTTATATTGGCGACACTGTTCTTGAATCTGAAACTCAAGAACCCTTACCAGCAATTAAAGTTGATGAACCAACTATTTCTCTCAATTTTTTAGTAAATGATTCCCCCTTTGCTGGTAAAGAAGGAAAATTTGTCACCGGTCGCCAAATTCGCGAGCGACTTGAGCGAGAATTAGAAATTAACGTGGGACTTAAAGTTGATTTCTCAAACGAAGACGCTGGTTACAAAGTATACGGCCGAGGCGAATTGCACATTGCAATTTTGCTTGAAAATATGCGACGCGAAGGTTATGAACTTCAAGTTTCTCAACCGCACGTTATTGTTAAAGAAGTTGATGGTGTAAAAATGGAACCATTTGAAGAAGTCATTATCGATGTGCCAAAAGAATCATCAAGTGTGGTAATTGATAAATTAAGTCGTCGACGTGGTCTTATGATGAATATGATTGAGGATCGAGGTCAAACTCGACTTATTTTTGAAATTCCGACTCGAGGTCTGCTTGGTTATCGCGGGCAATTTGTAGTGGATACGAAAGGTGAAGGGATTATGTCATCTCGTTTTCTTGAATTTCGCCCATATGCCGGTGTGGTGGAAAAACAAACTTTTGGTTCAATGATTTCCATGGAAAAGGGTAAATGTTTAGCCTTTGCCCTTGATAATCTTCAGCAACGAGGCACACTGTATATCGAACCAGGTCACGAGGTCTATGAAGGCCAAGTGGTTGGTAATACGACGAAGGGCGAAGATTTGTACGTGAATCCTACCAAAGGCAAGCAACTTACTAACATGCGAGCCTCAGGTTCTGATGATAGTGTTTATCTGGCAGCTCCATTTCTATTAAATATCGAACGGTCCATGGAAATCATGCAAGATGATGAATATATTGAAATTACCCCAAATTCTGTTCGTCTTCGTAAAAAGTTTCTTACAAAATCTGCTCGCGACAAAGCTTCTCGACAAGAAAATAAGTAAACAAAAACTCCCCTTCGAGTTATCTTGGGGGAGTTTTTATTTAAGAGAGTGAAGCTCTCGCCTCGCCGAAGCGGGTTATGCAACAGTCTTCCAATCGTTTGTTCGATTGGTTCGACTCATTTGTTCTCGAGGAACCATTGGTCGAGCTTCATTAACGATTAGTCGCCGGCCTTCAAACATTGAACCGTTGAGTTCTTGAGCGGCTGCATCAGCAGCAGCATCTTCCATTTCAACAAATCCGAAACCACGCGATCGGCCAGTTGCCTTTTCCATGATAACTGACGCCGAGATAACTTCCCCAAACTTTGAAAATGCTTCTCGAAGACTCTGATCATTCGTGCTGTACGGCAAGCTTCCTACGAATAACTTTTTTGCCATTTATAGTGTGTGCGTATATTTTATTACTATCGTATACGACCTCTCTCAAAACGAGAAACCTACGATGCCGGTAGTATACATATCCTAAAAAGAAAAGCAAGTAATTTCATGTAACGTCAAGCTCGAGCATAAATCCTTTACAAAGATATACAATCTGTTGTCGAATAATGGCCAATTTGAGTCCTTTTTATAGATTTCGTTACCGCCCCAACTTCAAGATCTTTCCCGAGCCTGTGGATAAGACTTCTGACATATGTTCCACTTGAGCCAGAAACCAGAATCTTGGCAATTTGAAAGTGAGGAGCACTTTTAGAAACTTTTTCTATATTTTCTGTCCATAATTTTTCAATTTCTTCCTGCCGAAAATCGCCTTTTACTAATTTAATTTTCTCGTGTACATTTTCTTCTATTTTTTTCGCTGACCGAGCAGTAAGTGAGAGTAATTTTATACTCTGAATATGAACTTCTCGGGTTGGAAGAGAAATTTCATGTATTTTTCCACTTCTGGCCCATTCGAACAATGGTTTTCCATCTACTGTCTTTGAAGAATACGGTGGATACTCTTGTTGGAACGTGCCAATATATTTTTCCAGCTTCTGCTTAATATCTTTTTCTGAAAAAATGTTTTTTGATGTATCGATTTTTGTAATTTTCCCTAAAATATCATACGTATCTGTTTCAATCCCTAAAATCATTTCGGCTTCATATGTTTTATCCAAATTCAAATACTGTTTTCGATTTTTGTTTTCGTTACCAACCAAAACAAGCAAAATCCCTTCAGCCATTGGGTCAAGTCGACCAGCATAACTGAGCACCGCATGTTTAAATTCTGGCTTTTTCTCCCGAAGCCTCGTCAGGGCCTCAAGTGGAGTCTCGCCCACATTTTTATATATACAAATCATGATTCTTAGGCTACAATCTAGCCCATGGATACCGAAAAGGCAAAGAAGCTTTCCACTGAAAGTTATAAGGGAGTTCGAGATTTTTACCCGGAAGACATGTTTATTCAGAATCATATTTTTTCTACCTGGAAAAAAGTGACCGAGAGTTTTGGCTACGCTGAATATAGTGCTTCAATCCTTGAACCAACCGAGCTCTATAGGTCAAAAACGAGCGAAGAAATCGTCAATGAGCAGACATATACATTTAAAGATCGCGGCGATCGAGATGTCACCCTTCGACCAGAAATGACTCCGACAGTAGCCCGCATGGTTGCCGGCCGCCGACGTGAACTTGGCTTCCCTCTTCGCTGGTACTCTATTCCTAACGTCTTTCGCTATGAACAACCTCAGCGTGGTCGGCTTCGTGAACACTGGCAACTCAATGCTGATATTTTTGGAGCTGAAGGAGCTGACGCTGATATTGAAATAATTACATTGACTTACAATATTATGAAAGCTTTTGGCGCCAAAGATGAGGACTTTGTGATTAAAATAAATAACAGAAAAGTATTTGAGGATTTAGCTACAAAGCACGGACTCACTGCTGAGAAAAAAACTCAATTACTCCGAATTATGGACAAGAAAGATAAATTACCACCGAAAGAATTCCAGCAAAAATTAGATGACCTCATAGAATGGAACTTTGATCAGGCTACTTCAGAAAGCCCAGATGTAGCCGAGGTTCGGTTACGACTAGCTAAACAGGGAATAAAAAATGTTGTATTTGATATTAGTATTGCCCGAGGTTTTGAATATTATACTGGTACGGTCTTTGAAGTATTCGACACGAATCCAGAAAATAAGCGCTCATTGTTTGGTGGCGGTAGATATGATAATCTCACCGCTCATTTTGGTGGCGATTCCATTCCCGCTGTTGGCTTTGGTATGGGTGATGTCACCATTCGTGATTTTCTTCTAACCCACAACCTCCTTCCAGACTATAAATCCACGGCTCATATTTTCATCGCCACGATTGGTGATGTGAATGACTTTGCCCTAGAAACGGCCAAGAAACTTCGAGAACAAAATATTAATGTTGAAGTTAATGTTGGTGATAAAAAACTCGGTGATCAAATTAAACTTGCTGACAAACATAAAATTCCATTTGTGCTCACTCTTGGTGAAGACGAAGTAAAAAATAAAACATTTCCAGTCAAAAATCTTGCCTCAGGCGAGGAAACAAAGTGCTCATCGGTGGATGAAGTAGTTAAAGTAGTAAAATAATATGCGGAAAATTGTTTTGGATATTGAAACAAAAAATATCTTCCAGGATGTGGGTAAAAATGATCCCACCATGCTCGATATGTCACTTATTGGCATCTGGGATTCTGAAACAAATAAATACGAGGCCTTTTTGGAAAATGAACTCAATAAACTCTGGCCAATTATTGAAAAAGCTGATGTCCTCATTGGCTACAACTCAGACCACTTTGATATTCCCCTTTTAAATAAATATTATCCTGGCGATCTGACGCTCATAAAAAGTGTTGATCTTATGAATGAAATCAAAAATGTTGTTGGTCGCCGAATGAAATTAGATCATGTGGCCGAAGCAACTTTAGGGATTAATAAATCCGGGCATGGGCTACAAGCTATCACTTGGTGGAAACAAGGTGAAATCGAAAAAATTAAAGAATATTGTTTGGATGATGTGAAAATCACTAAAAAACTTTATGACTATGCCCTAAAACATGGCAAATTAAAATATAAAGAAGGACCAAAATCTATTGCCATTCCACTTGATACCAGCAATTGGGAGACTCCGATTGAACATGGACTTACGCACACCCTGCCTTTTTAGATTAAGTAAGCTCTGCTATACTTGAGGTAGGGTTGATTCTACAGAAACCGGCTTTTTTGCGGAGGTCATATGACAAATGCCGATATCGAAAGAGATTTTAAGGCAAGTGGCATGTCCTCAATTGAAGAATATTTGACAAATATCGCAATACTCTGGGAAAAGCACCAGAAACTACACAAACCTGGTATTCAGGAGTCATTGTCTCATCGAGTCAAGCGTTTGGTTGATATGTGGGAAAATTGGCAGGATTTACCAGATGTCTATCATGACTTATCTCACGAATTTCTGCGGATGATTCAAGAATCAGGAGTGCGACCAGCAGCTTAAGTTTAAGGGCGATATCGCCCTTTTTCTTTTCCTTAAAAGTAGTGGTACAATAGCCGTACGATTAATTAATATATTTATGGAAAATACCCAACGAAACAACCTGCTTGTCCCGCTCGCTATTATTATTGCCGGCGTCCTCATTGCTGGAGCTCTCTTCTTCTCTCGCAAAGATGCAAATCAAAATGGCGAAGTTTTAGGTAACACTCAAGAACGACCAGAGGAGAATATGAAGCCAGTTTCAAGTGATGATCACATTCTTGGCAGTCCAAATGCCGATATTCTCCTGGTTGAATATTCTGATACCGATTGCCCATTCTGTCAGTCATTCCACACCACTCTGAAGAAAGTTATCGATGAATATGGAAAAGAGAGTAAGGTGGCTTGGGTCTATCGTCATTTTGCATTCCACCCAAAAGCCCCAAAAGAAGCTGAGGCGACTGAGTGCGTCGCGGAAATTGGCGGTAATGAAAAATTTTGGCAATTTCTTGACTTACTTTTCAGTAAAAAAGATTTCAAAAAACAACCCTATGAAGGTCTTGATCCAAAAGTTCTGCCTGATCTTGCTGCTTCAGTTGGGGTAAATAAAACTGCCTTCATCGAATGCCTCAATAGTGGAAAATTTGCCGAAAAAGTCGCAGCTTCATATCAAGATGGACTGAAAGCTGGTACGCAAGGCACGCCATACACTATTCTCGTTACCAAAACGATGAAAATTCCAATTAACAATGGCGCTATTCCCTACGATTCATTAAAAAACGCCATCCAATCTATTTTAAGCGGCGAGGTGAAATAAATTTTCTGAGTCGACAATATTCGCAATCTTTTTCATCACATTCCCTGTCCCAAAAAGCCAAGGTATAAATTTCTTCAGCTACTTTTTGGATCAATTTTTCAAGCTCTTTAATTTCCAAGGCAGTAATTTCAAATTGCTCTCTTTTGTACTTACCGCCAGCATCAGGCTCGATAAAATCAATAATGCCAGATTTCATCCGATACCTCCCCATTTCAAACCGATCAAGTAGTAATTTATAAAATACGAGCTGACGCTTATAATCTCCTCGTGAGTTTTTTGTCTTGCCTTCAATTTCATTTCGACTCAAGGGTTGCCGAGATTTATAATCCGTCACGATAACTTCATCACCTTTTCCAAATTCAATTTTATCAATACTACCTCGTAATAAAACTGTTTGCTTGGGGTAAGCTTGAGGTTTAAATGGAAGCGGTATACCTGAAATCCGAAATTCAGTTTCGCTGTTTTGAGACCAGGTATTTTTATAGGTATCGTAGTAACCACTCAAAGCTTGTATACCCTTCTCACGCGACGCTTTAAAATCTTGATGGGAAAGCTGTTTTTGAGTTAAAAATTTCTCAAATAATTTAAGTAGATCTTTTTTTGAAACATTTTTCTTATTTTTATAAGCATCAAAAAATACTTTCAGCGTCTCATGAATGGCTGTGCCATATAGTTGATGTTTTGATTTAGCTTTTGGAATTGAAATAAGATTTTCAAAAAAGTAATCCCAAGGACATTTCAAATATTTATTGAGCGCAGTCACGGATAAACCTTGTTCAAGAAAAAGATTCTGAATATAATCTTTACTTTTTATATCAACTCCGCGCTGGGTTCGAGGCGAATAGGTAAATGCCGCTCGAGCAACAAGATCTTTTTCCTGCTCGGCTGTCTCCACTTTTTCTATTATTTTCGGATTTATTTCTTCAATAAACTGAGTTGGCAATTGCTCTTTTTTGTCATACCCTTTTCGAGCAAAACTAATCGCCACCGCTTTTCGAGCTCGAGTGAGCGCCACATAAAACAATCTACGCTCATCATCTAATGGATCTGAGGAAGGCATTGGGGTTTGAGGTAAGCGAAAATGCCGCATATCCCGCTTATTACCCCAATGCCCGTCATAGGCACCAACAATATACACGTACTCAAATTCAAGACCTTTTGAGCGATGGGCCGTCATTAATCTTACCCCTCGAGCTGGACCAGTCATTTCACTTTTTATAAGAATAGTATGCGATTCTATGACTTCAAGGTGTCGAATGAGATTGCTGAGTTTAAAATTCACATCTCGTTCTGCTACTTTTTGGATTTCCGTAAATAAGGTATCAAGTTTATGCAATTTATCTAAGGCACCCGGTCGAGAAATGAGAAATTCTAAATATTCAGATTCTCGGACAATTCGTTCAAAAAATTCAATAATATTTTCGTTTTTGGCTTGTTTAGCCCAAGCAGATAATTTTTTATGCAGCTCTTTTAATTTTTCTAGGTGAGATATTTTTGCTTGCTTGAGAATTTTTGAGTTTTCAAGTATATCATTGATAGAAATTTTATGATCCCGGGCGTAGCGGATAATTTTAAAGCCATCTAACGTTTCAATATTTAAAAAATCAATAAAAAGCAGTTCGGCCATAAGGCTTGTATCACCCAAATCATTTACCGCTCTTAAGAGTAGAACCAGTTTGGCAATATCTTCATCGGCTAAAACATTTTGACCAGATTCAACCACAAAAGGAATTGAGGTTTTCTCAAAAACTCGAATGATGGGCACCACATCTTTATTATCCCGGAACAATACGGCAATTTCCTGGGGCTTCACGCCATTTTTTATTTTTTTCTCAATATCTTGAACTAAATATAGCTGTTCAGATTCAGCTTCAGAAAATGCATAGATTTTAATTTTTTCTTCAGGAATTTTACTTGAAGTGTTTTGGGATTTTAATTTCTGGCGTAATTCACTTTGAACAGGATTTTTTTCGATCAAACTGTGTGCCGCATCAAGAATTGATTGAGTTGAACGATAGTTTTCCACCAAGGTAACAACCACCGCTTTTTTAAATTTCCGTTTAAAATATAGAAAATTTTCGAGTGATGCTCCTTGAAAACGAAATATGGCTTGCTTTTCATCACCAACAATAAAAAGATTTGGGCTGTCATAGAAACTCGCCAAAAGTTCGAGGATATGATTTTGAGCCTGATTAGCATCCTGATGTTCATCAGCCAAAATGTATTGAAAACGTTCTTGGAGTCGCAGGAGTAGATCATGATTTTTCTTGAGTGCTTGAATCACTTCCATGAGCATGTCATCGTAGTCATAGAGGCGTTCTTTTTCTAAGGCTTTTTCGTACGCCTCATAAATTTTGAGAAGATCTTTATTTTTTTCAATATTTTTTTCGAGATCCTTGTACTCACCTTTCATTTTTCCCTTATAGACACCCTTATCGTAGTATAAATCTTCAATATTTTTGAAATCTTGCTCTTGGTGTTTAATGAGCTTTTTAAAAACCTGGGGATCGATGTCGTCCCGTTTTAGTTCTTGAATTTGGGAGAGCGCTGGCCGAAGATAATAATACGGATCTCCATAGGGTTTTAGTTTTTCTAAATCCAGTGAATCCAAAACTTCTTCCATAATTCTCACTTGATCAACATCAGTAATATTTGTGGCGCCAATAATCCTTGGGAATTCTTCTGGATAGGTTTGGATAACAGAATTACAAAAACCATGAAAAGTATAAATATTTACTTTATACGCCGGGCTGCCAATAATTTCTGAAAGCCTCCGGCGCATCGTGTGCGCGGCTGATTCGGTAAAAGTGAGAGCCAAAATACTGTCTGGTGCTGTATCAGTTTTGCGCAAGATATTAGCGATCCTCAAGGTCAAAATTTGAGTCTTGCCTGTCCCTGGGCCGGCAATAACCATGACTGGTCCCTCAATGGTCTCTACGGCCTTTTTCTGCTCCTTATTGAGCATTTTAAAGGCTTTTTCGAACTCTGGAGTGGTAATCGCTCTTGCCATTTTTTCAGTATAGCATATATTGACTTTAAATTAATTTGTGATATAATTTAGGTAGTTTAAATCTATTGAAGGATAGGTGATCGATCCAAGTCATAGTGTTTATGACTATCTCCTATCTGCCAATAGAGCAGAAGGAGATGGCCATGGCCACGCAACCGACCGGAGGTCAGTATGAAGTGATCGTGTGGGATTACGACGCCGCGCCCGACGCAGTAGAATTCTTGAACCCGGATAATGTTGAGGGCAGCATCGCACCCTGCTATGTCCGGGAGCGCCGGTGGTTCAAGTCACAGGTCCAAGCATTAGCCTTCGCCGAAGAATATTTCGGAGGGAGGTTCACTGCCACTGGCGCTGCTGTGTTTCTTGAAGGCAAGCTCATTGAGGGCTTCGGCTACATTTTTCCATACCAGGAACGCTACTGGTGAACCTGGGACCACTTCGGTGGTCCCTTTTCTTTTGCCTGAATTTTGATTTTAGGTATACTACCTGCAGAAAGGAGTTCTTATGAAGAAATGTGAGCGATGTCCACGAGAAGCCAAACCGAAGAGTCGCTTTTGTAAAGAATGTGAGAAAGATATTCGAAATGAAATGAGAGATAAAAAGTACTTGCAAAAAGGCTACGGACCGCATGGCAATCGACGAACCCAAGAGATGAAAGAAGATACGCGAATGACAAAGTTTGGCCGTGATGGCTAGTCTAAAAAAAACCGCCGAGGGCGGTTTTTCTTTTAATAATTTCTCAAGCGATTCACCTTTTCGTGCTGACGGATTTTTTCGTGAGCCTTAGCTTCAATTTGGCGAATACGTTCGCGGGTCACTCCGAATTTCTTTCCTACTTCTTCCAAAGTGTGCTGCACGCCATCTAAAAGCCCGTGACGCAATTCAAGAATTTTTCGTTCTTTTTCTGGCAGATCATCAAGAATTTCCCGAACCTGGTCGCCAATAATTCTACGAGATGAATCCTGATCGGGCGAGAGAATTTTATCATC
>Ga0137433_1000350_pt1 | contig 25798 bp, 17 predicted proteins | sample EasRivERMZT840_2_FD_102335 | JGI IMG/M metagenome (GOLD analysis project Ga0137433, IMG submission 102335) | Soil microbial communities from meander-bound floodplain in the East River, Colorado, USA - East River MetaG ERMZT840_2 | ecosystem: Environmental > Terrestrial > Soil > Floodplain ...
CGTTCTAAGCTTGATGGGTCAAAGTCAGCAAAATCAGAATGCCCTGAAGAACATCATGACGCAGGTCGACCCGGCGTGGACCAGCCTGCAAATGAATCTGGATTCTGGCAATGCTGCAGGAGTGGCGACTGACGCGGCAAAACTGCAGAGATTGTTCGACGCCGCCGAGAGGTTCTTCACGAAGATGAACATGCAACAGCCGGCGGGTTGGGCTAAAGAAGAAGCCGCTGCCGCCGGCGCCGCGGCCAAGGCCGCTAAGGCCGGTAGCGTGGACAAGAACGCCAAGGCTGCCATTGGTAAGTGCAAACAGTGCCACGACGTCTATCGCCAGAAAAATCAGGACGGCAGCTTCAGTCTCAAACGGCAGTAAACATTTCAATCCTGATCCCAGGTCAAACAATACCCATCGCCATGAACGGTGCGGAGAAATCTCGGATTGTGAGGATCGGGTTCGATTTTCTTGCGCAGCCTTGCTATTGCAAAATCCACTGAACGCGTCGACGAGCCGGCGTCAATAATTCCCCACACTTCCTGGAGAAGTTGATCTCGGTGCACAACCCGATCATGTCGGTCGGCGAGGTATCGAAGAATTTCGTATTCGCGGTGGGTGAGGTGCAGTTCGCGCCCCTTTTGGCTTGCCTGAAGGGTTTGTAAATCAATCGTGATGTTTCCAAGCCGGACTCGAGAAATCGCCGGCGCTGCTCGCCTTAAAACTGCGTTGATGCGGGCAACCAACTCCTCCATGTCAAAGGGCTTCGTGATGTAATCATCAGCGCCCAAACCCAACCCTCGAAGTTTGTCTACGCGGTCACCCCGAGCGGTGAGGAAGACAACTGGGCGCCTTCCGCCCTGGCGAAGCACTCCGCATAGCTCGAAACCACTTCGCTCCGGCAACATGACATCGAGCAGCACAAGATCGGGCGTAAACGATTGGCAAAATGTGAGGGCCTGGTGGGCCGTCGATGCCCACTTGACCACAAAGCCGTCGACTCTAAGATTGTCGCAAAGAACCCTTGCCAGGCCAGGATCATCCTCGACGACCAGAATGCGTCTGCTCATACTTCACGCGACGCACGGAATTACCAACGTGGCTGTCGTGCCCACATCGGGTGTGCTGTCCAGATGAAATCTTCCGCCGTGATCGTCCGCAATTCGGCTCACGATCGCGAGGCCAAGCCCACTCCCATCTCCGTTAGCCGAGCGGCCTCGGGCAAACCACTGCTGCACACGACGAAGGTCCCCGGCGGGAATACCTCTGCCGTGATCCGTAATCGCGAACGCGACTTCGTGGCCAGATGAACGAGCCCGAACATTGATGAGGCGCGACTCCCCTGAATAGCGCATGGCATTATCAATGAGGTTGCCTAACGCAAGGACGATGGCAGTCCGATCGCCGTTCACTTGAGGCAGCGGCTCCGGAACGTCGACATCAAATGTGAATCCACCTTCTTTTGCCAGGTTCTGAAAGCCGCGTATGGTTTCGTCGACAAGGTTCACCGGTTCTAATGGACAGAATTCGTAAACGTCGGCTGCTTTTGTGATGCGAGCGTACGCCAGCAAGTTATCGATCAGCCGTCTAAGACGATAGGTCTCCTGAACTAGTAACTGCGCATACTCCTTCTGCTGCTCGGGCGTAGTGACCCGTCCACGAATCATGGTCTGACCGACTCCCTGAATCACGGCGATTGGTGTCTTCAACCCATGCGTGACCGCGGACACAAAATCAGAACGCATTGCAGCGAGCTCCGCGGCTGCACGGGTGCCGCGCACCATGAACCATAGCCCTGCGCCGAATGCCAGTACTGCTGCCGCCACAACGATCATCGTGCGTTGAGCGCCACGCGCTGCGATCGTCAGCGTGGGGTCGCGACTAGAACTAACCTGAAATGTCCATGACCATTTAACCAAATCGGCCGGTGGTTTATCTGCGACAAGACTTTGGTTGAAAAAGAACACAGGAAGTTGAGAAACCCTGGGATGTCGTTCAGGAGGTATCAACGGGTGTGCGGCAATAGCTTTCCCTTCGTCATCGATAATCGCGTAGTCGGTGCCTTCGGAATCCTTGACGATTTGTTCGGCCATAGCCGCCAGGTAATTCGTCTTGGCCCAATCTAAATTCACCATGAAGCCAAACACACCATCCACGGTTTTGCGCGAAGATTGCCGGAGCTTACGCGCGACGACCTGGTAACGAAGATCGTGAATTCGTGTTTCGAAAATCGAATATTCAGAACCGTTCGTGAGATCGGTGACCAGGCGCTTTGCTAACTGGGCTTCCGCCGCTGTGGCTTCCGTTATCACAACATGAGAATGTTCCTGGTTTTCTGTGGAGGTTAACCAAGCGGGCATTCGGTCTCGTCGCACAAAAAACACCATCGGTGATTTCACATGCCAGAGGAAAAATACTTCGGGATATGCGTAGCGCGAGAAGATACGGCCAAGCCGTTCGGCAATCTGTTCGGGCGTTTGTAGCGGTACAGCCTCCCAGTCGGGACTGCTCAGCAGCGCACCTTCAACCGCGCGCATATCGGGACCAAGATTGATCCTGAGTGTCCTGCCGATCTCGATCTCGCGACTCGCGATCAGCTTTTCGGAGTTCCGTCGCCATTCGTTGGCTGCACGGTAGCCAAACCAAGCCAATACTCCGACGCCACAGCACAGGAGGGCGGCGAGGCATGCCGTAATTAATCCGCTGCGGCTGGCAATCCAATGTTGCGAATTCATTGCGGCCCGGAGTCTACCGGTATGCGTTACACAGTGTCCAAGCCGATATCAAAACCTGAGCCGCGCCAAAATGGTCCCTGTACGCGGCCCGCCGGCGGGGCTTAAGGTATCGATTCGGCCAAATCCCGAGAGCGTATAGCCGTTGGGATCGAACAACGGGGTCGCAAGAGCATTCGTTGCAGTCGGGTTTGGCACACGAAGCCGATTGAATATATTCGTAAACTCGGCGCGAATCTGAAGACTCAAGCCTTCCTTCAGCCGGAATAACCGCGCCAGCGACGCACTCTCCTGCGGCTGCCGTTGATATCGGTAGTCGCTGTAATAGGATGCCGCTGTACCAAACTGTCCGGCAGGTGGATCTGCCCACGCATCCTTGTTCAGCACGAACGTTTTTCCCGGATCGAAACAATGGCAGTTCAGGTCGTTCGTAAACAGCGGCACGCCGGGAATGCGTGTTGCGTTGGAGGTTGCCCCCAACAACTGTGTACCCAACCGGTTTTGCGAAAGCGGTACGCGGATCGGCCGGCCGGAAGCGTAAGTCGCCACAACTCCGATCTGCCAGTTTCCGAGGATAGAAGACATAATCCCGGCAGCGCGTAAGCGCGGAATGGTGTAGTTGACGGCGAAAGTGGCGATCAGCGGCTGATCGAAGCCCGAGAGTTGTTTATTCACGTCCCGACGGCTTCGGTCTGTTACAGCAGCAGTGATATTCTCCGTGGCGACGGGCCCGCACGCCTCGCACTCGGCTCCCAATGTCAACTGCTTCGACCACGTAAACACCTGGATAACATCGAGGCCCGCGGACAGTCGTTTCGTCACTTTTGTCTGCAGCGAGTCATACCAGGTATTGCCGAGCGGCGACCACAAACTATTAATGGCCCCATACTGCGGGAATGGACGCAGCGACTGAGCCACGGTCTGCGTCGGAATGAATCCTGGGAAAGGAACCTTATTAAAGCCTCGATTGGCGGCAATTGTTGAGTTGACGGCAGAGGTCAACAATGTTCGGTCGGCGGCGTTCGCGATATCCAGGCCGAAGCTCTTGAGGCGTTCGTTTGTGAGGCCGTTGATATTATTTAGACCGTTCGCTTGCCACCAAACGCCGCGATTTGCGACGTACGCTGCTTCAACGAGCAGGTTCCGCGTCAGTTGACGTTGTAACCCTAAACTCCACATCACCTGCCGGGCAGGGCGTCCGGCATTTTGATCAATCGAAACCAGTGCAGAGCCTGCCGGAAACGTTCCTGGATCATAACTCGGCCAAACGGGATTCAAGGGGTTCCCCAATGACAACGTCGTCACCGGCAAGTCCACACCGGCCGTCCCTGCCGCTAAAGTTACCGACGAATCGGCGAGACCCAGCGCAGTACCAACACCGCCCATATTGGTGGCGCTGTACACTACGCCTATACCACCGCGTAAAACCGTGTTCGGAGTGAGTTGATACGCAAAGCCCAGACGCGGCGAGAATGCGTATGGGTAATTCTTTGCAAACTCGCAATTGCACCTTCCTGGGCCTTTGCCTTCAAATGCTGGAGCGCCCAACATGTTTCCAAAGGTTGGGTTGGGAGTGGTGGCTGAGAAACTTGCTGCCCGGCCGTACTGCTCTTTGAGATAGCTTTGGTAATCGTATCTCAAGCCGTAATCCAACGTCAGCGTTCGCGTGACCTTCCAGGTATCCTGAGCGTAGACTCCCAGCATGTGTCTGCCGACGCGCGGGAACGCCGGCTGTGCTGCAGTCACTGAATTCACGAGCCCGAGCAAAAAACTCGCGTAGGGAAAACCGACGGCTCCGCCTCCAAGATTCTGCCCTGAAGTAGAGGGAAGACTGGTCTGGCTGCGACTGAACGCGTAAGCGCCCGCGGTGGCTGAGTACGTCTCGCGGAAGTATCCTTCCGCGCGAAACTCGCCCCCAAACCGATAGCTGTGATTATTTCGCACCCAACTGAGACTTGCGGTTGCCGACGGTTTGAGGAACCGGTTTACCGATGATGAACCGGTACCCATATCTTCGGCTCCGCCTACCGTCGTCGACAAACCCGTGAGCGAAGGAAACAAGCGGTTGTACGGAACGCCCTTGAGGCCGAGTTCCTTCGCCGCGTCATACGGAGCCAGCTCGATCGCCTCGAACAGGTATGTTTGGTATCCGGCGCCCAGATGAAACAGCAATGTTGGACTAAGAGTCTGGTCGAGATTCAATCGCCATGTTCTCGATTTGACGGTGTTGGTGCGACCCGCTGTGATTGTGTCTGGATACCCTTCGTTGTTGTTGGTGGTTTGCTTATCGGAGGACGTCTTTGTGGAGGAGTAAAAGAAGCTGAATTTCGTCTTCGCGTTAAGTGAATGGTCCAGCTTGATACTTGGAATTGTGTTGTAGCGCGGATTTGCCCAGGGCAACACGAGATTATTAACCACGGCATTGGAATTTGCCGCCGCCGGGATCAGCGACTGAATTTTCAGAGCAATCGGATCCATGCGATCCAAGGGAATCCTGTTATTCGGGAATGGGTCGCGAACCGTTTGTCCATTTGGCGCCGTCCGCTGAGTAGACGGATCGTATATGGCGTTTTCCATAATCGGTCTCCCGAGCGGATCCGTTCCCAATACCCGGCCTGTTAGGACCGAGCTAAAATCGCCGTTACGAAACGCACTGGTTGGAACGGTGAGAAATCGATTCGAAATGACAGTGTTCTCGTAGAACTGTTCGAAGTTAAAGAAGAAGAAGCTCTTATTAGCGCCATCGTAAAGTTTGCCGAGTTTTATCGGGCCCCCGAAAGTCCCACCGTAGTTATTGCGCCGTTGCAACAGGCGAATGTGCTGCCCGCTGCCGTTGTCGCTCCACGCGAGGCCGGCATTGAGTGCTTCATTCGCGAAGTAGTCGTACGCACTTCCGCGAAAACGGTTGGTACCCGATCTCATCGTGAAATTCAGCAAACCTCCGCCTACCTGTCCAAATTCAGCCGAAAAATTGCTCGTCTGGATTGAGACTTCCTGAACGGCATCGACGCTCATCTGAGTTTGAGTTGTCGCAAAGGGAACATATCCATTTGTGGCATCCTGTCCATCGATGCGGACCGCCTGCGTATTTGTGGGCGCGCCGTTAACCCGGAGAACAAGATTCGATGAAAAATTGGTCCCTGGCGCAAGTCGGGTCGCAGAGAGGGGATTACGTGTGCCGGCGCTTCCCCCGCCACCGATCGGCAAGATCGGAATCTCGTTAAGTTGATCGGTGCTGATGTTATGGCTCAATTCGCCACTCTCCGTCTTCAACAGGGGCGCGTCAGCTGTAACGGAGATCGCTTCACTTGTACTTCCGACTTCCAACCCAATGTCGATGCGCAAGGTTTGGCCGACCAGGACCGTAATGCCGCGCCGGATATACTTCCTGAATCCAGGCAGTTCCGCAGCAATCTCGTATTCACCCGCAGGCAACTGGTTGAGCGCGTAGTTCCCTGTCTCCGTTACAACCGTCTCATAACGAGTACCGGTTTGGGAGTTGACGGCAACAACGCCAACGCCGGGTAAAACGGCTCCTGAACTATCCGCTACAGTTCCTGTGATCGTGCCTCGATCGCTCTGGGCAAAAGCTCCCAGGGTGGACAGCAGCATTCCGATCAAAAACAGACAAAGCCCTCTCCTCATAGATCTCCTCCCCCATACATCGTGGGCGGTCATAGACCGCCCCTGCAGTTGAGCCTCGTCAGATAGCGATTGTCCCGTTGCTATCGCCAAAGCTTTCCCGCTGAATTCCGAGCTTGTTCAGTATTGTTAGCAGCAGATTCGACATCGGTGTCCGATCCGCTGTTCGAATATGACGGCCGCCCTTGAATGTCCCGAACGCGCCGCCGGCAACGAGGACTGGCAATGGATAATGGTCATGCTGGTTTCCATCGGCCATACTGCTGCCATAGAGCATCATCGAGTGATCGAGCAAACTGCCGTCTCCGTCGGGTGTGGATTTGAGTTTTCCGAGGAAGTACGCCAGTGCTTCGACGTGATATCGATTGATTTTGGAAAAATTGTCCATGTTGGCGCGGTTGTTCGAATGATGAGAACAGGTGTGAAAAGCGTCGCGAACGCCACTAACGGGATATGTCGCCGGACTGAGATCGCGAGCGAACATCATTGTAGAAATTCGGGTGATTTCCGCTTTGTATGCCAGTACTTGAAGATCGAACATCAACTTAACGTGTTCGTCGAACGACTCCGGCACACCTACAGGCGCTTCCGGTATCTGCAGTTCAGCCGAGACCTGATTTTCAGCTCTCTGAATGCGCCTCTCGATCTCGCGAACATCATCAAGGTACTCGCCGATCCTCGCCCGGTCGCTGGAAGGAAGATCCTTCTGAAGCCTGGACACCTTCTCTGTGATCGCATCAAGAATGCTGCGGTCTTGCCGCTTCCGCTTGAGCCTCTCTGCTGGATTACTTCCGTCGCCAAACAGCTTTTCGAAAATGACTTGCGGGTTGTTCTCCATCGGATTAGGCGTTGTCGGCGTTTTCCACGAAATCGTGTTCGTATACGCGCACGCATAACCGGAACCGCAGCTCAAGCCTACGTCTTCAATAGATAGTTCGATCGAGGGTAACGGCGTATCCTGACCGATCGACTGGGCGGCAACCTGGTCGATGGTGATTCCTACTCGAGCTTCAACGCCTCTCTCAGGATGAGCACCACTGAGGTAAACAGCAGCCGAACGGGCGTGGTCGGCGCCCGCGTCGGATCCCTCGCCACCGGCCTTTGCGTGGCCCATGTTGCTGATCACACAGATGTGATCACGGAAGGGCTCAAGCGGCTTCAGAATCTCCGTGAATTCAAAACCACTGCCCTCGCGCGTAGGCGTCCACTTGTCCATGATCGCCCCATGGGGAACATAGATACAGCCGAGACGGGTCTTCGGAACGGCAGCGGTTTGACGCAGTGGTGTTTGCGCCGGCACCATCGATTCCAACAGCGGCAATGCAATAGTGACACCGGCGCTACGCAGGAACGTCCGCCGCGAAAGGTGCTTTTTGCTGACAAACATCATTAGTTGACTCCTGCCTCCCTCTTCATGCGCATTTGAAACGGCGCACTGTTCACAACGCCGAGAACGAGCGAAGAAAATCGAAAATCCTCCGACGCCGCATGCCGCGCGATCGCACGCACAGCCGGCATGTCGTAATACTGCGTTGCGCGACCTACGGCGTAGGTCATCAACTTCGAGGTGATGGTTCTGACGAATTGCTCTTGATAAGTCAGGAGAGCGTCACGAAGGCTCGCCGGTCCATCGACTTTCGTACCGTCCACCAAAACGCCGGATGCATCGACCGGGCGCGGTCCGTCATTAGTTCGCCATTTGCCTGTCGAGTCGAAGTTCTCGAGCGCGAAACCGATCGGGTCCATGATCTTGTGGCAGGAAGCGCATACTTGATTCACTCGATGCTGTTCCATGCGCTCGCGGACCGATGTTTCGTCGCTCCCACGGCCGTCGCTTTCTTTCAGAGCCGGCACGTCCGGAGGAGGTAGAGGAGCCGGAGTGCCCAGGATGTTTTCCAGGATCCACTTGCCTCGCGCCACCGGCGAAGTTCGATTGACGACCGAAGTCACGAGGAGCACGCTTCCCTGACCCAGCAGACCCCTTCGAGCATCACCCTGAAGAGTTACGCGGCGGAAGTGGCTTCCGTAGACGTTGCGAATACCGTAGTGCCGGGCCAGACGCTCATCAACGAACGTATAGTCCGCTTTGAGAAAGTCAAGGACGCTGCGGTCTTCGCGAATAATACTTTCGAAGAACAGTTCCGTTTCGCGGCGGAAAGCCTGACGCAGGTTGTCATCGAACTCCGGCGATGCCGAGTTCGCGTTCTTGAGTTCGCGCAGGAACAGCCACTGTCCACCAAAGTTGGTCGCCAGCGACCTGGAGCGTGGGTCGGCAAGCATCCGCCGGACTTGCATTTCGAGAGCTGGGGGGTTTTTCAGTTGACGCTTACCAGCGAGATCCAGCAGTTCGTCATCCGGGATGCTGCTCCACAGGAAAAAAGAGAGCCGCGAGGCTAATTCAAGATCGCTGATTTGATAGCTATCTCCCGGCGCCGTATCGGATGGGTCCCGCTCGAAGCGGAATATAAACTCCGGATCTGCCAACACGCGATTCAGAACCAGTTCAATTCCGCCGTCAAAAGTGCCGTTTCTTCGCTCGGACTGATACAGCGTCAACAGAGGATCGATATCGGCAGCGTCAACCGGTCTCCGATAAGCGTGCCGCGCAAGCGTTGAAATGATTTTCCCCGCACACGGCAGCTCCTCGTCAGCCGTAGCCGGCCGGCATACGAAGATCTTTCTCCGACTGGGCGTATCCCCCTGGCCTGCGCCATCAAAAGGTCCGGTAATCGCAAACGATGTGAGATGCGGCAGCGTTGTATACCCGATCTGCTGGCCTATATAGGTGTCACCTGTGCTCCGGATGGGCGGTTGCCACAAGTCATCGACGACAGCAGCTGTTTTCCTGAGGAAAGCGACTCCGATGCTGTGAGGACCCGCCTTTATGGCCAGACGGATCTCGGGAGATCCGGCATTAGCCATGTTCAATAAATGAACTCGGACACCATCAATACTGAGTTCCAACTGTTCCTCTCGCGCCAAACCACCAAAGACGGCGCCGATGGCGTTTCTCAAGAACCCGAACTTGAAGGTGTATTCCGCATCCAACGGGAAATTGTGCTCGATCAAAATTCCGCCGCGCGTACCGAGGGGAAGACCTTCGATATGGTCGTTCTGAGATAGGTCGGAGCGGACGCGGTAGGTTGTGGTCGTTGCGGCAATGGACGGGTTTCCAACCGCGACGCGGCTGATCTTGGCCGCAGCGGACATGTATCGCTCAAGCAGAGCGGGCGAGACTCTCAAGACGTCGGCAATATTGTCAAAACCGTCGCTGGAATCATCCCCCGGGAAAAGAAGACTGGTATCGATTTCCAAACCGATCAGGTCGCGAATGGCGTTGCCGTACTCCGTGCGATTCAAGCGGTGCAATGCCCTCGTTCCCGAATTTGGCTTAGCCGCGGCTGCGCGATCCAGCGCCGCTTCCAGGGACGCAGTAAAACCATCCAGCGTTGCGCGATCCGGTCGCCGCGCTCCGCTCGGAGGCATCATTCCGGAACGCAGCTTACGGACAACTTTTTCCCATGTTTCGGCATCCTCGCCAACGTGCTGGACATCCAGCTTGTCTAATGCCAGCCCGCCTGTCTTTGCTCGTTCGTTGTGGCAGGTAATGCAATATGTGTTGAGTACCGATTGCGGCGATGCCGGCTGTGACACCACGGTCGGGGACTGTCGTCCATCCATTTGTCGAGATGGCGCGGCAGCAAGAGCAGTGATGGCAATGCACAGATAGGTAAATCGTCGTTTCATTTCAATTCACGAAGCAATGCAACCGTGCCTGGTTTGGGTGCGGGAGGAATGACTGCCAAAAACACTCCTTCCGCAAAATTCATCGGTGTTCGGCCTTCGGCATCTTTCGGGTCTAACTTCGCGCCTTTTTCGGCAAGGAACCTGATGATGTCGTTCGAGCCACGATTGGCTGCGCCGTGCATGGCCGTGAATCCCATCGAGTTGACGGCGTTTACGTCATTGCCAAGCTCCATACACAGGCGGACCGCCTCGAGCGACTCTTGTGGGGAATGTGTGAATGTGCGGTTAGCGACCCAATTAATGCCGGCTGCAGCCATTAACGGCGTCGTGCCTCCGGCAGTTGCCAGATTAGGATCTGCCTTGTATTTCAAAAGCAGACGCATCACTGTGACGTCTCCTGAAAGCGCCGCTCGTAAGAACGGAGTCTGGCCTGTGAAATTTACCCAGGACCCGTCGAGTTGTTGCCATCCACGAACCGGCACGACACCCGACGTCTGAGCATTCGGATCAGCGCCACGAACCAGCAACTCCTCGATCAAATTCAGCAGTTCAGTTGTCTCGGCGCGTCCGCGACGACCTAAGTTACGCAGGTCAACAGCGGTGAAAAGAGTGGCCCGGCCGTATCCGTCCGCAGCCTTGGGGTCAGCGCCGTTTTCCAGCAGGAATTTGGCAGTGCTGACATGGCCATTAATGAGTGCGATCACAAGAGGGCTGGTCCCATTCGCGTCCGTCACTTTGACGTCCGCGCCCAATTGCAACAGGAGCCGTACCATTTCAAGATTGCCGTCGCGCGCCGCATACAGTAGCGGCGTCATCTTGCCCTGAGGTGCCGACTGTGCTTTCTGTCTGGTAATGCCCGCGCCCGCCGCTTGTCCGGGTCGGTCGGCGCGTATGGGAGGAGGCACGAACACACTTGATGTTGCGTTGATGCTGGCTCCACGCTGATGAAGTAACCGCACCACTTCCGGATGGCTCTCTACAACCGCCCACATGAGCGCGGTCTGCCCGCGAACACCCTCTTTTGCATCGACGGTAGCTCCGTGATCGAGGAGGATTTTCACGGCTGCCACGCTGCCGGTTCGTGCGGCGGTCATAAGGGCGGTCTCGCCATCCGGGTTCGCGGAGTTCGGATCCGCTCCCGCACGGATCAATTTTTCAACGATGTCGGCGTTCGCATTTAGGCTTGCCAGGAAAAGTGGCGTCACCCCATACCTGTCAGCGGCTGCGACATTCGCCCGTGCTCGTATCAACAGTTCCGTTGTCTCTACATCGTCGGCCCGCACGGCCCAATGCAGCGCGGTCGTGCCATCAGGGAGCGTGGCATTCACGACATTCACATCCGTTCCCTGCAGCAGCAGGGAACGCACGGCCGCTCTGTCGCCGCGCATGGACGCTTCTGCTAAACGCAGGTCGCTTTTGGCGCCGAACGAAGTGTTGGGTACGAACATCGTTACCAGGTACAGAACGGCAACGAACCGGATCATCGGTTGTGGATCCCTTCGAGTTCCTTGTTGTTCTCACCGCAAATGGACTCCTGCGTTTGACGCGGCACACCTCGCTGCAATATTCGGGCGAATCTAAACGGCCGCAAGACGGAGCCAGGGTCGTCGTAGCTGTAGATGATTTCCATGAGCGACCCGTCTTTAATGAGGCGATAACGGGCAGTCATATGCAGTTTTTCGGTGTGCGGCACTCCCGGATAGAGCTGGCCTTTGCCGTTGAATCCGACCGTGTCCACAACCAGCGTGTCGCCCTCCCAGCGCCCGACGGAATGTCCCATCCAACTCGGCTTCAAAGGCTCGGGATGCGGGGCGTCAATATAAACGAGGCGTATCACGCCCTCATTCCAGCGCTGCATCATCAGCACCCTGGGAGTGAGCGTGTATTGAAAAGCGAACACGCTTTCCTGGAACTCACCTGGCATTGTGTACGGGCGGCAGGAACTCTGAGGAGAGAGTTGAAAAATACCCTCAATGTCGTTTAAACGGACATGTTCCCGGCGTTTCGCAACGGCCCAGGGCTGGAGATATTCATCGATCTTCTCGTTCAACCGGCCGTTGTCTTTCGTTGCCTCGACGATGGTGTCGGGACGAAACACATCATCAGGAAACTTCCAGTCGGCGTAAAGCTGCGGATTAGCGGGCGACCACTGTGCGTCAAAATCCCGCGGACCATTGCCTGGGATTAATGGCGCCGGCCCCGGGCGGCGTGGTCCACGCGCCTGGCCGGCGGCAACGACAGAGGAAGCAACAAGTAAAAGCGCTGACGCTGCGAGCGCCGTTAGAATGCACGATGCGAGAACACGTCTAAGTTCGAATGTTCGATGTTGAGTGCTCATCAATCTCACCTCGTGGTGTTTTTTGTGGAGCCTGGAAAGTAAGCAGCAGCGCCTTTGACATTAGCGACACTGCGGTGGGGCTCGTCGCACACCCAGCCGTCCTCGACCTGCAGCCCGGGACGCGGCACGTATGTCTTGCCAGCCGTCCACGGACGGGTGAAGATGACGGGGTCGTCGATCGTTAATGTCACTTCCAAACGGGAACCGACCTTCTTCCAACGTTCGATGACGTGAAGGCTCTCGCTCGTCGGCACTCCCGAATCATCGATCCAACCCTGGCCGTTCTGATTCACGATATCGGCGACAAGCACATCGCCCTCCCAGTGGGCAATGCCGTCTCCAACAAATGATGGATCCCATGTCTTTAGGTCCTTGTGCTGCGAATTCATGTAAATCCCAATGACGGTCCGATTCTGCTCGAACAACGCAACCAGCCTCTCCGCGGATTGAACGACCAGGATGGGATAAGGCGATACGAAGGCCCTGGGCGTACCCAGCGGAACGCATCGGCGATGGGCCTCATCGGCTTTTTTTAGATCCTTGGTGTTTGAGTCGAACAGCAGCTTTCCTTCTTTAGTGAATGGCAGAGGGCTGCCGTCGTTGGGACGAAGATTTGGACTGTAATTCTCCAACTGCCAGACGCCGGAAAAATTCTTAGTTTCGGGAAGGCTCGTATCGGCCAGGTATCCTCTGGACTCAGGAATCTTGTTCTGCGCAGGAAGCATCGCGACGGCGTACGCAACCATGAAAACAGGAATCATCAGAACAATCGCGCGATTTCGCATTTACTGCTCCGTTTGGCGGGTAGGACGGCCCAACACGCGACCATCGCCGAGTTTGACGCTTAAAAAGAACCCTCCTGGAGCGCCGTTTCTCCTGGGATTGATAGTCACACTGACCTTGTCCCCAGCCTTGAGTGAGTCCCGCGCGTATCCCATGCCTCGCAACGTACCGATCGCGTATCCCTCGAGCCCCCATTCCTCGACCTTCTGCGTGTTCGGGTCCATGACATCAACGGTGAGCCATGCATGCGGACTCTTCCATTCCCAGGACTTCACTGTCCCCTCGACGATTACCGTTTTGGCACCATCAAACATCGCAAAGCTGTGATGCGCGCCTGCATCACACACGCATAGAAAGGCAAGCCCCAGAACCAATAGCGCAATCTTCTTCATCCTGATCTCCTGAAGGACTAAAACACTGGAACCGTTAATGCCGCGGACGATACCAAAAAACAATTTGGCGGAATGTTGCAGTTTGTTGCTGAGCAGGCTGGCCCGACTCAGGATGGCGAATCGGGAAAATTCGATCACGCGTATGGGGAGTCAGTATAAAAGCGGATGTCTTCCTTGAACTTGAACCGGGCCTGCTCGACGAAACAGAACGGTTTGTCGTTCCTGGCGCAGAACGAAGTGATCGTGCTGATTCGGATCGATCACTGGACGAACGCCTCCGCGACTTGCAGCGCAAAGGGATCCACGGCCTTCATGCCATGGGTGACGTTGGTCGCGGCCGCAATCACCAGACTGCGATCCGGAAACAACGAGAGCGAGACGGTGCTACCGGTGGGAGTGGCTCGATGACGCAGCAACCGCGACGGCGCACCGGCAAGCTGGATGGTGTCGACCTTCCAGCCCAGCGCAAATCCGGTTGAGGCGCCGGACTCGAGTTGGAGTGGCGTCTGAAACAGCCTGATGGTTTCAGCCGCCAGGAGTCCCGGCTTCAGCATCGCTGACCCGAGGCGCACCAGATCCGACGGCGTGGAAAGAAACGCGCCCGCGCCAGCAAAACAAGAATAGTCCGCACCGGACCCGGCCTCCAGGCCCAGGCTGGGGCGCATGGCCGCCCGCGGAAAGTAGAACGAGACGGTGTCCGCGTCGTCATCGGCTCTCTCGAGCCCCGTTCGATCCATGCCGAGGGGCTTGAAGACCTCGCGGCTCATGAACGTTGGAAAAGGCTCTCCCGACGCGTCCTCGACCACCGCGCTGAGGAGGACCCAGCCGTACGTGGAGAATTGGTACTTCGTACCCGGCTTGAACGAGAGCGGTTCGTCTGCGAACGCCTTCAACGCCTCGTCGAGACTCGTGCAGTGTCCGTAGGCCAGGTTGTCGTTGCTGTCACCGCGAGGACGGTGAACTCCCGCGACATCGCCCAGCAACTGGCGCGTGCTGATCGTCCACTGCTTCTGCGGATACGAGGGAACCCAGGTCTGGACCGGCGCGTCCAGATCGATGCGACCGCGGTCGTGAAGGAGGGCCACTGCGGCAGCCGTCAGCGTTTTCGAGACGCTGCCGGTACGAAACCGTGTGCGCGGCGTCACCGGCGCGCGGCGCTCGACGTTCGCGAAGCCAAAGCCCTCGGCCCACACGATCTCGCCGTCAATGGCGACGGCAACCGAGAGACCCGGCAGGTTCTCTTGCACGACCAGTTCGCGCGCGAGGCCTCTCGCTTTCTCGGCGGCGCCCGAATATCGCTCGACGGGCGCAGCAGCCACCGTCGACGGCACCGCCGCCGGATCGCTGTGGACGGGATTGATGGTGAAGAAGAAGTAGAAGGCCCCTCCACCGACGATCACGATTGCGGCGGCGAAGACGAGCCCGATCGTTACCCCGAAACTCCTGGGATTAGTCACACCCTGCATGTCCCTTCAATCGCCGTCGAAGAGCGACGGTTGAACGTCATTTCCGTCCGTCGTCTTTGCTTCGGCCGGTCTGAGCAACTCGGGAGAATTGTTCTTCGCAGAGTTAACCAGCGGCGAAACCTCGACGGCTGTCAGCCATTCACTCGGACAAGGCTTGAGCATGCGCTCCAGCATGTTTTGCTCGTGCACCTCTGCGTCGAGCCATTCCTGCTCTTCCGCGCGCGCGAGGATCACCGGCATTCTGTCGTGGATTTTCCTCATGAACGAGTTGGCCTGTGTCGTAAGGATCGAGAACGACGAGCGCTCGTCTTTCGATCCGGGACGCCAGGTGTCCCATATTCCTGCGAGGCTCATTATCGGTTCGTCCGCGAGATGGATCTTGAACGGCGTCTTCGTCTTTCCGTCTCGCTTCCACTCGTAGAATCCGCTTATCGGAACGATGCACCTCTGGCGCTCGACAAGTTCACCGAAGAGCGAACTCTTGAATACGGTTTCGCTTTTGGCATTAATCGTCGACAGCTTCGTCTTGAAAATTCGCTCGTACTGCGGAATGAGCTGCCAGTGCATGAGATCGAATCTGCGCTGGCCATCCACAATTCTGAGAACCGGCGAGTTCATCGTCGGGCAGAGATTGTAGACGGGCTCCGGCATGAGGATCAGCTGCTCGATGTCTTTGGCTGTGGGCGCCCCTCTGATGTATCTGGCGTTCAGCTCTTTGTCTGTGAACGTTTCGTAGACTCTCCCGCACATTACTTGAGAAGTTTAGCTGAGTCTCTATTCCGTCCGTACTGCTACCAAAGGATCAACGCGCGCGGCGCGCCATGCGGGGATCGCGCTGGCGATCAGGGCAAGGAAGCCCATGACGAATGCGGCGCCGATGAACGCGGCGGCGTCCGTGGGACGTATCTCGTACAGCATTCCCGCCATCACGCGTGTGACGGCGAACGCTCCGGCGATGCCAAAACTCATCCCGATCGCCATCAGAATCAGGCCGCGGCGAACGATCATCCAGGTCACCGCGCCGGGCGTCGCGCCCAGCGCGAGCCGGATGCCGATTTCACGTGAATGCTGAGCGACGACGTTCGCAAGCACTCCATAGACTCCGATTGCAGCCAATGCGAGTCCGACGACGGCGAAGAGCGAGACGATCGTCAGGCTGAAGCGCTGCGGCCGGAGTGAGTCGCCGATCATGTCATTTAGCGGCTCTGCTTTCGAGATCGGCAGCGACGGATCTATGCGCTGAATCGTATTCCGCAAGTCGGTGATCAGCGATCCGGGGTCTCGCGTCGAACGCACTACCAGGTGTACGGTTCGTAGCCTGGGGTTTTGAACGAGCGGCGCATAAGCCTGCTCGCTGGCCGGCGCACCGAGCGCCTGGTTCTTAACATTGCCGACCACGCCGACGATGGTCATCCACGGAGAGTAAGACGCTTCGACGCCCCATTTGATGCGGCGGCCAATCGGGTTTTCATTGGGCCAGACCCTCTCTGCCAGCTTCTCATTGATAATCACGACCTGTTGACTGGGCGTGTTATCCGTCTCGGTAAAGAAGCGGCCCTGCTTAAGCTCAATGCCGAGCGATTCAAAGTAGCCGGGCGATGCCCATGTCGGCACGATCAAGCGCTCCTGATCCGGAATCCTTCGAGGGGCGGACTCGGGTGTAAACGAAATAATCCCCTGATCATTCAAGGGAAGATTGCTGCCGGCTCCGGCCGTAAGGACTCCGGGGACCGTGCGCACGGCATCGACTGCGCGAGTATAGAAGGATTGTACTTGTTGCGGGTCGCCGTATCGTCCGGACGGCAATGTCATCGTGACACGAACCACTTGTTCATACTTAAAGCCCGGATCCGTTTCGAGCAGACGCACGAAACTTCGGACCAGCAGTCCCGCCCCGACTGAAAGCACGAGCGCGAGAGCGAACTGCACGGTCACCAGCATTCCAAGCAGTCGAAACCGCGCTCGGCCAAACGTAGCGGTTCGTGAGTTGTCCTTTAGTACTGCGGAATTTGTTCCTGCGGCTGTCTTCAGAGCCGGAAGGATCCCAAAGAGCAACGGTGTGAGCATCGCGAGAAGCACGGCGAACGCAAGGACCCGGGCATCGACGGCAATGCCTTCTGCACGCGGCAGAGTGCTGCCGGCCAACGAGACGAGGGCAGGCATGGCCGTGTACGCGAGCGCCAAACCCAGCCCGCTTCCCAGAATCGCGAGCACGAACGACTCGGTGAGCAATTGCCGGATGATTCGCACCCTGTCTGCTCCAAGCGACGAGCGAATTGCGATCTCACGCCGGCGCGACCCGGAGCGCGTCAATATGAGGTTAGCCACGTCGGCACAGACGATCAGCAGAACCATCGTGACGGAGCCCATGAGGACCAGAAGCATACTGCGGCTGTTTCCAACTGTTTCTTCACTGAACGGCACGATCGGAAGCGACAGACCGGAAATCGCTTCGCGCAACGCTGGAGGATACGTTTCCATGATTGCGCTTATGAAACGCGCCGGTTCGGCGCGTGCCTGTTCGAGGGAAACTCCGGGCTTCAATCGCGCGATGACGGTATTGCTGAAATCGATTCCAAAACCCTGGAGCTCGGTTCTTGTAAACGACATCGGCACGAAGATCTCGGCCGGCTGGCCGTTATACACGGCGCCGCGCGGCGGAAATTCAAACGGTTTCGGCATGACGCCGACGATCGTATATGGCCGGCCGTCGAGTGCGACGCTTTGGCCGAGAACTGCGGGATTGCGGCCGAATACTCGAGTCCACAACCCATAGGTCAGAACTGCGACATGGGCGTTCTGGCGATCGTCTTCTTCATTGAACGAGCGGCCGAGCGCCGGCGCCGCACCAAGTAAGGAGAAAAGTTCCGGCGTTACGCGCGCTCCGATCGTCCGTTGCGGCTCGGCAACGCCGGACAGCTCATATCCGATCGTTCGAAATGCGGCCATCGCCGAATAGGACTGCGCATGCTTTTTGATCGTCAGGTAATCGGGAGCTAAAACCGGAAACTTCGAGGGCGCCCGCGGAACCTGTTCGAAGATGAGCACAAGCTCCTGCGGATCTTTATATGGCAGCGCTTCAAGCAGGACGCCATTCACGATGCTGAACACTACGGTCGTTGCGCCGATTCCGATGCCCAGCACAATGATTGCGATCACGCTGAAGCCGGCATTGCGGCGCACGCCTCGCACTCCGTAACGGACATCCATGCGGAGCGCGTCGAAGAAGTGAATGCCGCGCGCCTGCCGGCACTCCTCTCTGATGCTTTCCATGCCGCCGAATTCGACACGCGCGCGGCGCTCGGCTTCTTCACGCGGCACGCCGTCGCGGATGAGATCGGCGACGTATTCTTCGATGTGGAACCGTATCTCGTGGCTCATCGTGCTTTCGAAACGATTCCGGCGGAACAGCGCATCCGCGAGCGAGCGCAACCGATGGAGCAGCCTCATGTCACGCCTCCACGTCGTCAAGTGTGGCGCTCATCGCCGAGTTGATTGCGGAAACCAGCCGGTTCCACCCTGCCGTTTCCTCGCGCAACCGCTTACGTCCGTCGGCGGTAAGCTTGTAGAACTTTGCCTTCCGGTTGTTTTCGCTCTCGCCCCAATCCGATGAGATCAAACCTTGATGCTCGAGCCTGTACAGCGCGGGATACAGCGAGCCCTGCGGAATGTCGAGCGCATCTTTTGAAATCTGCTTGATTCGCAGCAACACGCCATAGCCATGCAGCGGCTTGAGCGAAACCGCCTTGAGGATCAACATGTCGAGAGTTCCGGGGAGGAGACCTGATGTCTTGTCCATTGACTGGCCCTTTCCTAGATTGACTAGGACTATGCCAGCGCTCTCCTAGTTAGTCAAGGAGAGATCATCGGGATCGTGCGCGGTCATAGACCGCGCCTACAGGTGGAACGCCTCTGCTGCAGGCGCGGCCTATGACCGCGCAATTTCAGGTAATGGCGATCGTCCCCTCAAACGGTTTGAAGTTATCTTTCGTGATCGTCACACGAACCGAGTCCACGCTGGCAGGCGCCGAGAGCGTAAACGTCGCCTTGCCATCGGCTCCTGTTTTTTTCGTCGCGTAGAACCTTGGACCCTGCGTCGAATTCTGCCAGCCGCCCATCAGCGTTACACGATGATTCTTAACAGGTGCGCCAAAGTGGCGGACCGTAATCGTCACGTTGGATCCGCGGGCTGCCGATTCCGCGAGCGTGACCTCCTGGGTTTCGGGCACCTCGGTCCACAGGGGCATCTCGGGATCACCGAAAAGGTTTTGGGCATAGACGGTCCACAGTCTCCGCACGCCGCCGGTGGCGATCCGGGCGCATGCTGCCGGGCCGACGCGCCCTGCCGCCTGGGCCATACACCAGAACGCCTGTTCGTAGTTGTTTCCAACACCGATCCAGCTGTATCGGGTGTTGCCGACATAAGCCACCGCGCCGCCGTCGGGATCGAATGTGGCCTTCTCGGCCAGCGAATCCGTTCCATCGGGCCTTGCCGTGGAGCACGAATCCGCAAATGCGATGAAGTAGCGACCCAGATTGGTGAAGTCGTGGCTGCTGCTGACGGCGCAGCATCCACTCGAACTGCCGTGGCCGGTCAGGCTCAGGAAATGCTGTCCCTCATCCATCGCGTCATTTAGTGGACCCTGATCGAGAGGAGCCAGTGGCGGCGGCGCATTCAGATCGAAGATGTCTGCATAAAACCGCTGCACTGTACTGAACCCGGGAAAGAAACCGTTCATCAGCGCGCGCATCGCTTCCTTTTCGTTTGCGCCGCTTTCAAGCCCGACCGGATCCCAAAGGTAACTGCCCTGATCGAGATCGGCGGCCGGACCACGCGCCCTGACGAATCGCGTGGGCACGTTGCTCTGAGTCGTGTAGGTGTTGTTGGTGCAGAAGAACCATCCATGGGTGTTGGCGTCGGCTGAAGTGTCGTACGGCACCACGATACGAGTCGTTCCGGTTATCCCGATCAGGCGATATGTGGGAGACCCGTCTTCCAGCTCGATATCGAAGTTGTTGTTGATCTTCAGTTGCGTCGCATCATCCACGTACGTGAATTTGTCTTCTGCGGGAGGAATCGACGTATCGTTCTGCTTGCCCAGACCGACTTTGCCCCACCAGTCGGCTGCGTAGAGAACCTTCTGCAGATAGCCGGTATCAACGGAACTGTCGTCCGTGTTCTGCAGCCGTTCGTATGTCATGACTTTGTCCACGAAGCCCGCGGCCTGCGCGGCGGATGCTGTGGATGCGCGTCCCACCCATACGTCGGAGTTGTCGTCGAGTCCATCGAGAGTCTCGTTCTTGTCGAGGACCTCGTTCTGATGAAGCTGCCCGTACAGTCCGTTGTTGTTGGAATCAAAATCATGCTTGCCCGCAACCGAATAGCCGGTCCCCTCGAGGCTGCCGTAGTAGAAATCCGTCGGAATCGAATTGACGTCCCGGACCCAGTAATAGTCGTCGTCAAGAACTGCCGCCGGTCCTTCCACGATCACGAATTTTGAACTCACACCGGCTGCCAGCCGCTCGAATCCGGAATTCTTGTCGTTGAAGTCATCCTCGGAGGTGAAGTACCAGCCGAGGCGGCCGGCTCCAGCTTCCCGATCGAATGGAATACGCAGCGCGCCGTCGAAGGTGGACAAAGGTTCGGTCGTTGCAGGTGTAAAGTCCGGGTGGATTTTGACGACAGTACCAATCACTTTGCATTTGGCAGTGTCGGGCGGGTTGGCGTTCGCGCGGCCGCAGCCAAACGTGGAGTATCGTCCGGAGCCTGCTATCTTTCGCATGGGCACGACTTCGACATCTCCGCCGACCAACATGTAGAGCGTCCCCCAGTTCTTGTGCGCATGCTTTGCAAAGTTGCGGATCACTTCCTGCAGGTCACGCGCGAATCCGTCCTGGGTGAAATCGCCAAGGTTCCCGGACACGATTTGCGAAACGGTGACCACGCGCGATCGCATCCCTTTCGCTGTCTTCCATTCGGCCAGCCGCTCAAACTCGGCCATCATGTCGCCCGTCAGCGCGGCCCCGCGTTCGCCGATTTGCGGCGGGCGTGTTGTTCCGTCCGGCAAGGCGATGCTCTCAGGCCATGAGAAGTTGTCCGTGATGATCAGGTGCGGGTAATCCTCATCGATATAGACAAAGGGCAGGTCGAGCGCGGGCGACAACACCGCCTCGCTCTCGATCAACCTCGTGAGCATTTCCGCCTTGTGGACACCGAGTGTCGCTTTTTGTCGCCGTCGTTCATCTGCGATCACGCGCGCCTTCGCGGTGTCGAAAATCACGCGATAGGTCAGATTCGGATAGAACAGATAACTGCCGTTGCCGGCCTCATATTGCGCTGCAGTCACCCGAATCGCCGCAATCTGAACGGGCCCCACATCCTCGATGCCAATGACTTCCACAAGGTTCTCCGGGAACGGTTTGCCTGTCGGCATTCGTTTCCTGTCGAGCGGTGTGAACGGAATTCGTGTCCGGGCAGCCGTAACGCCGTCGCCAAACTCGCGTCCGTCCGTGCCGACATCCGGTACCGACTCCTGCGCCGGCATCGGTCTTCCACGTCCCGGCAGGCGAACCGCCTGACCCGGATCGACTTCGACAGCGCGGATGTCTCCACCCGACGGTAACAGCACGTAATCCGTCTTTGTGGGCAAGGCAGGCGTGCCTGGAATTCCGGAGGTTTTGAAGCCCGGCAAAACGGGAAAATCGAATCCCACGCGATCCACAATCTTGAGAGCTCCCGCGGGCAGCTTCAGTCTGCTTTCAACTCGATCGGATGGTCTTGATGGACTGTGTGGTCCGAGAATGCTCCGGTCGAGGACGATCGTAAATTGTTCGTCTGCGCCGGCGTTCCAGCGCACCGACTCTTTGGTATCGGCCAGCCATCGAATGGGCGGCGCATAAACAGACAGGTAGATGTCCGGTTTGGCTTCAAAGAGGTCGCTGAAATCACTCCGAAGATACTGGATTTCAAACGACCCATCGGAACCTGTCGTGACGCTGCCGAGCAAATCGTCAAAAAACATATCCTTGTCAAAAGCCCGGACGATCAAACCAGGGACGCCTAAGCCGGATTCCTTCTCTGTTACGCGCCCGCTTATACGAAACAATGGTTCATCCTTGGAGATCTGTACGGTTGCCATAAAACACTCCGATTCCCAGGCATGAGTTTTCGCCTGGATAGTCCGCATGGAGGCGGCAGTTGGGGTTTTGGGTTTTCAGACGTGTGGGGAAATTCTGATCTTCGGCCGGTTGCGGTACAAGAACAAATTCAGGTACGAAGTGAAGAGTTACTACTCCATAATCCGCTCCGGAGGCTCGTTATGCGGCGGCATGTCCTGGCGGCGCTGATACTGGTCGGCGCTCTATCGATAAACGTTCTTGCTCAGACGACGGCTATTCGCGCCGGACGACTGATCGACTCGGAGAATGGAACCATTGCTCGAGATCAGATCATCCTGCTCGACGGCGGAACGATCAAAGCTGTTGGTGGAAAGGTCAGTATTCCAACGGACGCGAAGGTGATCGATCTTTCGAATTCCACGGTTCTGCCGGGGCTATTCGACATGCACACCCATCTGTGCATGACGGTCAAGGCTGAAAGAGACAATCGCAGCTATTACTACACGACTTTGAATGATCCTGACTCGTTTCGCGCTATCGAGGGAGTGGTCAATGCTCGCACGATGCTCGAAGCCGGATTTACAACTGTCCGCGATATCGGAAATGAGGGGAACTTTGCTTGTTCGAGCGTGCGACGCGCTATCGAAGACAAAATGGTTCCCGGACCGACGATGTTCAATGCCGGGCGCATTATCGCCCCCTATGGCGGCCAGTTTCACCTCCAACCCGACAAGCCGAAACTCGCCGAACCCGAATACTTTTTCGCCGATACACGGGACGAAATGGTGAAGGCCATACGGGAAAACATTCATTACGGCGCTAAAGTCATCAAGATTGTGGTCGATGATCAGCCCTACATCTCGATCGTTTGCGCAGAGCCTACAAGGTTGGTGTGACGATGGCCTACGGTACCGACGTTATCGACCAAATCGAGGGAGAAACACGCGGGAGCATCGCGATGTCGGGAATTGGTCCGTGGATCGAGGCCGGTATTCCGCCAAAGGTGCTTCTACAGGCAATGACCTTGAATGCAGCTCGTCTGCTACGTGTGGACAAAGAACGCGGTTCCATTCGCGTCGGAATGGCCGCAGACATCATCGCAACTGAAGGCAACCCTCTCGATGATGCGAATGCTTTAAAGAAGGTTGTATTTGTCATGAAGAATGGCGTTGCCGTCAAGCAATGATGAGTCCTCTCGGATTCCCTTCCGGTTGCACTCCCAAATGCTAAGATACGGGCCACAAACTCCCCGGAGGTTACCCATGATGAAACGTCTGCTCCTGCTCGCTTGCGCTGCCACGACCGTTTTCGCCCAGGGCCGAGGCGGCCCAGCCAACCGCGAAGCGCCTGTGACGCCTGTTCCCTTCGAGCGTATCCTCCGCTCGAATCAGGAGCCTCAGAACTGGTTGACCTACTCCGGGAACCTCAACGCCCAGCGCCACAGCGGTCTCACGCAGATCCGCCCGGAAAACGCTAAGGAGCTCACTCTCCAATGGGTCTTTCAATCGCGCTCACTCGACAAGCACGAGGTCACTCCTCTCGTCGTCGATGGCGTCATGTATACCATCCAGAGTCCCAACACGGTGATCGCGCTCGATGCCGTGACCGGCAAGACCATTTGGCAGTACGTGCATACGCCGGCCGAAGGGACGCGCAATCCCTGCTGCGGAAACCTCACGCGCGGCGTCGCAATCCTCGGCGACAAGCTCTTCCTGGCCGGCCTCGATGCAAAAATGATCGCGCTCGATGCAAAAACCGGAAAAGAACTTTGGAAGGTCCAGATCGCCGACTACAAGCAGCAGTACGCGATGACCGTCGCGCCTCTCATCGTCAAGGATAAGGTGATCTCCGGCGTCGCCGGCGGCGAACACGGTATCCGCGGCTTCCTCGCTGCCTACGACGTGAACACCGGTAAGGAGGTCTGGCGCTTCAACACGGTTCCCGGACCCGGCGAGCCCGGGCACGAAACCTGGCTCGGCAAGGACGGCAAACCCAACGACTCTTACCTGCATGGCGGCGCCCCTATCTGGATCACCGGTTCGTATGACCCCGAGACGAACCTCACCATGTGGAGCACCGGCAACGCTGGTCCGGACTATAACGGCGACAACCGGCTTGGAGACAACCTCTACAGCTCCTCCGTCGTCGCCGTCGATGCCGACAGCGGCAAGCTGAAATGGCATTACCAGTTCTCTCCGCACGACGAATTCGATTGGGATGCGACCCAGATTCCCGTTCTCGCCGACATCGACGTCAACGGCAGCCCCCGCAAAGTTATGCTGTTCGCGAACCGCAATGGCGTGTTCTACGTGCTCGACCGCACCAACGGTCAGTTCCTGTCGGGCACCGCTTTCACCAAGACCAACTGGTTCACCGGCTTCGATGAAAAAGGCCGGCCGACGCGAGCTCCCGGAATCGTGCCCACATTGCAAGGGACCCTGGTGTACCCCGGCAACCAGGGTGGAACGAATTGGTACAACCCCTCGTTCAGTCCGGTTACGGGTTTGTTTTATATCCCCGCGTGGGAGAACAGCTCCAGTGTTTACCGCAAAGGCGAAGAGCCTCCCGAGTTCCACGACGGCCAGAGCTTCACTGGCCTGGGTCCCCAGCGCGGAACCACAACCGATGACGTATTCAGCTCCATCATCGCCATGGATCCGAAAACCAGACAGCGTAAGTGGACCTTCCGGATGTCAGCTCCATCCACCGAAGGCGGCGTGCTCACTACCGCTTCGAATGTGTTGTTCGCCGGCGGCCGCAACGGACAGTTCATCGCCCTTGATGCCCGCGACGGCAAGCTCCTGTGGGAAACCAATCTCGGGCCGTCTGTTTCCGCCGGCCCCATGAGTTACATGGTCAATGGAAAGCAGTATGTGAGCGTCCAGTGCGGGATGTCGCTGTTCACATTCGCGTTGAGATAGATTCGTACCGCAAGGAGCGGTTCAATGCCACTTGTAAGGATCCTTGTGGTCGAGGACAACGAACCGTTCCGGCGATTGATTGCGTTGGAGGTTCGACGGACGGCTGACTTCCAGGTCGTCGCGGAAGTTTCCGATGGACTGGAAGCCGTTCAGCAAGCACTGCAGTTGCAGCCGGATCTGATTCTGTTGGATATCGGCTTACCGAAGCTGAATGGAATAAAAGCCGCCAGGCAGATACGTCGCCTTGCGCCCGACACGAAGCTCCTCTTTGTCAGCGGGGAATCTTCTTCCGATATCGTACGAGAGACCTTTGCTCTGGGCGGACACGGCTATGTTCATAAAACATACGCCAAGACGGATCTGCTGCCCGCTATTGATGCCGTTCTTAAGGGTGAGCGATTCGTCAGCGCTGGACTGGAGTTCAGCGACAGCACGGGGCCCGAAGTTCCCTATCGCCACGAAATTGTTTTCTGTTCTGACGACGGAGTCCTGCTCGAAGCCCTCGCTGACTTTATTGCCACGGCTCTGAACGCCGGCAACCCGGCGATTGTGTGGGCTACCGAATCGCACCGGGAGACGCTCCTACACACATTGCGGGCCCGAGGAGTGGATATTGAGCTCGCCATGCAGCGAGGAACCTACATTGCCTCGGATGCTGGAGAAACACTC
>Ga0137433_1000351_pt1 | contig 25731 bp, 24 predicted proteins | sample EasRivERMZT840_2_FD_102335 | JGI IMG/M metagenome (GOLD analysis project Ga0137433, IMG submission 102335) | Soil microbial communities from meander-bound floodplain in the East River, Colorado, USA - East River MetaG ERMZT840_2 | ecosystem: Environmental > Terrestrial > Soil > Floodplain ...
AAGAGCGGTGTGATGACTTCGGCGTTGAAGAGCGGCTGATAGCGCGCATCGTCGGGATGCGCGACGAGCGCCACGCATGCCGGAATAAGCTCGGGCCGTGCCGTTTCGATCGCCACGACGCCGCTGCCGTCAGCCTTCTTAAAATGGATCTTGTGGTACGCGCCCGGCTGCTCGCGATCCTCGAGCTCGGCCTGCGCCACCGCGGTACGGAAGTCCACGTCCCACAGCGTGGGCGCCTCGAGCTGGTACGCCCGGCGCTTGGCCAGCAGGCGCAAAAACGCGGCCTGCGACACCCGCTGCGCGCGCCGCCCGACGGTCGCGTAGGTGAGCGACCAATCCACCGACAGGCCCAGGTGCCGCCAGAGACGTTCGAACGCCTTTTCGTCCTCGGCCGTCAGCCTCGCGCAGAGCGCGATGAAGTTGGGACGTGACATCGAGACGGGAGGCGCCTTGTCCTTCTTCGCATCAGCGCTTCCCGCGGCCTGCGCGATCCGGTCGTCGAGCCCCGGCTCGAACGGCAGCGACGGGTCGCACCGCACGCCGTAGTAGTTCTGGACCCGGCGCTCGGTGGCCAGCCCGTTGTCGTCCCATCCCATCGGATAGAACACCGCGCGGCCGCGCATCCGCTGGAACCGGGCGATGACGTCGGTGTGCGTGTACGAGAAGACGTGGCCGACGTGCAACGAGCCGCTGACCGTCGGCGGCGGCGTGTCGATGGAGTACACGCGCTCGCGCGGAGCGGAGCGATCGAACCGGTACACGCCGGCCGACTCCCACGCGGCTTTCCACTTCGCTTCGAGGCCGTCCAGCGCTGGTTTGTCAGGGACAGAGGACACAGAGAGAGATTCTCGCAGGTTTCTCGTCAGCCACGTAGGCCGGCCCGGGTTGCGGGCCGGCACTCGCCGCTCCAGAACCCGGAGCGGCCTACGTACGAACCTCGGAACCTATTCGGGTGAAGCCTTGATCTTCTCGATCTCTTCTTTGATCAGTCGTTCGGCCGTTTCAACGACGATGCGGCGGACGAGCTCATCGGTCATCCGGACCAGGACGCGCTTGACGGCTTCCTCGACGTTCTCTTCGGTAAGCCCCGCGGAGGCGGCGGCGGGCGCCGCAGTGGCGGGCTGCGCGGACTGTTCGGCGGCCAGGAGCGCCGAGAAGGCGCTCGCCAGCGAGACCTTGGGTGCGGCGGCAGGAGCGGGCGCGGACGCCGGCGCCTGCGGGGCCCCCGGCTGAGCGGTCGACCCGGTATCCCAGACGAGTCGTGCAGGCGGTTCGAGTGGTTCGGGCTGGCCGATCGGCATAGTCCCTCGTTCCTGCGCCACGCGCGGTACCGGGGCCGGCTCCGGATCCGGCACCGCCCGCCGTGGAAAAACGGGCTCCGGCTTGGTCGGCCGGCGGCCCGGTTCGTCTCCCTGCCTCGACTCGGCAGCCGATCGCAGCACAGCGAGCGCGGGCGAATCCGACGGGCCCGTCATGGACGACGTCGTCCGCACTTCACGCTTCGCCGGCGGCGGCGCGGCCGCCAACAGCTCCTTCACCCGAGCCACCACCACCTGCGGCTCGAACGGCTTCACGACCACGCCATCCACGCCGATCGACCGCACGCGGTCCTGATCGACCGGATCGAACGCGCCGGCCAGCAGCAGCACCGGCACGCGCTGCAGCCGCGACGACTTCTTCATGTGCGCCGCGACGCTGTACCCGTCCACCTCCGGCAGGTCGACATCCACGAGCACGATGTCGCACCGCTCGGTTTCGAGCCACTGAATGGCGCGCGCCCCATCGGGGACGCTCACCACACGCACGTCCTCGTGGGAGAACGTCAACTCGATCACCCGCTGAATCGTCACGCTGCCGTCCGCGAGCAGGAGCGTCTTCGCCATCGGCGATCAGACTGCCTCGACGCGCGGAGCATCATCAACCGCGTGGTTGATAAAGTCGATAATCTGCTGCATCGGACTCCCGGGCAGGAAGATGCCCGCGACCCCGATCTCACGCAGCTTCTGCACATCCACATCCGGGATGATGCCCCCGACCAGGACCTTGACCCGGTCGAGCCCCTTCTCCCGCAGGAGGTCCATCAGGCGCGGACAGATGTGCATGTGCGCGCCGCTCAGAATGGACAACCCGATGACGTCCGCGTCCTCCTGCAGCGCGGCGGCGGCAATCTGTTCCGGGGTCTGTCGCAACCCCGTGTAGATCACCTCCATGCCTGCATCGCGGAGGGCCCGGGCGATCACTTTCGCGCCCCGATCGTGGCCGTCGAGACCTGGCTTGGCGATAATCACGCGCGTCCGTCGCCGGCCAGCCTGTCCCTGTGTAGCGGTCACCTCGTCAAAGCCTTTCTGCCATTGCAAGCATCGTACCGAAAATGTCCTTCGGTCAAGGCCCCGAAACCGGGGTCAGATCGAGGGGGTTTCCTCGTATTCACCCCACACTTCGCGCAGGGCATCGCACATTTCGCCGACGCTGGCGTACGCCCGCACGCACTCGAGCAAGGGGTACATCGTGTTGCCCGTTCCTCGTGCAACTTCGCGCAGATCCGCCAACGCGCGGGTCACGCGCGCGGCGTCCCGGCGCTGCCGCACCTCCGCCAGTCGGGACGACTGCGCCTCCGCAACGCTCTCGTCTATATAGAGTGTCGGCACGGGCGTCTCGTTTTCTTCGACGTTCACGTTGACGCCCACGATCCGCTTCTCGCCGCGCTCGAACGCCTGCTGGAATCGATAGGACGACTCGGCAATCTCACGCTGGGGATAGCCCTGCTCGACCGCGGCGACCATGCCGCCGAGCCGGTCGATCGTGTCGAAGTACTTGAGCGCGCCCTCTTCCATGTCGAGCGTCAGGCGCTCGACGAAGTACGACCCGCCGAGCGGGTCCACGGTGTTCACGACGCCGGTTTCGTGCGCGATCACCTGCTGCGTGCGAAGCGCGAGCAGCGCGGCCTCGGCCGTCGGCAGCGCCAGGGCCTCGTCGAGCGAGTTGGTGTGCAGCGAGTTGGTGCCGCCGAGCACGGCGGCCATCGCCTGCAGGGCCGTCCGAACGACGTTGTTGTACGGCTGCTGCGCGGTGAGGGACACGCCGGCGGTCTGGGTGTGGAAGCGCATCTTCCAGGCGCGCTCGTTCGTGGCGCCGAACCGATCGCGCATCACGTTCGCCCAGATCTTGCGCGCCGCCCGGTACTTCGCGATCTCCTCGAAGAAGTCGCTGTGGGCGTTGAAGAAGAACGAGATGCGGGGGACGAAGTCGTCCACGTCGAGGCCGGCGTCCACGCCCCACTGCACGTACTCGATCCCGTCCCGCAGCGTGAACGCCAGCTCCTGGAGCGCGGTCGAGCCCGCCTCCCGGATGTGGTACCCGCTCACGGAAATCGTGTTCCACCGCGGCACTTCCTTCGCGCAGAACGCGAAGATGTCGGTAATCAGGCGCATCGACGGCCGCGGCGGGAAGATGTATTCCTTCTGGGCGATGAATTCCTTGAGGATGTCGTTCTGAATCGTGCCGGACAGCTGCTGCCAGTCGGCGCCCTGCTGCTCGGCGACCACCAGATACATCGCGAAGATCATCGGCGCCGGCGAGTTGATCGTCATCGACGTCGTGATGCCGCCGAGCTGGATGCCGTCGAACAGCCTCTCCATGTCGGCCAGCGTCGAGATCGCGACGCCGCACTTGCCCACCTCGCCGAGCGACAACGGGTGGTCGGGATCGCGGCCCATCAGCGTGGGCAGGTCGAACGCGACGCTCAGGCCCGTGCCGCCCGCGGCGAGGAGCTGCTTGTACCGCTCGTTGGTCTCTTCGGGCGTCCCGAATCCGGCAAACTGGCGCATCGTCCAGAGCTTGCCGCGGTAGCCGCTGCCGTGGATGCCGCGCGTGTACGGGAAGTCACCGGGGTCGCCAAGCGACTGGTCGTAGCTCAAACCGCGGACATCCTCGGCGGTGTAGAGCGGCTCGATTGGGCGTCCCGAAATCGTCGTAAACGGCGTCGCGCCGATCTCGGGCGTTCCGGTCTTCATGGCGCATAATTATAGGCCCTTCCTCATGCGCGACCTCACGAAAGGTCCAGTCGGCGGCCACATCCTGCAGCTCTCCACGTTCATCGTGGTGTCGATGATGTTCCAGACGCTCTACTTCCTGGTCGATCTGTACTTCGTCGGCCGGCTCGGCAAGGAAGCCATCGCGGGCGTCGGATTGGCGGGCAACGTCACGATGGTCGTGCTCGCCCTCACGCAGGCGCTGAGCGTCGGCGCGACGTCGCTCATCGCGCAGGCGCTCGGCGGCAAGGACCACGCGCGCGCCGAGCGGGTGTTCAACCAGGCGTTCGTGCTGTCGGCAGTCGTGGCGGTCGGATTCGGCGCGGCCGGTCTGGCCGTGCGTCATGCGTACACGAGCGCGCTCGGAGCGGACGCGGCGACCGCGACGTTCGGCGCCCGGTACCTGGACTTGTACATCCCGGCCATGGCGTTGCAGTTCCTCCTGGTGCCCATGGGCGCGGCGCTTCGCGGCATGGGGGACATGAAGATCCCGATGATGATCCAGGTGGGCACCGTGCTGGTGAACATCGGGCTGGCGCCGGTGCTGATTCTGGGCTGGGGAACGGGCGCCCCGCTGGGCGTGCGCGGCGCGGCCCTGGCGACGCTGATTGCCGTCGCCGCCGGCCTCGTCGCCTTCGTCGCGTACTTCCGGCGCCGCTCGAGCCCGGTGCGCTTTCGGCCGGCCGAGTGGCGCCCCGATACGCGGCTCTGGAAGGACATCCTCCGCATCGGCCTGCCCGCGGGAGGCGAATTCCTGCTCATCGCGGTCTACATCGTGCTGGTCTACGGCATCATCCGGCCATTCGGCGCGGCGGCGCAGGCCGGCTTCGGCATCGGGGCGCGGTTGATGCAGTCGATGTTCCTGCCGGCGGTGGCCATCGGGTTTGCGGCGGCGCCCGTGGCGGGTCAGAACTACGGCGCGCGGCTGGGCGCGCGCGTGCGGCAGTCCTTCTACACGGCCGCCGGACTGAGCGCGGCGATCATGTTCGTGATGACGCTGCTCTGCCACATCGCGCCGGGGTCGATGGTCGCGGCCTTCAGCGCGGATCCCGATCCGGCCGTCATTCAATTCGGCGAGGAGTATCTGCGCATCATCAGCTGGAACTTCGTCGCGACCGGCGTCATCTTCGTGAGCTCCAGCGTCTTCCAGGGACTGGGCAACACCCTGCCCGCGCTGGCGAGCTCGGCCACCCGCGTCGTGCTGTTCGCCCTTCCGGCGCTGTTCCTCGCGCGCCAGCCCGGCTTCGCGATGCGGCACGTGTGGTACCTCTCGGTGGCGTCCGTGTTCGTGCAGCTCGGCCTGAACGTGTGGTTACTCCACGGGGAGTTCCGCCGCAAGCTCACGCCGCTCGACGCGCCGCTGCCCCGTTGACATCGCTTCCGGCCGACAGGTACGCTCGGCCGCTCGGATTTTGGGGGACGACACAATGGCCAAGGGAATCTTCGATGCGATGCTCCAGGAATTCAGCACGGCGGCGCATCTCATCGGACTCGACGAGAGCCTGTGGAAGGTGCTGACGCATCCGAAGCGTCAGATCATCGTCTCGTGCCCGGTCAAGATGGACAACGGCAAGGTCGAAGTGTTCACGGGCTACCGCGTGCAGTACAACATCGCGCTCGGGCCCGCGAAGGGCGGCATCCGCTATCACCCGGACGTCACGCTCGATGAAGTGAAGGCGCTGGCCGCGTGGATGACCTGGAAGTGCGCCGTGGCGGGCGTGCCGTTCGGCGGCGGCAAGGGCGGCGTCGTTTGCGACCCGTCGAAGATGTCGATGCGCGAACTGGAGCACCTCACGCGCCGGTATATCGCGGAGATCGTGGACGCCATCGGCCCGGAGAAGGACGTGCCGGCGCCCGACGTGAACACAAACGAACAAGTCATGGCGTGGGTCATGGACACCTACTCGATGCACGTCGGCGTCGCCACGACCGCCGTCGTGACCGGCAAGCCGGTCGAGATGGGCGGATCGCTCGGCCGCCGCGAAGCCACCGGCCGTGGCGTGATGATCACCACGCGCGAAGCCGCCAAGCACGTCGGCCTGGACATCAAGCAGGCGACCGTCGCCGTGCAGGGCTTCGGCAATGTCGGCTCGGTGTCCGCGGACTTGATTTCCAAGCTCGGCGCCAAGATCGTTGCCGTCACGGACTGGAAGGGCGGCGTCTACAACCCGTCCGGCCTCGACGTGCCGGCCCTGATCGCCTGGACGAAGCAGCACAAGACCGTCGCGGGCTTCTCCAAGGCGGAGGCGCTGGCGGCCGACAAGATCTTCGAGATGGACGTGGACATCCTCATCCCGGCGGCGCTCGAGAATCAGATCACGATCGCGAACGCGCCGAGAATCAAGGCCAGGATCGTCGCCGAGGGCGCCAACGGCCCGACGACTCCCGACGCCAACAAACACCTGCACGAGCGGGGCGTGTTCGTGATCCCGGACATCCTCGCCAACGCCGGCGGCGTCACCACGTCCTACTTCGAGTGGGTCCAGGACCGCTACGGCTACTTCTGGGAAGAGGAAGAGGTCAACACCCGCCTCGAGCGCAAGATGCACGAGGCCTTCCACAACGTCCTCGCCACGTCGATCAAGTACAAGTGCGACATGCGGACGGCGGCCTACGTCGTCGCCATCGAGAAGGTGTCCGTGGTGACGAAGCTCCGCGGAATGTACGCGTAGCGCTGCCGCAGCTCTATTCGCCTTTGGCGGCGGACCTGAGCAACATCGTCGCCGCGATGAGGACGACGACAATCACGAGCCAGCGGACGTAGATCACGTCCATCTCTTTCACGATGAGCGCGGCGAGGAGCACCGCGGGCAGCCCGCCGATCCCGAGCGCCAGGGCAGGCCTGAGCGAGTACGCTTCTTTCTTCACGAACTGTCTGGTGCTGATCGGCATCAGGAACGCGCAAGAGCCCATCATGATCGGGAACGCGGCCTTGGCGTTCATGCCGAGCAGGCCGACCATGATCATGCAGGGCGCATACATGCCGATGCCAAGGGTCATGAGCGCGCCGAGAAGGAAGTTGCCGGCCAATCCAACGATCAGCCTCCAGCCCTCAAGGTCCAGCGTGCCTTCGTCGGTACCGCCTGTCACGAGACTGGCGGTGCCGGTCATCTCTGAAATGTTGCGCCACGCGAAGAGGATCGCCAGGACGAAGAGCGCCCCGCCCAGCCCGACCTGGATGTTGCGCTTCGGCCAGCTCGCGACCACGCCGGCGCCGAGCCACGCTCCTGCGACGGCTGCGGCGATCATGTAGATCAGCGTCCACGGATCCACTTTGATCGCGACCGTATAAATGAACGCCTGCGTGATGGTCGGCAGCGTGTGACCCACGTTCAGCGTGCCGGGTATCAACCGGTCCGGCACCATCTTGAAGAACTTGAAGATCGCCGTGGTCGGCGCAAACGATCCGATGCCGAGTGTGTCGAAGAAATTGGTGACGAATCCGGTGCCGAGCTCGAGCGCGCTCTCCCGCGGCTTGGCCTTGGTGACCGCGCTCCACCAATAGACGATGTAGAACGTGGTAAACGCGGCGAGACCGGCGAGCAACCCACCGACGGGAGTGAAAAGACTGGCCCAGATTGCAGACATGGGGGCGGATGCTAGCACGAGAACCGGGTACGCCAGGTACGTCAGGTACGTCGGGTACGAGGGCTCAGGTACGAGGGGTCAAGTACGAGGGGTCAAGTACTAGAGGGTTCTCGTACCGGGTTTGTCGTACCTGCCAGTCGTACCTGGCTAGTCGTACCTGGCCGGTCGTACCTGACGTACCTGACGTACCCGGCGTACCTGGCTCTTACCCTGTGATCCGTATCGCCAGCAGCTTCTTGAAGGTGTCGGCGTTGCTCGTGGCGGCTATCTCGATGAGGTAGTCCCCTGGCGGGAGGCCGCCGAGCCCAATCTCGGACTCGAAGCCGTACTGACGCACGGCCGCCGGCGCCGGCAGGTCGGCGATGCCTTCACCCATGCGATTGAGCAGGCGGAGGGCGACCGCGGGCCGTGTGCCTGCCGGTCCGTACGCGTCGAAGCGAAGCAACAGGCGCTCGGTCCTCGAAAACTGACGGCTCGTTGTGGGCGGCGCGTCGGGCACCGCGCGGAGGTCCTGGACCTCGCGGGCCGTCCGTGCGCGGTACAGCATCGGCGCCGACAGCGTGGGGCCTGGCGTCGTGAAGTCGGGCACGTCGTAGCTCAATTCCTCGCTGTCGAGCCGGTGGCCCCGCCCGTTCTCGGCGACCGCGCGGACCTGCACCGCTCCGGCCGGCGCCTCGAACGTCACGATGCCGCCGGGCCGGGGCCGTGCGGCATCGCGTGCGACGGCCGCGCTAGAGAGCAGCGCCTCGCCTGAGATGGCGTGGGCGGTGACCGTCACCCGGTCAATCGCCTCTCCGGGATCGGCCGGCGTCGCGCCCGCCTCCCAGACGAGCGTGACCAGCGCCTTCTCGTTCGGCCCGCGACGGGCGCCCATCCAGAGATTGAGGGCTCGCCGGCTGCCGGGCTCGACGATCGTCGCCATTTCCTCGAGCGCCATGGCCACGGCGCGGGGGGGGCCCGGCTTGGGCGTCGCGTTCGCCTTCTCGAGATCCTCCGCGTTGAACGCCCAGTAGCCCTTGCGCGCGCGGACCTCCAGGTTGGGTCGCTTCACCCGGACCTGAATCTGGTGGAACTTGCCGTCCCGCGGTGCGATGGACGACGTGTACCCGAGCAGGTAGTACGCACTCAGCTCGCGCATCATCCGCTGCAGCTCCGGAAGCGGGTCGTTGCGGTTGACGATGGCGCGGCCGTCCGTCTGATCCGCCAGCACGCGGAGCGAGTCCATCGACTCCTGCAGGACCGCCTTGTCCTGCTCGTACCGGACGTTGTCGGAGATGTCGAACTCGGACGTGGCCAGACCGCGCGGATCGAGCGTGAAGATCGACGTGTTCGCCCGGCCGGCGGCCGCAAAGACCTGCTGCATCTGCGAGAGCAGCTGGGTGGAGGCAAAGAACTGTTGCGATTGACCCGGCGTGGCGGCCGGCTGAATGAGCGTGCCCTTGATGTTGGTGCCGGCGGGCAGCGTCCCGCTGAGCCCTTCGCTGATGAACAGCAGCGTCTTACGGCCCTCGCGCAGCGTTCCGAGAAAGACGCACGCCTGTTCCAGACCGTGGAGCGTCAGGTCGTTGCGCATCCGCTCCTGCTGCTCGGGCGGCAGGCCCTGGTACCGGTCTTCGTACAGGTTCTTCGGCGTGTAGTCGTACTTGCGCCCCCAGAAGTTCATGATGGCGCCGGCGGTGCCGGCGTGGTTGCGCGAGAACGTGGCGGCCGCCACGGGAGTCAGCGGATACAGAATCGCCACCAGGTCGCGCGAGCCCAGACCGGAGACGAACCTCGCAAGCTGCTCCCGGACGCGCATGCTGTTCGACTGCCGCACGTGATAGTCGTCGAGGAAGATGATGAACACCCGGTTGCGATCGTCGGCGGTTTCGCGGGCCTGATCGGCAAACGAAGTGATCTCGCGAAGGGGCGAGGCCGGCTCGGCGACGTCGGCCGCGACGAGCTTGAAGGTGTCGATCGTCTGCACCTTGCCGGCCTCGCGAATCTCGAAATCGGCCGGCGTGAGATCGGTCACCTGCCGGCCCTGCCGATCCGTGACGGTCACATCCACGCTGACCGAATCGATCCGCGTCCGGAACGTGAGAGGTTTCTGGGTCGGGTCCTGCGGCGGAGTCGTCTGCTGGCCGGCGGCCTGGGATCCGGCGGCCTGCGAGCCCACGCGTACAGTGGCCGACGAGACGGCGGCAACGAGCGCAAGAAGGACCACGATTCGGCGCATGTTCACGACTCCGGCGTGGCGATCGGCCTCGCGCGACGGTCCAGCAGGCGGATATGGCGATGATACCATTCGCGAGATGAGCCCCGAGACCGCCGACGCGCCGACATCACTTACGACGCTGACCGAAGACGAGCGGTTGATCCGTGCCAGCGTGCGCGAGTTTGCCCTGGCGCACGTCCGCCCGCACGTCCGTGAGATGGACGAACAGGCCCGCATCCCCCGCACCCTGATTGACGGCCTGTTCGACCTCGGCGTGATGGGCATCGAGGTTCCCGAAAGCTACGGCGGCAGCGGCGGCCGCTTTTTTCATGCGGTCCTCGCGGTGGAGGAGCTGTCGCGCGTCGATCCGTCGGTCGGCGTGCTCGTGGACGTGCAGAACACGCTCGTGATCAACGCCATTCTTCGCTGGGGCAGCTCCGACCAGAAGAGCCGGCTCCTGCCGGGCCTCTCCGCCAAGCGCGTGGGCGCGTACGCGCTGTCCGAGGCCGCGTCGGGCAGCGACGCGTTCGCGCTGCAGACGCGCGCGAAGGAGTCCGGCGACGGCTGGACGATCACCGGCCGCAAGCTCTGGATCACCAACGCGCACGAAGCCGACGTGTTCATCGTGTTCGCGACGGTGAACCCCGAGGCGGGCTACAAGGGCATCACGGCGTTTCTCGTCGAGCGTGGGACGCCGGGCTTCACGGTCGGGCGCAAGGAAGACAAGCTCGGCATCCGCGCGTCGAGTACGTGCGAGCTCATCCTCGAGAACTGCCAGGTGCCAACCGCGAACGTGCTGGGCGACGTCGGCAAGGGGTACAAGGTCGCGATCGAGACCCTGAACGAGGGCCGCATCGGCATCGGGGCGCAGATGGTCGGGCTGGCGATCGGCGCGCTCGACCACACCACGGCGTACGTCAAGGAGCGCAAGCAGTTCGGCAAGGCGATTGGCGATTTCCAGGGCGTGCAGTTCCAGATCGCACGGGCGGCCACCGACATCGAAGCCGCACGCCTGCTCGTCTACAACTCCGCCCGGCTGCGTGACGCCGGCCAGCCGTTCCTCACGGAAGCGGCGATGGGCAAGCTGTTCTCGTCGGAGGTCGCCGAGCGCGTCGCGTCGCTCGCCGTCAACCTCTTCGGCGGCAACGGCTTCGTGAAGGACTATCCGGTCGAGAAGCTGTACCGCGACGCCAAGATCGGGCAGATCTACGAAGGCACGTCCAACCTGCAGCTGCAGACGATTGCGAAACAGATCCTGTCGTAGCCATCTTTAAAACACGGCGGACACAGAGGAACGGAGTGCCGGAAATCTTCGTTTGGGATGCACGCTGCATTCCCAACCCAAGAACTCCGTTACACCGTTCCTCCGGTTCTCCGTGTTGAAGCTCTGGTGGTCCTGTCAGTCCGCACGGGTTTCGAGCAGGTGTTCCGCAATGATCATGCGCTGCACTTCTGACGTGCCCTGATAAATCTCCGCGGCGCGCACGTCGCGAAACAGGCGCTCGATGGTGGATCCGCGCCGGTAGCCTTCCGACGCCAGGATCTGCATCGCGCGATCGGCGGCGCGATGCGCGGCTTCTGACGCGTGCAGCTTGGCCATGGCGGCTTCGGCGGCCACCCTCCCCACGAAGGGACGCAGGCTGGCCGCGCGCCACGTGAGCACCCGGGCCGCCGACAGGTCCGTCGCGAGATCCGCGAGCTGGAACTGGACCGCTTGAAACTCGCCGAGCGGCTGGCCGAACACCTCGCGCGATCGCGCGTAGGCGATCGCCTCGCCGAGCGCCGCCCGGCCGACGCCGAGCGCCTGCGCGGCAATCGCAATCCGGCCGCCTTCGAGTGCCTTCATCGCGACGGCGAAGCCCCGGCCCGCCCCGCCCAGGCGCGCGGCGGCGTCGAGACGCACGTCCTCGAACGTCAGATCCATGCAGCCCAGGCCCCGGACGCCGAGCGAGTCGGACGCGCGGCGGCGGATGCCGGGCAGATCGAGCGGAACCAGGAACGCGCTGATGCCGCGGCTCCGCGTCGATCCGGGCTCGCTGCGCGCGAACACAATCGCGACGTCGGCCGCCTCGGCGTTCGCCACCCACACCTTGGTGCCCCGCAGGACGTACCCGCCCGCATCGGGCCGGGCCGTCGTCAACTGATTGGCGGCATCGGACCCGGCGTTGGCCTCCGACAGCGCAAACGCGCCGATCGCGCGGCCGGTGGCGAGCGGGCGAAGCCAGCGGTCTTTCTGCTCCGCCGTGCCGTGGTCGCGGATGGGCTCGGCCACGAGCGAGTTGTTGACGCTCAGGATGACCGCCAGCGTGGCGCTGCCGAATGACACGGCCTCCATCGCCATCGCGTACGTCACGGTGTCGTGCCCGCCGCCGCCGAATTCCTTCTGAATCGTGAGGCCCGTGAGCGACAGCGTCGCCGCCTCGCTCACGAGCTCGCGCGGGAAGGCGCCGCTTTCGTCGATCCGGGCCGCTTCGGGCGCCACCCGGTCGCGCACGAACGCCGTGACCTGTTCCAGGAACGATTCCTGCTCGTCGGAGAGCGAGAAGTCCATCAGCGGCCCGCCTGCGCCTGCGAAAACGCCGCCCGGAGCCGCGCCGCCGTCGCCGGCAGCTCCTCCGGCAGGACCCGCGTGTCGCCGACGACGCTCATGAAGTTGGTGTCGCCGTCCCAGCGCGGGACGACGTGCATGTGCAGATGATCGAGGACGCCGGCGCCGGCCGGCTTGCCCAGATTCAGCCCCACGTTGTACGCGTGCGGCCGGTAGGCCGCGTCGAGCGCGCGTTCGGCGGCCTGCGTGAGCGTCATGATCTCGGAGAGCTCGGCGGCGTCGAGCGCGGTCAGACGGCCAACGTGGCGGTTGGCCACGACCATCAGGTGCCCGTTGTTGTACGGAAACTTGTTGAGGATGACGAACGCAGACCGGCCGCGGTGGATGAGCAACGGCTCATCGTCGCCGCGCGCCAGCGCCTCGCAGAAGATGCAGCCGGGCGACGGTGCGCTCGCTTCGGTCACGTATCCGAGCCTCCAGGGCGTCCAGAGGCGGTTAATCGGTCGGACCCTCGCCTTCGGCCGACTTGTTGATGAGGTCCTTGAGCTCTTTGCCGGGCTTGAAGTAGGGCACCTGCTTCGGCGGCACGTCCACGCGATCGCCGGTCTTCGGGTTCCGGCCCTTGCGGGGCTCGCGCCGCCGCAGCCGGAAGCTGCCGAAGCCCCGCAGCTCGATCTTCTCGCCGCGGTGCAGCGCGTCCACGATGCTCTTGAAGACGGTGTCGACGATGACCTCCGAGTGCTTCTTCGTGAGGTCAGAGACGCGCGAGACTTCTTCGACCAGCTCGGCCTTGGTCATGGGCCTCGTTTACTTCAGATGCTTGAAGTGATCCCCAAGCGTCACCTCGGGCCGGCCTGACGACTCGGCGTAGGCTTCCCAGTCGGTGCCGTACGCCTCGTCCTTCAGCGCCCGGATGCTCAGGCCGATCTTCCGTTCCTCCGGAATCAGCCGGATGATCTTCATCTGAGTGGTCTCGCCGGCGCGCAGCTCGAGCTTCTCACCGCCGTGCGGCGATTCGAACTCGGAGACGTGCACGAGGCCTTCGATGCCGTCGGCCAGCTCGACGAACGCGCCGAAGTTGGTCAGCCGCACCACCTTGCCCTCGACGACGTCGCCCGGCTTGTGCTTGTCGAAGAAGTCCTTCCAGATGCCGGTCTGGAGCTGCTTCAGCCCGAGCGAGAGACGCTGGTTCTCGGCGTCGATGCTGAGCACCTGCGCCTCCACCGAGTCGCCCTTTTTGAGAACTTCTGACGGGTGCTTGATCTTGCTCCACGACATGTCGGAGATGTGGATCAAGCCGTCGATGCCCTCTTCGACTTCGACGAACGCGCCGAACTCGGTGAGGTTGCGCACCTTGCCGGTGATGGTCGTGCCGACCGGGTATTTGCCGGCCAGCTCGTGCCAGGGATTGCTCTCGACCTGCTTCAGGCCCAGCGAGATCCGGCGCGCGCCGGGATCGACGCCGAGCACCATCGCCTCGACCGTGTCGCCCTGGTTGAGGATCTTGGAAGGATGCTTGACGCGCTTGCTCCACGACATCTCGGAGACGTGGATCAGGCCCTCGACGCCCGGCTCGAGCTCGATGAAGGCGCCGTAGTCGGTGAGGCTCACGACCTTGCCGGAGACGCGGATGCCGACCGGATACCGATCGACGACGTTGCTCCAGGGATCGGCCACGAGCTGCTTGTGGCCCAGTGAGACGCGCTCCGTGCCCGGGTCGTACTTCAGCACGACCACGTCGATTTCGTCGCCCACGCGGACGACCTCGGACGGATGCGTCACGCGGCCCCAGGACATGTCGGTGATGTGCAGCAGGCCGTCGATGCCGCCGAGGTCGATGAAGGCGCCGTAGTCGGTGAGGTTCTTGACCGAGCCGCGCAGCGCCTTGCCTTCGGCGAGCGTGTCGAGCGTGGTCTTCTTCTTCTCGGCGTTCTCCTCTTCGAGGAGCACCTTGCGCGAGAGCACGATGTTGCCGCGCTTCTTGTTGACCTTGATGACGCGCATGCGCAGCTCCTGGCCGCGCAGGGCGTCGAGATTGCGGACGGGACGCACGTCGATCTGCGAGCCCGGCAGGAAGGCGCGGACGCCGATGTCCACGGCGAGCCCGCCCTTGATGCGCTCGATGACGCGGCCGATGACCACCTTGCGTTCCTGGTAGGCCTTCTCGACCTCGTCCCAGATCTTCATCTTCTCGGCCTTCTCGCGCGACAGCACGACGTAGCCGTCGCGGTCTTCGGTGCGCTCGAGCAGCACGTCGACGGTGTCGCCGGCCTGCGCGGTCACCTGGCCGCTTTCGTCAATGAACTCTTCGATGGGAATGAGGCCTTCGGACTTGAAGCCGACGTCGACGACGACGTCGGTCGGCGTCACCTTGACGACGGTGCCCTTGACGACCTCGCCTTCCGCGAGATTTTTGAAACTGGTATCGTAGAACTCAAGCAGGCGGGCATGCTCTTCCGGATCGACCGCGACATCGCCCTCGCTCGAGGAGAACGCCGAGTGGCCGGAGTACGTCTTCGCACCTCCTTGGAATACGTGAATCTTCTTGGTCGTGTCCGCGTTGCCCATTTCGGTCCGGGTCCCTCCACGTTCAGTTACGCTCGGAATCGCCGCCCGGACACACGAGTCTCGGTCGCAGCGATTGCGATAAGCATTGGATTATCCGGTACTTAGCGGACCAAGGTCAACCAACCGCCCCGGGAGTTCCTAATGGCAGCGACCACGCGCGGCAGTCGGCGAGCAGGACGTCGGCGTCCCTCCCGGGGGAAGACGAAACGCAAGGCGGCGCGGCCCAAGCGCACGGCTCGGGCCTCCGCAGGGCGACGCCCGGCGAAGAAGGCGGCCTCCAGGAAGAAGCCGGCCCCCAAGCGGAAGAAGGCGAAGAAGGCCGCCCTCCGGAAGACCGCTCCGAAGCGCAAGGCGCGGGTGGCCGGCAAGGGGCGAGCTGCCCGTCGGCCGGCTCGTCCAGCGGTGCGCCGCGACGCTCCCCCGTCCGTCCTTGGCCGCACCCGGCGTCAGCTTTCCGAGGAAGAACGAATGGCCGGCTCGACGTCGTCGACATCAGAGATGGCGCCGGACCGCATGATGCAGGCCGCCCGCACGGGGCATGACGAGATGCGCATCCGCCTCCAGCGGCACACGGAAACCAGCCCACTGCTCACCGCTGGGGATCCCGATGCCAAGTGGGAGGACGCCTACGCCGTGGGCGACGAGGCCCCGGGCGGCGACAACCCCACCCCCGACCAGGACCGGGTGGACGACATCGGCAAGGCGCTGGGAATCCAGTACCGGGACGACCAGGAGCTGCGCGGCGGCGACGAGGTCAGGGAACGGGATCGCCGCCGCTGGGAGCTCGACCCGGCCTCGTCAGATGATTGGCCCCACGACAAAAAGAAGAAGTAGAACCTGGCACTTCCTCGCAATCAGCTCCATGACACGCCTGACGACATCCTCAACGGGCATGCCCGTGGTGTCGACATAGAGCGCGTCCGGCGCCTGGAGGAGGGGCGAGACGGGTCGCGTGCGATCGCTGTGATCGCGGGCCTGCAGCTTCTCGGCGATCGTCTCGACCGCCGACGCGCCGCGGCCCGCCGCGTGCGCGGCGTCCTCCTTGCGGCGCCGCGCGCGTTCCTCCGGCGAAGCATCCAGATAGACTTTGACGTCGGCATGAGGGAACACGACGGAGCCGATGTCGCGGCCTTCCATCACGACGCCGGCGCCTGACTCGCCGTACTTGCGCTGACGCTCCACCAGCACCTGCCGCACGTCCGGATGGCGCGCGACAATCGCCGCGGCCTCATCGATGGCCGGCGTCCGAATCAGCGCGGTCACATCGTGGCCGTCGATGCGCGTGCGCGCGCCCAGATCGAAGGTGGACGCGCGCGCGACCGCCGCGACGGCGGCGCCGTCGGTGAGATCGATCTGATCGTGCAGCGCTTTCCACGCGACCGACCGGTACATCGCGCCGGTATCGACGTGCGGATAGGACAGTTGTTCGGCGACGGTGCGGGCGACCGTGCCTTTGCCTGCGCCGGACGGCCCGTCGATGGCGATGATGAGCGGCCGCGGCGGCATGACGGTCCACTATTATGGCCGGGATGCCGGCCACTCGAAAGCGATGGCGCGTGGTCGCCGCCGCGATCGCGATCGCGCTCGCCACGGCGTGGTGGTTGTTGTGGCCGGATGTCACGAGCGCGGCGCTGTTGCTGGACCTCGTGGATCCGGGCAGCCGCATCCGAGCGGTACTGCCGGTGCGCGTGGCGGCGGTTCGGGAGTCGGACATCGCGGTGCCGACACGTCATGGCGAAGTCGAAGGCCGTCTGCACATCCCGGACGCAGCCGCGAACCGTACGCTGTTGATCGTACCCGGCGTGCATGCGGGCGGCATTCACGAGCCGCGGCTGGCCGCGCTCGCGCGCCGCGTCGCCGGAGCAGGGGCGACGGTGCTCACGCTCCCCCTTCCCGATCTGCGGACGTATCGCATCACACCGGAGTCGACCGACCAGATTGAAGACGCGATCACCTGGCTGAGCTCGCGGAAGGACCTCGCGCCGACCGGACGCGTCGGCGTGATCGGCGTGAGTTTCGCCGGCGGATTGGCGCTGGTCGCCGCCGGCCGTCCCGGCATGCGCGAGCGCCTCACGGCGGTGGTGTCACTCGGCGGACACGCGGACTTGCCGCGGGCCATGGCGTACGCGTGCACCGGCCGCCTGCCGGATGGGTCGATTCGAACGCCGCACGATTACGGCGTCGTGCTGGCCTTGCGCGCCGCCATCCCGCGCCTCGTGCCGCCCGATCAAGTGGCGGCGCTCGACCGCGCGGTGGTGACGTTTCTCGACGCGTCGAGCTACGCGACGTTCGACATGACGCGCGGGATGGCCCTGCTCGCGGAGGCGCGGCAGCAGGAGGACGCGCTGCCCGAGCCCGCGCGCACGCTCATGCACTACGTCAACACCCGCGACGTCAGTCCGCTCGGCGCCCGCGTCGCGCCGCTCGTGGAGGCACTCGGCGGCCATCCCGCCCTGTCACCGGGGCGATCGCCCGCGACAGGCGCGCCCGTCTTCATCCTTCACGGACAGCTCGACAACGTCATCCCGACGCCGGAAGCCGATCGGCTCGTGGCGCTGCTCTCTGGCGCCGGCAACACGCACGTGCGCACGCTCGTCACGCCGCTGGTGACACACGCCGCGATGCAATCAGATTTCGCGTGGGCGGATGCGTGGCGGCTGGTGCGCTTCTGGACGAAGACCTGGAAGCAACTCGCAACTGTGAGTTGATCAGTATCTTTCTGGCGCGAAGCGGGCGGCGAGGTGGCCGGTCGCCTTCGCCAGGTCAATCGACTCGACGAGGACGCCGGGCTGCCCGTACGGAAGATGGGCCTGGCACCGCCCCGAAGGATCGATCAGGCTGGTCGCCGCCTCCTGGAAGCGCAGGCCGTAGTTGACCGACGCGAAGTAGATCGTGTTTTCGATGCTCCGCATCATCATCGCCTTTTCGTAGTACGGCGCGTCGGGGGCGCCCCATCGCTCGAGCCGCACGCCGGACTTGTCGCTGCCCGTGCACTGCGGATGGAACACCACTTTCGCACCGCGCACGGCGGCCCATCGGACAGTTTCCGGATATCGAAACCCTTCGTGACAGATGGCGATGCCAAACGTCAGCCCGTCGATCTCGAACAGATGACGGCCGGAGCCCGGCACGTAGTTGCGCTCTTCGGTCGGATCGAGCTGGACCTTTGATTGACGGCCGATGATGTCGCCGCGTGCGTCAAAGACGATCGCCACGACCTCACGCCCAGCGGCCGCGAACTGCTCGGCACCAAGAATGGTGGCGATCCTGTAGGCGTTCGCCCACTCACCTACTCGAACCAATACCCGTTCAAGATCCGTTGGCGTGAATTCCGGCACGTCAAAGTCCATGCCGCGCATCCCTGGCAGATAGGCTTCCGGAAAGCAGACGATCGCCGCGCCGCGCGAGGCCGCGTCCGCCATAGACGCGCGCACCTGCTCCAGGCCATCGTCGATGGAGGTCGCGATCCGAGGCGACGCCAGGGCAACCCGCATGGTCTACCGGGCGCCCATCAGCGCCCTGATCTCCGCCTGGGTCAGGTCGCGCAGCTCGCCCGGCCCGACGCCCTTCGCGGTGATCGTTCCGATCCGCGTGCGCTTGAGCCGGGCCACCGGATGGGCGATGGCGTCGCACATGTACCGGACCTGCCGGTTGCGGCCTTCGCGGAGCACGAGCTCGAGCCGCGCGCGTTCGCCGTCCTTCGTGCGCGACACGCTCAGCAGCTTCACCCGCGCCTTCCCGGTGCGGCGGCCATCGATCTCGATGCCGCGCCGCAGGCGCTCGAGGTCGCGCTCGTCCGGAACGCCCTCCACTTCGGCCTCGTACGTCCGATCGAGCTCGTACCGGGGATGCAGCACGCGCTCGGCGAACTCGCCGTCGTTCGTGAGAATGATGAGGCCCTCGGAGTCGTAATCCAGCCGGCCGACCGGATACAGATAGCCGGCGATGCCGGCACGCGTGGCCAGATCCACCACGGTCGTGCGGCGCTGCGGGTCGGTCCGTGTGCTGACGACACCACGCGGCTTGTACAGCAGCAAATACCGCCGGACGGCTGGCGGCTTGATGCGGCGCCCGTCCACTTTGATCACGTCGGACTCGGGGTCCGCCTTCACGCCGAGCGTCTCGACGACGCGGCCGTTCACTTCGACGCGCCCTTGACGGATCAGCTCATCGGCGGCCCGCCGCGACGCGACACCCGCCGTCGAAAGAAGTTTGTTGAGGCGCACTAGTGTATCGACTTCGGATCGGTCGGCTCGTCGGGCTGCAGCGGCTCGAACGGCAGCGGCGACTGCGGCGCGGGCTCGCCGATCGACGACGGCAGATCGAAGCCGAGGAGGTCCGCCATGTCCTCGACCTTCGGCAGGTCGGACAGGTCGTTCAAGCCGAAGCGCTGCAGGAACTCGCGGGTCGTACCGTAGAGGAACGGGCGGCCGACGACCTGTTTGCGTCCGACGATCTTGATGAGCTTGCGCTCCATGAGCGTGCCCAGCACGCCGGCGGTGTTGACGCCGCGAATCTCGGCGATCTCGGGCGCCGTCACGGGCTGCTTGTAGGCCACGACGGCCAGCGTCTCGAGCGAGGCGACCGACAGCTTCGTCGTCGTGCGCTCGTGAAACAGGCGCCGGACCCACTCGTGCAGCTCGGGCCGCGTGACGATCTGGTATCCGCCCGCGACCTCCACCATCTGCAAGCCGCCCGGCTGATCGTAGGCGGCCTTCAGCTCGTCGATGGCCTTGACGATCTCTTCCTTCGGCTCGGTGTCGAGGAGCTTCACCAGGGTCTTCAGCGTCACCGGCTCTGGCGACGCGAAGATCAGCGCCTCGACGATCGCTCTCAGCTCAGACATTGCGAGGTCCTCGGTCCTCGGTCCCGGGTCCCGGGTCCGCGCCCACGTGGAAGTCCGGCGCGCCCTCGGGCCGCTCGCGGCGGTAGACGCGGATGGGGCCGAAGTTGCCCGCCTGGAACACGCGCACGCGCTTCAGCCGGATCATCTCGAGCAGCGCGAGAAACGTGACGATCATGCCGGCGCGCGTCTGCACGTCGGCAAAGAGATCCTCGAAGCCGCAGGCTTCCGTATCGGAGAGGCGCGCGAAGAGCTGCTCGATGCGCGTCTCGATGGAAATCTGTTCCGGCGGGAGCAGCACGGTCGGGCGCTGGCGCGCGCGATCCATGACCTGCCGGAATGCGGCCATGAGGCTGAACAGATCGACTTCGATCTCGGGCTCGGGCGCCTCGCCCACCACGTCGGCGAGGCGGCCGTCGGGCCGGCCCCACTGGGCGCTGCGCTGCACCTCGCGCTCGTGCAGCAGCTCGGCCGCCGCCTTGAACCGCTGGTGCTCGAGGAGCCGGCGCACGAGCGCTTCGCGCGGATCCTCCTCCGGGTCCTCCTGCGTCGGGTCCGGCCGCGGCAGCAGCATGCGCGACTTGATGTGAATCAGCGTCGCGGCCATCACCAGGAACTCGCCCACCACTTCGAGGTCCAGCTCCTGCATGAGCTCGAGGTAGTCGAGGTACTGCTGGGTGATGGTGACGATCGGGATGTCGTAGATGTTGAGCTCGTTCTTCTTGATGAGGTGCAACAGGAGGTCGAGCGGCCCCTCGAAGTTCTGGAGGCGGACCGGATAGTCCCCGAGGACGGACTCGAATTCGAGAGGCTGTTGTTCCATCGCCGCTCAGTACCTCAACTTCACCGCGTCCCGCACGCGCTCCATCGTCTCTTCCGCGACGAGCCGCGCCTTGCGCGAGCCCTCGACGAGGATCTCGCGCAGGTGGCCCGGCCGCTTCAGCGCGGCCGCCCGCCGCTCGCGGATGGGCTCGAGCCGCGCGTTGATCGCGGCCGCGAGCTTCGTCTTCACCTCGACGTCGCCCACCTTGCCGGCCCGGTAGCGCGCCTTCAGGTCCTCGACCTCGGCGTGATCCGGGTTGAACGCATCATGGTAAGCGAAGACGGGGTTCCCTTCGACGGTGCCCGGGATGTCGGCCCGGACCCGCTTCGGGTCGGTATACATCTGCCGGACCTTCTTCAGGACGCTCTCGGCCGTGTCCGAGAGGTCGATGGTGTTGCCGTAGCTCTTGCTCATCTTCCGGTTGTCGAGGCCGGGCAGGCGTGGCGTCCGCGTCAGGATCGCCTGTGGCTCGACGAAGACGTCGCCGTAGAAGTTGTGAAAGCGCCGGACCACCTCGCGCGTCAGCTCGAGATGAGGCACCTGATCGTCGCCGACCGGCACCGCCTGGGCGTTGTAGAGCACGATATCGGCCGCCTGCAGGAGCGGATACCCGAGGAAGCCGATGGTGGAGAGGTCGTGGTCGGACAGCTGCTCGATCTGCTCCTTATACGTCGGCACGCGCTCGAGCCAGGGAATCGGCGTGATCATCTGAAACAGCAGATACAGCTCGGCGTGCTGCGGCACCTGCGATTGGATGAAGAGCGTGCTGTGCTCCGGGTCGATGCCGGCGCCGATCCAGTCGGCCACGTTGTCGTAGGCGTTGGCGACGAGATCTTTCGTGCTGGCGTACTCACTCGTGAGGGCGTGCCAGTCGACGACCAGAAAGAAGCAGTCGTAGTCCTTCTGCATGTCGACCCAGTTGTCGAGCGCGCCAACCAGGTGGCCGAGATGCAGACGGCCCGTCGGCCGCATGCCGGACAGGACGCGCCTGCGGGCGGTCATGGATACACTCCGAACAAGCGCATGATCGATTGGGCGATCGGAAACACGACGGAGTTCAGAACTCCCGCAAACATCAGGACGTACAACACAATGAATCCCCATTCGCGCAGTCCGTCGAGGATGCGTGCGAACGACTCGGGCACGAAGCCGGCGAGGACGTTGCCGCCGTCAAGCGGGGGCACGGGAATCATGTTGAAGACGGCCAGCATGACATTCATCTGAGCGGCAACGACCAGCAGATTCCCGGCGACGCTGGATGTGTCCCCCACGACTGCCACAACGGCGGCGCCGATGCCCGCGAGCAGGAGATTGCTCATGGGTCCCGCGAGCGCGACGGCGGCAAAGTCCCGTCGCGGCGATCGCAGATTCTCCAGGCTCACCGGTACCGGCTTCGCCCAACCAATGAGCGGCAGGCCCGAATAGACGGCGAGGAGGGGAAAAATCACCGTGCCGATGAGGTCGATGTGCTTCAGCGGGTTCAGCGTGAGGCGGCCAAGCAATCGGGCGGTCGGATCTCCGAACTGGTCGGCGGTCCAGGCGTGCGCGGCTTCGTGCACCGAAAGCGACACGACCAGGATCAAAAACCAGGGGATGACGACGTCAAGGGACGGCAAAGCGGGAAAACTGTACCACGTCAGTTTCCGAAGTGCCTGATCACCGCGTCGGCCGCCTTGGGGCCGACGGCCGCGGCCAGATCGGCGCGGCTCGCGCGACGGACGCCCGCGAGCGATCCGAACGTGGTCAGGAGCTGCTTGCGGCGGCGCGGCCCGATGCCGGCCACATCATCGAGCTCCGACCGGAGGTCCCGGCGGCCGCGTGACTGCCGGTGGAACGTCACGGCGACCCGGTGCGCCTCGTTGCGAAGCCGTTGCACGAGCCGCAGCGCCTGCGACTCCGGCGGCAGCTTGAGGCCACCCTCCCGGTCGCGCGTGAACAGCAGCTCCTCTTCCTTGGCCAGCGCGGCCACGACCAGGCGATCCAGCCCGATCTCACGGAGCGCGGAGTACGCGGCGGTCAGCTGTCCCTTCCCGCCGTCCACCAGGATCAGGTCGGGAAAGGGGCCGCCGTGCTCGAGCAAGCGCCGGTAGCGCCGCAGCACGACCTCACGCATGGACGCGAAGTCGTCGAGCGTCGCGTCGCGAATCTTGAACTTGCGGTACTCCGATTTCCGCGGCTGTCCGTCGACCGCGACGACCATCGACGCGACGGTGTCGCGGCCGGCCAGCGTCGAGATGTCGAAGCACTCGATCCATCGGGGCCGCACGGCCAGCTCGAGCGCCGCGCCAAGCGCATCGACGCCCTCGGCGGCCGACGAGGCCGCGTCGCCGAAGTGGGTCTGATAGGCGACGCCGGCATTGCGGGCCGCCAGCTCCAGCAGGCCGCGGGCCTCGCCGCGCTGCGGCACGGAGATCCGCACGCGCCGGCCCTCCGCGCGCGACGACAGCCACGCCTCCAGCACCTCCCGTTCCTCGGGACCGGGATCGACCGGCACATGAATCACCCGGGGCGGCTCGCGGTCGGCGTAGAACTGCTGAATCGCCGCGGCCACCACCGCGGCGGTGTCCGACGCCGTCTCGACGGCGCCGGCGATCTCGGGCGGCCGCTCGGTCACGAGCTCCGCGCGGTCGATGATCCGCCCGCGCCGGATCTGGAACACCTCGACGACGCCGCCACGCGCGCCCGTTCTCACGCCAAAGGCGTCGCGGTTGTCGCCGGAGGGCGTCTCGAGCTTGTTCTCCCGGTCCCGCAGCGTCTCGACGGTGCGGATCGCGTCGCGGAGCTGGGCGGCGCGCTCGAAGCGCTCACCGGCTGCGGCATCCATCATGTCCTGGCGCAGCTCCGTCACCAGCTCGTCCTGCCGGCCCTCGATGAGCAGGCGGGCCTGCGTCACCGCGCGCCCGTACTGCTCCAGGGTGCAGATCGCGGCCACGCACGGCGCGAGACAGCGCTTGATGTCGTACTCGAGACACGGCCGGTCCCGCCGGCCGTCGATCACTTCGTTGCACGACCGGATCCCGAACAAGCGGTGCGCCAGGCTCATGGTCCGCCTTGCCACCGACGCGGGCATGAAGGGGCCGGCGTAGACGTTCCCGTCCTTCTCCACCCGGCGCGCCACGAGCAGGCGCGGGGCGGGCTCCGCCGTGGTGAGCTGGAGGTAGGGATACGTCTTGTCGTCCCGCAACAGCACGTTGAAGCGCGGGTACCGCTGCTTGATGAGCCGGTTCTCGAGGGCCAGGGCCTCGACGACCGAGTCGGTGACGATCGCCTCGAGGCCGCTCGCGTCCCGGAGCAGCGCGTCGAGCCGCGGGTTGTCGCCGGTCTTGCCGAGGTAGGACCGCACGCGGTCGCGCAGCACCCGCGCCTTGCCCACGTAGAGCGTCTCGCCGTCCGCGCCGAGGAACAGATACACCCCGGGCTGCATGGGCAAGCGATCGATGCGGGCCTTGAGATCACGAATCGCCATGCGCTACCATCCGGCCTGCCGTGCAACCGGCACTTGTGGACTCCCCGCACCTGTGACTTTCACTGGCGCCATCGGCGCGGTGTTCTACTTTCCGCTGCGGCTGATCATCGCCGCCTGCGTCAAGCTCAAGATCCACCCCAATATTCTGACGTTCACCGGCGTGCTCATCAACGTGTGGGCCGGCTGGGCGCTTGCCCTGGGCGACTTCCTCCACGCGGGCCTGGTAATGCTGCTCGCGAACATCTTCGACTTCATCGACGGCAAGGTCGCGCACGACCTCGGGGCCGTGAGCAAGTTCGGCGGCTTCTGGGACTCGGTGATCGATCGGTTCTCGGATCTCGCCCTCTCGGTCGGCCTGATCGTGCTCTACGCGTCGCTCGAGCGCGTCGATTACGTGCTGATCACCGCCATCACGATGGTGTTCGCGACCATGACGAGCTACACGCGCGCGCGGGCCGAATCCCTCATCCCCCGCTGCAAGGTCGGCTTCATGGAGCGGCCCGAGCGCATCGTCCTCTTCATGATCGGCGCCTTTACGAACCGCATGGCGGCCGTGATGTGGGTGATCGGCATCCTGTCGGTCGTGACGGTGATCAACCGGATTCAATACACCTACCTCGTGTTGAACAACCGCCCGCAGCCGAGGCCTTCGGGTCCGTTCGGCTGGTTCGTGCGCGCCTTCTACTGGACCGAGGAACGCGCGACGCTCGGCTACGACCTGTGGGTGATCGCGATCCTGGCGTTCGTCTGGCTCACCCCGCCGGACTGGCTGGGCGACCCGACCGCGATTGGCGGACGCGGACTCGTGCAGTGGCTGATGGGGCAGTAGGGGGTCGTACCTCGATCTGTGGAAAAGTCAGGGGACATCGATCACTGATCAGAGTCCCCTGACTTTTCCACAGATCGAGGTACGACCCCTTCTCGCGGATCGAAGCAGTGCCGGCACCTGGCTTCGTACGTCCCCGTCGCCCCGACAAGCACGCGCTCCTTTGAAGCCACCAGGCGCTGCGTGTGGTTGGCGGGGCCTCCGCAGACCATGCAGATCGCCAGCGTCTTCGTGATGTATTCCGCGGTCGCGAGCAGCTGCGGCATCGGCTCGAACGGCTTGCCCAGATAGTCCTGATCCAGCCCGGCGACGATCACGCGCTTGCCCGCATTGGCCAGCCGCGCGCACACGGCCGGCAGCTCGGCGTCGAAGAACTGCCCCTCGTCGACGCCGACGACCTCCGTCGCGGCGGCGACCTGCGCCTCCAGCTCGCGCGACGTTTTCACCGCGACCGACGGAATCTTCATCTCGCTGTGCGACACGATGGCGTCGCTGCTGAACCGGTCGTCAATCGCCGGCTTGAAGATCTGGACTTTCTGCTTCGCGATCTGCGCGCGGCGGAGCCGGCGAATCAGCTCCTCGCTCTTGCCGCTGAACATGCTCCCCGTGATGACCTCGATCCAGCCGGGGCGGGGAGAAAGGTGCTGGTCCAACGCTCAGACTCTCGACAGGTATTCGCCAGTCTCGGTGTTGATGCGAACGACGTCGCCGGTGTTGACGAACGACGGCACGCTGACGACGAGGCCGGTTTCGAGCGTGGCGGGTTTCACCTGCGCCGAGGCGGTCGCCCCCTTGATGCCCGGCACCGTGTCCTTGACCTTCAGATCGACGGTCTGGCCCA
>Ga0137433_1000357_pt1 | contig 25614 bp, 19 predicted proteins | sample EasRivERMZT840_2_FD_102335 | JGI IMG/M metagenome (GOLD analysis project Ga0137433, IMG submission 102335) | Soil microbial communities from meander-bound floodplain in the East River, Colorado, USA - East River MetaG ERMZT840_2 | ecosystem: Environmental > Terrestrial > Soil > Floodplain ...
TCGACCTTCATGCAAAATGCCGAACCCGGTGTGGCATACGAATCGGGTGACCCGGCCATGGGCCGGCAGGAATCGACGGTCGACCTGCTTGGGAAGTTCAATCCAGGCCTGGGCGCGCAGGACTTCAGCCTGTTCGAATCCGCGAAGTTTGTGCCGAAGGGCTCCGACATCATTTTCAACATGCACTACACGGCGACGGGCAAAGAGACGACCGATCGTTCGAAGCTTGCGCTGGTCTTCTCGAAGAAGCCGCCCAGGTATCGTTACTTCGTGAATGAAGGTCCGAACGCGTCAAACCTCGCCATCCCTCCGGGCGAAAGCAATGCGCAAGTCGTATCCGAAATGACGGCGCAGTTCGACACGCAACTCGTCTATATGCAACCGCACATGCACCTCCGCGGAAAAGATTACGAAGTTCGTCTCATTTACCCCGACGGCAAGACCGAAGTGATCTTCAAAACGAAGTGGGATTTCAATTGGCAACTGGGCGTCGACACTGTGAAGCCGATTCCGATTCCGAAAGGCACGCGCATTGTCGGCATCGCGCATTTCGACAATTCCCAGAACAACAAATGGAATCCCGATCCGACCAAGATGATCATCTGGGGACTTCAGAATTGGGAAGAGATGCAGAACTGCTTCATGGGCTTCCTGATCGATCCCAACATGCCCGATCCCAAGACAACACTGTTCAAGGCATCCGGCCCGAGTCTCCTCAGACGAGGAACGTCCGGCCCGACGCTCGCATCATTGAATCAATAATGTCCGCAGACCGCCGCGCGTTTCTCAGGTTCCTGGCGGCCAGCCCCCTGCTGGCCGCCTACCGCACCCAGGAAGATTTCGTCATCTCGGATCCCTCCCAGGCCATCAACGTTCTTGAATTCGAGGCCGCCGCGCGCAAGGCATTGCCTCCCGCACACTGGGGATATCTCACGACGGGAGTGGACGACGACGCGACGCTGAAGGCCAACCGCGACGGGTTTTCGCATTACCAGATCCGGACGCGACGTCTCGTCGATACGACCAATATCGATATGAGCGTCGATCTCTTCGGCACGAAGTGGGAAACACCGATCGTCCTCGCTCCGAGCGGCACTCTGTTTCATCCCGATGGCGCTGTCGCAGTCGCGCGAGCCGCGGGGAAACAGAAGACGCTGCAGATTCTGGGCGGCGTTCAGGAGAGAACTCGACCGATCGAAACCGTGATGAAAGCTCGCGGCGGACCGGTTTGGTATCAGCTTTACGCATCTCAGGATTGGAACCAGACGCTTCAGATCGTGAAGCGGATCGAGAGCGCCGGCTGTCCGGTTCTGGTATGGACCGTCGATACGCTGGGAGGCCGTAACCTGGAAACCGTCCAGCGCTTCCGGCGGCTGGACACTCGACAGTGCATGAGCTGTCACATGACCGACCCGCAAGTGCGGCCCGGCAGCGCAGCCCGCAATGTGCTGACGTGGGATTCACTCAAGAAGCTGAAAGATTCGACGCGGATGAAAGTCCTCGTGAAGGGTATCGACACCGGCGAAGATGCGGAGCTCTGTGTCCAGAATGGCGCTGACGGCATCATCGTCTCCAATCATGGAGGCCGCGCAACCGAAACGGGTCGCGCCACGATCGACTGTCTGCCTGAAGTCGTCAATGCCGTACGCAACCGGATTCCGGTCCTCATCGATGGCGGATTCCGCCGCGGCACCGATGTTTTCAAAGCGCTCGCGCTGGGCGCTCGCGCGGTCTGCATCGGCCGGCCATACATGTGGGGAGTTTCAGCGTTCGGAGATGCGGGCGTGGAAACGGTGTTGTCGATCATGCGGCGCGAATTCAATCTGGTCATGGCGGAATGCGGGAAGCGCTCGATTGCGGAGGTCACGCCGTCGTCGATAGTTGCCGTTCGGTAGTAACATTCTGCGAAACCCGGGAGGTTATCGTGTCCAAACGATCGAGCAAATCGAGCAGGAAAGCTGTCGGCCGTCGTGGATTCTTGAAAGGCGCCGCCGCAGGAGCTGCGGCATTTGTCGCTACAAGCGCGGCTGAAGCTGCAAGCCCGGAGGCGGCGCCCGTTGCGGGTCCCGCGGTTGTTCCGCCGACAGAGGCAGAGGCAATGGCTGAGATGGGACTGGCTGCTCCCGTTCAGGCTGCGGCTCAGGCCACAGCCACAGCGGCTGCATCGGTGCCGGCATCCGATTACATGGTGGATGTGCTCAAGACGCTGAACCTGGACTACGTCGCCGTGAATCCGGGCTCCGCATTCGAGGGCCTGCACGAATCGCTCATCAACCACGGCCAGAATCAGAAGCCGGAGATGCTGACCTGCCTTCACGAAGAGCAGGCCGCAGCGATGGCTCACGGCTATGCGAAAGCCGCAGGGAAGCCGATGATGATCGCTCTGCATGGCACCGTCGGTTTGCTGCACGCGTCGTTCGGCATGTTCCAGGCGTGGTGCGACCGCGTGCCGATGCTGGTTTTCGTCGGCCACAACCGGAATCCAACCAGCGTCGTCAACCGGCCGCACAGCGCCCAGGACATGGGCGCGATCGCCAGGGACTACACCAAATGGGACGACGAAGCGACGAACCTCGATCGTTTCGCGGAAGCCGCGGTGAAGGCGTATGCGATCGGCAGGACACCTCCGATGGGACCGACGCTCCTCGTCGTAGATTCCGGGCTGCAGAACTCGATGATTTCGGATCGTGGAAGGCTGCGCATCCCGGCTCTGACCATGCCGGCTCCGCCGATCGGCGATCCTGCCGCAGTCAAAGAGGCAGCGCGAATTCTCGTCAACGCCGAAAGCCCGCTCATCACACCTGGCAAACTCGCCCGGACTCCTAAAGGGTGGGATCTGTTGATCGAGCTCGCCGAACTGTTGCAGGCGCCGGTTTTCGTGGGTACGTACGGTTCGTGGCAGGATTTTCCGAATCGCCACAAACTGAATGGACGCGGCGGCGCGGCTTATCGTGCAGACGTGACACTCGGACTCGAACTGAACGACATGTCGGCCGCGGCGCGCACGGCGCGATCCGGCGGCGGCAAAACGATCAGCATCTGCGCCGAATACCTTTCGCAGGGACGCAATATTCACGATTTCGGAAACTATTCCGAAGTAGACATTGCGATAGCTGCGGACGGCGAAGCCACGATGCCTTCACTTATCGAAGAAATCCGAAAGCTGATCACTCCTGAAAAGCGGCGCGCATTCGATGCGCGCGGAGCGAAGATCGCCGAAGCGCACCGGACCGAACGCGTCCGGCAGGTCGAAGAAGCCCGCTTCGGCTGGGATGTAAGCCCAATCAGCATCCAGCGGATGATCGCCGAACTGGGTGCTCAGATTAAGAATGACGACTGGAGCATGGGGTCCGGACATCAGTTCACCGGCGACTGGCAGCGCGTGCTGCTGAACTTCGACAAGCACCACCGATACTGGGGCGACTGCGGTGGATTCGGAATCGGTTACGACACGCAGGCGGCGGTCGGTGTCGCGCTCGCAAACAAAGGCACCGGCCGTGTCACGGTAGCGGTCGTGGGAGACGGCGATCTCAACTTCGGGCCCGGTGTTCTCTGGACGGCGGCGCACCACAAGATCCCGCTTCTGTTCGTCGTCCACAACAATCGAGGCTATCAGGCGGAAGTGATGATCGTTCAACGCGTGTGTTCTCAGCGCGGCCGCGGCACGCAGAACGCGCACATCGGCACAACGATCGACAATCCGAATATCGACTATACGAAGATCGCACAGGGTTACGGGTTGCACGCGGAAGGTCCGATCACAAACCCGAACGATCTCGCGCCGGCCTTCCAGCGAGCCCTGGCCAGGGTGCGTGCAGGCGAACCCGCGCTGGTCGATGTTGTGTCGCAGGCACGGTAAGGGGAAGGCAATGACGAAACTGGAGTTGTTTGTTTTTGCGTGCATTCTCACGGCGGCGATCGTCCTTCCCGCTCTCTCGCAGAATCCTGCGACAAACCTGACAGGAAACGCGGAACGCGGAAAGACGTTGTACAACTCGGGCCTCAAATGCGCCTCATGCCATGGCACGACGGGTGAAACCGGATCGCCGCGGCTCGTCCCGATGCGTCGTACGCAGACCGACTTCATTGCGTTCGTCCAAAAACCGACGGTGAATGCGATGCCGGCGTTTCGAGATCAATCCGCGCAGACTCTCGCGGACGTTTACGCGTTCATCAAATCGATTCCGGAACGTACGCCTCCGCCGGCGCAAAGCATTCCCGCACTGAACGAGGTGCTCAAAACAATCCCGTAGTTCGTTCTTTCTGAAAAAAAGAGCGGCTTCAGGCGGGCTTCAGGCGTTTTGGCGGCTTCTCTCGACGATGTCTGCGAGGCTGGTTCCGTCCAATATGCTCGCGGTTGAATCGCGGACTTCTTTCATGACGCTTCGAATCCCGCATGTTTCCTCGTCGGGACACTCATCACAGCGCCGGTAAGCGGTCTGACTCACGCATGGAAGCAGTGCCAGGGGTCCGTCGAGTGCGCGCACCACTTCGCCGACCGAGGTTGCCGACGGAGAACGCATCAAAAGATAGCCTCCGCCCTTGCCCTTCTTGCTTTGAAGGATGCCCTTCTTTTTCAGGTCGAGCAGGATAAGTTCTAGGAATTTGTGCGGGATCCGCTCCCGTTTGGCCAGATCGCCGATAAGAACCGGCCCTTTTCCATACTCGCGGGCCAGAACCGTCAGCGCACGCAAGCCGTATTTTGCCTTCATCGAGAGCATGAGGAGCCCTACTATACCGAAGAACGCCTTGACCGGTAAGTCGTTTGTCCTGAATGAAGATTCCTATTGACCCGGACGCCCATCGCGATTATTCTCCATACCCTATCTAATTGATCGGGTTTATATCCACTATGCCAGATAACGCCCTTTATCTGATCGCGATTACGCTTTTCGCTGCCATCGTCAACGGCGGCCTTGGATATGGCTTTTCCTCGATCACAGTTCCCCTCGCCCTCCTGTTTCTGACGAATCGCGTTCTGAATCCGGCTCTCGTTTTGATCGAAGTCGCTTTGAATGCCTACGTCTTGTTCGTGAATCGCGACGCGATCCCGTCCGTGTGGCGGCGTGTGATGCCGATCGTTATCGGACTGGTTCCGGGTGTGATCCTGGGGACGCTGATCATTTCCAGAGTCAGCCCGCAATGGCTGAAGCTGGGAACTTACATCCTTCTGCTGCCGGTCATCCTGATTCAGGCCGCCGGGTTCCGCCGGCCGATTCAGTCCGAAAAAGCGATCGGGCTTCCATTCGGTCTTGGTCTGGGCGTTCTCTACTCCGTCACCACGATTTCAGGCCCGCCGCTGGCCGTCCTGCTGAATAACCAGGGACTTACCAAACGTGATTTCCGCGCGGCGCTCGGAATTATTCGTCTGGCGGAATCCAGCTTTACGGCTGTGGCCTACCTGTACGTGGGCATCTACACGATGCAGTCGATGGTGCTGATTCCGCAGATTCTGCCCAGCGTACTGATCGGGGTGCCGATCGGCGCATGGCTGATCCGTCAGATGCCGGCGGAAACGTTCAGGCGGTTGTGCATGAGTTTCGATGCATGGGTCGTTGCGTTCGGTGTGTCGACCGTCCTCCGTGACCTCCAGATCGTCGAGGGTCCCAAGGCATTCCTGTTTCTCGCGCTCGTCATTGTGATCGACGGATGGCTGCTCTACCGATTCTTTTCCGCCCACAGCAAACCGGAGCCAATTCCGGCAGTGGCGGCTTCAGCAAAAGCGGGACGAGCTTCCTGACGTTTACCGGTTCCCTGCCGCCATTGGCCGATTATTCGTTTTAGAGCATCTCTGTTTGACATAGATTGCTCGAATCGACGAGGTGAACCATGACAAATCAAGAGAGTCCACGACCAGAGCAAAGAGCCTACGAACCCCGGAGAACTGCCGGATCCCTGACGCCGGGGATGATCTTGATCATTATTGCCGCTGTGATCTTTTTCGTGGCTAACGACCGCTACCTCACCAAGGCGGCTGATCGCAAAATCACGAAATCGAATTTCAGCGCCAATGCGTTTCTCAGCGGAGTCGAACAGGAGATCCATTCTTCAGAATTTCGCGGTGCCGATGTGTCCGTATTCATGGGCGGCGCCGATCTCGACCTCCGCAACGCCTCGATCGAAGGCGATGAGGCAAGGATCGACCTGTCTGTAACGATGGGCGGAGTGGAGATCCGGGTTCCACGGGACTGGACTGTCGTCAACCGCCTTACTCCTGTACTTGGCGGCGTGGAGAATCACACCCGGTCAACCGGAAGCGGCAAGCGCCTCGTCATCGCAGGCTCCGTCGTCATGGGCGGGGTCGAGATTAAGAACTGACCTGTCCAACTGCCGGTTATTGTTTCTTGAAGACAAACGTCGTCGGCTTTTGATTGGCGCCGCCGCTGATCGTGGCTTCGAGTGAGCCGTCGGACCGTTTCGCGTAACGGACCATTTTCGGGAAGTCGTGTGCTGGATTCTCGAAAGTCGCGCTCTCGGCGTCGATGCGAGTCAGCGTGAAATCCGTAGGCGCGGCGGCATTCGGCATGGCGGTGTAGACGAGCGTTCCGTCTCTTTCCGAAATGCACAGGAATTCGAATTCCGACATGACACCGCCTCGCAGCGTGCGGCTGACGGCCAGCATTGAACCGCCGGCCGGTGAGGTCCATCGCTCTTCAATTGTTGCCGTCCCCTGTCCGCCGATCCAGGTACCCGCAATCCATTCCACTTGAGCGATCGTCGCAGCCGCCGAGTTCGATTTCACTCTCGCATCGACTGCCGGCAGCGCCTCAGCTGACTTTTTGTAGACGGTCGCTACGGCGACCGGTTCAGCGGCGGCGGCTGTGCGCATCGTGGTTTGGATCACCAGAGTATCGGGCATGTCCAGCCTGAAGGCATATCGGAGGCCGGCCGGAGCAGGCGAGGTCGAGCCCGGGGCAAGGTTACCCGTGATGGTGTACACGAGCGTGTTTCCTTCCCATGCAGTCTTTACGACCTGACCCGATTGTCCCAGGCAGGTCCGAGCGGGCAGCATGATGCGGGTTTCAGCGCCGTCGAGCGGATGCGTCGTCATGAAGGGCTCGGATCGTCCTCGCACTGGCCGGAACAAGTGCAGGGTTTGGCCGTTCTGCTTTACGGCAAAGCGATCGCCGAACACAGGAGTCGGCGCCGCAGCCACAGCGGGAGGAGCGTCCTTCACCGATTGCCAGTTTCCGGAGAAATCGGGCCGCTGCTGCGCCCAGACAAAACTTCCCGAAAAAACAATAATCAGACCAGTTAGCGTCCCGAGCTTTGACCGCATGACTCCCCCTTGCTGCGCGTCATTGTAGCGCGATCTGACAATGAGCGATCAGCCGGCACTCCGGGGCAGGATCTCTGTCCGGACGTGATTGACGAACTCCTCGAACGTAGCGTTCGTCTCCGCACTCGTGGCTTCGCTTTCGGCGAGCGCGTAATGGTGCGTCAGAATGCGGTTGGTCGTATCTCTCTTGAGGTTGGCCTCGGTCGTCTCGACGCTGTTCATCGCGTCGAGTTTCACGTCGTACGGCCCGATCGGCGAGAGAAGTTTCACCAGCACCGGCGTGATCTCGATTCCGATGATCAGAAACACGATGAAGGAACTGATCCACCACACGGCGGCGGAGTTCGCGGACAGTTCCAGCAGGGCCTTCATCTTCGTGAGGAAGTCATCACCAAGGCCTTGCCGGAACGTTTCCACTTCCTGATTGATCTGCGCATTGACTTTGTCTCGTTCGGCCTGGATTTCGTGCCTGCGCTTTTGCAGCTCAGCGACCCGCTGCCGTGCCTGAACGGCAGCGGACTCCTTCAAACGCGCCACTTCACTGTAGCCATAACGAAGGCTTCCGCCGGTCCCGTCGGCTTCCTTGCGGAACTCGTCTTCCAGAAGCCGGACCCGGGGTTCGTCACGGGCCATTTCCTCCTCCACGGATTTGAAATCTGCTTCAAGCGTTGGAAGCGCGCTGCTCTGGATCAGAGACGCGCGCCGGGCGCCAACCTCCAGATCGCGATTAATGGCAGCCTGGCCCGCGATGGCGTTCTGAAATAGTCGAAGCTCGAGCGGTTTGGACAGCGTGATGCCGATCAGGATCGCAAGACCGATCCGCGGAAGCGCCGGAAGCCACCCTTGCCGGAGGCGCTGTCGCCAATTCGCTCCCGGATCTGTGGATTTGCGCAAGGACGACACGATGTACCGGTCGAGGTTGAAGATGACCAGCCCCCAGAGAAGACCGAAAGCAACTGACACGTAAATTCCGTAAGGGCCGCCGGCCAGTGTGGTGTAGATCGCGTAAAAGCCCGAAAAGAACGCGAGCACACCGGTGGTCAGGACCGCGCCTCCGATGCCTTCGTATTTTGCCCTTTCGCTTGGATACAGTCGCAACGTGTCGGGAACGACTCCCGCACACCACCACAGAAAACTGCAGAGCCTGTTCTTGCTTTTTTGGTCGTGCATGGTTCTGACCTCCAGGAAGGTGGCGGGCACACGCCCACACGAAGGCTTCATACGGTTTGGAAAGACGTTTGGTTCACACCGATTTTTTTCGGATCACTCTTCGCGCAGCACGATCATCGGATCGACGCGGCTTGCCCGGCGAGCCGGAAGGTAGCAGGCGGTGGCCGCCGTCGCGGTGACCAGAAGAATTCCGGCGGCGAATGAGAGCCAGTCGAATTCTGCGAGGCCGTAAAAGTACCGGCTCATGGCGAGCACCATGATCAATGCGCCGGATGTTCCCAAGCCGAGTCCGATCGCCGTCCACTTCATGCCCTGCCTCAGCATCAAGCCCGCGGCTTGCGAGGGATGCGCGCCGATCGCGATTCGGATGCCGATCTCCCGCCGGCGTTGGGTAACGACGAGGGACATCATGCCGTACGTTCCGGCAACCCCCAGCAGGAATGCGAACGCGCCCGGAATGGCGGCGGCATACATCCCGACCTGGTTCGGAATGAACATCACGCCGAACGCCTGCTCCAGCGTGCGCGTGTCATACACCAGCAGATTGGGATCAAGTTCAGCCACCTTTGATCGGATAAGAGGCGTCATGGCCATCGGCTCGCCATCGGTCTTGACGAGCAGTTTGCTTCGATAGAAGCGCTGCTGCGCCAGAGCACGATACAGAAACGGCTCCGGCCGTTCTGCGCCGGGCGTATAGATGAGATCACGAACCACACCGATTACGGCAATGGACCTGCCGTCCGCCGCGCGAAGAACTCGACCGACAGGGCCTTCGCGTGGCCACAACAGTTTCGCGAGTGTCTCGTTGATGATGCCAACGTCAATTGAGCCAACGCGATCTCGCGAGGTAAAATCGCGGCCTTCGATAATTGCTGCATTCAACGTTCTGAAATAGCCCGGCGTGACGTTGTTCGTTTGCGCCTCGTTGAGGCTGCCGTTCATATCGTTTCGCACCCAGATCTCTGATGCCGTACCTCCTGTGAGTCCGATGCTGGACGGAACGGGATCTACTTCCGCGACAGCCGCGGCAACGATTCCGGGTGTACCCTCGAAGCGGTCTACGAGGCGGAGATAAAAATCCGTGATCCTTGCGTCGTCGTAACCTGCCCCATCGAAATTGACCCGCGCGACGAGGACACGATCGGCCTCAATGTTTTGCCCGGGAAGTTCCTGCGAGTGCTGGCTCCGCACAAGGACCGCCGCCGTAATCAGAAGCGCGGTACAGACCGTGACCTGCGTGATGATGAGGGACGATCGTACGCTCGAATGGCTCGGATCGCCCAGCGAGCTTCCGGGGTTCAGTGAGACAACGATGTCCCGTTTGACGGATTGCAGGGCCGGCCTCATGCCGAAGAGTACAGTCGTCGATAGAGAAACCACTGTCGCAAACGCCAGAACTCGCCAATCGAAAGTCATTTTGAACGCATCGGGCAGCGGCAGGGGTAGCGGCAATCGCTCGATAATGCGCGCCGAAGCGAGAGCGACCATCATTGCGCCTGCGCCGCCGAGCAGAGACAACATCACATTCTCCGCGATGAGTTGTCTCACAAGCTGCATCCGCGTTGCGCCGAGCGCCAGCCGGATACCGATTTCGCGGCGTCTTTGGGCGATACGCGCCAGCAGGAAGATCCCGATGTCGTCGCAGGCAATCATCAGTACGACTGCGACGCCGGCGACAAACAGCGAAAGCACCACGGCGAAAACAGTCCACACGGGCGGCGTCAGCGTGTTCCCTGCGACCACACTGACCGAAACGAACCGCTTTGTCTCAATGCCGACCTGTGAAGCGATTCTGGATATATCGGCCTGGGCCTGGCTGCGCGAGATCCCTGGCTTCAAGCGGCCTACAACGTGAACCGGCATCATTGGATCATTCCCCAGGCCGGGAATGAACAGCATCGGTCCATTGAAGCCGGCGATCGGCAAGCGCCATCCTTCCGGTCCGGTCTGGAACACAGCGCTGAATGCGGGCGGCATCACCGCAACGATCGTGAACGGCCGATTGCTGAGGAACAGCGTGCGGCCAATGACAAGGGGATCTTCATCGAGGTACTCCTTCCAGAACTCATCGCTGATCGCGATGACTGTAGCAGTCGTGACTTGCGCGTCCTCAGGCGTCAACGGCCGGCCGAAAGCGGGAGGTATGCCGACAGTCTCGATAAAATTGCCGCTGACGAAGATCGGCCGGATGACATCCACCGGCAGCGTTCTGGGGCCATCGGTTCTCACAGCTAGTGGAATCGAGCGGTCGCCGTAGCCTGCAATGTTCGTGAACGACTGGTTCTGCTGGCGAAACTGGAAGTAATCGGAGGTCCGAGGGACGACGGAACCGTCACCGTGGTTGTACATCCGCACGAACCGGTCGGGATTGGGAACGGGAAGCGGCCTCAGGAAGACAGCCGTCACGAGGCTGAACAGTGTGATGTTCGTTCCTATCGCAATGGCGAGAACAAGAGCGGCGAAGATCGTAAACCATGGACTTTTTGAGAGCATGCGCGCACCGATGCGGCCGTCTCGCAAACACTCTTGAATGAAATGGACCATCAAACCGCCCCCATGGCTTTGTGTCATACCAAAGACAATGTGAGGGCGGTCGACAGTTCTAGAGAATTTTGAACATGCTAAGATCACGAAATCATGATCAGCAGTTTCGCAGTTCCTCTTATTGTTCTGGGAATCATCGTCGTCATCCACGAACTCGGCCACTTTCTGGCCGCCAGGCTTTTCGGAATCAGAGTCGAAACGTTTTCTATCGGGTTTGGTCCGCGCATCGTCGGATTTCGCCATGGCCAAACGGATTACCGCATCAGCGCAATTCCTGTTGGCGGATACCTCAAGATGGCTGGAATGAACCTGGGTGAATCCGCCACCGGCGCACCGGATGAATTTCTATCCAAACCGAGGTGGCAACGCTTCATCGTTGCTGCGGCTGGGCCGGCGATGAATGTCGTTCTCGCTGTTGCACTGTTGACCGGCTTGTTCATGTATGGCGTCGAAGTCCCGGAGTTTTCACAAGGCGACGCGATTGTCGGCCAGGTTGAAACCGGTTCCGCGGCGGACATGGCTGGAATTCTGATCGGCGACCACATCGTTGAAATAGCCGGCAAGGACCAGCCCACCTGGGAAGACATCGAAATCAGCGTGCTCACGAATGCGGGACAAAACCTGCAGGTCACTCTCAATCGGAACGGCCGGATCATCGAGACGTCTCTTACCCCTGTCAGGCAGGGAGAGAATCAAGCCGGACATGCTGGAATCCACCCTGACGTCCGTGTGACGAATGTCATCGGCATTATCCAGCCCGGCTCTCCTGCGGTCGCAGCAGGGTTGGCGAAGGGTGATGAAATCGTGGCGGTGGACGGTATCGATGTGACGCCTTCCGGAAAAAGCTTTTCCGAAGCCCTTGAAAGCGTTCATCACGAAACTGTCCCCTTGACTATCCTCCGGGAGGGAAATCGCCTGGACCTTCGCCTGACGCCGGTTCTGCAGGATGGCCGCAGGATGATCGGCGTCAGGTTCAAGGTCCCGATGGTCATCGTCAAAGAGAATTTCACGGGCGCTGTTTCGCGGTCGATCGACCGAAACCTCAGAGATGCGATGCTTGTCGTGGACGTCCTCGGCAAACTGGTTACGGGCCAGACTTCCGTGAAGTCCGTGGACGGTCCCTTAGGCCTCATGAAAGCTGCCGGCGACTTTTACGAGGCGGGATTCGGTCCGCTGATCGTACTCATGGCGATGATCAGCCTGAACCTGGGGCTGATGAATCTGCTTCCCATTCCGATACTTGACGGCGGTCTCATGACGATGTTGGCCATCGAATCTCTGATGGGCCGCGATATGAGCGTGACCATGAAGGAGCGCGTCGTCCAGGTTGGCCTGGTCTTTCTTCTGACGCTGATGGTGTTCGTGGTTTACAACGACGTGATGAAACTGCTGCCTTCCTGACCTCGTCTTCACGACAATCGCTCGATCGTCCAATAGAGAGCAACGCACGCAATCATCGCGGAAGCAGGCACTACAACGAGCACGATACCATTGCCGGCGGCCGCAATACCAACCGACAGCCAGAAATGCGGTACCGATCACGGCAAGCTGGCCGGCTTCGACTCCGATATTGAACGTGACGAGAGCCGTCACAAATTCCGCACGCGGCAGGCCCAGCTCTTTCAACACACCGGCGAACCCCATTCCATGAAGCAGGCCGAAAATGAAAATGAGAGGAACGCGCCACGGCTTGAGTTCCGACATGAAGATGTTTTCGATGGCGACGTACGCAATCGATACGGCAATCAGCGGCTCCACTATTTGAGTCGGGATGGAGACGAGGCCATAGACGCTTAGTGCCAGTGTGATGGAGTGAGCGATCGTGAAGGCGGTGACCTGGCTCAGAATCTCGCGGAACCGCCGCGTCAGGAAAAAGATTCCGAGCACGAACAACATGTGATCGAGTCCGTGCGGAACGATGTGTGTTGAAACCGAGCGTCAGGTACTGAACGCCTGTCGACGCGCGAGAGCGGGTCTGCCGGCCTGTTGTGAGCAATACCGGCGCGCTTGGCTGTCCGCCTTCGAGCCATTCTGTGGACTCACCTGCAGTCAGTGAATACGTGGCGAACGTCCAGGACCAGGTCCACTCGAATTCCCGCGCTCCGTGCGGAAGCTCGCCGATAAGTTTGATCACTGCGACTGGAGATGTTGTCGCAGTGGGTTCTCCGGAAACGCTGTATTGGATTGCGGGGCGGACGGCGTTGCCGTCAAACGCGACGAGGACGCGCCGGCGAAACGTTTCTTCGTACCCGGGCAGCAGTGTTTCCAGTTCGACGGCCTTCCGCGCGGATTCCGGCGGACTGGAAATGCCGCTCATGATCTCGAGCTTTTCCACAAGCGCTGCGGCGTCGGTGATGATTTCGATTTCGTAGGCTTTGCCTTCCGGAAAGCTTGCGGATACTCGGGTATTGCCGATCTCGTGCGCTTCGAGCCGGACTGCGAAAAGGAGAAGGATGGCGAGGGTGAATCGCGGGAGTTTCATCGCGACTCGAATGTGAGCGATGCCCAGAAGCTGGCCCACTCTGCATTGGCGCTCGCCGGCGCCGGCACCATGTGGACAGCTTTGATGAGCCATTGTCCTGCCTGTGCGAGCTTGAATGACACCCGGCCGGATTTATCGGTGCGAGCTGTGATTTTCGCCTTCGGATCAGCACGGTTCATTGCCACGACAAGCGCGCCTGAAAGGGGCTTGCCTTCGTAGGTCAGCGTGACCGGCAGATCCTCGCCGCCGCGCAGAGCGTACGGATTCTTCAACGTGACGAGTTCCAGCGGAAACCCCAGCACGCGATCGGTTTCACTCGCGGCCGGCGCACCCGAAAACACAAGGCTCTTCGCGCATCTTGAAAAGATCTCACGAGCATCGCTGCCGGTTTGATTGCGGAGGGCCCGGAGCTCGAGAATCGATTCCAGACCTTCCTCTCTCAGGTATTGATTGAATTTGGCGGCCGGCAGCGCAACGGGGGCCGGGTTGCTCTTGTAACCGATGATGAGCATTCCGGGCGCGGCGACGCGCACGAGTCCGGCGGGATCCGAACCGGGACGGCCGACGACGGGTTTGCGTCCGGTTGAATCGACGCTGACGAACTCGTCGATGAGCGCGGCATTGTGTGGGACGGGATCCCCGAGGAAGCCATCGCCGACTCGCAATTTCACGCCGACGATTCTTCCCGTCTCCGGGAGATACGCCGTCGGCTCGATCCACATGTCGTGCGCCGACAGCATGGCGCTGTTCAGGATCAAAAGCGCCAGGAGAAAACGATATGGTTTCAGCATTTGTGCTCCCTGGTTGTGGATTGTGGGCGGTCATAGACCGCCCCTTCAGAAATCGACCGCTGGCTGTAGGGGCGGTCTATGACCGCCCAGGATTCAGGGCCTCATGGGGTCGCGAACAGTTGGGACATTGATGCCGCCGTGACCGCTCAGCAGACCGTTATGAGCTATCGCCAGGAAAGGAAAGCGATCGAGATAGTCTTTGTCGTTTACCTCAACGCCCCTGGCGAGACCGGCGCCGGGATCACCAGCGGCGATCAGGCTGATCAGCACGCTGTTCACATTGACCTGGTTGCGATTCGGAGCGGATCCTCCGCCGAGACGCCGGCCGTTTGGAAAGCTCGAATCGATCGCAGCATCCAGCGTGTGGGATTGGTTTCATCGACCATCTGGATTTCCTGACGGCTGATGCTCGTCCAAACCCGGAGAAGACTGTCGGTTGAGTTCGCCTGAAGCTGGCCGTTGTGCGGAACGCCGCCCGGGAAGATGTCCGTCATCGGAACTTCGAGAGCGATCGAGAAGACATTGAAGCCCGTGAAGATGTCTTCAGCAGGCGCTTCGGAGCCGCGCGCCCCCGGAATGCCGCCGAGGTCGCTTGCGTTCAGGTTGACAAGGTCGAAGATCCCCTTCTCGTCGAGTTGATAAGGATCGTCGAACTGGCCGGCGATGATTCGTCCGCCGTTGGATAAAAGGATGGATGAACTTGTCGACGAACGTCTGATCGAACAGGCCTGCAGTTCGGCTCGTTTTGTCTTTCGAGTCGTAACCCTGAAAAGTTCCCAGACCGAAGATGAGCCGATCGCTCTGGGGTCCGTGATTGTTGGGAAGTACGGCGAGATTGTCTCCGATGACGGCTTCGCTGTTGCCACCGCCAAATAGTGCAAAGATGCCTTCACCTTTCCTGGAGCGCGTGACCTTCATGGTCTCGGTCCCGCCGGTGAGCTGCCAGAGCAGTTCGTTGCCGCCACCCAGGTTGTCTGTGGCGCTGGGTGGACCTTCCGGCGTGAGCGTATTCGTGAATTCGATCCGGTAAACAGCGATATCGTCGAGAGTCGCGCCTTTTGCGATATGGAACTCGTAGCGGTAGCCGTTGCATGCGCGCAATCCCTGATTGCCTTGACCCGGCTCATGAAGCGGATTGAAGTTCATGATCAGGTAAAGCTTGTCGTGCGCCCCATCGGCCACCCATGCGTATGTGTCCGTGTTGTCGGCGCAAGGTTCATTCAGGACAGCGAACGCCTCACGATGACTGGACGCCGGGACCTGCAGAGTGAGGACCAGGGCCATTGTTACCGTCAGGCCGATCGCGGCCATTTTCTTGTTCCTCATGTCTTTCTCCTTCCAAGATTCAATTGCGGAATCAACAGCAACTACAGCCGCTGCCGGAAACCAGATGGAAGAAAAGGAAGAAAAAAAGGCCCATCCGATGATGGTCGCGTTAACGTAGATGCCTACCAGGATGACCCGCGGAATGCTCGAAGAGAAACAGGTCGAACGCGAGGACGAAGAGCTGATCCGGCGCATGGCATCGAGAGACGGCGATGCGCTGGATGTGTTTTATACACGGTACAACCGTGTCGCGTTCGGTCTTGTGTTCCGAATTCTGGGCAACAGAGAAGACGCGGAAGATGTTTTAACGGATGTCTTCTGGCAGGTATGGCAGCAATCCGCTCGATACGATTCCTCGCGAGGGAAACCCGTTGCATGGCTTCTGACGATTGCCAGGACCCGAGCCATTGACCGGCTGCGCTCTTCAGGACGGAAGCAAATGCACACTGCCAGCCTGAATGAGCAAAAGGAGCCGGCCGCTTCCGGTTCGGTCGGGACGGATCCTTTTGTTGCGGCAGACACACGTGAAGTCGTGCAGAGCGCTTTGCAATCGTTGGGCGAGCAACAGAGGATCCCGCTCGAGATGGCATACTTCCAGGGCATGAGCCACACGGAAATCGCGGCGGCTCTCGGCCAGCCGCTCGGGACCGTGAAAGATCGCATCCGGACCGGAATGATGCATCTGAAGAAGCGTCTGAAGGCGTATTTATAAATATGAAGCACACGCAGATCACTGATGATCTTCAGGAACGAGCCAGCCTCTACGCTGCCGGCGCGATGAGCGAGAGCGAGCGGCTGGAATACGCTCGTCATCTGGATGAGGACGAGTGCGTGGTGTGCCGCTCCGAGGTCAACGATCTCCAGTCGGCGGTATCGTTGATTGCTTTCAACCTTCCTCCGCAGAGCCCTTCGCCGAACGTGAAAGCCCGGCTCATCGAACAGGCTCGCAGGACGGCTCCCGTGCCGCCTCCTTTTCCGCAGGCGCGGCCTGGATTCGGCTGGCTGCAATGGGTAACGGCCGGGATTGCTGTTGCATCGATCGCTGTGGCGTTCGCGGTCATACGCTCGAACAATGAGCTTCGGCGCATGACGGATGAACTGAACGGCAGGATCGCGCAGCTCGAGGTTCAACTCACGCAGGAGCGCACCAGCATAGCGATGCTCACGTCCGCAGGCGTTCGCGTGGTGGATCTCGCCGGACAGGGAAGTCAGGTGCAGGCCAGCGGACGGATTTTCTGGGATGAGGCGCGGAAACGATGGTTTGTCTTTTTCCGCGATCTGCCGCCCGTGCCGGCCGACAAGAGTTATCAGCTCTGGTTCGTTCCGAAGTCGGGTCCGCCGGTCAGTGCGGCCGTGTTCAATACGAATTCCAACGGCAGTCTCGGTATCGAGATACCGGTTCCGGATTCCGTGACCGATCTGAAAGCTGCCGCCGTCACGACCGAGCCCGCCGGCGGGCTGCCCGCCCCCAGCGGCGCGTTTGCATTGCTTGGCGCAATGTAGGCGGCGACCGCGGCCGGCACAAAGACCGGAACCCAATCTCTCTTCCCTTCGTACCTGCTCGGATTGTCTCTCGCAAGGGGGGTTCATGTTCCAAGATCTCCAATACGGCTGGCGGATGTTGGTCAAGACCAAGGGCCTGGCGATTGCCGCCGCGCTCTCCCTGGCGTTGGGTATCGGCGCCAACGCGGTGGCTTTCGGTCTCCTGGACGCGGTTTTACTGAAACCCATCCCGGTTCGCGCTCCTGAGGAGTTGGTGCGATTCCGTTGGGTCGCTCCACCCAACTCCATGGTCCTCGGCATTCAGAGCGCGGGCGACGAGCGCGCCGTCTTTTCTTATCCGGCCTACCAGGCCTTCGTTCGCGAGAACAGAACCCTGGCTTCGTTGTTCGCATGGGCGCCGCTCAATCGGGTTAATGCCGTCGTCGATGGCCAGGCAGAGATCGCCCTCGGCGAGCTTGTCAGCGGAGATTTCTATTCCGGACTGGGTCTAGCCGCTTTCCGCGGCCGCACCATCACGGCCGAGGATGACCGGCCCACTGCGGAGCCGGTGGCAGTGATCAGCTATACGTATTGGAATACGCGTTTCGGCCTCAATGCCGATGTCATCGGGAAAAAGATCTCTGTCAATGGCGTGCCCGTCACCGTAATCGGCGTGACTCCTCCTGAATTTTATGGGGCCGAAAAGGTCGGCAGCACGATGATCGGCCGGGACATTTCCATACCCTTCGCTATGGGGCCGCGCATCGAACTCGAAATGTCCGAACAGGGTGGAACGAGATTCGACCAGCCGTGGTTCTGGTGGATCAACGTGATGGGCCGGCTGCGGCCGGGAACGAGGCTGGCAGAGGTAAATGGCAACTTCGAGACCGCGCTCGGGCAGGCTGCCCTGGAGGGTTGGAATGCGGCGCCGCTGCAACGCCGCGAGGGCCGCCCCCAGGATCCTGTACGGCCGGGTCTTGCGGCGATTGCCGGAGGTTCAGGAATCTCGGACATCACCGACGCTATTCTGCCGCTGGCACTGCTGGAAAGCCTCGGAGTGCTTGTCCTCCTGGTGATCTGCACGAACGTGGCAAATCTCATGCTCGCGCGCAGCGCCACTCGGCAACAGGAAGTCACCGTGCGGCTGGCCGTGGGGGCAGGACGCTGGCGGATCGTGCGTCAACTGCTGACGGAGAGCGCCCTTCTCGGTTTGATCGGCGGTGTTTTGGGAGTCGGAGTGGGGTACTGGGGCATCCGTCTGATCGCCGCGAACAATGTCGTCCCCGCCCCTGTGTCGCTGGATCTTCGAACTCTCGCTTTCACCGCGGCGATCGCGATATCAACCGGCATCCTCTTCGGGCTTGCGCCTGCCCTGAAGACGACGAACCCGGACCTGATCACTATTTTGAAAGACACTGGCAGGGGCGTCAGCGGCTCGCGGTCTCGGCTGGGCAAGGTGCTGCTGGTAGCGCAGATGTCCTTCTCACTGATCCTCTTGATCGTAGCCGGACTTATGGTCCGAACGATTGATAACCTCCAGCGTGTCGAGCCCGGATTCAACATCAACAACCTTCTGTCATTCGGGGTTAATCCGGAATTGAACCGGTATAAACCCGAGCAGACCTCCGCTCTCTATGACCGTCTGACCGATGGCATCCAAAGCGTGCCTGGAGTCACCGCCGTCACGATGTCTCAGTTTCCCCTTCTCGGCGGTGGGGGCAGCCGGCTGCCGCTTTACGTCGAAGGTAGCCGGCAAGGCGGCCAAAGTGTGGCTACGCTGCGAGTCGGCGCCAATTTTTTTGAGACGATGGAAATTCCGCTTGTCCTCGGGCGCAGCTTCAGCAGCCGGGACGTTCAGAACGCCCCCCTCGTCGCGGTCGTTAACGAATCGGCGGCGCGCACTTACTTTCCCGGCTCCAATCCGATCGGCAAACGCTTCGGTTTCGCTGCGGAAGCGCCGGGCGCATTTGAAATCGTCGGCGTTGTGAAAGACGCAAAGTATTTCCGCCTTGGCGATGCGGACACGGCAACGGTGTACACGGCGGCCGGGCAGGCGCGTCCCCGCGCGATGTTTTTTGAAGTTCGCACTGAAAGCAGTCCTCTGGCGCTGCTTCCGGCTCTGCGCGAAGCTGTGCGACAGGTCGATCGGGATCTGCCGCTGTTCGAAGTCACCACGAAAGTCACGAAGCGCAACGAAGGCATCACGCCATTTCGGGCGGCTGCGGTCATTTCTTCAGCCTTTGGCCTGCTGGTGCTCGTGCTCGCATGTATCGGACTGTACGGAATCATGTCGTACAACGTCGAGCGGAGGGTCAGTGAAATCGGCCTTCGCATGGCTCTTGGCGCGCGTCGCCGCCACGTCATCGGCTTTGTCATGGGTCAGACGCTTCGGCTGGTCGTCGTCGGCCTGGCCATCGGTCTGGCCGCCTCGTGGCCGCTGACGAGCCTGATTGGATTCCTGTTTTACGGGGTCAAACCCAACGATCCTCTGACCGTTGCCGTCGCCGTATCGATCATGCTGGCGATCGCCGGACTCGCAGGTTATTTGCCGGCGCGGAGAGCCGCCAAAATCGATCCGATGGCGGCGCTGCGGCGCGACTAGCCCTGACCACCAACGGCCAGAAATAGCTCGATTTGAAATGGAGCCTTGTCCCGATATATCGACCTGTCGTCCCGATTCTTTGACCATTGAGCCCGACCTGCGTTATATACGCCCCTAATAACCAGATTTATCGATCGCGTCAGATGGAGGGGGAAATGAGAAGAATATCGTTTTCGTTGCTCGTGTCTTTGGTATGCGTAGTTGCCGGCTTTGCGCAAATAACAGGACGTATTCAAGGAAGTGTTTCCGATGCGCAGGGAGGGCGGATTCCCGGCGCTCAGGTCGCAGTCGTCAATACGGATACCGGGCAATCGTTGGAAACGATTACCGACGAGGCCGGCTTTTGGGCCATGCCTTCGATGCCCGCCGCAACCTACAAGATCACGGTCAGCCTTCCGGGATTCAAGGTCGTCGTCATCGACAACGTGAAGGTCAATGCCGGTGTGCCTGCGACCGTGAATGCAGTTCTCGAGGTCGGTGGAGTGACCGATTCCGTATCGGTTGAAACCGGCGCCGAGGTGCTGCAGACGGAGACTGCGACAGTCACCTCCACACTTGTCGGGCAGCAACTTCATGAGTTGCCTTTCACGAGCCGCAATCTTACCGAACTGATCGTGACTCAACCCGGCAGCGCGACGCCGGGCGTGGCGCGAAGCACATCGGTGTATGGCTTGCCCCAGAGCGCGCTGAATGTGACGCTGGACGGCCTCAATATTCAGGACAATTCAAACAAGACCAGCGACGGATTCTTCAATGCCATTTTTCCCCGAGCCGACGCCATCGAAGAGATGACGATCACGAGCGCGTCCGCCGGCGCAGACAGCAATGCGGAGGGCGCGATGTCCGTCAAGATGGTCACGCGCAGCGGCGGCAATCAATGGCGTGGCGGCTTGTTCGAACAGCACCGCAATGAAAAGTTCAATGCCAACGGCTATTTCAACAACCTGAACAGGCAGCCACGCGACCACATGGTCTTCAACCAGTTCGGCGGCCACGTGGGTGGCCCGATCCTGCGCAACCGCCTGTTCATCTTTGCGCACTATGAAGTTTTTCAACTTCCACAGACTTACGTCCAGCCGACAATCACCGTCCTGACTCCGGAAGCGGCGAGCGGACAGTTCCGGTATCGGGATTCGGGAGGCACGGTACGATCGGTCAATCTCCTTCAGCTTGCGGGCGCCGGTGGATTTCCATCGACGCCGGATCCGATCATCGCCCAGACCCTTTCACAGGTCGCGCAATTGACAGACGGCGCGCCTGGACTTCAGAACCGCATCGCGGCGAACACCGATTACAACCGGAATAACCTGAACTTTCAGAGCAAGGGAGGCAACTACCGCCGGTTCGGCACGAGCCGTCTGGATTACAACGTCACCAATAAACATCACGTCGAGTTCATCTACAACTATCAGACAAACACGCGGCGGCCCGACGGAATCAACATCGGCGGATCGAGCCCGATCTATCCCGGCACAGGCGCTGTGCTCAATGGAAAAGAGATCGGCAATCAGCAAGGTATTTCCTTCTCGGCCGTGACTGCGCTCCGCTCGACGCTCACGAGCCGGCTGGTAAGCGAGATTCGATACGGATTGACCGGCGGCAACGTGATTTTCAACAACGGTGTGGATCCGGAGGACTTTGCGCAGTGGAGAGGTTACGGTCCGGTTTTCGGCTTCGTGAACAATCCCTACCGCAGCACCGGGCAAACCCGTCGCAACACGCCGCTCAGGCAGAGCAGCACCAACTTCACCTATTCGATGACGGCGCATCTGCTCAACTTCGGCAGCAGCTTCACGCAGGTCAATACGTGGAATACGTCGGTAAACGGCACTCAAATCGTGCCGACCGTGACTTTCGGCGTGGCCACCGGGGATCCCATCATCACAGGAGGCACCAATATCTTCACCGCGGCGAACTTTCCCGGCGCCACTACGGCGGACATGCAGACCAATGCGCCGGCGCTTTATGCGCTGTTGACTGGCCGTGTTTCGTCGATCAACCGCAGCGTGGTTCTCGACGAGGATTCCAAACAATACGGTCCATATCAACCGATCGTCCGCAATCGGCAGCGCGAATTCGGTTTGTACGTGCAGGATTCGTGGCGGGCGCGCCACGGCTTGACGGTCAACTACGGCGTTCGCTGGAACCGGCAGAATCCTCCAGTGAATCTGAATGGCGTATACACCCGTCCCGGATATGAGGGTGTGTGGGGAGCGTCCGGTGTGGGCAACCTCTTCAAACCGGGAGTCCTCGCAGGCCAGGACCCCGTTTACAACTCGATCACAAAGAACGAAACCGGTTTCAATGCCCGCAACAGCCAGTTCTCTCCTTCGCTCGGTATCGCGTGGCAATTACCGGACACCGGCGGCCCTCTGTCCTGGATTTTCGGAAAGAACAGCGTGATCCGTGCCGGCTACGCCATCAACACCATTCGCGAGGATGCCGCGACATTTGCCGTGTGGGGAGGAAATCAGGGCCGCACGTTCACTCTCACCGTTGACCCGACGAATTTTCCAGCAGTGTTCGGCGCTCCCGGTTCGGTTCTATTCCGCAATCCGACGCTTCCATCGAGAGTCGCGCCAACGACAGCGTCCTTCCCGCTGCCCGTCGCAGCGGGAAACAATGTCTCGGATTTCGATCCGAATCTGAAAACCGGATACGTGCAGAGCTGGGACGTGGGCATCCAGCGAGAGTTGACGCGCGACACCGTCCTGGAAGTGCGTTACATCGGCAATCACGGGACTTCGCTCTGGCGTCTGATCAATCTCAACGAGATCAACGTCGTCGAGAACGGCTTCGGGAGCGAGGTGAAGATCGCTCAGCAGAATCTTGCGATCGCGCGAGGATGCGCAACACCGGACCCCGTTTGCATGTCGGCAAACCGCAGCAGGTCCAATCAGTATGCCGGCCTTCCGGGCCAGCAGGCATTGTCGATCATTCCCACGGCTCTCGCGGCCAACAACGACGCAACGAGCGCTTCACAAATCGAACAGGGACAGGCGGGCGCGCTTGCGAACGCAATCGCCACGAATACAACTCGCATGGCCAGGCTCAGATCGGCGGGCTATGCGGTCAACCTCTTTCAGGTTAATCCGGCGTTGAGCAACGGCAACGCGAACCTGCAGGTCAACGGGGGCGACACGAACTATCACGGGCTTCAGGCCGAGGTACGGCGGCGCATGTCGCGCGGCATGCTGATTCAGGGCAGCTATTCATGGAGTCACGCCATCTCGAACCAGCAAAGTCAGGGCAATGGCGGAACCTTCACAACCCTGCGCGATCCAGGCGGCGACAAAGGACCATCTCCTTACGACATTCGCCAGCAGATCAAGTTGAACTGGATTTATGAACTTCCCTTCGGCCGCGGCCGCCGTTTTCTGGGAAATACCGGCAATCCGGTAGTCCGCAAGATCCTCGAAGGCTGGCAGATCGCCTCCGTGACGCGCGTGCAGTCCGGATCTCCTATCCGGCTGAACAGCGGCCGCAGTACCTTCAACACCAGCGACGGCGGTGTCGTGCTCCATAACATGACCGCAAAGGACCTTCAGGACATGATGGAGATCCGCAAGGTCACCCTGACTTCATCCAGCGGCCCGGTAGGAGCGGTGTTCTACCTTCCGCAAGGGCTCGTGGACAACACGAATGCCGCGTTCGAAGTGAACGGCAAGACCCTGGCCAATCTCGACCGCAACGCTCCTTACATCGGGCCGCCGACGGAAGCCGGCCAACTCGGCGACCGGATCTTTCTGTATGGGCCCTGGCAGCAAAAATGGGATTTCAGCCTGCTCAAGAAGACCTACATCGGCGAACGCGCCAATCTCGAATTTCGCGTTCAGGCTTTGAATGCGTTCAACCGGGCGAACTTTCTGCTCTTTGCGCCAGGTAACGGAATCACCACGACGCTTGCCACCAATGCCACCGGCTTCGGCCAGACAACGGGCGCATATCGTGACCTGTCGAATACGAACGACCCGGGCGGACGAATCGTGGAGTTCAGCTTGAGACTTAATTTCTAAGGCAAGGCGTTCCGGCAGGCGCTACGAAATCATCGGCGGCGTTCGCAGTTCGCGAACGATGCCTAACAACTGCAAGAGCTGCAGCACATAGTACGTGATGTCGATTTCCCACCATCGCAAGCCCTGGCGGGCGCTGAACATGTACTTGTGATGATTGTTGTGCCAGCCTTCACCGAGTGTGATCAGGGACAAAAAGAAGTTATTCCGGCTGCCGTCTTCGGTTTCGAAGCGGCGGGATCCCCAGAGATGGGCCAGGGAATTGATCGTAAATGTGCCGTGCCACAACACCACGGTCGACAACACGAATCCCCACAGGAAAACGTGGTAGCCGCCGATCGCAGCCACTGAAGCCCCGAACAGGATTGCGGGCACACGGTGGTATTTGTTCAGGAGTCTCAGCTCCGGGAACTTTTCGAAGTCCTGAATGGCGTTGTGGTCATACTCTTTGGAGGAACCCGCAATGATCCATCCGATGTGCGACCACCAGAAGCTCCTGCGGATCGGAGAGTGCAGATCGTTCTCGCCATCCGAGAAGCGATGATGAACGCGATGGTGTCCCGCCCACCACAACACGCCCATTTGCGCGCTCGTCTGCGCCAGAAACGCCATCGCAAACTGGGAAACGCGACCGAGCCTGTATGCGCGGTGGCTGAAATATCGATGATAGCCCGCGGTGATCGCGAACATCCGGATAGCGTAGGTTGCCACCAGCCACAACACGTAAGACCACTGAAATGGCGTCCAGAACAACAGCAGGCAAGCCGCATGGAGCGGAACAAAAGCGACCAGGGCCGCGAAATGGAATCGACCGGGCCGATTCATGGACACTCAGGCGTGAACCATCAGAAACTGCCCGTTGCCATTGATTTCGCCGTCGCAGCTCGCAAAGTTGGCGACAAACCAGATGAGGTAAAACCTCCAGATGCGGCGGAATTTGGCGAACTCAATACCGTAGTCGAGGTCTTTGATGTCGGGATAACTCTCATCGAAGTTCTCCAGCCATCGCGACAACGTTTTCGAATAGTTCATGCCATTGAGGTACCAGCGCTCCACGGTCTTGAGATCTTTGTTATGGGCCGGGATCGAGTCGAAGCTCCAGTAGCGGCCGTGGGGAAAAATGTATTTGTGCGTGTATACGCTGGAGATGTTGTTCGGCGTGCGAACAGTGATGATATGCAGAAAGAACTTTCCGCCCGGCTTCAGGCAGGAAGCCAGCTTTCTGAAGGAATTTGTCAGGTTCCCCACATGGCAGAAAACCCCAACAGAAAGAATTTTGTCGAAAGTTTCGTCAAACTGCGTGTCGTTGAGGTCTCCTTCGATTAGCCGGAATCGGCCCGAGCTCAGGTAGCTCTCCGGGTCCTGCATCTTTGCACGCATGTAGTTGCATTGCTCGCGGCTCAAATTGAGTCCTGTGAATCGACAGTTGGGAAACTTAGACAGGATGTAGTTCGGCACACAACCCCATCCACAGCCGAAGTCGAGAATGTTGTCGCCATCCTCAATGCCGAGTTTCTCAATCATGTCGTCGATCATGTGCATTTGCGACTGTTCGAGATTCGCCGCTCCATTTTGCCAAAGTCCCATGCTGTATTTTGGATAGATCAGTTTCCCGTCGCCCAGCATACGGTTCAGCATCGCCTGCGGCAGGTCGTACTGGATCTTCATCAGATCCCTGGAGCCCTCCGCCAGATGCGGTGTCTCCTTCAGTACCCACTCGTAAGGAGAGAGGAGGGCGGGAAAATACTTGAACACTATCGGCATGCAGGTGTTGAACACGGCTCGCATCACCGGATCCGGAAGCTCCAGCCCATGGATGTAGGCCCCGGAGAAAGCCGTTTGCACCAGATTCGCCACTTCGACGACACCGCGAGTTGCCTTATAGGCCAGTGGACTCATGGAATGGATATCGCCGATAACAGGAA
>Ga0137433_1000358_pt1 | contig 25546 bp, 18 predicted proteins | sample EasRivERMZT840_2_FD_102335 | JGI IMG/M metagenome (GOLD analysis project Ga0137433, IMG submission 102335) | Soil microbial communities from meander-bound floodplain in the East River, Colorado, USA - East River MetaG ERMZT840_2 | ecosystem: Environmental > Terrestrial > Soil > Floodplain ...
AGAAAGTTGCTGAAGATTGCCGCGGACTTGCTCTGCGCCGATCTCGATCAGCCGTTCACGCAGAGCGTCGTCCTGAGCAAGCGCCGACTGGAAGGCCGATTTCGGAATCCGCGCCAGACGCACGGACTCCGCCACCCGCACGCTCGCGTTGCGCCGTCCCGTTCCTCCCGGAAGAAGGGCCTGCTCGCCAAAGTGGTCGCCGGCCTCGAGCCGCGCCAGCACGACTTCGCGCGCGTCGCTGTCTTTCGTGTAGACCTGAACGGCTCCGGCAAGAACGACGAACATTGCGTCGCCGGTGTCGCCCTCACGCAGGATGATCTCGCCGTTGTTAAATGTGATTTCATCGGCGGTCCGGCTCAACGCGTCCAGGCGGGCGTCGTTGAAACCGCGGAAAAGACCGCATCGGCTCAGGAACGTTGCAGTGGTACTCATGCCGGACGGAATTCTCGCGAATCGTCATGGAGTCGTCAATGGCGTATCAGCGGGAGAACAGGGCGGCGACCCCAGTTGCAGGCAACCACAGGCTGGGCAAGTGAGGGAGTTAAGACAAGATTTCCGTGCGGGAGGAACCAATTTGATTTTCGAGATTGTCGGCCACAGCTTTCGGGTGACGAACAAACGGTCGACTCTTTTCTCCTTGGACTACCTGCTGTTCTTGCGATATGTATTTCATCTCATCTCCTGAAATCGAACGCGATAGTAATTGAGCTTTTCTGTCTGCGTTACGTTCTTGCCTTCAATCGAAAGCTCGACGGAGGAACTCTATGACAAAGTTTGCTCACATTTTGGTACTGCTTGGTGTGTCGATCGTCTGTCTATTTGTGACGGCGGCCGTTGGGAACGCTGCGTCACTGATTTTCAACGGAGGATTTGAGTCGGGGTTCGCATCATGGGTTCGGGTAGACCAGATTGGAAGCGAAGGAACCTTTTTCCAGCAGACGGGCACACTGAGTCCACTAAGTGGTGACCCCGTCCCGGCGCCGCCGGAGGGCATGAATGCAGCCATGACCGACGCGTTCGGTCCGGGGAGTCATGTCCTGTATCAGGACTTTATCGTCCCGGCCCAAGACGCGTTTCTCAGCTTCAATTTGTTCATCGGCAACCGTGCGGACCGCTTTGCTACGCCGTTGACTCTGGATTTCAGTACAAACGTACTGAATCAGCAGGCCCGCGTGGATATCCTGAGGGCCGGCTCCGATCCATTCAGCGTCGCGGCCTCGGACATCCTCATGAACCTTTACATGACGCAGGTCGGAGATCCGTTGATCTCCGGTTACAACGCATTCAATTTCGATCTGACGTCGCTGTTCAGCGCGAACGTGGGGCAGACTCTGCGGCTGCGCTTTGCAGAAGTCGACAACGTGTTTACGTTCCAGTTTGGAGTCGACAACGTCCGTCTTGAAACGGTTCCCGAGCCGGCATCAATTCTGCTTCTTGGAACCGGAGTGTTGACTCTTTTCACGATACGGCGCCGCACCTGAAGCAAGGCTCAATCAAACATAACGCCTGACGTTCTCACCGACGTGTGTGTAAACAAGCATCGTTTAGGGGGTCTATGAAAGTCTATTTTCCGAAAATCGCGAAGTGGATTGCCGTATACACGCTTGCGGTCATCATCCTCGGTATCATGGTGAGCCATAATCCGATAATCAAAGCGGACACGGCTCCGCTAGCCATGCTTGACCCGAATCTGCAGGTCACAACAGTGCTCAACACTGGAATCAGCCAGCCCATCGGTATCGTGTTCCTCAGTCTTAGCGATTTCCTCGTGCTGGAAAAGGCTTCCGGCCAGATCAAGCGTGTCATCAACGGCGTGATTCAAACGACGCCGGTTCTTGACCTTGCGGTGAATTCAAATTCGGAGCGAGGCTTATTGAGCCTGGCACTGGATCCAGATTTCCCAACGTCGCCGTACATGTACATTCGCTGGACTGAGAGCAATACGGGTGCAGACTCTGCGGCCGTCAGTAACGTGCCGCTACTGGGCAACCGAATCGATCGCTTTACCTGGAACGGAACCACGCTATCGCTCACGAACAACATCATTGTGATGCGTTCGCGTCAGACGGATAACGTACCCGTTCCCGGACATCCGGGAACGAACAACAACAATGAAAACGGGAATCACAATGGTGGAGTTATCAAGTTCGGGCCTGATGGAAAACTATATGTGTACATGGGTGACCAGGGACGCCGGGGCCAACTGCAAAATCTGCGAAACGGTCCCTTTCTCACCGCCCCACAACAAGACGACACGTTTGGCGGACCGCAGCCCGACAACGCTCACCTGTCCGGCGTGATACTCCGGCTCGAGACGGACGGTTCTGCACCAGTCACCAATCCTTTCTTCGCCGCGGGCGCTGCAATCGGAGGCGAGGTCGGCGCCAATATCCAGAAGATTTTTTCTTATGGACACCGCAACGGGTTCGGCATGGCATTCGATCCGATCAGCGGCAGTTTATGGGAGACAGAAAACGCCGACGATGCGTACTCCGAGATCAACCGCGTGATTCCTGGCATGAATGGTGGCTGGATCCAATTCATGGGACCTCTCAGCCGGGTGCCCGACTGGAAGTTTATCGAAACCACCATGTTCAATTCAGCTCTCCAACAGGTGCGGTATCCACCGACACGTGCCGCGTACAATGCCACTCTGGCTCTGTCGCGAATGTTCATGCTGCCGGGCGCTGTATATGTTGATCCGGATCTGAGTTGGCGGTACGAGATCGGCCCCTCCGGTACAACTTTCGTAACAGGCAATGAGCTAGGGGCCGAATACAACGGCACCCTCTGGATGGGGTCGGCTCGAAGTTTTCAACAAGTCGGCGGGTTCGGCGGCAGCATCTATCGCCTCAAGCTGACCGCAGACCGCTTGCACATCGATGTCAGCGCGGACCCTCGACTCGCAGATCGCGTCGCTGATAATCTTTTCCGCGCCACGAAGTTTGATGGAACGGAAAGCGAAACATTGCAGATCGGCACAGGTTTCGGCGCAACGCCGAATATCGAGCAGGGGCCCGACGGCAATCTCTATGTCGTCTCGATAACCGACAACGCAATCTACAAGATCAGCCGCATCCCAAATTAACGCCACGCGCCGCCACGGGTGATCTGAGTTGTTACGAACGGTGTTCCACGCTGGTCCTTTGAAGATCAATCGCCCGCGGTGGACGCGGCTGTCGGTGACAAGGTATTTTCCGATTTTTCTAATCAGGAAAAGTCCGGGGAAATGCTCAAACTTTCCCGCGCTGAGGAACACCAGTGGGCTCGGACTTTCCCAGATAAATCAAGCAGTCTTTTCCGTGCTTTTGGCGACTTCGTGTTCCTATCGCTGAACTTTTGTGTCCGTATGGTACATAGAAAAACGCATGGACATCGGGATCATCGGGTCGGGCGCGGCAGGGCTGACGTCCGCGTGGCTGCTGCGCGACGATCACAATGTCACCGTGTTCGAAAAAGACGACAGGCTCGGCGGTCACGCACATACCATCGACGTGGACATTGACGGGCAGCTCATTCCCATCGACTCCGGCCTCGATTTTTTCTCGCGCGGGATGTGGCCGACGTTTTACCGGCTCCTCGAGATCCTCCACGTCCCTCTCCGCAGATACGAAGCAACCGCAACGTTCCATACTGCCGATGGCCGTAGCGTGTATCCGATGCCGTTCGTACGGCACGGCAGCCTGAGCTGGTCGATCCTGAAACCCACCGCGCTGTCCCGCATGCTGGAACTCCGGCGCGTTCTGAAACATGCAAAACCCCTCGTTGATGCTGCAGACGCGTCCACGACGCTCGAAGAGTTCGTCGAAACACTGAATCTAAGCCGCGAGTTCAAAGATGAATTCTTTTATCCACTTCTGCTTGCCGGCTGGTGTGTGGAAATCGAGGAACTGAAACGATTCGCCGCCTATAACGCTTTGAAGTACGTCGTCATGCGCGAGACGCAGGGACTCTCTCAGTTTTCGACGGAGGTCGTCGGCGGCATGCGAGCGTACATACAGAAGCTCGCAAGAGCCCTCGCCGGCGTCCGGATCGAAACCTCCGCGGACATCGTTCGCGTGACGAGTCCGGCCGGACGTTACATCGTGGAAGACCGGCGCGGCGCGGTGCATTACTTCGATCACCTGATCGTCGCGACGAACGCGCCTCAGGCGCGAAACCTGATCGCTCAGATCAAAGAGACTGAGAAAGTACAGCAGGTGCTGGGCCGGTTCGAATACTTCAGCGGCACGATCGCAGTCCACGGTGATCGGCGTCTGATGCCCGCCAGCGAAAAGCACTGGTCGGTGATCAACATCCGGCACGATGGCGTTCACAGCTCGTTGACTGTCTCGAAGAGGTGGAAGAGTGCGAAAGCAACGCCGGTCTTCAAGAGCTGGGTCACATACGAACCTCGCCTGCCGGAACCGCTATATTTCACGACAAACTACGATCATCCCAGGGTAAGCCCCGGACACTTCGCAGCCCAGCGCGCGCTGGCCCCGCTTCAGGGACGGAACAATTTGTGGATTGCCGGACTGTACACGCACGACGTCGATTGTCACGAAAGCGCGATCGTGTCCGCGGTCAAGATCGCGCAGCGCCTCGCGCCGCAGTCTTCGAATCTCCACCGGTTGATCCGACTCCCCTTTTGACCGCCCGTCGTATCTCCTGTGCTTTAATAGGCAATACTGGCCGCCCGTTTCCTAAAAGACGGTTGAGACAGTGAGGTTGCAGGGAGAATGAAGCTTCGTTTTCACGGACGCATGGAAGGCTACAACTCCGAGCGGTTCCGCAAGGATCTCATTGCGGGAGTGATCGTCGGAATTGTCGCATTGCCGCTGGCGATGGCATTCGCCATTGCGAGCGGCGTACCGCCGGATCGCGGAATCTACACGGCGATCGTCGCCGGGGCGGCGATTTCAATTTTCGGCGGGTCCCGCGTGCAGATTGGCGGCCCGACAGGAGCGATGGTTGCGATCCTGTCCGTGATCGTTCTTCAGTACGGCTTGAATAATCTTCTTCTCGCCGGGCTGGTCGCCGGAATCATGCTCATCCTGATGGGCGTGTTCCGCGCCGGCGAACTGATCCGGTTCATTCCGTTTCCGGTGACGACGGGTTTCACATCCGGCATCGCGGTCATTATATTCAGCGGACAGATCAACAATTTCTTTGGCCTGACTGGACTACCGGCACACGAGCAGTTTCACCTGAACCTGTTGGAATCGATCCGCCACCTGCCGGCTCTCAATGTCTACGCCGTGGCGACGGCCCTCATCTCTCTTGCGGGAATCCTGATCATGCCGCGCATCACGAAGGTGATTCCCGGTTCGCTTACCGGAATGTTGGCGGCGGCTGCGGTCGTTGCAGTCGCTGACTGGCCGGTGGAAACGATCGGCAGCCGCTTTGGCGGAATTCCGAGGACGCTGCCATTGCCGACGCTTCCAACGATTACGTTTTCCTCGCTGATGTATGTCGTGCGACCGGCCTTTACGATCGCCATTCTGGGTGCCGTCGAAAGTCTGTTGTCGTGCGTCGTTGCCGATGCCCAGAGCGGCGACAAACACGATTCCAACAAGGAACTCGTGGGACAGGGAATCGCGAACTGCCTGGCGTCGCTATTGGGCGGGATTCCGGCAACCGGTGCGATTGCGCGCACCGCAACGAATATCCGAAGCGGGGGATCGAGCCCGGTGGCCGGTGTCGCTCACGCCGCGACGATCCTGGTGATCTTGTTACTTTTTGCTCCGATGGCGAGCAGAGTTCCGCTTGCGTGCCTGGCTCCGGTCTTGATGGTGGTGGCTTACAACATGTCGGAGTTTCACCAGGTGCGTCACATCATCAAAGGAACGCGGAGCGACGTCATCGTTCTGGCGGCCACCTTCTTCCTCACCGTCTTTGCCGACCTGACGGTTGCCGTACAGTTCGGCCTGCTGATGGCTGCGGTCTTATTCATAAAGAGGATGAGCGACGTTCACCGCATCGAGAAGGTCCTGCCGGATGCAGCCGATCCGCGAAAGAAAGTTCGCGCCTTACGAGAGGGTCATGACGACTGCCCCCAGGTAACGATTCTGAATATCGAGGGGGCGCTGTTCTTCGGCGCGGCTACGAGGTTTGAAAACGAAGTCCTCGAACACATTTCGCTTATCCGCACACTTGTCTTTCGCATGGGAGGCGTTCCGATCATCGATGCAACAGGCGAGCGGGCCTTGATGAAAATCGCTGAAACCTGCCGCCGGCACAAAGTCCGTCTGATTATTACCGGGCTTCAGGAACAGCCTGCTGAAGTGCTGACATCAACCGGCTTGCTGGAGAGAATCGGCGAAACAAATGTTTTCCCGCGGACCGGACCCGCGATCGATTCCGCAATCGCGGAGATGGAAATCGGCATTTGCGCGACCTGCCCAAACAACGCCTTTCGCGAGTGCCCGGACCTGAAACGCAAAGGTCTCATGCAGGCCGCGGAGTCTCGCAAAGAGACCTGACAGCTTCGGAACGGGCCAGCGCCCACACCGGGAAATAACTCTTGTACAGACGGTAATCGAGCATGGCCGCGCCGAAGAAGACGCCGTTGGGCGACTGCTGTGGCCAGGAACCATCAGGACGCTGCTGCGCGCGGAGCCACGCGACACCACGCCGGACCGAATCGACGTCCGTTCCGAGCACGTCCATCAGGGCAAGCAGCGCCCAACTGGTCATCACGACCTGGCTCTGTTGGTGTTCCACATAACGATTCTCGAGACAGCCGGAGTGATGCTCTCCCCAACCGCCGTCGGCGCGCTGTTTCGAGATGAGCCACTGAGCAGCCCGAACCAGCGCCGGGTCGGATAGTGAAACTCCCGCGGCGCGAAGGCCTTTCACGACGTGAAAGATGGCGTAGGTGAAATTGATGCCCCAAAAACCCAGGAACGAACCGTCGGATCGCTGGCGGCTTCGCAGGAAAGCGATGGCGCGCATGATCGCGTCGTCGAGCCGGGTGCCGAGCAGCGAGGGATAGGCCTCGCGCAAGTGAGCAAGTGCAGCCAGGGACGAAGAGGTGCATTCGATGTAAGAAAGTTCCGTCATGCACTGACCGAACATCTCCGAAGGATTCACCGACTCCAGCCACGACCCGGCGCGCCTCCGCTCATAGGTACCGAAGCCGCCGTCCTTGTTCTGGCGCGAAAGAATGAATTCGGCTGCCTGACGAATGCGATCGTCTGGGATCCGCTCGGAGTCGGGGATCATCGGCTGCATCTTTAGAACCGCGCACAGAGCTTCCGCCGTGCAGTCGCTGACCGGCCACCGATGTCCGCCATCGGAGAAGCACCACCCGCCAAGCGCCGGATCCCGGCCTTGTTCAAGATAGTCCCCGATCTCCTCTGTCATCTGGGCTCGCCGAAGGAACGCATAAGCCTGTCGCAGCGGTTCACTTGCGCGGGCAGCCAGCGCAGGGGATTCGAGAATCGCCAGCATCGAAAACGCGGTATCCCAGGTGTTCGACCGCGCCCCAACGTAGCGGATGCCTTCCTCCTCGTCTTCCCATTTCCATTTCTCCATGCCTGCCAGGCTCGCGAGCAGGTCCGGCTGCGCGCGGTCGCGGGACGGGTCTCGTGACCACAGAGCCAGGCAGTTCAACAGGCCATTGACCGGCGAGAGCGCCTGATGCCGTGTCGCTCGCTGCTCTGACACGATCCGGCCGAAGCACGCGTTCAGCGCCCGCCGACGGATCGCAGCCGGTGCGACGCGTTCGTAGAGCCGCAGCGAATCGTATGTCCAGCGCAGCCACCAGCTCGGTTTCATGAAGAGGTCGGCTAGCGCGATTTCGTGTCGATGCGCCGAAAAGTCGATGCTCTCGTATGGCGTTCCGTAGAGCTCGCGTCGCAGTTCCGTGGTCAGCGAACCAAGGCGCGCACGTGCCCGCGATCCGTACAGATACGACATGGCGGTGTAGATCAAACGCGTGTGGCAGTAATAGCGATGGGGATGGAACGGCAGCCACTTCGGCAGGATGAAGATCTCCGGGGGAATGGGGTTGACGCCGTCGTAGTCGTAGAGATCCAGCATGGCGAGCCAGAACTTGCCCCAGCTCGGAATCGCAAGCACTCCGCCTTTCTGCGCATGCAGCCATCGGCGCGCGGACGCGACCATCGGATCGTTCGCGTCCACGCCGATCAGCCGAAGCGCCACATACGCGAGCGTCGTGAAGAAAACGTATCCGCTCGATTCGGGATGCATGCCCCAGACTTCGTCTGGCGTTCTGCTAACGCGGTAGTGCTTGATGATCTGTTCGCGAGTGCGCTCGTCGAAGGAACCGCCGGTGACACGCCGAACAATGATGTACTGCGAGAGGATCATCGTGCACCAGACCATCTCGCCTTCCCAGCACCCGTTTTCTCGTTGCAGGGACAGCAGGTGGGTTACGCCGCGATCGAGGTTATCGGGCACCTTTCTCACGCGCGAGATGTTCTTCCCACTTGCGAATAGTCAGTTGCTGGAAGAGGTTTACGGCGGGGTTGAATTCCGCGAGGGGCGCATCGAAGTGAGCCTCGTATCCTTCCTGTTCGCGTTCGACAGCGAAGCCATCCTGTTGCAGAAGCGGCCTGATCGAGATGCGATTTGCAATTTTCAAAACAGGAGTCATCAACCACTGCGGAATGCGCACCGGAGTGAACGGGATCTTGAGCGCATCGAAGTAGAAAAGAAAGAAGACGCGTGTCGTCCGCTCATCGATCGGCAGAACAAAGCACCAGTGCTTGATCTTGCCGCCGGTATTCGACCGCTGGTACGGGTAATCGTGGCACAGCTCGATTGAATCCGTATCGACGCGGTTTCTGTCAACGAAGAGGCCCGAAATCATTCCCGTGCCGATCTTCGTGTCGTAGCTGACGAACACCTGGTCGCCGATCATTTCACACCGCTTCAGCCTGGCATTCACGAACGGCCGATACTTCCGGTGCAGATGTGCATGCGTGAAGTCGCTGACGTTGTCGATGATCATCGAGTGATGGGCCTGCCACGTGAAATCGATCGGAACACAGGACCAGTGATCGGGGCCTTCGAGTTCCGGAATCTCCGGAATCGTTCGATTCATAGCCAGGTCCGGTTTGCCCGGAAAGATCCAGATCAGGCCATATCGCACGCGGACCGGGTACGCGCGAACGCCCAGCGACGGCATCTGCCGGCCGAACAACTCATGAGGGATCTTTTCAACACGTCCATCTTCGTTGTAGGTCCAGCCGTGATACGCGCAGACCAGGCTGCAGCCTTCCACTTCTCCTGACGACAGCTTGAGCTGGCGATGAGCGCAACGATTCTCGAGAGCCCGCAACTTGCCATCGTGTCCGCGATACAACGCTATCGACTTCTTCCAGAACCGGATCTCGATGACGCTGCCCGGCTTTATGGCGCTGTCATACTCGACCGCGTACCAATAGTCCGGATCGAGACCGGCCGCGCGCGCCTTCTGTCTCGGGTTGCGTGCTTCAGCGAACTCGGGAGGATGCGCCGCCTTGCTCATCAGTTGATCGCTGCGCCCTGGCGGGCTTGCATTCGCTCCGCTCATGCTGTCGCCCCTTTCGCGATTCGGCGGTAACGCACGAGACAGGGCTGGCGGGGCCCCACGACGAAGGTGGAGTAGTTGGGCTCGTGATTGGGCTGGACCAGTTCCATTTCAAAACGCTGCAGCAGCACGCTCCAGATAACTTTCACCTGCTGCTGCGCAAAGGTCAAGCCGATGCATCGATGCCTGCCGCCCCCGAAACCGATGAGCGTGTACGAGTGTTTGCGGTCCTCTTCGCGGCCAGGCCCGAACCGGTCCGGATCGTATTTGGCCGGTTCGCGAAAGATCTCCGGCAGCCGATGCGACACGGACGGCGACACCATGATGAGACCGCCGGCCGGGGCCACGTAGTCGTGATACTGGAAATCGCGCAGGATCTTCCGGATCAGCATGATCAGCGGAGGATGCATCCGTTCGGCTTCCTTGATGGCCCGCTCCAGGGCGCCCAGATGCCGGAGCGCGTCGAGCGTCATGTCCCGGCTTCCGTTGAACACGTTGCGCTGCTCGTCGAGGATCGGCTGCAGATACTCTCGATGCTGGAAGAGGAGCACGCCGGTCCAGGCCGCAAGCACCGCGCTCGTGTGCTGGCCGGCAAAGATGACCGTCAGCAGCAGGCCGGTGATCGCATCGTCGGAGAGGGCGGAGCCGTCTTTGTAACGCGCGGTCATCAAGGTCTGCAGAAAGTCTTCCCCTTCCACACCCGAAGCGCGGCGCGACGCAATGATTTGCGAAATCAGCTCGGCCATCCGCACACGCGCGCGGTCGCGGCGTTTGAATGAGGGCAGCGGAAGGTTGGGCTGAAAGAAGGCGACAAGATTCAATCCGCCCTCGAGATCCTTGTAGAGGTGCGCGAAGTCCGTCGAGAGATTCTGACGGAATTCGTGGCCGACCAGACAACGGCTGGCGATGAAGGTCGTCAGTTCGTTCGTCATCGTGAGCATATCGATTTCGCCCCGGTCGGGCCACTGATCGAAATACGCTTCGGCCTCATCTCTCATGAACCGGGCGTACGCCTGCAGGCGCTGGTCGCGGAGCGCCGGAAACAGCAAGCCGAGTTGTTCGCTCATCACCTCGGGACTCGCGTCATACGCGATGCCCTGGCCGAATATGGGAACAGTGAATTGATAGGCTTCTTTCGCGCTCAGTTGCTCGTCGGTGGCATGGAAGAACGCCTCGTTCCCTTCGGGACCGGTGAGAACCGTCACCCGCTTGCCGGCGAGCTGAAACGCGAAAATTTCGCCGAACTGGTCACGCCCCCGCTGGAGCAGTTGGGTCGGATTGCGATGAAACTCCATCGCGTGGCCGAAGAACGGCAATCCTCCCGGCAGTTCAGGAGCTAATTTCACGATTCCTCCCGCCGTGAAATCAGAACCTGTTTCCGGGTGTTTGATGACCCCTCGGCGGACAAAACAGTCGTACGCTTCCTGCACCGCCTCAGCCATCGTCGTCGGCCGGTACCCAAGTTCGCGCTCGGCCTTGCTGCAATCCGCCTTGCGCTGCATGCGCAGGAACCGGACGGCGGCCGGAGTAAACCGCTGAGGCGCGTTCGGAAAGAAGTTGGTCAGGACGAAACTCATTACCTCGGAAAAACCCGCCATCAGCGGTGGCGGCAGCCGCAGTCGTGGACGGCGGCGTCCGGTGACCTCTTCATACATCGACATCAGTTCATCGACCGTCAGGAACTCCGTCGCGAAAATGTATTTCTGTCCCGACCGGCCTTTCTCCATGGCGAGCATGTGTCCTTCGACCATGTCCTTCGTGGACACGAACGTAAAACCGCCGGGAATATAGGCTCGCAGCTTTCCGTTGGCGAAGTCGACCAATGTCCTTCCCATTCTCGAAGGCTTGAAGTCGTTGGGCCCGATGATCGCGCACGATATAGCGACTACGACGTTCAGTCCCTCGACCGCAGCCTTCAGGCACTCGTGTTCGACGCCTGCTTTCGTGTGTGAATAAGGCGGCAGTTTCTCGAACGGGTAGAAAGGAATATTCTCATCGCTTGAACCTGTCGGATTGTTGCCTACCGCGCTCAGCGACCCGGAAACAACCACGCGCGAAACTCCGGCTTCAAGCGCGATGCGCAGAAGATTGCGCGTGCCGATGACGTTGCAATCGAAGATTTCACGCTCGTTGCCTGCTGTCGTGGAAAGCCTGGCCGCGCAATGATGGATCTGGTTGCAGCCCCGAACAGCCGATTTCACAGACACGACGTCCCGGAGATCGCCAAACACCACTTCGACATCCAGCCCGTCCAGCGCAGCATTGTTGCTGCCCTTCCGGACGATCGCCCGAACGGCATGGCCATCCTTGAGCAGCCGCCGAATCAGGTTGGCCCCGAGGTGTCCGCTGGAACCGGTGATGAGAATCACGCGGAAGATACTACTCCAGTGTCAAGTCAGGCCGGTAGAGTGGAAAGGATCAGCCCTCAGCAATCGCTGATACGTAAATACGTAAATGAAAATTGGCAATCAGTCCATCGAACGATCGTTCAATAGGCTGTTGCCAATTTATATTCCAAGGTTGCGTATGGCCGATGGCGTATCGGCGATGTGGCACGCGTCAGATTTTCCCCTGCATCAATTCCCTCACCGCGCTCTTCGTGAAGATCCAGAGCGTCCGCGCCAGGGCCCGAAAATCCAGCGTGCTGGTGAATGTGTCCGCGAGGCCAAACGGCAGCATCGTGATGATCGGCCCGCGGGCATATTCGAGCGCCCAGCATTCGTCGGGCATCCGGTACTGCTTGGCGGTCCCGCTCGGGAGGTGATGCATATCACCCGGGCGATACACCTGGCGCTTGAACTGGCCTGCCGAGAACGCCCACTGCTCGCCCTCCAGAATGATGAAGTAGTCGTCGGTAAAGAAGCGGCCGCTGTGGCCTTCGGTGCCGAGGGCGGTGCCGAACACGATGACGTACTCGCTCAGGGAGGCGTGAAGGATCAGCATTGCGCCCATCGCTCCGCCGGCATTGTTGAAAACCCACGCCGGAGTTGAACTAATATGGCGGGGATAACGTTTGGAAAGCTCAGCCACAACCGTCGTTATGAGCTGTTCGATCGGCAGATTCTGCGCGAGCGCATCGTTGGCTACCTGGTGCAGAACGTCCGGATCAAAAACGTAGCCCATCGTTGACTATCGCTGAAGAAGAGCGGAGCGAATGCAAGCCCGCCAGGGCGCAGCGATCAAGTGAGGAGAATTGTGCGCCGCAGAGTTGCAATCATTGGCGCGGGGGTGGCTGGACTGGGTGCCGCATACGCTCTCAACAAGCATCCCGACCGGTTCGACATTCGCGTCTTCGAAGCGAATCCGCAGGTCGGAGGCAATGCCGTTACCGTCGACATGCCTCAGGACGACGGCACCTCTATCCCGTTCGACATCTCCGTCACCGCGTGCATTCCGACCGTCTACCATAACTATCTTCAACTCCTGAAACTGCACAGCATTGATCTCGTTAATACGCAGTTCAACTATAGCGTGAAGTGCCGCGAAGACATCTACGCTCATGCCTACGACTCTGAGTTCCGCCGGCGATTGCAGCCGGAAATCGACCGGTTCCAGAAGCTCCTCGCTTTCCTGCAGCGATTCAACGTCCTCAACAAGTCGAGATCGAAGGCACTCGCCATGCTGAATCCGTTCAATTACGTCAGCATTGGGACAATGCTGAACCTCGGGAACTTCTCAGGCGACTTCCGGTACAAAGTCCTGAAGCCGATGTTCGTCAACTTTCTCATGGCGACGAACGTGTTCGATATGCCGGCGTCATTGTTTTCCCGTTACCTCGACTTCTTCAACATCGAGGAGCCGACTCCCATGCAGACCTGGGACCAGGGAACCAGACGCATCTACCAGAGCATGTCGGAGTCGTTTCGAGACCGCATCTATCTGAACCGGCCGGTGGCGAAGGTCTGGCGCTCGGGACCGGAAATGATCGTCGAAGATACCGCAGGAAATAAAGAGGTCTTCGATGAAGTAATTTTCGCGTGCAATGCAAATCAGACGCTCATGATGCTCGATCAACCGAGCGTGATGGAAACGTTTCTGCTGTCGTCGATCCGATATGAAAGCGAACTCCACAACCACACCGTCGTTCATTACGATTCTTCCGTACTGCCGGAGAACGAAACGCACCCTCTCGCGACCCGAAGCAATTACATCGAACAGTACGGCGCCCGGCCGGATAACTACGAGATCACGTACATCATGCATAACCAGCAGCCGTGGGCGAAGCGGTCGGACAAGCCGTGTCTGGTGACGTACAACCCACTGAGCAAGATCGATCCGTCGAAGACGATCAAGAAATGGTGGTTTCAACACATCGTGCATGACGTGAAGCACATCGCAGTTCTGGTCAACCTGTTTCGTTTCGTCCAGGGTCGGCGGCACACCTGGCACTGCGGCGCGCACACGTTGATCAACAGCCAGGAAACCTGCTTCGTCACCGGCCTCGCGATCGCCAGGCAACTGGGCGCGGATTATCCGTTTCACGATCCTGAAGCGAAGAAGTGGTTCAACTTTTACGGGAGCCTGATGTTTGGTTGGCGGTTCAGGAAAGCCTGAAACGAGTGTCTAGAGGGTTTGCGATCTCATTTCCAGACAGGTTTCCAGGATCACACCCAGCGGCTCCGCATACTCCCGGAATGCCCGTTCGTCAGCCTGTGTGAATGGGTCACGGCCGTTCTTATTCAGGAGTTGGGCAACGGCAAATATCTTTTGGTTTCGGTCGTACAGAGGCATGCAGAGAATGCTGTGCGTCCGGTAGCCGCTTTGCCGATCGACCTCGGGATTGAACTCGGGATGGTTGTAGGGATCGCTGATGTTCAGGGTTTCCCCCGTAGACGCCACATGCCCTGCGATACCGGTCCCGATGGGAATCTGAATATCGATTCTTTCATCGCCCTCGCCGTGGGCCAGACGTGATCGCAGCAGCCCTGCCTGTTCGTCAATGATGAAGATCGTTCCGCGGTCGGCCAGCAAAAGATTTCGGATTCTCAGCGTCACGGCTTCGAGCATTTGATCCACCAGAGCGCCGACCGCCTCCTGATTGCCGAGTTCCGCCATCCGCTGGAACTCCTCGAACTCCGACGTGATCTGGGTCAGCATCTCGACGAACTGCTGCGACGAGAGACGCAACACGTGCTTGACCAGATCTCCCTTGCGATGAAGTTGCGCAAACGCGGCAAGCATGTGACCGGTATTCGCCACCATGCCTGCGGTAAATGTAGTGAGCCGTCCGTCTTCGAGCGTAAGGATCCGGTCGGCGACGTCGAGGATGCGATTGTCGTGCGTAACAAGCAGGATCGTGCAGCCCTGTTCTCTCGCCAGCTGCTGCAGGATCTCGACGACCTCGCGGCCGGACTTCTTGTCCAGCGCCGCGGTCGGCTCGTCCGCGAGAATGATTTTCGGACGGCGAACGAGCGCCCTCGCTATGGCGACACGTTGTTTCTGTCCTCCGGAAAGCTTCTCCGGAAGATAGTCGACTCGCTGACCGAGCCCGACGGCCTTCAGCATCTCGATCGAGCGGTCTCTCAGTTCATCAGCCCTCAAATTGTCGAGTCCGAGCGCCATCTGCACGTTCTGCCTGGCGGTGATTGCGTCGATCAGGTTGTGGGCCTGAAAGATGAAGCCGATATTTTGCCGGATTGCGACCAGATCCGTGGGACGCGCGCCGTTGAGTTCCTGGCCGAGAATCAGCACGCTGCCCTCTTCGACCGAACGGAGGGCGCCGCAAAGCGTCAATAGTGTCGTCTTGCCGGAACCGGACGGACCGGTGAGGATCACGATCTCGCCGGGATAAATATCCGTCGTGATGTCGTACAGGACCTGTTTGCGCAGCGCGCCGGTACCGTAATAGTGATTGAGATTCCGAATCCGGATAACGGGTTCCATGGTGCGTCGCTAGAAGATATCAGCCGGATCCGCGGCCTTTAAGCGCCGCATCGCCAGCATCGCGGACAAGCCGCACATGAAAGCCGTGAGGATATACACGCCAATAAGGCGCTGCACCGTCATGTGCAGAGGCAGGTGCGTTGCATCCCTTGCAACGCGGTACAGGAATTCCGCCACGACAACTCCGGGAAAAAAACCGAAAATCGAAAGAATCGACGATTGCTGCAGCACGATTTTGAACAAATACCGGTCCGGATAACCCATGGCTTTCATCGTGGCATATTCGGGCAGGTGGTCCGTCACGTCGCTGTAGAGGATCTGGTAAACGATGATGCTGCCGACGAGGATCGCCATGATCACACCCATCGTGAAGACGAATCCTGTCGGCGTGTAGGTCATCCAATATGTTCTTTCAAGATCCAGGAACTCTGCGTGGCTGAGCAGCCGGACATCGTCCGGCAACAATGCATCGATGTCCGAACGCACGCGATTCGGGTCCGCTCCGGGCTTCACCCTGATCAGTCCGATGTTGACAATCCCATGCTCACGGCCCGGTACCACGCGCATGAAAGTTTCGTCACTCATGACAAGAGTGCCGTCGATGCCGAAGGATGTGCCGAGCTGGAACAATCCCGCAATGTCCACCTGGCGTCCGCCGACCTCGGTCGAAACCTTGCCGGTTTGCAGGAAGCTCTCCGACACCGGCCCATACTCCGGACGTCGAATCGCATCGAACAAGACCGCTCCCGGCCGGCGGATCTTCTCGAGGTTCTCGGCGATACCCGGTGCATTCAGGAGCGGCGAGTCCGGTTTGAAACCGATAACGAAAATCGTTCGTTCGCTGCGATCCAACGGATTCTTGAAGGAAGCCTGGCCTATGTAAACGGACTCTACCGACGCGACACCGTCAACACCGAGGGTCTGGTACAGACGGCGCTCCGTAAAGGTGCGCGGGTTGATGACGAACTGGTAGAGCGGGCTGATGAGGATCAGATCCGCCGTCAGGTGGTCATGAATGAGACCCGCGCTCGACATCAGCGCATCTTCGAAGCCGAGTTGGGACAGCATGAGCATGACTGCAAACGCAATTCCCGACAGTGCGGCAAAGAACCGGCGCCTGTCGCGAGTCAGTTGAAGCCATGCGAGTGAGACGCCGGTGCGCATGATCTACGGCTCAATCACGACATCGACTTTGCCGTCGATCAACCCGGCAACGCGTTCGCCATTCTCGACTTGAATCTTGACCTTCAGAATGCGCGTATCCGCGAATGAGGCCGGATCCGTCGGCAGCAATTCGCTCTTCGTGACCTGCGTGCCGATGTGGACGACTTTTCCGGAAAGTCCGTCCGGCACAAGTTCTCCGGAAATGCGGGCATTCTGTCCGATGCGGATTCGGCGGACATCCGTCTCGTACACTTCGGCAACCACGAACATCCGATTCGTCCGGCCGAGTTCCAGAATTCCCGATGCGCCGACTTCCTCGCCGGGATACGCGTGAATCTTCAGAATTCTTCCGTTCACGGGCGCGCGCACGGTCGCCTGCGTGAGTTCGGCGCGCGTGTGCTCGACGTTCGCCTGAGCCGACGCGAGTTCCGCGGTTCGAAGGTCGACGTCTTCCTTGCGAATCTCTTCGAGACTCTTGAGCCGTTCTCTGGCTGCATCGAGAGTTCTTTTGGCTCGATCGACCGACAGGCGTTTCTGATCGTAATCGTGAGGCGAGACGATCTGTTGATCGCGAAGCCGTTCGAAGCGTCGTTGTTCGCTGCCGGCGATTTCGTACTCGGACTCCCAGCGCGCGATTTCCATCTTTTGAGCCTCGATATCGGACTGCTTCGAGCCTGCCTTGACCTGCGCCAGCCTCATGCGCGCCACCTCGACGTCGGCCTCATGCTGGGCGAGCACCTTTTGGGTTGTAGTAAAGGAATCGAGGATGGCGATAACCTGTCCGGCCTTTACTGAATCACCTTCTTTTGTGCGGAGTTCCTTAACGATGGAAGGACGTCCGGCGAAGTACGGCGCGGCAACGGTAAGCACACCGTCTTCGGGTTCGATACGGCCGCGCGCCCCGATGCCTGGAGGTTTAGAAGGAACAGGCGCTGCGACGGCGTTGGATGGCTGTTCCGCAGGGCGACGCATGACGGCCGCCGCGACAACGACGGCAATCAGCAGCAATGCAGGAATCCAGATCCACCTCTTGCTCCTGTTCCGAGACCGCGGAGCCGCCTTTACTGCATCACTCATGGTCCGCGTAATATACGTCAAAAACGGCTTTTTGCTACTTCCGTATGAAACGATAGTTGCCGGAGACGTGCTTCACAAAGAGCCCGCCGGCGCCGCCATCGATGAACTCGACGCCCAGGCCGTACAAACCCGTAAAATCCGTCGGGGAGAGCGAGATCAGGGGCACTTTCCCCCTGCCGTCCATATCGGCGACAAGTCTGCCGTTCGCGACCTCGATCCGGACAACGCGCGCCATGGTTCTCCAGAAGGGTCGCTGTTCCTCATATGTGCCCACGTACCTGGCCAGGATTTCAGGAGCGACCGCAACTTCGCCTTTCCTTTCGTCCGATGCCTTACCGACCCAACGCTCCAGACCGCTCGCCCCTTCCGTGCAGACCCATTCAAGCATTTCGGTATCGGCGGCGAACACGGCCCGCACGGCGACGGTAAAAGGCCTCGTGTAAACGTCGGGGTCCGTGAACGTCACTTCCACATCGAGATTGCCGAAGTCGCGGCGGCGATAACGTTCCGTCACGCGGAGCTTCTCGCTGTGCGGATGGCCGTCGTGATCGAGCCACGTCTTGTCATTGAATCCAAAACTCTCGACGACGAGCGTATCGTCTTCCCAGCGCCCCACCGAGTAGCCCATCCAGGTTGGATTCGGAGAAGGTTCGAGGGCGCGGCCGTCGAGATGAATCTGCCGATAGGTGAGATCCGGATTGAGAATGACGATCAAAGCGGGAGTCTGAACGATCCTCATCATCTCGGCGCCCGTACTGTCCGCGGCGGTCGCGTAACCGGGTCCGAGAGGCACACACTTCACGTTCATGTATTCCTTGCCGAGATTTTCCCTGCGCTCCTCGACGAGTTCTCGCGCCCATGGCTGAATGTCCTCGGGCTTCAGGTCCGCCGCAATGTTGCGCGAGTATTTCGGCGATACCTTCGTCCAGAGGCCCGAAAGATCCGGTTTGCCGTCAGATGCGCGGGGCGCGGGCGCGGAGAGGTTGGGCTTGCCGTCGGCTGTTCGTGGAATTCCCCGTGTCGGGAGTGTGAGCCACTGAGCGGCAATGAAGAGGATGAGAAAGGCTTTCATCGCGTTGCGACCTCCAAACTACGGCTCCGACGCGTAACCCGGACGCGCGCGCACGTTGTAGCGGCCGGAGCGGACGGTGACGCGCAGCTCGTGATACTTCTCGGCTTCTGAAGACTGCGGGTAAAAGGCCAGAGTGTACTGCGTGCGAACATCGTGTGTAATTTCTTCGACGGCTCTAACGAGTTCCCTGTCGGACCTCGGGAAAAACGATGCCGCTCCGGACTCCTGAGCGATCTTCTGCAGCACAACCCGCGGATTCTCGACGAGGGTACCGTCGATCAGTTCTACTCGCGAGCCGGCTCTGCGGAACATCTCTTCCTCCGTGCCGCTGAAGTATCCGATCGTATAAACCTGCACCTTCGATTCGCGCACAACCTTAAGCACGTCCGCCAGGCGGCGCAAGCTGTGCTGATCGGTCCCATCAGAGATGATGACGAGGACTTGCGGCGACAACCGGGCCTTCCTGCTGAGTTCGACTGCTCTGATCACGGCGTCATACAGGCTCGTGCCTCCGCCGGGCTTCGTATTCCGTATCGCCGATTCCATCCGGCGGCGGTCCGAGGTGAAGTCCAGCGCGACCTTCACGGCGTCATCGAACTCGATGTAAAAGAATTCGCTTCCCTCCAGCACGGACCTCGCCAGGACCAGAGCAGCTTCCTTCGCCCGCAAGAGCTTGTCCTTGTACTTCATGCTGTCGCTGTGATCGAGGAGGATCCCCAGCGTGATGGGCTGCGGGACCTCGGAGAAGAATTCGATCTTCTGCTGCCGCCCGTCGTCGTAGAGCGCAAAGTCTTCCTGCTTCAAACCGCGCACGTCTCGCCCGCGCGAATCGGTCACCTGGACAGGGACCGTAACGAGAGACACCTTGACCTGAAGCGTGTCCTGACCGAGCAGGAGGGAAAATGCGATGAGGATTCTCGTCATTGGTAATTGCGGCGAAGGTACCCGATCCTGCCGCCACAGGTCAAACAAGTATGGACAACTTGAGCAAAGTCGCGGAAACCACGGACGATAAAGTCGCGAAGTCGCTTGCTTATGAGCATCGGCATGGGAGGCCTGACCTATAATGTCATCGATGAATCTCCCGTCCACGCACGATGTTCTCGATGCTGCGGAACATCTTCCTTCGGGCGCACGGTTGCTGATCGAGGACTTCGATTGGAAACATTACGAGCAACTGCTCGAAGTAATTGGAAACCGTTCGCGCTGGCGCGTCAGCTATGACCGTGGAAGGCTGGAGATCTTGAGCCCATCTCCCCGGCACGACAAATATGGCGCTCTTATCGATCTTGTCGTGTTCGTTTTCATGGAAGTGTACGACCTCGATCTGGAGAGCTATGGCCACGCCACGTGGAAGAGCAAAGCACTCGAGGTCGGGGTTGAGCCGGATTGTTGCTACTTCATCAGAAACGCGCACCGCGTTGTCGGCAAACTCGATTTCGACATGGCCGTCGATCCGCCACCCGACGTAGCGGTTGAAGTGGATCTCACTCGGAGTTCGTTCAAGAAACTCTCCATCTACGCCGCCCTCGGAGTCCCCGAAGTTTGGCGGTTCCATGGTAATGCTTTCACCTTTCACGCGCTCGAAGGCGGAGGATACAGCGAACTGCAAGCCAGCCGTATTGTTCCGCAGCTAACCGGCGCCATCATGGTTGAAGCCATTGAGGATTGCGTCTTGCACGGTCAGACAAAAGCGCTCAAGGCGTTCCGTCGGCGGCTTCAAACAACGAAGTAACTACCATTTGCGACTCAGCTTCAGGACAGTTTCAATGTGATCGGTGTGCGGAAACATGTCGACCGCTTCGACGCGCTCCGTGCGGTAGCCTGCTTTCAGGATGACCGGCAACTCGGCGGCGAGCATATCGGGGTTGCACGAAACGTAGACCGCGCTCGGAGGCGCAATGCCTTCGAAGACAGCGGACAAAACCGGCTTCGGGCATCCCTGCCTCGGCGGATCCAGAACGACCGCATCCCACTCCTCGCGCGAAACCCTCGCGAGCCCCTCTTCGACACGTGACGCGACAAACCGCACACGACCCGGCGGAATGCGATTCAGGCGGACATTGGCTTCCGCATCGCGAATAGCCTGACGATTGTCGTCGATGGCTACGACTCGCGCCCCTCCGGCGGCGAGCGGAAGAGAAAACAGCCCGCTGCCGCAATACAGGTCGAGCACGCGCTTCGCATCGCCGATTCCCTCGACAACACAGCGCTGCAGTACCGAAGCCGCGCGGACATTCGTCTGAAAAAACGCTTCGGGCGAAACAATGTAGGACAGACCTCCGACGGTTTCACGAACATGACTGCGGCCGTGGATCCGAATCGTTTCGGAACCGATCATGAAGGGACCCGGATTGTCGTTGATGTTGATGAAAAACCCGTCGGGGCGCTCGCCCTCACGAGCCGACTCGAGCATCGCCCGCACGGGACGGCGCAGCGACTTGTCATTGCGAGTCACGACAAGCATCGCGACGGCTTCCCGATCGTCCAGGGTCGTCCGGACAATCACATGACGCAAAATGCTCGCGTTCACACCGGCCCGCACCAGGTGATCACGAAGCGCGAACGCGATCCGGTTGCCGCGATCGCTGTGTACCGGACACTCTTCGACGGGAACGATCCGATGCGATCCGCGTTCGTAATGTCCCATGACGAGGCCCCGGCCTCGAGGTCCGGGACCGAACACGAACGCGACCTTCTGACGGAACGCCCGCGGAAACGAGGTGTCGACATCGATAGGAACGAAGAGCGGCCGTCGAACACCCGGCAGGTTTGGCGGCAGCCGCTCAAGCAGAGCGGCCTCTTTTGACATGAGCTGTTCTACGTAGGAAAGATCCTGGATGCTGCAACCGCCGCACACACCGAAATGACGGCAAATTGCAGGCTTCATTGTTTACTTCCCGTGTGATAGCGTTCACCCGCATTCTCTCAAACAACTGTTCGAGGAGGCCACCATGATAGGCATCGCTTCATTGCTTCTTGGCGCCGCAGCCGCTGCTGCAATGCCGTGCGACAACCTGACGACGTTCAAGTTCACCGACGCGACCATTACCAGCGCTGTTCTGGTTCCGGAAGGGCCCCCTCCCGCCCGCGGTGGTGGCGGACGCGGTGGCGCTGCGCAAAACCAGGCGCAAGGTCAGGGACAGCGAGCCGCTGCGCCCGCGCCTCCTCCGGCAAATATTCCGGCGCATTGCCGCGTTCAGATGGTCCTCAAGCCGACATCCGACTCGCTGATCAACATGGAACTCTGGCTGCCGGCGCAAAACTGGAACGGCAAGTTCATGGGCGTCGGTAATGGCGGATTCGCGGGATCGATTCAGGGCCTCAACAGTGAAATGCCTCAGGCGCTGAGGCTCGGCTACGCCACAGCCGGCACCGACACCGGACATCAGACGCAGGGCGGAGCCTGGGCCATCGACCATCCCGAAAAGATGATCGACTTTGGTTATCGCTCCACGCATGAGATGACCGTAAAAGCCAAAGACCTCGTCAAAGCCTTCTACGATCAGAACGCCCGGTATTCCTATTTCAAAGGATGCTCCACCGGCGGCCGCATGGCGCTGATGGAAGCCCAGCGGTATCCCGACGACTATGACGGCATCATTGCCGGATCGCTTGCGAATCGTCACATTCACATGTGGACCGCGGGCGTTGTGCGAGGCCTCGAGCTGCTGCGGAATACGGAAAGCAGCCTGACGGCGGAGAAGGCCGCTCTCATGAATCAGATGGTCACGAACACCTGCGACGCGCTCAAGGAAGGTTTTCTGAACAATCCCCGTCAATGCAAAGTCGATTTCTCGAAGCTGCTGTGTCCGGCGGGCGCGGATAACGCCACGTGCCTGACGGCGACACAGTTGAAAACCGTAGAGGTCTTCTACGGCGGTGTGAAGAACTCGAAAGGCGAGCTGATCTTTTCAGGCCAGGCTCTGGGCAATCCGATCGGCGCGCAGCGTCCTCCAACGCAGGCCGGCGGGACGTTCGATATCGTCAAGATCGCGTTCAACGATCCGAACCTCGACTGGCAGAAGTTCGATCTCGATCGGGACATGCCGCTCGTCGATAAGGCGATCGGGTATGTCGATTCCGTGGATCCCGATCTCACGAAGTTCAAGAACAGCGGAGGCAAGCTGCTGTTGTCGCATGGATGGTCGGATACGGGAATCACCCCGGAAACGACGATCTGGTACTACGAGTCCGTCCTGAACAAAATGGGCGCGAACCAGAGCGACTGGATGCGGCTCTTCATGGCTCCCGGAATGGGTCATTGCGGTGGTGGTCCGGGCGTGAATTCATTCGACTCCATCGGCACGCTGGAGAGATGGGTCGAGCAAGGCATCGCTCCCGATCAGATCATGGGAAGGGGCGCGCAAGGCATGACGCGTCCGCTGTGTCCGTATCCGCAATATGCGGAGTACAAGGGCTCGGGTGATTTGAAGAACGGTGCGAACTGGGCCTGCACCGCGAAGTAAACACAAAGGCACAAAGACGCAAAGGCGCAAAGAAAGCCGGCATTAAAGAACTTTGATCGCCGGCTTTCTTTGCGCCTTTGCGTCTTTGTGCCTTTGTGTTGTTCATGGAGTAGAATGCCTGCACTACACCCATGATTACGACGCTCTGGCTCGCAGCATTACTTTTGTTCCAGGCCGCAACACCGGCATACAAAATCAGCGGCACGGTTGTTCGCGAGGACAAACAGGAACCCTCACGCGCAACCAACGGTGATCGGATTGTTCTGAGAGGCGAAGCAGGGGCCGTCACGCTGGACATCGGGCAGGGCGGCGCATTCGAGTTCACGAACGTCCGGCCGGGCAAATACCAGATTGTCGTCGGTCCCGGCGTAATCATGGACGCAGTTCCGCTCGTCGTGACGGACAGAGACGTCAATGGACTGCGCGTGGTGGTCCCGGATCTGATTTTGATGAGGGCCTCGGTGAGGGTTGAGAGCGACGGTCCCCTGCCTCGCTTTCAGATGACCTTCACCAGGACGGACGGGCCCGCGAACGCCGCTCCAGTCAATGTACCTGCCACCGCGGGAACGTTCAGCGTGACATTGTCTCCCGGCCTGTACCGCGTGAGTTCGAGCGGCCTTCCCAACGGTTACACACTGAAATCGGCGAGAGCCGATTCCACAGATGTCCTCGCTCAGCCGCTGAAGGTTGCGTCCGGCGATTTGACCACGATCGAGATTATCCTCGGCGTCTCGTCGCCGCCGCCCTGGGTGCGTGTCAGCGGACGCCTGACCAAAGCCTTCACCACGACCACGCCGGTTCGAGTTGCCATAAACGCTACGGGCGGCGGCGACGCGATCACCACGCTCGTGGACGATGACGGCACGTTCGAATTCACGAAGGTTTTGCCGGGCTCTTACACCGCGATTGCATATTCTTCAGCATCGGTGTCCGCGCCTGTGAACTTGAAAATCGGCGCCACGGACATTTCGAATGTGGCGCTTCTCCTGCCCGCGCCGAAAGAAGTGAGCGGGCGAATCACGGTCCAGAACAACCTTCCGTTGCCTCGCATCGGCTTTGCCCTTGCTCCGCTTCCCGGCATACCGAATTCGAATGCAAACGTGCCCGTCGCCATGCAGCCGGATGGTTCATTCAAGGTGTCGTTGCCCCAGGGAGATCGACGGCTCACAATCACTGGCGCCCTGCCGCAGGGTTACAAGCTCGCGGCGTTTACATACGGCACAATCGACTTGTCGAATAATCTGCTTCAGGTCGCATCGACCGACAAAGCGGAGTTGCGGCTGACCTTCGATACCAGCGCCGTGACGACCGTGAACGTCAGCGGACGCGTCAACGGGCTTTTGACGACGCAGGGAGTGCGCGTCGTCCTGATGAACCAGGCTCTTGGCAATGTCGAAGCGCCTGTCCAGGCGGACGGCTCGTTCGCTTTCTCGCGAGTCATGCCGGGAAACTACAATGCGCGCCTGAGCCTGAGCGGTCTTTCCGCAGCCACGCAGGTCGTGGTGCGGAACCAGGACATCAACAACGTCGTCATCACGTATCCCCGGGAATTCGTTGTCGCGGGCCATGTGATCGTGGAAGGCGCAACAACCGCCGCGCCGCAACTCACGCTGGAAGCAAAGAGCGCGACGCTTTCCCGCAGCTCGAGCATCGTGAATCGCGGAGTCATGATGCTGCAGCTGAAGGACGGTGAGTACAATGTTACCGTGCGAAACATCCCGGAGGGGTATCAGCTGAAGTCCGTGATGTTCGGAACGACCGATCTGCAGAAGTCGCCGCTGAAGATCGACGGCCCGGTCACGTGGGAAATCGTCGTCAGGCTGACCGCGTCGCCTCGATAAGAGAGTTACTTAGTTTGTGCGAGTATTCCTCCTATGAGTTTTTTGTATTGACATACGACTCGCGAACATTCTAGTTTGCTGCAACCTCGTCACATCTTTCGGCCATGTCAGGCCGGAAGCAAACAAGCAAGTCATAGTCTGACAATCCCTCGTCGCTGTTTCCACGTCGGAAGTTCTTTCGCTCAGAGAGCCTGAACTCGTGTCTCTGCAGCCCTCGCGTTGACTGATTTCTCGCGTTCGCGCGTCTCCCTGACGGCACTTGCGGGATACGTGTGCCCGGCTCGAGCGCGCGCGAAAAAAAACCCCAACAACTTTGGAGGCAACATGACACTCACACATACCGAACGCGGCACTGCCCTTCCCCTGACACGCCGCGGCTTCCTGGAGCAGTTTGGTTTGGTCGGGGGCAGCACGCTTGTAATGAGCGCGATGCGAGCATGGGATCTGATGGCGGCGCAGGCAGGCCCACGGCCTGTGTTATCCGGAAGGCCGAACGGCACGAAGGTGATCGTCCTCGGCG
>Ga0137433_1000360_pt1 | contig 25517 bp, 23 predicted proteins | sample EasRivERMZT840_2_FD_102335 | JGI IMG/M metagenome (GOLD analysis project Ga0137433, IMG submission 102335) | Soil microbial communities from meander-bound floodplain in the East River, Colorado, USA - East River MetaG ERMZT840_2 | ecosystem: Environmental > Terrestrial > Soil > Floodplain ...
GGCATAACCTAGCCACGGGCAAAGCCCGTGGTTCATGGGCATCTCAGCTATGAGCACCGCAGGTGCGACAGATTGGACGCGACTCTTTCGCCACTACGTGGCTCGATTCCCAAACGGTACCCCACCCCAGGCTACGCCTGGGGCTACGGTCTGGCGCCGCTTCGCGGCTCAACAAGGATGCGGCTTCGCCGCAACTTCTAATTTCTGAGCACACGCCCTTGAAACAGCTGTCTTGGACGAGTCTGCCCTTAAGCGACCTTCGACATTTTTGCCATCACTGCATCCAGACTGAAGCTTGCCGGTTTCTGGCGTGGCGGGAAGTCTTTGAAGCTGGACAGCCATTCGGCGATGATCGCCTGGGCCGGCACAAACATGAACGCGTGGTTAACCGTCCACTTACCGTAGAGCATGCTCTCATCGCCGCGTTCGAACGGATCGGCGCGAATGTTAAAGAGTTTTGGAAGCCGTAAACTCGTGAACTCCTGGCGCCAGACATCGAGGCCGCGGGCGTCTTGTTCCTTGAAATGGGCCTTCCAGTTGTCGACGCGGAGTGCCAAAAGCTCGCCGTCGTCGCTCCAGTAAAGGAATCCCCGCCGAGGCGACTCTTTGACTTCTCCTTTCAAGAACGGCAACAGATTCTTCCCGTCGAGATGCACCTTGTAGGTGCGATTGCCCAGCTCGAGTCCTTTGCGCAGCTTTTCCACGATTTGGGGCTCACCTGCCGCGGCGGCAAACGTGGGAATAAAATCTTCATGGGCGCAAATATCGTTCACGATCGTTCCAGGTCTGATCGCTCCGGGCCACCGCATAAGACACGGCACACGGAACGCGCCTTCCCAGTTGGTGGCCTTCTCGCCACGGAAAGGTGTGCTGCCGCCGTCAGGCCAGGTCATCACTTCAGCGCCATTATCGGTGGTGTAGACGACGATCGTGTTGTCCGTCATTCCGAGATCGTCCACCAGTTGCAGCAACTGGCCGACATGACCGTCGGTTTCGACCATGCCGTCCGCGTAAACGCCCAAACCGGTTCGTCCCTGGGACTCGGGCTTCAGATGCGTCCAGATGTGCATTCGAGTCGAATTGAAGTAGCAGAACCACGGCCTGTCTTCCTGCTTTTTCCGAACGATGAAATCTTTAGCGGCGTTCAGAAACTCTTCATCGACCGTTTCCATCCTCTTTCGGTCCAGCGGGCCCGTGTTCTCGATCTTCTGCTTGCCGATGCGGCCATATTGCATGTCCTCGGTCGGATCGTCCTTGTCCGTTGCCCAGCATCGCAACACACCGCGGGGCCCGAATTTCTTTTTGAAGTCCGGGTTCTTTGGATAGTCAGGAGTCTCGGGCTCCTCTTCCGCATTGAGGTGATAGAGATTGCCGAAGAACTCATCGAAGCCGTGCACGGTCGGAAGGAATTCGTTGCGGTCGCCGAGATGATTTTTCCCGAACTGGCCTGTCGCATATCCCAGCGACTTCAGCACGTCCGCAATCGAAGCGTCCTCGGCGCGCAGACCGACGTCCGCGCCCGGCAGACCGACTTTCGTAAGTCCGGTTCGAATCGGAGATTGTCCGGTTATGAACGCGGCACGTCCCGCAGTGCAGCTTTGCTGGCCGTACCAATCAGTGAAAAGTGCTCCTTCTTTCGCGATGCGATCGATATTTGGGGTTCGATATCCCATCACGCCAAGGTTATACGCGCTGATGTTGAACCAGCCGATGTCGTCTCCCATGATGAAAAGGATGTTGGGTTTCTTTTGCTCTGGCACTCTTGTTCCTCCTATCCGAAACGTATAAGAGAAACAGTCACGCCTGTACCCGGACTATTGCTTACCGAGCATGTTTTTTGTGCCAGTGAGCTACGACCGATTGCGCATGGCTCGGTAGCGACGGATCAGCGCGTTGGTCGAACTGTCATGATGCAGTTGGGGAGGAGACTGGGTTTCCAATTCAGGGATGATCCGCTGCGCCATGACTTTCCCAAGTTCGACGCCCCACTGATCGAAGCAGTTGATATCCCAGATGGCGCCCTGCGTGAACACCGAGTGCTCGTATAGCGCGACAAGTTTTCCCAGAGTTTCCGGCGTGAGACGTTCCGCGAGGATCGTGTGTGATGGCCGATTGCCCTCGAACACACGATGCGGCGCGAGCCATTCGGGGACTCCCTCCGCGCGGACTTCCTCTGCTGTCTTGCCGAACGCCAGCGCTTCCGCCTGGGCAAACACATTTGCAATCAGCATGTCGTGATGCCGTCCGAGCGCGTGGAGCGGCTGCGCGAATGCGATAAAGTCGCAGGGGACGAGCCGTGTTCCCTGATGGATCAGCTGATAAAAAGAATGCTGGCCGTTCGTGCCGGGCTCGCCCCAGTAAATCGGGGCGGTCTGGTTCGTCACCGGTGTTCCATCGAGCGTCACGGTCTTCCCATTACTCTCCATCGTCAACTGCTGCAAATATGCCGGGAACCGTTTCAGATACTGATCGTAAGGCAGGACCGCGACGCTGTGGGCCTCGAAGAAGTTGGTGTACCAGACCGTCAGCAGTCCCATGAGCACCGGCACATTGCGTTCGAACGGTGTCGTGCGGAAGTGTTCGTCGATCTGGTGAAAACCAGTGAGCATCTCTCGGAAATGGTCCGGGCCGATCGCGATCATCGTTGAAAGCCCGATGGCGGACTCCATCGAGTAACGCCCGCCGACCCAATCCCAGAACTCGAACATGTTTGCGGGATCGATGCCGAACTTTGTGACTTCCTTTGCATTCGTGGAGACCGCTACAAAATGCCGCGCGATGGACTTCGCATCGCCGCCAAAGCTTTCAAGCGCCCAGATGCGGGCAGTATTCGCGTTGGTCATCGTTTCGAGCGTGGTGAATGTTTTGGAGCAAACGATGAACAGCGTTTCGGACGGATCCAGGTCCCGAACGGCTTCCGCGAAATCCGTTCCATCAATATTGGAGACAAAGCGAAATGTCAGGTTCCGATCGCTGTAGTCTCGAAGCGCTTCGTATGCCATGACGGGGCCGAGATCCGAGCCGCCGATTCCGATATTGACGATGTTGCGGATGGGCCTGCCGGTATGGCCCTTCCATGAACCGGTCCGGACGCTGCTGGCGAATGCAGTCATCTTGTCGAGGACGGCGTGCACTCCGGGAACAACATTTTCTCCATCCACGACGATCGATTGACCGCGAGGCGCGCGAAGCGCGACGTGCAGCACGGCTCGCTTCTCCGTGACGTTGATGGTTTCGCCGCGGAACATGGCGTCGATTTTTTCCTGAAGACGAGATTCGTCGGCGAGCTGAACGAGAAGCCGTATCGTCTCGCCGGTGATGCGATTTTTCGAATAGTCGAAATAGAGCCCGGCAGCCTCCACAGTCATGCGATCGCCCCGCTGGGCGTCATCTTTGAAGAGCCTGCGAAGATGGAGGTTACGGACGTCTTCGTAATGCGCTTCCAACGCGGTCCATGTGGGTGTTCCCATAGGCTTGAAATTGTCGCCGGTCGGGAAGGTCGGACGCCATGCTTTCCGGTTGTCTGCTGTGTTCAGCGGGTCGAAGTTACCTTCTCCAGCCGGATCTCCATTTCCGTGTTAACGGGAACATTCACGTCCTGTCCGCGTCCCAGAAATGTGCTGTAGAGCGATCGCGCCAGGCTTTGGACGCTCAACGCGATTCCGACCGGCGGAAACATCGCGCCGGTGATGCTTGCCGGAAGCCCGAATCCCGAACTCGATCCGCTGCCCGTGAATTGCTTGAGGAACTTGCCGCGATATGCGCCGAGCAGAGCATCGTCGAACGCATCCGCGGTGTTGTTCAAAGAGGTCCCCGCCTTGATCGCCGCCCACGCCGGAGCGATGAAACGTTTCTTCGACTCGACGATGTGCGCTTTGCCTGTTTCGTCGATTCGGAGGTATTTCATATCGCGAGTCACGTACGCGCTATCGACACTTCCTTTGATCGATACCGGTTCGGCGAGTGACGGCGGCGGAGCGACGGTCGTGAAATTAAAAGCCAGTTCGCCGTGGCGATGGCGGGATTTGGCAGGCTTCGCGGATGTAACCGTTCCGCGAAGCACCGAGCCCGTGGGTAAGATCAGCCGATGATCGTCGGAGAAGAGCGGCCGCAGCGTGACCGCTTCAACCGGCGCGCCTCGGCGCGCCTTGCGTGAACTCAAAGGAGTCGTCAGCCGAACCGAAACGATACTGTCGAACGGCGGTTCCGAGCCGATCTGATCGAGTTCGTCCTCTTGAAACATGACCTCCCCGAAATCGAGCGGCCGCTGAAGCACCGCGCTCAGCCGCGTGCCGAGCGGCAGATACTGCGGGTGGTAAGGCGCCAATCCCCACAGGACACCGGTCACGCGCTCTTTTCCGGACGGCCTGGCGGACGGCACCAGACTGTCCTTCAGCGAAACGGGTTCCTGTTTGCCATTCGAACCGATGATTCTGTCGGCGCCCGGAGCAACCGATGTTTCAATCGGGATACGCGTTCCGTCGAGGAGAACGAGAGTCTGAAATACGATTTCAGGCTGGCGGATCGGCGTGAAATCCCCGGACAGGATGCGGGAGATCCTTTTCCATTTGCTTGTCTTCTGGAAGCCGGTGATCGTGCCCTCAACTTTGCTTCCCGAGGGAATCACAACCCGATCGAATGCGTAGACAGGTTCGATGACGGTTGCATGCACAGGCTGGTTCTCTTTGAACTGGAGTTTCTCGGTCAGAAACAGCTGTAAGGGAAACCCCTTCTCCACCATCAGTGGAATGGACGTCGCGTCCTCGATGGACTGACCGGCAGCGGCGCCGGCGAGACAAAGCATCGTGGCGAAAACCAAAACAAATTTACGCAGACACATAATACGGAAGAACTTCCTTTCTTGATGCGCGTTCAGATCCGTATTCGTGCGTGAAGAGAAGCAGGTGGTGGTGTTGCAAAGAGGTGGAGAGGAGGAAGCAGATCCAATTTGAAACAACCAGGATCTTCGTGATCAAAGTGGGAGCATTCTATCCGATTTCGTTTTTTCGTGTGGTCTCTAAAACTGGAGCTGTATGCGGGTCTGAAAAAACTGTGTGTTGCCGACGGAGTCGAATCGATCGAGCGTGCCATGTCCATACTGGAACTCGAGGCGGACGTTGTCGGACATATACCAGTTCACCAGGGGAGTGAATCTCCAGAACCTTCCGCCTCGCACCGGACCGCTGTCCAGATCGACGTAGGAAAACCGGGCGACGAACTCCCACGCTCCGGGGCCGCCCTCGAAGACCGGACGCGCAGGCGAGATTTGGTCGAAGTATCCACCGCGCAAGTTGTAGACGCGTGTCTCGCCGGTCGCAATCCAGGATACGAACGCATCTCCGCCGTGAAAAAACGGATCGTCTCTCTCCGGCGCATTCACGTCCTGGATGAAGTATTCGGACCCCATCAGCAACGGGCCCGGCCTGTAATAGATCTCTGCCCCCCCCATCCTTGTGCTCTTTGCGGGGAACTTCCCGGTATCGACGAAGAATGGCGCCTGGAAAGACTCCGGCCGCGACCGATTCTGCAACGCGCCGTCGTTGACCTTTCCATCGCGCAAACTGATTCCAATGTGAAGCAGCTTTCCGGTGTCCTGCGACATCACGGGCAGCCACGCAATCCGGCCGACGATTTGATGGTCGTATGTAGAGAAGGTTTGGCCTTTAGATACGGCGTCCCAGTACGATCCGAGATTCCAAAGAAGTTTTTGCTTCGGCAGATAGCCGAGCCACTTGATGCCGTCGGCAAGGATGGGAATTGTCGAGTCGCTGATCGGGGCCCGCTCCATCGTCCAGCCGGCATAACCGACCATGACTTTATTCAGCGAAAAGCCTTCTTTGGTTCGGCCGATGACGATAAATCCCGCTAATTCCGGGACGGCGACCATGATCTGGGTCTGGCGGAATAGAAGCTTTTTTTGGGTCTGGTCCCACATGATTCCCATGCTCCACGTCGTCGGCCGATCGAACTTCAAACTTCCGCCGAACAGGAATCGCAAGTCGCGCAATTTCGGCCCGGGATGCATCTCGATTTGCTGCTTGCTGACGGCATCCTGCGCATAGGCGTCGTACTCGTACAAAAATCCAACGCCGAAGCGGAGCGAGAAGAGTTTTCCGTCATACTCATTCCAGCCCAGGATATTTTTTTTCGGTTTTCCAGCCTCGTCGTCGCCGGCTTCGATCGAGTCATCGAATGTCGGGTTTTGTCCCTGGGATGGTTGTTGGATGGTCGGGTTTTGGGGCGCGGGAGGTTGCTGGGCGTGCGCAGCGAAGGAAACGGCGAACATGATCACGATCAGAAGTACTCGCGTAGTCGTTCGATCCATGTTCGCCTCCGCGGGGTTCCCGCTTGCCCTCTCCCCTCGGGAGAGGGACGGCGCCGCGAAGCGCGCCAGGGTGAGGGCCGTCGCACCGTTAGTAGATTCCATGTGCGCCCTCACCCTGTCGCGCCTTTGTTTAGGCTTCGCCCTATCGGGCTCGCGCTTCGCGGCGCGACATCCCTCTCCCGGCGGGAGAGGGAGTGTGTTTGTTAGTAGGTGTAATACAGGTGCTGAATCTGTTTCGGTGTTCGCTTACCGAGCAGCGCGAGCGACAAAAGGATCCGAGCTTTCTGTGGGTTCAACTCATCCGACGCGATGAAGCCGAGCTTGTCGTCTTCGATTTCGACATTCCGCCCGACCGTTCCGGTCGGCACGCGCGAGCTTCGGACCACCACGACGCCCTTTTGCACGGCTTTGGCGGCAGCATCAACCGAGACTTTGTTCATGTTGCCGTTTCCGACGCCGGCGATGACGATGCCTTTTGCTCCATTCGTCGCCGCGCAGTCGATCAGGTCCGGCGACATGTCCATGCTGGCCATGATGATGTCCACGCGCGGCAGGGCAGTCACGCCGGTGACGTCGAACTCACTTTGCGTTGTGTGCTTCCATTCCGGGGTTGTGAAGAAGTCGTTCTTGCCGTAGGCTGCCACGCCGACCAGCCCGCGAACCGGCGACATGAACGTCTGGACCGCGGTCGTGCTGGTCTTGGTCAATGAGTGCGCTGCGTGAATCCAGTCGTTCATCACCACCAGCACACCGCGGCCTCTGGCTTTTGGATCGGCGGCGACTCCGACTGCGTTGAACAGGTTGAGAGGACCGTCGGCGCTGACGGCTGTCGATGGACGCATCGAGCCCACCATCACGACCGGCTTGTCGGTCTTGACGGTCAGGTTCAGGAAGAACGCGGATTCCTCCATCGTGTCGGTGCCGTGGGTGATGACGAACCCGTCCACGTCCGTTTTCGCGAGTTCGTTGATTCGATTAGCGAGCTTCAGCAGGATGTCGAAGCTCATGTCCTGCGAGCCGACGTTCGATATCTGCTCGCCCTTGATGCTGGCGAGGTCCGTGATTCCCGGCACGGCTTTGATCATCGTTTCGATGTTGACGGCGCCGGACGTATAGCCGGCCTGCGTGCCGGTCGCCGCGGCGCCGGCGATCGTGCCGCCTGTCGCGAGAATGATGACGTTCGCTTTCTGTGCGCGAGCGCGTTGCTGTGCGGGAGTCTGCTGCGCGGGAACGTGCTGCGCGCCGGTGACGAGCGCGATGCTTGCGGCTGCTATCCAGAGTTTGGCTTTATGAAATGATTTCATGACGACCTCCTATTCAGATTGCTTCTTCGGCTTTGGCCGATAGGCGTTCTTATCAAGGTTCGTGAGCTTAACCGGATCGAGCAGGTCGGCGATCTGTGCCTCGGTCAGGATCTTTTGCTCACGGATGATCTGCAGGATTCCCTTGCCGCTCTTGTAGGCTTGGTTGGCAAGCTCGGTTGCTTTGTCGTAACCAAGGATCGGGTTCAGCGCAGTGACGATGCCCACTGTGGTTTCCATGTAGCGCGCCAGGACCTTCTCGTTCACGGTGATTCCGTCCACGCACAGTGTGCGAAACGCTCTCGACGCGGTTTGAAGAAGGTGTTGCGACTCCATAATGACGAGGCCTTCCAGCGGCTCGTATGCATTGAGCTGAAGCTGTCCGGAATGCGCTGCCAGAGTGACGCTGTAGTCGTTGCCCATCACGCGAAACGCGACGAGGTTGACCATTTCCGGAATCACTGGATTGACTTTGCCCGGCATGATCGACGATCCGGGCTGCAGCGCCGGCAGGTTGATCTCGGCAAGGCCCGCTCGCGGACCTGACGTGAGCAGGATCAAGTCGCCCGCGATCTTCGACAGTTTCACCGCGACGCTCTTCAGCGCCGAACTGTAGGCCACAAAGCCCTGCTGATCCCACGTCGCCGCGAGCATGTCGGCTGCCGGCTTGATCGGTTTTCCGGTGAGTTTGGCGAGGTGCCTCGCGGTCGCCTCGGCATATCCTTTGGGAGCGTTGATCCCTGTTCCGATCGCGGTCGCGCCCATGTTGACGGCGTAGAGATGCTTCTCTGCTTCTCGGAGTACAGCGATTTCAGATTCAAGGGAGGCCGCGAAGGCGTGGAACTCCTGTCCAACCGTCATTGGAACTGCGTCCTGCATTTCGGTACGCCCCATCTTGACAATGTCGATGAACGCGTCGCCTTTCTTTCGAAACGCGGCCACAAGCTGTTGCAATTCTGCGGTCAGTTTTTCGTTGCGGAGGATGAACGCCACCTTCAGCGCCGTTGGATAGGAGTCGTTTGTCGACTGCGACATGTTCAGGTGGTCGTGCGGTTCGATGATCGTGTATTCGCCCTTCTTGTGACCCGTCATCTCCAGGGCGATATTCGCGATTACCTCATTCGCATTCATGTTGGTCGATGTGCCGGCGCCGCCCTGATACCAGTCCACCTTAAACTGGTCGTGATATTGGCCCTTGCGCAGGGCCTCAGCTGCTTTCTCGATGGCGTCCAGGGTTTCTTTTTTCATCGCACCAACCTCGGTGTTGGCGCGCGCGGCAGCGAGTTTCACGATCGCCCAGGCTTCGACAAACCCCGGATAATGGTTGATGGGGATTCCCGAAATCTGAAAATTCTCGAGTGCGCGCGCGGTTTGCACTCCGTAATACGCCGAGGCCGGGATTTGCTTTTCACCCAGCAGATCCTTTTCGGTTCGCGTCGGCCCGGGTGCCGTTGCCGGAGTTTGTGTGCGCGCCGGTGTCTGCGCCGGTTCCGTCGCAGCTTGCATTCCTGGTTCAGCCGCGCAGCCGCAGGCGAGACCGATCACCATAGCGAGAGCCATGCTTCTCGCATACATCGTGGTTCTATTACTCATGTCGCTCCTCCATACGAGACAGCAGTTGTGCAGTTCACAAGCCCGCGCGCGATGCTTTTCCGAAGGCCGGTATGTTTTTGTGGATGTAGGACGGGTTATTCGTGGGTTTACGCGCGTGAACCCCGGAGTTCTTCCGGTTTCGCGCAATGCTGGATCCGTGTACTTTTTCAATTACGAGAGGAGGGCTTGTGGAACCTTCATACCGTCGATTCGCGTTAGCTTGCGTTTTGGGACTTGCCTGCCCACCTGCCGCCTTCGCGCAGGCGGACTATAGCCTGCAGAACCGTGAGTGGGAGACTTCCGTTTCCGTCGGTGCAAGCGTCGTTCGCGATTTCAGTTTTCCCACGCGAGTTTCAGGAAATGGCGCGGAAACTTCCCGGACGGTTGGCGTCCATTATGCGAACGGATATCAAGTCAGCTGGTGGATCACGCAGAATCTGAGCGATTACTGGACGGCCGAACTCGGATACATTTTCGCGAATCAGCCTTTGCGTTTCAGCAACCTGTCGCCCGATGTGGAGAGTCTCTCATTGAGTCAATATGTCCACAACATGCCGTACAGCGTTTCCTTCAATCCAGTGCCGCTATACAAACGATTTCGTCCGTACGGAACCGCGGGAGTCGGCCTCTCGCTCTTCCACATTCCGGAAGCTTCAAAAAACGACGCGCTCGATCAGGGGATTCCGCTTCGCGACAGCTGGCACTTCGGACTGCACTGGGGAGGAGGATTCAAATATCTGGTCCGCGATCAGTTCGTCGTCCGTATGGATGTGCTCGATTACATGACCCCGGTACCATCGTATGGTCTCCCCTCTTCAGCAAAGGTTGTGAACGGTCAATATCAGCCGGGAATCGGCCGTAATGGGTGGCTGAACCAATGGCAGTTCAGCTGGGGTCTCGCGTTTCAGTGGGACGAACCGTAAGTCTTCGAGAAGCCGTTCCGGCCATTGGTCACGATCATCGAGCCGTCCTCGCGCGCCGAGATCCTGATCCAGAACGCGCGTCCGTTGTGAATGGCGTTTTCGGGCAAAGCGTCTCCACGCGGAGGAGTCGGCTCCGGCGCGATCGGCATGGATGATTGCAGTTGATCCACGACGTTTGCGATAAACAGGCCCGGAACCGTGTACTCTTGCCCGCTCAATAATGAAAAGTGAAGCTGCCACAGGTCCTCGAGCCTCGGGGCGGTATGGAGGACCTTCATGACTTCGGGTTGTCCTCCCTTGCGGGTTCCGTTGTTCATGACGGCGACCCGAGGTTCAATCGCGTGGATCAGCACAGGCGAATTGGACCCCGGCTGGCCGTGATGCGGGACCAGAAGCAGATCCACGGTGCCCACGGGATTGTTCGGGCACATCAGATCGAATGTTTTGTCCGCCGACAGGTCACCGGGATCGAGAACGCGAAACCTGCCGAAAGCGATGTGGATGCCGATCGACTGAGAATTCTCGCCTGCGTCCGGCGCCGGTCTCGTGACCGTGTCGCAATAAGAGTTGCGTATCCCGCCACCGGGCAGCGGCGTTGTGATGACGTCGCCTGCCGATGCCACGATCCGCACGTCAAGGCCGGCCATCGCGATCCTGTCTCCCGGCCTGGCGACTGTATGCGTGGCGCCGGCGAAGAGTTGCGGATAGGACTTGAGGAAGGCATCCACAGCCGGATCGGGTTGCACATTCGGACCGTGGTCGATGAACTCCCGAATCGGAATGCGTTTCGCCAATAACGCCATCGCGCCGATGTGATCGCGGTGCCAGTGTGTCGTGACGAGGCGATCAATTTGATGAAGCCCCGCATCTTCGACCGCATCCATGATGCGCGCGGCATCGCGTTCGGCTCCCTCGCCGACGTTTCCCGTGTCGATCAAAAGCGATTCCCCGGATGGAGACACGACGAGTGTCGCCTTGCCGCCTTCAACATCGATGGCATAGATGTTCAGCGTTCCGCCCGTCTGACGCGCAGTAACGAAACCGGCTAAAGCCAGCGATAGCGTCAAGACGATGAAAGAGCGCATCGTCGATTCCTAGTTGTGATTTTTCCTGTGAAGCCGGGAGAAGTACTCCAAAGCTTTCCGGGTTTTGGTCTGTTGTCCTCCGTTGAGATCGATTCCGCGGTTCATCAGGTAGCTGCGAGTTTCCGCAAGTACTTGAAATGCGTCATCGGCCAGGCACTTCGTCGATAGTTCCAGGATTCGGCTGCCGTCAGGGTAAAACCACAACTCGACGGTGAGTGAACGCTTCTTCAGCTCCCTGGGCGAGAACTTCAATTTCGCGACGTTAATCGGCCCGAACGGCTTGAGCGAATCCAGATCGACGCCTCTGGGTGCGTGTTGCCTGAACAGAGCACGCTGGTCGCGCAGAAACAACTTCCGGATCGGCCGCTCTCCCTTAAGCACGTCGTTGACCTCGCCATTGTCGGTCTTTCCTTTCAGGGTTCCTGAACAAACAAAAGCGCCGGGCATCACGTCCACTTCGATATTGAAGCTGCTCGATCGCCGGAGGTTGTTTGGAAGCTCCGCAGGAACGATGGGCCGGAGCTTAATGATCGTGTCGCCGTCCTTGGGAATCCGCCTGGCTCGCACGATGATGCCTGCGCGGTTGAGCTTTAAATCAGGAGTATCGAAGAACACGACCTGCCGGATCTCGGCCTCCAGTACATCCATTTCAAGAGCTCTTACGGCGGAGTATCGGTCCGAATCCTGCACGGTCACTTTGAGCTCGACTGTATCGGTCTGCTTGAACAGTTCGATGACTTCCGCCAGTTGCTTACCCGTCAGTGTGCGGTGCTTTGGACGTCCGTTCTTTCTTACTTCCATAGACCAAATGCCTCCTTTGGTTTCAGTCCCGATTCGCGTGGTTCAGGCGCGGTCAATCTCGCCTTCAGGTCGGACAGAGGCAGGTGAGCTCTCCGGAACTGTTCCATGCCGGGATTGTCTGCCATGGCAATCATGACGACCACGACGGCGAAAATCAGGACATACCCAAAGGCCGCAATGGATCTGCGGCCGCCGGCGAGGCCGCACTGGTAACCCGCAGCCGCCAGCCCAAGGATCATGACGCAACACAGAGCGGCCCACACGCGCCGAGGGATCCGGGCGCGCATGTTTGTCAGCACACGCAACGCATGGACGTCGATGATCTCAGCAAGCGATTGCGCCGCTGACGATGCGGAGCCGGTCAAGCCGTCTTTGTTGCCGATCAGAAGGCTCTGCTGAAGGATCTGCGCCTGCAATACGTTCAGGCGCTCGAGGGTGTGATTCCTTTCAGCCGGTTCGCCCACCTGAAGACGAAGATCCACGTATTTCAGAAGCAGGCGCTTTACGTCCGAACGTTCGGGATCCGGAAGAAAGTCGGCGCGATGGTAGGCGGTTCCGATCGCGACGGCTTCATTAAACACCGTTTCCATTCTGTCGTCGTAGTGAGATGCCGCCAGCGCAAACGTGAATCCGAGAATGAAGGCGAGCAGGTTCAGAACGCTCGCGATCATCGTGCGGACAGGCAGGTTCGGCTCGGGTTCCGGCTGTTTAGTGCGCCATAGTCCAAGGCGGACGCCGGCGTGGAAAGCGAGCAAAGCCAGCAACACCGTTATGAGGAACAAGCCGGTGATCGAAAGCCACGTCGACTGCATGCGTGTTTCTCCGAGAGATGCCGAGCAATTTCAAGAGCACTTTATCGGTACCGGTAAAACTTCCGACGATCTCTAAGAGGCATTTCGCATTGAGCTGCGATTTCCTCCGCGTCATTCTCAAAGAGGGTGAAACAGAAACGTAGAATTCGGGCCGCTCTGATCATTCTTGCCACATGCGTGGTCGCTGCCCATCCCGCCGGCCCGTCGGAGAATTCGCAGGAGGTGGACACCGGGCAGAAGGTGCTCTGGCAGGATCCCGGCGATCCCTCTCAACTCGATCTTCGATTCGGTATCGGCGGAGTTGAGCATCAGCCCCAACCTCCATTTCAATTCATCAGCGAGGACGCGTCCGGCACAACTCCCAAGGTCTTCGTAAGGGATAGCCGCGGCGCAACCTGGAATGTCAAATGGGGTGAGGAAGCCCGGCCCAGCACGTTCGCAACGCGCCTGGCGTGGGCGTGCGGATATTTCGCGCAGTCCGAATACTTCGTTGCGAGCGGTCGCATTGAAGGTGTGCCCCGATTAAAGCGCGGTCGTTCCAATGTGTCGGATGATGGCGCGTTTCGAAGTGCGAGGTTTCAGCTTCGGAACGATTCGCCGAAGTACCTTGATGGCCGAAGCTGGACGTGGAAGAAGAATCCATTCAAGGATACGCATGAACTCGACGGGCTGAAGATTCTCATGCTGCTCGTCTCCAACTGGGACGGCAAAGACGCGCGCGACACAATACGTACTGCCGACGGCATGCGAATGGACTCGAATCTGGCCGTTTTCGAAGACGACAGAAACGGCGAGCGGCGGTACTTGTACCTCAATGACGACTGGGGAGCGTCGATGGGCAAGTGGGGCAATTTGTTTTCGCGCAGCAAGTGGGATTGCGCAGGGTTTTCGGAACAGACTGACGAGTTCGTAAAGGTGCGTGAAGACGGATCGCTGAAGTGGGGCTTTGCGGGAAAGCATCGCGGCTCGCTTACCGACGACATCGATCGATCCGATGTGGCGTGGCTTTTGACGTATCTGGGCAGGATCACCGATGAGCAGATTCGCAGCGGACTCGAAGGAAGCGGCGCCACGTCCTCAGAGATCTATTGTTTCGCACGCGCCCTGCGGCGCCGGATCGACCAGTTGCAGATGATTGCCGCCGGCGATCTCAAGAGAATCTCGACAGGGCAGCGCTGACCGTCACGCGCTGCCGTGACCTCGACCACTTCAGTTCTTGTGTTGAAGCACAAGAGCTTCGATCATTTCCTGCAATTTGGAGAACGCGATCGGTTTCATCGCGAAAGCCTCACAGCCGGCTGCGAAGGCCTGGTCGCGCGCCTCCATGCCCTGGGCGGTAAGGACGATGATCGGAATCTGTTTGGTGGCAGGATTCGATTTCAGAAGCTGAGTGAGCTGCAATCCGTCCATGCCGGGAAGACCGATGTCCATCAGGACCAGGTCCGGGCGTTCGCTGGATGCGAGCGAGCGTCCATGTTCGGCGTCAGGCGCCACGACCACGTCGTACTGAAGCCGCTGCAGGCGACGCGTCAGCATCTGACGATTCAGTTCGTTGTCTTCGACCAGTAGAATCTTCGGCATTTGTTTACCCAGCCGTGTCTCACCGCCTCCCTCTATATAAATATCGGACTCTTGATACGTTAACTTTAGTCCGGGAATTACAGAATCATGGTGGGGTCAGGCCCTTGATTTATCAGCACTATAGGCCTGACTGCCAGTTGCTTATTTGCCTTATACTCTAGGACTCACGAACGGGAGTTCATAGATGCGAAAGAGATTCATAGGCGCGATCGTGATGACGGCAACCTTATTGTTAACCGTCGGCATCGTTCGCGGGCAGCAAGCGGCACAGGCACCTCAGGCGTCACCGGCGCAACTGGATCGTCCGGCGCGTATATCCGGCCGGCCGAACTTCAACGGCATCTGGCAGGCGATGAACAACGCCAATTGGAATCTGGAAGCCCATTCGGCGGAAGCGCTGAAAGACTTCTGGCAACTCGGCGCGATCGGAGCCATTCCGGCCGGGCAGAGCGTCGTCCGAGGCGGTGCCATTCCCTACCTGCCGCAGGCGGCCAAAAAGCGCAATGAAAACCGCGCGAAATGGCCGGCGTCGGATCCTGAAGCAAAGTGTTTCATGTTGGGAGTTCCGCGCGTCACCTACCACAACATGCCTTTCCAGATTTTTCAGGGTAACAACGACCTTCTGATGGTTTATCCCTTCGCGGCAGCGCAGCGAGTCATTTACATGAAGGATCACTCGGAGGCGCCAGTCGATTCGTGGATGGGCAAGTCGAACGGCACATGGCAGGGCGATGTCCTCGTCGTTACAACCTCGAGCCTTAATGGCCAGCAATGGCTGGACCGCGCCGGCAATCATTACAGTAATAAGGTGAAAGTGACCGAACGCTTCACGCTACTCGGGCCGAATCACATCTGGTATGAGGCCACGCTCGAAGATCCTCAAACGTTCTCTCGTCCATGGACGATTGAAATGCCTTTGTATCGTCTGGTCGATAAGAATGCACAACTGCTCGAGCACAAATGCGTGCCTTTTGCGGACATGCTTCTCTACCAGGATCTGCTTCAGCCGAAGAAGTAACGGGTGCTTTTTTCTGACGTATTTTTAGAATAGAGACAAGGAGTAAAACCAATGCACAGCAAACTGATGAGGATCGTCGCGAGTGCCGCCCTCCTTATGGCGACGGCTGTTTCGGTTTCGGCGCATCATTCGTTCTCCGCCGAGTTCGACTCGAAAAAGCAGGTCACGCTCGAGGGGAAAGTCGCCATGATGGAATGGGTCAACCCGCATTCGTGGCTGCACATCGATGTGACGAAGCCCGACGGGACCGTCGAGCGCTGGAAGATTGAAGGTGGATCGCCCTCCGTATTGTTCCGCAAAGGGTGGAATCGTGATTCGCTGCCCGCCGGCCTGAAAATCAAAGTCGTCGGCTTCCAGGCAAAGGACGGATCGCTGCGCGCCAGTTCGCGAAGCCTTGAATTCCCCGATGGCAGGAAGATGGACCTCGGCGGTTCGGCCACCACCGACAAAGAAAACGTGAAGTAAGAATCTGAGGTCAGGCGCGTGAAGGATCAAAACAAGCGCCTGACCCGTCCCAGCCCGCCTTACTTGGCCGCAGGTTTGTTGTTCGCTCGCTCGAATCGCGAGGTTTCGATGTAGTTCCGAATCGCCGTGTTGCCTTCGTGGCAGGCGTACTCGTACATCCCGTATTCGGGATCCAGCTTCCACGGGAATTCCGCCGACCATGGGCTCGTCAACACTTCAGGATCCTCAACCGTCATCTTGTATTCAACCGTATCGTTCGCCGTTCGCGTGAAACGCTCGACCATACGGAGATTTTCCGTTGCCGGGGTCAATCCCTCGGGCGGGGAACCGGGAACGCCGGCGTTGGTCATCGCGGGCTTGCCGTTGAAGTTTTTGGTTTCAACCACCAGCGTGTTGCCTTCCCAGCGTCCTCTTGACTCTCCCAGGTACTGTTTGATCGATGGATCGATGAACGGGCGTCCGTCCGTCGGAATGATGCGGGCCTCGTGAGCCATTTCCAGGAGGATCACGACGTATCCCGGAGACTGCATGACGCGGAGGCCGACGTTGTAGTTGCGTGTCAGCATCGAAACCGGCAGGCCGCGCGTGATGCAGCGATCCCAGGTGTCGAAATCTTCAGGAGTATCGAATACGGTCTGGCCGCGTTTGTAACTTCCGCGCATCTTCTCGAACAGCTCTTTGCCTTTCGGCGTGAGCGCGGGAAATCGTCCATTCGGCGGATCGCTGAGTAAAGAGGTCAGCCGGGATGCGCCGCCGGAGTCCGCCTGAGGTATGGCTCCGGATTCGAACCTTGAGTTCCGGTCCTGGGCGCTCTTCTCAGCGGCCGCGAATTCATCTTCGGTCAGAAAACGGCGAGTGCCGTACCTTTCCTGACGCTGAAATGGCGTACTGATCAGGTGGTTCAGGGGCCACATGCCCTGAAGATCCGGCTCGCCCCACGGAGTTTTAGGAGGCGTGAACGATTTGGCGCCGGCGCGTTGCGGCGCGGCGGTCGCAGCGCCGCGTTGAGGAGTCGGCGTTGTAGCGCGTTGTTGTGCCGCAGCTTCGGGGGCCGAGCACACCATCATGCCTATACCAATGCTGATTCCACCTAAAGCCAGTACCCGTTTGATCATCTGATCACTCCTCTTAACCTTTCATGAAATGCGGATAATATCACCGTTCCAATGGCCTTTGCGCGAGTTCGCGTTTCGCTTCCCGACTGCTTTGACGGATAATCGCGCAACTTTCATGGCGATTGATACAGGCAAGGAGCAGACAATGAAACACACATTACTGATAGTCGCAATCACCATCGCCGCTCTGGGCGGCAAAGCCTACGCGCACTTCGTTCTGATATCCCCTGCAGCGTCTCTCGCTCAAGACCGGCTTGGGGATCCGCAGAAAATTGCGCCCTGCGGCGGCGTATCCGCCAATCCCGGCAGAGGCGCACCGGCAAATCCGGGCGTGCCGAGCGGCGCGGTTACCAGCGTGAAGGGCGGGACAAACCTGCCGTTGCTTGTACAAGAGACGATCTTTCACCCGGGCCATTATCGCGTTGCGCTGGCGCGGACAGCGTCGCAGCTTCCCCCGGATCCGAAGGTCACCACGGTGCAAACCGATCGCGGTGTCCGCTCGCAGTCCGCGGTGATTCAGAACCCGACGGCGCCGCCGACCCTGCTGGATGGAATCTTCGCGCACACGGAGCGCCCAACGCAGAATTTCGAAGCACAGATTCCGATTCCGAACATCGACTGCCAGAACTGCATGCTGCAGGTTATCGAGTTCATGGCGGATCATCCCGGCATTGCTGTGGACGGCGGCCATTCGTACCATCACTGCGCGATTCTGAATATCACCGTTGATCCCGCCAAACCGGTCGACAAGCGCTGGTAGTCATCTCAAGGAGGCCTCATGAAGATTCCGATTGCATTGCTGTTGGCCGGCTCATTGCTGACAGCGCAGACTGCAACCGACACGCCCGAAGCACATGTCGCTGTGGCGAAGACCGCTGCGGGCGACGATTATCAGAACCTGTTCAACTTCCTTTGCGCGGCCCCTGCGAATCGCGGAGGCGGTGGTGGCGGTGGCCGGGGTGCAGGCGCTGGAGCAGGAGGCGGAGGCGGTGCGCAGCGCGGGCAGGGAGGCGGCCAGCGCGGGCCGCAGGCGCCGCCGGAGCGATCGACCTGGTATGCCGAACCCGTGAAGGTGTTCGATAACTTCTATTTCGTTGGACAGAGCGAGTATTCGGTGTGGGCAATCACGACTTCCGAAGGCATCATCCTGATCGATACGATCTTTGATTATTCGGTAGAAGAAGAAGTCATCGGCGGGTTGAAGAAACTGGGTTTGAATCCCGCCAACATTAAATATGCAGTCGTCAGCCATCCGCATCCCGATCACCATGGCGGCGCCAAATTCCTTCAGGACATGGGTGTGCCCATCATCATGTCTGCAGCGGACTGGGATGCTCTCGATCGGAGCGGCGGGACGAAGCCAAAGCGCGACATGGTCGCAACCGACGGTCAGAAACTCACGTTGGGTGACACCACCATCACGATGGTCGTCACTCCGGGGCACACGCCGGGCACGATCTCGTTTCTGATTCCCGTGAAAGACAACGGCCGGCCGCACCTCGCTGCGATGTGGGGCGGCACCGGTCTCAACGCCGACCGCGAATCTATTACGAACTATGTACAGTCGGCCAAACGGTTCACTGACATCGCGCGGCAGGCGGGAGCGGACATGATGCTGTCCAACCACACCGATTGGGATGGATCGAAAATCAAGCTGCCCGCAGTAGCGAAACGCGTGCCCGGAACCCCGCATCCTTTTGTCGGAGGTAGCGGAAGCGTGCTGCGGTATATGAAGGTCGCCGAAGAATGCGCGACTGCCCGGTTGATGCGATTGAACTGACGTCAGGCTGATCGTCTGAGATCGTGGGGGTTCGTATCGACTGAAACAAACCGCGTCTGGACCAGCGCAAACAAACGGATACGTTGCGCGATCTGGTCTCTGAGCGACCGGAACATTCGCTTCTGTTTGTCGGGATCCGATACGACTAAAGGATTGTCGAACTGCCAGTGCACGAGTTCCCCTTCGGGAAACTCGGGACACTCGGACCTGGCGCGATCGCTTAATGTAATGACGAAATCGAAATGAGAGTTCGAAACGTCCTGTAGTGCCTTACAGACTCTGTCTCCCAAATCAATTCCGATCTCTTTCATGATCTCGACCGTAAGCGGATGCATTTCTCCGCGGTCGATGCCGGCACTAAATGCCTCAAAGTGCGCAGGATCCAATCCATCGAGCAATGCTTCCGCGACCGGGCTCTCCACACTGTTGGTTGCACACAAAAACAACACTCTGAGCTTCATGATCGGACTCCATTGGGAAGGTAAGAAAATCAGGTTAGCACACGTAGGGTGTGAGCCTACAGCATGTCAGTCATGAGCGGAGAGTGACTGAAACTCGTCCCGTTAGGGCGCAGCATTAAGTAGACCTCTCCTTGCCCCCCGATAGTCTTGCGATTGCATGCGAGCGTTCGACAGGCCGCCATCTTCATTCGACGTGCGGGCCCGAGAGCCCCGCGAGAACCATTGACGCGGTTGGGTTTGCATGAACTGAGCGGTCGCCACGCGTTTCCGGCGCAGGAATTGCTCACATCTGCCCGCTTGTGAGGCTTTCGAAGAAACAAGCGTTGATGTCTTCCATGAACGCAGCGGCCGCTGCGGTTATTTTTTTCCTCCTGCCGAGTGGACTCTTCGCCGAACCCGACACCGTGAACTGCTCGTCTCTGCCCGGCGAGCGTCGCGAGTGTCCGGCGGATACGTCGGGTGGCGTGGCGCTGCAGAAGTCTACCGGTCCCGCGCCTTGCCTGTTGGGGAAGTCGTGGGGTTACGACGATATGGGGGTTTGGGTTGCGGACGGCTGTTCGGCGGAGTTTGTCGTTGGTGTCAACGGCCAAACGGAGCCGCCGCAGAGCCCGGCGCAGCCTGCGCAGAAAAAGGGCCCTGAGTACATTCCCAATCTCGGATTCAAGCTCTACGAAAGCGAGAAGGGCCAGATTTACATGCGGCTTTTCAGCTACTCGCGTTTTCTGAATCAGAAGAGCCTCGAGTCGACCTACACCGATTTCTTCGGCAAGACTTTTTCCCTGCAGCGGCGCGAGGATATTGAACTCAACAAGTTCTTTCTTCCGTTTTCGGGCTGGTTCCTGACGCCGAAGTTTCGCTACTACCTCTATGTATGGTCCGCCAACACAGGGCAAGGAGATCCCGCGCAAGTGGTGGGCGCCGGCAATATAAGTTATGCCTTCAATAGTTATGTGACCCTGGGCACAGGAATCACCAGCCTCCCCGCTGTGCGCAGTACCGAGGGGCAGTTCCCCTATTGGCTCGGCGTCGACGATCGACTGACCTCAGATGAGTTCTTCCGCGCTTCCTACACGACGGGCGTTTGGATCAAGGGCGCGCTTTCCGGGAAGGTCAATTACATGGCCATGCTTGGAAACAACCTGAGTCAGCTTGGCGTCAGCGCGGCCCAACTCGATAACCACCTGCAGACGACGTCGCTCATGCTCAACTGGCTGCCCACGACAGGAGAGTTCGGTTATTTAGGCACGTTCGGCGACTACGACTATCACGAGCGTGTGGCCACCCGACTGGGAGGCCACTACACGCAAAGCCTCGAGGACGCGCAGGAACAACCGGGCACAAACAGCATCGAGAATTCACAGATCCGGTTGACGGATGGCAGCCTGATCTTCACGCCGGACCTGTTCGGGCCGGGTATCACCGTCGAGAAAGTGCACTACGACATGGTGAGCGTTGACGCCGGCGTCAAGTACCGGGGTTTCGCACTGGAAGCCGAGTACTACTGGCGCAAGCTGAGCGATTTTCAGGGAACGAACGTCGGCGGGATTGCCGACATCCGCGACCACGGGTTTCAGGCCCAGTTCTCGGCGATGGCGATTAAGGAAACCCTGCAGCCGTATGTCAGCGGCGCGGCGATCAAGGGCCGCTTTGGCAACTCTTCTGAAGTGCGCGCGGGCGTGAACTGGTATTTCCGGAAAGAACGGGGACTCCGGGTCAATGCGGAGTGGCTAAATTTGAAAGATTGCCCTGTGGGCTACACAGCGGTTCCGTATCCTGTGGGGGGTAACGGAAACGTTTTCCACGTGAATCTCGAGCTGAATTTCTAAGGGAGTACGATGCAACGACGTCAGCGCCGGGCGTTGGAAGGGGAATAGTCCGTCGCATCAGCACTTCGCAATCGCTGTTCGTCAGGTACGCAATGAAGATTTGAAAATCTTCACAGCGATTAGCGGTAATAGATATTCAAAATCTTTTATCTTCATTGGGTACCTGACGAACAGCGATTGCCGATCGCGTGTGGGAACGAGTGCTTACTCCTTCTGTTCCGGCGCTGGACCCGGCGGAGGCGCCGCAGGACCACCAGGCGTCGGTGCGGGCGCGGCGGCCGGCATCTGTGCTGTGCCGTCGAGCGCGAACACGAACATGACCGGTGGATAGTCGGTCTTCGCATTGTTTGCTGCGACGACTGTCGCGGCGCGGCCCAGCCCTCCGCCGAACGCAACATACTGCTTGCCATCCGCCTCGTATGTAATCGGCGGCGCCATTCCGGTTCGTCCGACCCGCACCTCGTACAGAATTTCGCCATTCTCCGCGTTCACCGCGCGGAAGCGTCCGTCGTTGGTCGTCTGGAACACCAGATTGCCCGCGGTCGTCACCGTACCGCCGCCGATTCCGCCGCCTCCTTCGATATTCCACTTGAGCTTCTGATTGATGGGATCCCACGCCTGCAGTCCGCCGCGTGCACCTTTGGGCGGTTCAGGACCCCATATTGGCTCGATTGTTTTGGTCTGCCCTGCGGGACGAACGTACCCGGTGGAACCCGGCCTGTACTCCGCCTGCGCCTGATACGGGAAACTCTGGTAGGACGCGGGAATGTAGACGAGTTTGGTATTCGGATTCCACGACATCGGCGCCCAGTTATGCGCGCCGCCGCCGGTCGGATAAATCGAGATCCCTTCCTGGTCATAATACGCTTCAGGATTCACGACAGGGCGGCCGCCTTCGCCCATGCGCAGCGCCCAGCTCACTTTGACGAATGCCTCAGCGGAGATGAATTCGCCGGTCACGCGATCGAGTACATAGAAGAAACCATTCTTCGCAGCCTGCGTGATCACTTTGCGGTTGCGGCCGTTGATGTTGAGATCGAGCAGCATCAACTGCTGCACGCTGTCGAAATCCCAGTTGTCGTTCGGCACGGTCTGGTAATACCACTTCAGAAGGCCGGTGGTCAGGTCGACGGCGAGAATCGCGCACGTATAAAGATTGTCGAGATTCTGAGCGCCCCGGAACTTCTGCACCCAGGGTTCGGCGTTGCCGGTGCCGACGTACACCAGATTTGCTTCGGGATCGTAAGCGAAGCCATCCCAAACCGCGCCGCCTCCGCCGTTCTTGTAGAATTCGCCGCCCCATGTTTTTGCGGCGGTTCGCATGGCCTGATTCTCAAACGGCTTTGATGGATCGCCGGGCACCGTCCAGAAGCGCCACGCAAGCTGACCGGTCTGCGCATCGAATGCCGCGAACTGACCGCGCGTCGGCCGGTCGCCGCCTGAGGCTCCGATGATGACTTTGCCTCCCGCGATTCGCGGCGCCATGGTCACCGTGTATAGATCCTGCGGATACACGAAGCGTGTTTCCCAGACGGGCTTACCTGTGAGGGCATTCAACGCGAACAGACGCCCGTCTATGGACGGCGCGATGATCATGCCGTTATAGATCGCGATGCCGCGATTCACTATTCCGCAGCAGATCCTGGGCCGCACATCGGTCTGATTGACTTCGGGATCCCATCGCCAGATTTCTTTGCCGGTGCGAGCATCCAGGGCGAACACAACGCTCCAGGTCGTAATGCCGTAGAGGGTGTTGTTCCACATCAACGGCGTGCCTTCCTGATTACCCCCGCCGGCGCCCATCACATACGACCACGCCAGGCCGAGCCGCTTCGCGTTAGTCGTATCGATCTGTTTCAGTGTGCTGTATCGGGTCTCGCCCTGTGTGCGGCCATAACTCAGCCACGCTCCGGGCAGCGCGTCGGTCGCGGCTGCAGCGCGTCGAAGTACATCGTTGGTCACGTTTGCAGCGACGTTGGAAGCAGCGTTTCCCCCGCGGCTCTGTTGCGCATACATCGCCACGCTGACACCCAGCACACTGATCAGAACGGCGAACACGGCGGTTCTATAAAGTCGGCCCATGAAATCCCCCCCCGGGTTTGAGTCGAGACAAAATACCACGAACCAGCATCATCCCGACCCAGCGACAACTGCACCCGAATTGTTCAGTGTCACGATTTTTGCCTTGCCGCTTCCGACGACGATCGTCGTCACGGAGGCGTTGCCGATCTCGAACCTGTCGTACATATCGATGTGCAGGCCGATGTAGTGCATCACGGCGGACTTGATCGGATCGCCGTGACTGACGGCGACGACGGTCTTGTCGCCTGCGCTCTCACGAATCCGTTCGATCCATCCGACGCATCGACTCTGTACCTGCATGAAGGATTCGCCACCGGGGGCGTGCGCAGCGCCGCGAAGCATGTTGAAACTTCGCCGGCGCGGATCGTTGTCGATTTCGTCGAAGGTTTTTCCGGTCCACTCGCCGAAGTCGACTTCGATAATTTCGTCGGTCACCTGTATGGTCAGCCCGGAGATAGCTGATATCGCTTTCGCGGTTTCAATCGTCCGTTCCATGGGGCTGCTGTAGATCGCATCGATGCGAATACCGCGAAAACGCTGGGCCAGTTCCGCGACCTGCGTGCGGCCGGTTTCATCGAGATGAATACCGCTCATTCTGCCGCTGAGTATGTTTCGAACACCGGTGTCGCCGTGTCGAATGAGATGAAATGTGGTCATGATATCCTCCACAACTTATGCACATGATTATGGTCCGTCTCGAGGTGAAGCCCGAGCGGGTTGACGATTTCCTCAAGCTCGTAACGTTCAACGCATCCGAATCCCGGAAAGAGCCCGGAAACCTGCGCTTCGACGTCGTTCGTTCCGTCGACAACCGCACGCGCTTCGCGCTCTACGAGGTCTACCGCGACGATGCAGCAGTGCAGGCTCATCGCGCGACACCGCACTTCGCAAAATGGCGCGCGGAGATCGAAGGTCTGCTTGTCACGCCGCGTATCAGCGAACTATTCACCAGCGTTATTCCCGAACCCTGGTCGTAATGCCGTTTGCGTTTCGTGTTCCACAGGAAGTTCATTTCGGAAGAGGTGAAGTCCGCAAGTTGCCGGACATCGTGGCGCGTTTCGGAAGCCGCGTGTTCGTCGTCACCGGTTCACGGCCTGCTCCGGTTGCGCTGGGTGACGCCGTTCGATGGTCCGTCCACGGCGAGCCTGAAATCGGAACAGCCGACCATGGCGCGAAGCTTTGCCGCGAGTCGGGTTGCGATGTGGTCGTCGCAATCGGCGGCGGAAGCGTCATCGATATGGCTAAAGCGGCAGCGGCGCTCGCGACCAATGGCGGAGAGGCCATGGACTATCTCGAAGGAGTCGGTCGCGGCCGCAATCTCGAACGTCCGTCGCTGCCGTTCATTGCAGTCCCAACCACGGCCGGCAGTGGATCGGAGGCAACGCGCAACTCTGTTCTTCGAGTTCCCGACCTCAAAGTGAAACGGAGTCTGCGAAGCGAGTTCATGGTTCCACGCGTCGCGGTGATCGATCCTGAACTTTCGGAAACGTGCCCGCTTCCCGTCGCCGCATCCGCCGGCCTCGATGCGTTGACGCACCTGATCGAAGGTTATGTGTCGATCGGCGCGCAACCAACGACCGATGCTCTGGCGCTGAAGGGAATTGCGCTGGCGGCGCTTGGACTCGTCGGCCTCTCGCGTGGAAAACCGGATACCGATGCGATGTCGCTCGCCAGCTTCTGGGGCGGCATCGTCCTGGCCAATGCCGGGCTCGGCGCGGTCCATGGTCTTGTGGCACCGCTCGGAGGGCGTTTTGCCGTGCCGCACGGGATGGGATGCTCATGTCTCCTGACCGCAACGATGCGGACCAACATCAACGCCCTTAAAAAAAGGTCGCCCGGGAGTCCCGCGCTGGCGCGCTACACGGAGATCGCAGACGCCCTGCGCGATGTTCCGGACCTCGACCGGCTCCGTGCTGACCTCGGTGTCCCCTCATTGGGAACCTTCGGGTTGTCACCGGATGCGATTCCCGCGGTCATCGCAGGCTCACGCGCCGGCAGCATGAACTACAACCCGATTACGCTGACGGACTCCGAACTGGAGCAAATTCTTCTCGACTCGATCTAGACTTACCAGGGACTATTGCCCAACGGGAAACATCGTGAAGAAGGTTGTATTCCCCTCCTTAGAGAAGAAGGGTGGCTGCGCGATCAAGCAGATTTCGCGAAGCGACCTTAGCTCGCGCAGACGGGCGCGCAGCGCAAGCGCGGCAGCGCGCAGCATTAAGAGTGGTTGGTTCAAGCCACCGATTATCGGTAGTTTGAACCAACCACCCCGTCCGCTCCCAGAAAGGTGGCTGCGCGATATTCTTCTTGAGGTCGCGTCCACCCCTCCTTCTCTAAGGAGGGGAA
>Ga0137433_1000361_pt1 | contig 25484 bp, 27 predicted proteins | sample EasRivERMZT840_2_FD_102335 | JGI IMG/M metagenome (GOLD analysis project Ga0137433, IMG submission 102335) | Soil microbial communities from meander-bound floodplain in the East River, Colorado, USA - East River MetaG ERMZT840_2 | ecosystem: Environmental > Terrestrial > Soil > Floodplain ...
CTCTTTTTCCCTTTGCCTTTTGCCTTTTGACTTTGTGCCTTTCACGGTTCTTGTCAGTTCTGCACCAGCCACTCACCTGCCAGCACGATTTCGGCCCAGCCTGTAAGATAGACGCCGTCAGTGCGCCATTCGACGCGCTGCGTACCGCCAGGTGCAACGATGTCGACGTCTCGTGAAGCGCCGCCGTGCACCGCGGCGGCGACCGCTGAGGCACAGGAGCCGGTGCCAGACGAAGTGGTGGGCCCGACGCCACGTTCCCAGATCAGAATGCGCACGTGGTCTCTTGCCAGGACTTCGGCCAGCTCGACGTTTGTGCCGTTCGGAAAGTGCGGATGCACGGCAAGGCGTGACGCGAGCGACTGCAGGCGGGCGTCGGTCGCCGGTCCAAGCACGACGCACTGCGGATTTCCAATGCGCATCGTCACTACCCGCTCCGGCTCGCCGTCGATATCGCGCGAGGTCTGACGCAGTTCCTCGGGCGCGCCCATGTCCGCGCGGAACGTGAAGCGGCGTCCCTGGTGCTCGACGAGCGTCAGACGCTTCGGGCCCGCCTCGGTGTCCACGGTGACCTGCGCCCCATTTGTCAGCGCCCGCGTCCAGGCGACCCACGCGCCGACACAGCGCACGCCGTTCCCGGAGAGCTCGGACGGCGACCCGTCGGCGTTACGTAAGCGCATCCGCCCGCCCGCAGGCGTCTCCTCCACGAACAGCAGCCCGTCGGCGCCAATGCCGTGATGGCGATCGCACGCACGGCGTGCGAGATCCTCCATATCACCGGCGGCGTCCGGATCGAGGCCAATCGCCAGCAGGAAGTCATTCCCGTATGCGTGGGCCTTGATGAGACTGAGCTGACGCGGCGCCGTGGACGGCATGGGTTACTGCACCGTGAAAGCCTTGACGACCCAGGTCACGCCGGTGCTGATGCCCCAGCTTGGATCGTTGCTGGTGATCCCAACGAGGAACGCGCCGTCAATCCGGACGCTGCGGTGTGTGAGGCGCGCGCCGAACCGCATCATCGATCGCGACTCCGTGCCGATCGGCGGCGTGCCCCCGCGGGTGCTGGCCCGTCCGTTCACGTCGAAGACGAGCTCGACGCCGGTCGCGACGGCTCTGGCGACGGAGAAGCCGTAGTCGACGACGTCGTTCTGGCGGTCGCCGCGTTCGGGGTCGCTGAGAATGCCCAAGCCGCCGTTGCCGACGAACCGGATCGATCGTACGGTCTTCCCGATGAGCACGCCGAAGTGAAAATCCATCGTGTCGAGGCCGAGTCCGCTCTCGTTGCCCGCGTTGGGCAGCCGGGTGAGGAAACGCAGCGCGAACGCCGGCCGTCCCTCCGTCTCGTTGGCGACGCGGATCTTGGCGCCGAAGCGCAGGTCCTCGAAATCGCCCGTCGTGTCGTCGTCGTCCTCGAGCGTGAGCATGTGGGCCAGCGGCGCGCTGGGATTCCGCGAAGAGATGTGCAAGGTGTTGCGGAGGCCGCCGTCGATCTGAAACTCCGCAATGGAGCTGACGCCGAAGCTTGCGCCAATCGTCGCGATGCGCCACAGCGTGCCGCGCAGACCTGACGCCGGGAAGTAGGCATCGTGCAGGATGTCGAGCCCGCCCTCGACGAGGATGTTGCCCGCTGGAACGGTCTCCGGATCTTCGGTGACCAGCGGCCGCGACTGCGCCTGCGCGACGCTCGCGCCACCCAACAGGCCAATCAGCACCAGGATGCAGGGAACGAGCCTTTTCACGGGTCCTCTCCTTGGCTGGGGAACACTCAGAACGCGCGCCGGCTGTCGATGAGGATGGTCACGGGACCATCGTTGACCAGCTCGACGTGCATGTGGGCCTGAAACACGCCGGTCTCCACCCGGAGTCCGTCGCTGCGCAAGCGAGCGACGAGATCCTCGTACGCGCGTCGCGCAATGTCTGGCGCGGCTGCGCCCGTAAACCCGGGCCGCCGGCCGTTCCGGACGTCGCCCATGAGCGTGAACTGTGACACGACCAGCACGGCGCCGCCACTGTCCACGACCGATCGATTCATCCGGCCTTCCGCGTCGGGAAAGACTCGCACATCCCGAATCTTCGACGCGGTGTACTCGAGATCGGCCGTCGTGTCGCCGTCCGCCACCGCGACCAGCGCCAGCAATCCCGACTCGATCGTCCCGACCGTTCTGCCATCGACCGAAACCGACGCGCGCGAAACCCGCTGGAGAACTGCCCGCATCCGCTAGTCGGCAGCCTTCAACTCAGGCCGCCCTACGAACGTCATCGGGATTCTCGCAGGCCGGTCCGAACTCTCTCTTGTAGGCCGGTCCGAACTTTGGACCGGCAATCGCCTGTCCAGCAAATGACTCGGCACCACCCGCCCGAGCGCCGCAATCATCGACTGCTTGATATCCGGATGCTCCAGTTCGAGTTCGGCGATCAGCCGCTTCATGCGCTGCCGCTTCAGGCTGAGATCCCCGCACGCCGGGCAGCAGCACCCGATGACGGGAAGTCCGCACTCCTGGGTGTAGGCACGCGCTTCCGCCTCCGTCACCTGAACCAGCGGTCGGATGACGATGTGGTTCTTGTTGGAGACGAGACGGGCAGGCATCGCTTTGAGGGCGCCTTGAAAGAACAGATTCAGCAGCGCCGTCTCGATGAAGTCGTCCAGGTGATGACCGAGGGCGATCTTGGTCGCGCCGACGCCGGCAGCCAGGCGGTACAGCACTCCCCGCCGGAATCGGGCGCACAGGGAGCACGGCGTCTCGCCTTCGTCCAGAATGTCGTCCATCGTCGCGCCGATATTCGTATGTTCGACGTGGATCTCCCAGCCGCGCGCCCGGCAGGCCTCGGTGACTAGATCGTGCCGGAAGTCCGTGTAGCCTGAGTTGACGTTCACCGCCACGAGCGAAAATGAGATCGGGGCACGTTGACGGAGCACATCGAGAATCTGCATGAGCGCCCAGCTGTCCTTGCCCCCGCTCAACCCGACCATGACCCGGTCGCCGTCCTCGATGAGGCCGAATTCCGTAATGGCACGGGTGACTTTCTTGGCCAGGCGGGCTTCAAGTGGGGTGCTATAGCTCATCTCAAAACGCGGGGGGACTTCGTCCCCGCCGCACCCCCCTTACGCGCTCGCTCGTGGGGGCCCATCGCCCCACTCCGCTCGCGCGGCTCACTCGCTCCGCTCGTTCGCGGTCGCCGGCACAGGTTCGTCACGACTGAGGATTATGACCTACCATCCTTCACGTAGGCCGTGGAGTCTAATGAGGGACGCGTCTTCATGAGATCCAACCCGTGGCTTGTATCCGGCCTGGCGGCCCTCGCGGTCGCGGCCGGCCTTTGCATCAGATCGAACGTCGCCGCACAGGTTCGAGGCGCGCCGCCTCCCACCGGACCGGGACAGGGTCGCGGCACGCAAACCCAGCCGCCACCGCAAGGGCAGTCGCAGAAACCGCCACCGCCGCTGGTCACGACAGGCCTCATCGTCGGCCGTGTCGTGGACGCCGCGACAGGACGCCCCGTGGCCGGCGCGACGGTGATGCTGCAGGGCGGCAGCCCGCCGCCTCCGCCGATGCCGGTCGCCCCGGGCGTGCCACGGCCGATTGCTTCGCAGCCGGCCCTGCCGCCGCGCTTCCTCACCGACGGCGAAGGGCGGTTTGCGTTCCGCAATCTCACGCGCGGTAACTTCAACCTGACGGCGAACAAGCCCGGCTACGCGGACGGCGCGTATGGACGGTTCCGGCCGGGCGGTCCGGCACGCACGGTTCAGCTCGACGACAACGAGCGCGTCGGCGAGATAACGGTGCGCATCTTCAAGATGGCGGTCATCGCCGGCGCGGTGGTGGACGAAGCCGGCGAGCCGTCCATCGGCACGCAGGTCCGCGCGTACCGGCGCGTGCTCCAGTCCGGCCGGCGCGTCCTGAATCAAGCCTCGACCGTGACGACGGACGATCGGGGCGCCTATCGCTTCGCCAACCTGATGCCGGGCGAATACATCGTCTCGGTGCCGATCGTCGCCTCGTCCACGCCGGCGGGATTCACGGGCGCCGGCCGCAATCCCAACTTCGAGTGGACCGCCAACACGCCCGGCAGTGGATTCACCTTCGCCGGCGCCGGCGGCCGGCCCGTGACGCCGGACGGACGCTTTCTGTTGAGCGGCGGATCTCCATCCGGGGGTGGCAGTCTGGCGATCGGGGCCACCGCAGACCCGGGCGGGCGCGTCCTGTCGTACTCGACGCAGTACTACTCCATCGCGTCGACCGTCGCGCAGGCGACGGTGATCAAGGTGGCATCGGGCGACGAACGTTCCGGCGTGGACTTCGTGATGCGGCTCGTGCCGACCACGACGCTTTCCGGCGTGCTGATCAGTCCGGAAGGCCCGGCGGCGCACTACGTGCTCCACCTCGTGGCGACCGACGCGGACAACTTTTCCTACGACCCGGACGCGGCGACCGCCGTCACGGACGAGACCGGCGCGTTCCAGTTTCTCGGCGTGCCGGCCGGCCAGTACGTCGTGCAGACGACGCGGATGACCGAGCCGATGCCTCCCCCGCCGCCGCCCCCGCCGCCCGGCGCCACATCCCGCCAGGAGCGGACGACGGATCCGAGCGGACGCACGATCGTCACGACGACCACCGTCGGGCCCAATGGCGCGGTGCTCAGCGTCAATCGTCAGACCGTTTCGCCGCCGATGCTGTGGGCGGCGACGCCCGTCGTCGTCGGCGACGCCGGCCTCGATGGCCTCACGCTTCAGTTGCGTGAGGGATTCAGGATCACCGGCCGCGTCGAGTTCAGCGGATCGGCCGAGCGCCCGCCGGGGGCGAGGTTGACGCAGATTCCCGTGATGGTGGAGCCCGCAGACGGCCGGCAGCGCACGAACTTCCAGCAGCCGGGCCGCGTGTCGCCGGACGGCACGTTCACGGTCGCGGGACTCCTGCCGGGCCAGTACTTCGTCCGCATCGGCGGCGCGCCGGGCGGCTGGGTCACGCAGTCCGTTGTGCTCGGCGGGCAGGACGTCTCGGATGTTCCGATGGAGATCGAGCGTGACGTCGCGGGCATCGTCGTGACCTTCACGGACAGGATTTCCGATCTGCGAGGCACCGTGCGAGGGCTGAAGGAAGATGCGCCGCCGCCGGCTGTAATCGTGTTTCCGTCCGACTCGACGGCGTGGAAGACGTACGGCACAAATCCGCGACGGATGCGAACGGTTCGCACGAGTCCGACCGGCTCCTTCGGCTTCGGCACGCTGCCTGCGGGGGACTACTACATCGTGGCCGTGCCGGACGAGTACAGCGGCGAGTGGAACGATCCGGCCTACCTCGACATCCTCACGCGCGTCGCGATGCGCATCTCGGTCGGCGAGGGCGAGCGCAAGGTCCAGGAAGTGGAAGTGCAGGACGTCAGGCCGCCGGGCGGCGGCGCCCCGGTACCGATGGCCGCCAGGGCCGTCGAAGCCAGTGAGCCCATTGAGGACGCAACGGCGGCGAGCGGTCCCTTCGTGCCGGAGACGGCGCCGGCCCCTCAGCAGGTCCGCGATCGTCCCGTGACCGATCCGATTGGCAAAGGATCGATCGCCGGAGTCGTCGTCGAAGACGGCACCAATCGTCCGGTCCGGCGCGCGAGAGTCAGCGCGAGAGCACCGGAGATGCGCAACGAAGCGGTCGCGTATTCCGACGACGACGGACGGTTTGTGCTTCCGCGCCTCACTCCCGGCCCGTACACGGTCGTCGTCACCAAGCCGGCGTACTTGTCCGGCTATCACGGCGGCACGCGACCGGGACGCGGACCTGGTGTGCCGGTGCCGCTCAAGGAAGGCCAGAACCTGACAGGAATCACGGTGCCCATCGCGCGCGGCGGCGTGATCAGCGGCGTGGTGATGGATCAGTTCGGCCAGCCGTATTCCGGCGGCCGCATTCGGCTGATGCAGGTGCAGCGGCGCGACGGCGAGCGCGCGCTCGTCGGTTCGGGCGGCAGCGGCAGCATGATGACCGACGATCGCGGCGTCTATCGCATCTACGGCCTCATGCCCGGCACTTATGCGGTTGGCGTCGTGCCGGCGGTGCCGTCCGGCCAGGAAACCCGCTCGCTTTCGGAGAGCGAGATGCGTGCCGCCCTGATGGAGCTCTCTCAGAAGGCTGCGCAGGCGCCTGCGGCGACGACGACCGCGGAGGGCGGCCGCGTCATTCTCCCGGCGCCGCCGGGACCCGCGCCGGTCGCGCCGCCCTCGGGCCGGGCGTTGGGACTCGCGACGGTGTACTACCCGGGCACCGTCATCGACACGGACGCGGTGACGTTCACAGTCAACGCCGGCCAGGAAGTCAGCGGCATCGACTTCACGTTAATGTTCGTTCCCACCGCCCGGATCGATGGCGTAGTCGTGATGCCGGACGGGCAGCCCGCGGGGCGCAGCCAGGTGCAGATCACCAGCACGATTGGCGGCGCCACCAACAACGCGACCGTGCGGATTCAACCGGACGGAAAGTTCCAGGCCATCGGCGTGGCGCCCGGACGCTACACCGTCATCGCGCGCCTCACCGAAGCACGGCCGGGGTTGCCGTCCATGCCGCCCGTTGGCGGAACTCCTCCAACGCCCCCGCCCGCAATGCCGCAGCAAGCACCCGGTCCGACGCTGTTTGCGGTGCAGGACCTCCAGGTCAACGGCGAGGACATCACCGGGCTGAGCATGACGCTGGCGCCGACGTCCACGATCTCCGGACGGGTCGCCTTCGAGGGCGGCGCCGCGAGCTCGCTTCCCGAGGGCGCGACGATTCGGGTCTCCGTCGATGTGTTCGGACCGGCTCGGCCAAGTGCGTCCACGCGCTTCGTGACCGTGGATCGGTCGGGCGTGTTCTCCATTCCATCCGTCGTGCCGGGTCTGTACCGGATGTCCGCCTCAGTTCAGACCAACGCTCCCTCGCCGACGGCGGCGCCGACCATGTCCTGGATGGTTCGGTCGGCCGTGATGGGAGGCCGCGACGTCTTTGAACAGGGCTTTGAGGTCGTGCCTGGCCGTGACCACGACGACGCCGTCATTACGCTGACCGACAAGGTGCCCGAACTGACCGGAACGATCACCGACGCCAGCGGGAATCCGGTCGCCGGCCTGCAGATGCTGCTCTTCCCCACCGATCGGGGCGCGTGGAGCACGAGCCACAGACGCATGCGCGGGCCCGTGCGAACGCAGCCTGATGGCACGTACCGCTTTGTCGGGGTCCGGCCCGGCGAGTATCACCTCGCGGTCGTGACCGAGCTCGAGCCCGGCGACTGGGGAGACCCGGTCTTCATGGAACAGGTTGCGGCCGCGTCGGTGAAACTGGTGTTCGCCGACGGCGAGAAGAAGGTTCAGAGCCTCCGCATCGGCGGCTAGGGTTCAGACAATCACCAGCCTCTTCACGACGTCCGCCCACGACAGCCGGCTGATGTCCGCGCGTCCTTGCGCGCCGAGGCGCTCGGCCACTCCGCGCCCATCCATCGCTTCGCCAATGGCCTTCGCGAGCGCGTCGGGCTCTGGCGCGGTGACCCAGCCGTTCACGCCGGGCCGGACAAGCTCCAGCGGGCCACCGCTGTCCGTGCACGTGATCACCGGCTTGCCGGACGCAAACGCCTCCCCCGTGACGAACCCGTAGTCCTCGTCGAAGGGCGGGAACACCACGGCCCGGCATCGCGCCAGGTGGCCGATGAGATCCGACTCGGTGAGATGGCCGGCAAAGCTGACGCGGCCGTCCAGGTGCAAATCCCGGCTCATCTGCTGGAGGCGGGGCCGGTCCTCGCCGTCGCCCCCAATTACGCATCGGACCGCTGAGGCTTCCGGCTGCGCGAGCGCACGCAGCACGAGGTCAGCGCGTTTGAGCGGCGTGAGACGCGAGGTGAAGAACACGTAGTCGCCGTAGCCGTCCGTTCGATAGTCCCGCTGCGGAGGTGGCGGGTGGATCGTCTCCGCGCTCACGCGGTTCCATCGAGTCACGCGATCGCGGACCGTATCGGAGATCGTGAACAGGCGCTGCACGCGCTTGAAGCAGTAGGTGTCCGCCGTATGAATGAGCCGGCGCCGAACGCGTTCCTTGGCGCGGCCCCTGGCCGAGAGGCCGCCCGAAAACCGATCCCACAGGTCGTAGTACTCGCGCATCGTGTGCACCAGCCAGCACACATGCCGGGGATGGCGCACGGCGTAGCTTGGAAACCGCATCGAGATCACCTGATCGACGCGATCGCCATTGCCGGTGACGCCGATGTCGGTGAAGTAGGTGGCGACGTAGGCGCGGCCCTGGCGGCCGAAGCGGTTGGCCGGCGTGGTGACGATGCCCGTGCGGTGGCCGGCATCGCGCAGCGCGCGCTCGAGCGCCCGCGCCAGCACGAGGTGTCCGCCTTCCGTCAGCGGCGGCGCAGAAGTGACGACGGTGATGACGGCCATGGGCGTTCGGACGCGGCATGGTACACTACGCCACTCGAACGACACCCCGTGCGGCTGACCCGATCAATCCTGCTCTGGACGCTCAAGATCGTCGTCAGCGCAGGGCTTCTGTACCTGCTCCTCTCACAGGTGGATCTCGGGCGCCTTGCCCAGCAGGCGCGATCGGCGTCGCCCGCGTGGCTGGCCGGCGCGCTGGCGCTCTATCTGGTCATGATTCTCATCAGCGCCTGGCGCTGGAATCTCCTGCTGCGCGCCCAGCACGTCGACGTGCCTTTCAGCCTCCTGACCAATTCATTTCTGGTCGCGACCTTCTTCAACAACTTCCTGCCGTCGAACATCGGCGGCGACGTCATCCGGATCGGCGATACGGCGCGGCGGGCGCGGTCCAAGACGCTCGCGACCACCGTGGTGCTCGTCGATCGCGGTGTGGGTCTGATTGGACTCGTGTTCGTCGCCGCGGTGGGCGCGACGCTCGCCGCCCGCTCGAACGGCCCCATCGGGCCGATCGGTCCAGGCCTCCTGTGGGGGGCGCTGGCGCTCGGGCTCGCCGCCGCGGTGCCCCTGCTGCTGCTGCCGCAGACCGTGCGGCGCCTGCTGCACCCGCTGCGCGCGATTCACCAGGAGTGGGTCGAGGAACGCATCGAGAAGCTGGTAACGGCGCTCCGGAAGTTCCGCGACGCCCCACAGGTCTTGCTCGCCTGCTTTGGCGGCGCCGTGCTCGTCCAGGCAGTGCTCGTCGGGTTCTACGCGGCCGTGGCCCACGCCATCGGCGTGAGGGTGTCCGTCGCCCACCTGGCGATTCTGATCCCCGTGTCGTTCATCGTGCAGATGATGCCGCTCTCGGTGAACGGTCTGGGCGTGCGCGAGTGGGTGTTTGGTGCGTACTTCACGCAGCTCGGCCTCCCGCTCGAGTCGGCGCTCGCGCTGTCGTTCATCGGCGCCGTGCTGATCATGCTGTTCTCGACGTCCGGCGCGGTCGTCTACCTCAGCCGCCGTCAGCGGGGGGCGGAAGCACCTGGCGGATGACGTAGATCGGCTTGTTCTGTGACTCGTGGTACGTGCGCGCCAGCATCTCGGCCAGCAGGCCCAGCGTCACGAGCTGGACACCGGTGAACACCAGCAGGATCCCGAACAGCACAATCGGCCGGTTCGAGAGCTCGGCGTGCAGAAAGATCTTCTGGAAGCCGAGCACGCCGAGGATCGCCGCGCCAGCCGTGCCCATGACGCCGCCGACCAACCCGAAGATCTGCAGCGGACGCGTCGAGTAGCTCACCAGGAACTTCACCGTCAGCAGATCGAGCAGCACGCGCAGCGTCCGGCCGAGCCCGTACTTGGAGCGGCCGGCGCGCCGGGCGCGGTGATTGACGGGCAGCTCGGCGATACGCGCGCCGATCTCGCTGGCGAGCGCGGGAAGGAACCGGTGCATCTCGCCGTACAGGCGCAGCGGCTTCACGACTTCCGCGCGGAAGGCCTTCAGCGAGCAGCCGTAGTCGTTCAGCGGCACGCCCATCGCCCACGAAATCAGCCGGTTCGCGATCTGCGACGGCAGCCGCCGGGTGAAATACGGGTCCTTCCGGTCCTGGCGCCAGCCGCACACGACGTCGAACCCCTGATCGAGGCGCCTGACGAGCGCGCCGATGTCGGCCGGGTCATTCTGGCCGTCGCCGTCGGCGGTCACGATGATCCCGCCGCGGGCCAGCGCAAATCCCGCGGCAAACGCCGCCGTCTGCCCGAAGGTTCTCCGCAGCTGCGCCACGCGGAGGTGCGGGTCCGTGCGCTGCAGCCGCGCCAGCGTCTCGAACGACTCATCCGTGCTCCCGTCGTCCACGAAGATCAGCTCGTACGGCCGGCCGAGGCGCGTCAGGCTCTCCGTGAGCTCGCGGTGCAGCGGCTCGAGATTCGGAGCCTCGTTGAGCACGGGAACGACGACCGAGATGTCGGGCGCAGGCACGGACGGGTTGGCCAATATTACTCCGAGGGGCTGCGCCCCTCGGGCGTCGCCGTGCCGCTTCGCTTACTGCGGCGGCGCCAGACGACGAAGGCGGTGGCGGCGATCCCGACGAATAGGGCCAGGGCGATCGACACCTGCGGCAGGTTCTGTTCGATGAACACCCTGGCGTCGTCTCCGTAGCGATAGGCCAGCCAGGCCTCGCCGAGGTACCGGAAGCCACGTCCGATCACGACGGCCGTGATGAACGAGACGGGCCGGACATCCGCGACGCCGGCGAGCAGCACGAAGATCTTGAACGGCGTCGGTGGCGGGAGGATCGACGGCACGATCACCACGAACAGCCCGTATCGCTTGAACCACGCGAGCGCCCGGTCGACGTGGCGCTCGTGGAAGCGTTTCATCACGAAGTTGTGCCCGCCACGGCGGCCCAGCTCGTACAGCGCGTAGCAGCCGGCGACCGACCCGACAGTGGTCATCAGGCCGTAGTACAGCCAGTGCGTCGGATCGCGCACCACGAAGACGACGATCAAAAGGTCGGAGACTTCAGGCAGCGAGAGGAACGACGAGTCGAGAAAGGCGACGAACGCGAGACCGGGCCCGCCGTAGCGTTCCGCAAAATGCTGGGCGAACTCGGCGAGAGCGTGGAGCAAGTGCCGAGATTATAAGGGGTCGTACCTCGATCTGTGGAAAACTCCGGGGAGATCACCCCGATCGGACTCCCCCGATTTTTCCACAGATCGAGGTACGACCCCTTAGAACCTGATCATCAACCCCATGTTGAACGTGAAGCCGCCGAGGTCGATCCGATCGCCCAGGAACCCGGCGTTGGCGCCGCCTGTGTCGCCGTCCGCGAACGTCCAACGGCCCTCGGCCGTGAAGGCGTAGATGTCGCCGCCGATCGGGAGTCGTACCCCGCCCAGGAACACCGGGCCGAAGGCGAAGCCCGACGCTTCGAAGCGTGGGAATGGGCAGCCTGGCGTGCCGGCGCAGAAGATCGAGAGGTCGACCGGATCCACGAAGTCGCCTTCCTCGATGTAAGTGAACCGAATCGCGGCGAGGCCTGCGCCCGCGTAGGGCTGCACCTTGCCCGGCTGGCCAAAGACGAACCGCACCAGCCCGGTGATGGGAATCTGCTGCAGCTTCAGATCCTGCAGGATGTCCGTGTTGCCGGCCGGCTGGTTGACGAGATCGCGGTAGCGGCTGTTGACCGTCTGCTTGTAGAACCCGATGCCGGCGCTGGCTTCCACGTGGCGGTTGAACGCGATGTTCCACTCGCCAAACGCCGTCCAGGTCCCGAACTGCCCGATGTCGAAGTCGAGCGACGTCGTCGTGGGCGGGTCCGCGATGACGAGCGGCTGGCTGAGATTCGCGACGAGGACGTCGCCCTGGACGCGACTGTCATAGCCCTTCGGCCAGAAGTACCCGCCGCCGAACGTCACCGACTGCACCACCTGGGCGTCAGCCGTTGAAGGAATTGCCCCGAGGATCAGGAGAAGTGCACTTGCCACCGCCAGACACCGAGCCGCGCGCGCCATTTAGACTCTCCCTGAAGTGACTTCCCTACCAGCCCAGTATTGAGCAGAAATGATGCCAACTGAAGGGTTCAGTTGGGATGCGGCCGAATCACAATCGGCCGTGGCGCCAGTGTCCCCACAAAAAGACGTCGCGAGTCATCCCGAGGTCTTCTTGATCACCTCGAGCATCGGGGCATGCAGGGGTCCGTTCGTCGCGAGGATGTGGCGGGCGAAGACGTCCAGCGGCCCGCCATCGTAGCCGGTCACCGTGCCGCCTGCTTCCTCGATGATGAGCGCGCCGGCCGCGACGTCCCAGGGGTTCAGCTCCTGCTCCCAGAAACCGTCGAAGCGTCCGGCAGCGACGTAACAAAGATCGAGCGCAGCGGAGCCGAGGCGCCGCACCGCCTGCGCGCTCGAGAGGAACGCTTCAAAAACCTTCACCTGGGCCGATTTTCCCTCCCGGACCGTGTACGGGAATCCGGTGCACAGCAGCGCGTCGATGAGCTCCGTCCGCGTCGAAACCGCGAGCGGCCGGCCATTCACCCGAGCGCCCGACCCGCGCTCGGCCGTAAAGAGCTCCTGGCCTATAGGGTCGTAGACGACGCCCAGCGCGAGCCGGTCGTCGATCTGGAGGGCGATCGAGATGCAGAACAAGCCGAGGCCGTGGGCAAAATTGGTCGTGCCGTCGAGCGGATCGACGACCCATCGGCAGCGGCCGGGAGGCGCCGTCGTCACGCCCCCCTCCTCGCCGAGGACGACGTGGTCGGGAAACCGGTCGGCGATGCGTGCCCGGAACATGCGCTCGACCTCGAGGTCGGCCGCCGTCACAAGATCGATCGGGCCTTTCTTGCGGACGTCGAGGGCCTTGCGGAAGTACCGGCGATGGATGCGGCCCGCCTCGAGCGCGGCCTCGATGGCAGTGGCGAGATAGAAAGGGTCGAGCGACAACCCGCGGGAACTCACTTCAGGCGAGCTTCTTCCTCATCCGCACGGCCATCCCGCCCTCGGGCCGCCGCGCGATCGACACGTCATCCATGAAGCTGCGCATGAAGAAGATGCCGCGCCCGCTCGACTTCAGGACGTTTTCGGGATCGAGCGGGTTGGCAATGGCGTCCGGATCGAACCCCTCTCCCTCGTCCAGCACCTCGACGAGGAACTCCTCAGGCCGGGTGGTCGGGGTGAGCTGAAACTCGACCGTGACGTGCTTGCGCCGGTCTTCGCGGTTGCCGTGCTTGATGGCGTTGATGACCGACTCGCGGACGGCCACGCTGACCCAGTGGGTCGTATCCTCGTCCAGCCCGGCCAGCCCGGACGCCCGATCGCTCAGGATCTGCACCAGATCGAGCAATTCAAATGTGCTGGGCAGCTCGATCCGGATCACATGGCGGTCGGGCATGGGGCGCGGAGTAAGTAACATATAAGGCGGACGGGGTTCAAGGACGCCGCCCCGGAACCGACGTGGCGCGCGACACCCTGACCATCATGCCAGTCCGCTCGATTGCCGGCGCCATGCCGGTGCCGGGCGATAAATCCATTTCCCACCGGTACGTCCTGCTCGCGGGCATCGCGCGCGGGCGCACGGCCATCACCGGCCTGGCGCCGGGGGCCGACGTGGCCTCCTCCTGCGAGTGCGTGCGGCGGCTGGGCGTCTCCGTCGAGCGCAGCGACTCGACGGCTGTCACCATCGACGGTCGGGGCTGGGCGGGCTTGCAGGGCGCTGCCGAGGCGCTCGACGCCGGCAACTCCGGCACGTCCATGCGCCTGCTGGCGGGTCTCGTCGCCGGCCGTCCGTTCCGCACGACTCTCACGGGCGATGCCTCGCTTTCCCGCCGGCCCATGCGGCGAGTGCTCGATCCGCTCGCCGCCATGGGCGCGCGCGTCTCCGATACGGCCGGCCATGCGCCGATCACGATCGACGGCGGTCCCCTCGCCGGCCTTCACTGGCAGTCGCCGGTGGCCAGCGCCCAGGTCAAGAGCGCCATCATGCTCGCGGGGCTGTCGGCGTCCGGCACGACGGCGATCACCGAGCCGCTCCGGACACGAGATCATACGGAACGCGCGTTTCCGGCGTTCGGGCTGGCTTGTGAAGTGAGCGCGCTGACAATTCTGGTGGCCGGCGGCCAGCAGGCGACGGCACCGGCTTCCCCGCTCCACGTTCCCGGCGATCCGTCTTCCGCGGCCGTCTGGGCGGCGGCGGCGGCCGGGCTGCCCGGCGGGTCCGTTCGTATCGACGGCGTGTGCTTGAACCCCCGTCGACTCGGCTTCGTCCGAGTGCTCGAACGGATGGGCGCCCGCGTCACGACTGATATTCAAACGACAGTCGCGGGCGAGCCGGTGGGCACGCTGCTCGTCGCCCACGGCGGGCACGGGGCGGCGGTGATCGCGCCGGACGAGGTGCCGGATCTCGTGGACGAACTGCCGGTGCTGGCGGCACGCGCCGCGCTCGGAGGGTCGCTCGAGGTCTCCGGGGCAGCCGAGCTGCGCGTCAAGGAAAGCGATCGCATTGCGGCACTCGTTACCGGCTTGCGGGGTCTCGGCGTCAATGCAGAGGAGCGGCCGGACGGGTTTCTGGTCGATGGGTCGGCGCGGCCGCGTGGCGGCAGCGCCGATGCCGCTGCGGATCACCGCCTTGTGATGGCGTTTGCGCTGGTCGGTCTGGGCGCATCGGGGCCGTCATACATCCTCGACGCTGGCGCGGTCGCGGTGTCGTATCCCGATTTCACGCGCGACCTGGCGCGCCTGTCGACATGACGACCGACAAGATCTATCTGGTCGGGTTCATGGCGAGCGGCAAGAGCACGGTCGGCCGCGCGCTGGCCGGCCGGCTGGGCTGGCGAGCCGAGGACGTCGACGAGCTCATCGAACGCCGCGAGCGCCGGACGATCAGCGAGATCTTCGCGGCGCACGGAGAGGCGTACTTTCGCGGGGTCGAGCGCGAAATCCTCCAGCTCGTCCAGCCGCTCCGGCACGCGGTGGTGGCCACCGGCGGAGGCACCTTCGCGGACGCCGAGAGCCGCGCGCTCATCAATCAGGACGGCGTGTCCGTCTGGATCGATGTCCCGCTCGTGGACGTGATCTCCCGGATTCCCCTCGACGGGCGTCGCCCGCTCGCCGCCAGTCGCGCGGATCTCGAACGGCTTTACGCCACGCGCGTCGACACCTATCGGCTGGCCCACGTGCGCGTGCAGGGCTCGCGCGTGCCCCCGCAGGTGACCGTCGACCGCATCCTGGAAGCCATCCACGAGCTTCCGCCCTTCTTCGATCGCGCGGCCACCACTTCCTGACGGCCGTGCGCTACCTCATCCTCGCCGACATCCACGCCAACCTGCAGGCCCTCGACGCCGTGCTCGCCGACGCGACGGCGCGCGGCTACGACCAGGTGCTGGTGCTGGGCGATCTCGTCGGCTACGGCGGGAATCCCATCGAGGCGATCGATCGCACGATGGCTCTCGAACCGGTGGCCGTCATCCGCGGCAACCATGACAAGGTATGCGCCGGACTCGAGCCCGCGACCGACTTCAACGACGCGGCACGCGCGTCCGCGGAGTGGACGGCCGCGATCCTGCCGGCCTCGCATCGCGACCTGCTGGCGGCGCTGCCCGCCGGACCCATGTCGGTGACCGACGCGCTTCAGATCTGCCACGGCGCCCCGTTCGACGAGGACTACTACGTCTTCGACCTCGACGACGCGGCGCAGGCGCTCGATGCCGTGACCGCGCGCCTCTGCCTGTTCGGGCACACCCACGTGCCCGCGGCGTACGCGTCGGCTGACGATCCGATCCAGGCGCGGGACGCCGCCGGTACGGATCTCATCCTCCCGGCCTCGTCGTCGCTCATCAACGTCGGATCAGTCGGCCAGCCGCGCGACGGCGACCCCCGCGCGGCGTACGGGCTCCTCGATCTCGACCGCGATTCGCTGCAGTTGTGTCGCGTGGCCTACGACATCGCCGGCGCCCAGGCGCGCATCCGCGACGTCGGTCTGCCGGAATGGCTCGCCGTGCGCCTGGGCCAAGGCCACTAAGTGGGGCGCTTGCTGCGTTCCTCACGCCGGCGCAGTTCGACGGCGTAAGCGTCTCGCGCGGCTCGTGAGCCCAGCACCCATCCAACCACGAGGCCGAAGAGCAGCACCGCGGGGATGAAGATGAAATGGGCCGACGTCATGTTCGCGAAGTTCATGGCGTCCTCCGGCCCTCCACGCGCGTCGCGACCTGCGCCAACTCGCGCTCGACCCGCGTGAGCTTCCGCCAGAGGCCGAACAGGTAGCCGATGAGCGCGACCCACACAAACGCGTAGGCAATGAACACGAACGGCGTGGCCGGCAGGACTTCCGTCGGCAGCTGGCTGCCGGGAATGAACTCGCTCTGCGGCGTCTGCACGGCGAGCGTCATCTGTTGAAGCCGGATGCCGGGGATGGACTCGCCCGGCGGCGTCTCGATCGCCAGCGTCATCTGTTGAAGGTTGGCCAGTGCTGTGGCGATTTCGGTGGGATGCATCTGCATCGCTCAATCCTCCAGGGCGAGATAGGCGCGCTCGAGAGCGGCCCGCGCCGTCTCGAGGCGGGCGCGCGCAATCAACAGCGCCGCAAACAGGAACAGGAATGCGACCGTGCACCAGAGGAACGGCCAGCGCATCTCCGGCGGCAGGCTCCTGATGACGTTGGTCGTCGGATGAATGGTCCGCCACAGGTGGACGGACAGATAGACGAACGGCACGAGGACCATGCCGAACACGCCGACGGCCGCGGCGAGCACTTCGGAGCCTGGTCCGCCGAAGCGGCGCAGCAGCATGTAGGAGACAAAGACCATCCACATCACGAGCGTGATGGTCAGGCGCGCATCCCACTGCCACCAGACGCCCCAGGCTTTACGTGCCCAGAGCGGCCCGGTGACCAGCACGATGACGCCGAAGAGCACGACGAGCTCCGCGCCGGCGAGCGCGAGGTGATCGGCTTCGGGGCGCCGGCGCCAGAGGAACGCCGCGCTGGCCAGGCCGCAGGCAAACGCGCCGGCAAACGTCATCATCGCGGCCGGCACGTGGAAATAGAAAATTTTCTGGACGAGCCCCATCGTCGATTCTTCCGGGGCCGCGTCAATCAGGAACGGCGCGGCGGCGAACATCACGGCCGCGACCACCAGCAGCACGGGCATTGCGCGATCGGCGAGTCTCATCGTCAGTCGCTCATGACGGGTTCGAACGTCCAGAACGCCAGCGTGACGAACACGGCGTCAAAGAGTACCAGCATTGTGAGCCACGTCTGCGCCGACGCAAAGTCCGGTTCCGCGGCAAACACGGCGGAGGTGCCGCGGACGCCGGCGATGATCACGGGCACTGCGATCGGATAGAGGACGACGGGCAGCAGCACGTCGCGCGAGCGCGCGCGGACCAGCATCGCCGCGAACAGGGTGCCGACGGCGGCAAATCCCAGCGTGCCGGTCGCGAGGAGCGCAAAGAGCAGCCACGGGGCACGTCCGATCGGCGCGCCGAAGAGCAGCGCCACGATCGGCACCAGCACCGCCTCGACGCCCGCCATCAGGAGCAGCAGCGCCAGCAGCTTGCCGACATAGACGGCCGGCCGCTCGACCGGCGACAGCAGCAGCGCGCGCAGCGTCTCGCTCTGCCGCTCCCGCTCGAACGCCCGGCCGAGCGCCAGCGTGCCGGAGAAGGCGATCGCGACCCACAGGATCCCCGCGGGTGCGTCGGCCGGCACGGCGCCGTCGCGCACCAGCGCAAACGCAAAGACCAGCACGGACGCGACCGCGAAGAAGAGCGTCGTGGACGCCAGCTCGCGGCTGCGCGCCTCCACCAGCAGGTCCTTGCGCGCGATGAGCCAGGCGACGCGGAGCAGGCTCACGCCCAGTCCCCGCGCAAGGCCGCCTGATACCGCTGACGCAGCGGCCCGCCGGCCGCGACGGGCAGCTCGCGGCTCTTGCCGGCCCGGATGGCCAGCGCGCGATCGACCAGTCCGTCGGCGCTCTCGAAGTCGTGGGTGGCCATCACGACAATCCGTCCTGCGCCCCGCAGCGTCCGGAGCCGCGCCGCCAGCAGCGAGGCGGACTCATCGTCCAGCCCCGTGAACGGCTCGTCGAGCAGGACCAGCGCGGGCTCGTGCAGGAGCGCGCGTTCGAGCGCGAGGCGCTGGCGCAGGCCGCGCGAGAATTCGCTCACGCGATCGCCGGCGCGTTCGGTCAGGCGTGCCGCGTCGAGCGCGCGATCGACACGCGCGTCGAGCTTGCCGTCCCGTGCGAGCCCGTACAGGCGGCCGAAGAAGACGAGGTTCTCGCGGGCCGTCAGGTCGCCGTAGAGAAACAGGTCATGGCCGAGCATGCCGATCTGCCCGCGCAGATCGTCGCTCCACGCCGAGGCGGCCCGCCCGCCGTAGCGCACCTCGCCGGACGAGGGCCGGAGCAGCGTGGACAGCACGCCGAGCAGCGTGGACTTCCCCGCCCCGTTCGGCCCGAAGACGCCCGCGATCTCACCTGCCTTGAACGTGAGCGAGACGCGCGACAGCGCGCGTCGGCGTCCGAAGTGGCGCGAGACGTCCAGCGTCTGGACGTCAGTCACCGGCGCGACCCCGCTCGCGGGGCTTGCGAGTGGGCACGGCGATGGCCGCCCAGATCCCGACAACCATCACCGCGCCGGCGAGCCCGAGCGCGAGGTAGCGCGGCCATCGCGAATGGTGCGGCAGGCCGGTGATGTCGAGGACCAGCGCCTGGCCGGCGGCGATGGCGGGGCCCAGGCCGAGGATGAACGACGCCCCGCCCTCGGTCCGTGTCTGCTTGGTGGCGAACTGCGGCGACGCGGCGTCGATGTTGCTGACCTTCGACACGATGACGGCGGTTTCCTGCATCGCAGCCGGCCAGCGCTGGTCGATCCGCACTGTCGGGCCGCCGTGAGGCAGCTCGTAGGCGATTCGGACCGGAGTGACGCCGGGGGCGAACGGTCCGATGACGGTCACGCGCGGACCCATCGCCGTCGCCTGCTTCGTCGAGCCTTCCATGACCGCGGTGCCGCGCGCCGCCCGTGGCAGGTCGAAGATGAGCGGTCCGCCGATATCCACGGGCGTTCGAGCGGTGTTCACGACGTCCAGCAGATAGAAGATCGTCAGGCGATCTTCGGAAAACTCCGCGATGACGCGCGAGTCCCCGCCGAGCACGACGAGGCCCTTCACCGGCGGCGCCTTGGCCAGCGCGGCGTCTTCGGCCGCCCGCGCCGCCGAGTTCGGATCCGTGGCGACCAGAATGATGCGAAGCCCGCTGCCGCCGACGACGGCGTCTTTCGATTCCAGGCGCTCGCCATCCACCACGGCGACCGCGCGCACACGCGTGCCGGCCTTGAGCCCGGCAATCGTCGCGCGGCCGTTCGCGTCGGTCGTGACTTTCCGCACCGCGCCGTCGACGGTGAACTCCACCACCTGGCCGGCGATGTTCTGATCCATGCTGCCGCGAATCACGCGCGCGGTGATCGTGCCGGCCGGAATGTCCGTCACGGGCAGCACGGAGCCTGACATCGCTTTGAAATCGGGCATCTGCGGCTGCGCCGAAACGACGGCTGTCGTCAGCAGAAAAACCAGACCATGGAGAACATAGAGAGAGCCATAGAGGACATGGGGAGAGTTCTTGGTCTTCTCCATCCTCTCTAGCTCCTCCATGCTCTCCATGGTTACAGCCTGGCGCCGCACTGCTTGCAGAACCGCGCGTCGGCGTCGTTCCCGGTGTGACACGCCGGACAGACGGGCGGTGCCTCTGCTGACGGCTCCGGCAGGGGCGCGGGCGTGTGCTCGATCGCCTCCATCAGTTCGAGGGCGCGCGCGCGCAGCCGGCCGCCGATCTCGGCGAAGTCCGCGTCGCTCACCTTCTTCATGCCGTGGTCGAACTCGAGCTCCTTGATCGATCGAAGCACGATCGCCTTCTGGCGCAGCAAGTCCTCGCGTTCGTGTCCGCTGAGGACGCGTTCTTCACGGAAGCCGCTCGCGAAGCCCGCGAGCGCGTAGTACAAGGCGAGCCCCACGAACCCGGCCCCGATCACGGCCGCCGACAGCAGCAGGAGCGCGGCGGGATGCGTCTCGGGGCTCCGCCACACGGCCACCGTCGCCCCCAGCATCGCCAGGAGCATGAAGAAGTGCCAGGGCTGGAAGCTGGAGTCGCTGCGGGACGGGCCCCGCTCAGTCGAGGTCCCGGAGCTCGTCATCGAGGCGCCTTTCGAGGGCGGCATCGTACGCCGGCGTCGCAGCGGTGCCGGGCGTCACGCGATTCCGGCGCGACCACCGCACGGCGAGCACGCCGATGAGGCCGACGCCCGCCGCGCCCACGGCATACGGGAAAAACCAGGCGAGCCGGTTGAAGCCTTGATTGAGCGGCGCGGACAGCACTTCCTGACTGCCGTACTGCGCGATGTAGTACTGGATGATCTCGTCGTAAGTCTTGCCTTCTTTGGTCAGCCTGGCGATCTCTTCGCGCATCTGATTCGCCTTGAGGCACGTGCACTCGCCCACCCGCTTGCGGCCGCAGTTCCCGCACATGCAGATGATCTCGCCCTGAAGCCGCCGTTCGAGCGGCGTCCGGGCCACGACGCTCACCGTCTGTGACGGCACGACGTGCTGTGCGTGCAGCGACGCCACGCCGAATGCCGCGGCGAGGATCAGCACCATCGTGGTCGTGACCGCGCCTTCGGGGACGCGTGACGTCGCAAACGCCATCGCGCGCTCCGGCAGCAACGCGATGATGGTGCCGATGAACATCACACCCACGCCAAACCAGATCCAGTTCACCAGCGGGTTGATCTTCACTTCGAGCGTGGCGGTCTGTGTGGCCGGCTCGTACTGCGCAAGATTCACGTACAAGTCGCCCGCGAAGCCGCGCCGCAGCGCGATCTCCGTCGTCGGCTCGCTCTCGCGATTCCGCCAGAACCACCGCGCGGGATACATGCGGCCGAGCGACTTGCCGTCCTGCAGCACCTCGACCTCGGCCGTCACCATCTGCTTGCGGCCGTCGTCGGTCACGGTGAGGGCGATGTGTCGAACCATGAACGGCGGCAGCTCGATCTGCTGGCCAGGCTCGAGGTTGGCCATCTCTTCGCGGCCGAAGCCGCCGCCTGCGAACCCCAGGAAGATCAGGACGATCCCGAGGTGGATGATGTAGCCGGCATACCGCCGCCGCGAGCGCGCAAACAGCCCGACGAGCGCGGTGAACAAATCCGTGCCGGTCGTCTGTCGCCGTACCAAGGCGCCACGCCAGAACTCCTGCAGGATCGTCGTACTCACGAATCCGCAGAGGCCGAAGCACAAACCCGACGACCAGAACGGAATCCCGAGCGCCACCGCGCCGCTGCCGGCGGTGAGCCCGCCCAGCACCGGCCACAGCAACTGCTGGCGCAAACTGCTGAAAGCCGTCTTGCGCCACGCCATCAGCGGCCCGACGCCCGTCAGGAACAGGAGGATCATCCCGACCGGGGCCATCCACTTGTTGAAGAAGGACGGACCGACGGTGAGGCGCTCGCCGCGGAGCGCTTCGCTCAGGGTCGGGAACATCGTCGCGAACAGCACGAAGAAGGCCGCGAACAGGAGCACCCAGTTGTTGGCCATGAACGCGGCTTCGCGCGAGGCCCAGGAGTCGAGCTCGTTGCGCGCGCGCAGCAGGGGCATGCGGTACACGACCAGCCCGAAGCTCACCGTCAGCAACGCGACCATGAACACGGTGAACATCAACGCGAGCTCGCGATCCTCGCCGAACGCATGCACGGACTGCACAACGCCGGACCGCGTCATGAAGGTCCCGAAGATCGTCAGGAAGAACGTCACGATGACGAGCGAGACGTTCCAGACCTTCATCATCCCGCGCCGTTCCTGCACCATCACCGAGTGCAGGAAGGCCGTGCCCGTGAACCACGGCAGGAGTCCGGCATTCTCGACCGGGTCCCATCCCCAATAGCCGCCCCAGCCGAGCTCCTCGTACGCCCACAGCGCGCCGAGTGCCAGCCCCACGGTGAGGAACAGCCACGCCGACATGGTCCACCGGCGCACGGCACGCAGCCACGAATCGTCGAGCTGTCCGGTGGCGAGCGCGGCGATGCCGAAGGCAAATGGAATCGTCATGCCGACGAAGCCCAGATAGAGCAACGGCGGATGGATCGCCATGTAGAAGTTCTGCAGCAGCGGATTCAGACCCTCGCCTGCCGTCGGCCGCGTCGTCAGGTAGGTCTCGAACGGGTTGTTGTGAATGACCATCAGGAAGAGAAAGAACATCTCGACCAGGGAGATCACCGCAACGACCCACGGAATCAGCAGACGGTGCCGCTCGCGATTGACGTAGACGGCCACGCTGCCGAACGCCGCGAGCAGCGTCGCCCAGAACATCAACGAGCCGTCCAGCCCGCCCCAGTACGAGGCGAGCTTGTAGAACAGCGGCTGCTCGGCGTTCGAGTACCGCTGGACGTACCGGATGCCGTAGTCACCGACGACGAACGCGTGCACCAGCACCGCCGACGCGACGACCATCAGCGCCGTCACGACATGGAAGAGCCCGAGGCCGCCAAAGACCAGATTCCGCTGCTGGCGGCGCGCACCCGCGATGGACGCGGCGCACGCACCGCTCGCGACCACGAACGCCGTGAGGATCAGGAACGTGCCGAGGGAGGACATGACTTACTTGCCGGCGCTGCCGGTCTTCCCTGCTTCATATTTCGACGGGCACTTCGCCATGACCCCGCCCGGGGCCACCTTGAACCCGTCGGCGCTCAACTGGCCGGTGAGGACCACTTCGCTGCCGTTCTTGAACGTGTCCGGGACGACGCCGGTGAAGGTGGCGTTGACGACGTGCGCGCCCGTCCGGACGGAGAACTTGTGCTCGAGCGTTTTCGGGTTCACGAAGTGCGAGTCATCGACCACAAACCCGTGCATCTGCAGGTTCTTGCCGTACCACTGCTCGGGACTCACCATGACTTCGTCCACGTGCTTGTAGTACTGCGCGCCCTCAGAGAGCGAGATGCTCAGGAGCAGGGCGAGGGCGCCTCCGATGATCATGGTGGACACGAGCGCGCGCGCGGTCTTCTTGGACATCGGCCCTACCTTCAACGGGAAAGGATACCAGACCGCAGGAACGCCAACAGGCTCTCCATCGGCAGGCCCACCACATTCGAATACGAGCCGTCGCAGCCCGTGACAAAGCGGCCGGCGCCGCCCTGGATCGCATAGGCACCCGCCTTGTCGAACGGCTCGCCGGTGGCCACATAGGCCTCGATGTCCACGGCGGCCAGGGGCGCCATGGTCACTCGCGTGCGCTCGACGAACGACTCGACGCGGCCTGCCGCCGCGACAGCGACGCCGGTCATCACCTCGTGATCGCGGCCTGACAGGCGGCGCAGCATACTGCCCGCGTCCTCGGCGTCGCGCGGCTTGCCGAGGACCTCGCCGTCGATCACGACTGCCGTGTCGGCGCCGACCACCACGCGCTGCGGATGGCGCGCCGCGCCTGCCGCCGCTTTGAGACGCGCGACGCGTTCGACGTACGCCGCGGGCGTCTCGCCCGCGATTTGCCGTTCGTCCACGTGAACGGGATCGACCTCGATGTCGAGACCCGCCGCGGCGAGCAACTCGCGGCGCCGAGGCGAGGCTGACGCAAGCACGAAGCGCATGCACTATCATCCTTTCATGGAGCCGCTCTCCAGCACCGCCGCTCCGGCGCTGCGAACCCTGCTCAACGATCAGCCCACGTCGTCGGCCAAGGTGGTGTTCGCCTGGACGATGGTCGCGGGCCCCGCGATGGCGCGCGCGACGACGCCGGTCTGGTCGAGCGATGGGACGTTGTACTTGCGCGCGCGCACCGACGAGTGGCGCCACGAGATGCGGCGGTCGAAGAAGGTGCTGCTCGAACGGCTGAATCATCTGCTCGGCGCCGGCGTCGTCCGGCGCCTCGACGTGTGGTGAACCTATGCGTGAAGCGGTAATCGTCGGCGCGGTCCGTACGCCGACCGGGAAGTTCCTCGGCGGACTCAAGAGCTTCAGCGCTCCGGCGCTCGGCGCGCTCGTGGTGCGCGAGGCGGTCCGCCGCGCGGGCATCGAAGCCGCGAGCGTGGACGAATGCATCATGGGCAACGTGGTGGGCGCCGGCCTCGGCCAGGCGCCGGCCCGGCAAGCCGCCATCAACGGCGGCCTCTCGAACGGCGTGGGCGCGCTCACGATCAATAAAGTGTGCGGGTCCGGCCTGAAGGCCGTGATGCTCGCCGCGCAGGGCATCGCGCTCGGCGACATCGACGTCGCGGTGGCGGGCGGCATGGAGTCCATGAGCAACTGTCCGCACCTGCTCAAGGGCGCGCGTGAGGGCCTGCGCATGGGCGACGGCACCCTGGTCGACTCGATGATCCTCGACGGCCTGTGGGATTCCTTCCACAACATCCACATGGGGCTGACGGGCGAGCACGTCGCCGAGACCTACAAGGTGACGCGCGACGAACAGGATCGCTACGCCGCGGACAGCCACCGCAAGGCCGCCGAGGCGACGCGCCAGGGCTGGTTCAAGGACGAGATGCTGCCCGTCGCGATTCCGCAGAAGAAGGGCGATCCGATCGTCGTCAGTCAGGACGAATCGATTCGCGAAGATACGACGGCGGAGTCGCTCGGACGACTGAAACCGGCGTTCAAGAAGGACGGGACGGTCACGGCTGGGAATGCGCCCGGTGTGAACGACGGCGCGGCCGCGCTGGTCGTCATGGCGGCTGACGTGGCCGCGGCGCAAGGCCTGAAGCCGCTCGCCAGAATCGTCGGCTACGCGACGTCCGGCCTCGAGCCCAAGCTCGTCATGATGACGCCGGTCGAGGCCGTGAAGAAGCTGCTCAAGAAGATTTCGTGGAAGATCGACACCGCCGATCTCGTCGAGCTGAATGAAGCCTTCGCCGTCCAGGCCGTCGCCGTGACTCGCGAGCTCGGCCTCGATCCCGCGCGCGTGAACGTCCAGGGCGGCGCCGTGGCGCTCGGCCACCCGATTGGCGCGAGCGGCGCCCGTGTGCTCACCACGCTCCTCTACGCGTTGCGCCGCCGCGGCCAGAAGCGTGGCATCGCGACGCTGTGCCTCGGCGGCGGAAACGGTGTCGCACTGGCGGTGGAGATCCTCTGAATATGATCAAGACCGTTGGCGTGATTGGCGCGGGCACGATGGGCAACGGGATTGCGCAGGTGTTCGCCCAGTCCGGATTCAACGTGCGACTGCACGACGCGGCGCCCGGAGCGGTCGATCGCGCGCGCGCGACGATCGAGAAGAGCCTCGCGAAGTTTGTCGAGAAGGGCAAGCTGGCCGCGGCCGACAAGGCCGCGGCGCTCGGCCGGCTGCAGCCGGCGGCCTCGCTCGACACGTTCGCCGACGTCGATTTCGTCGTCGAAGCCGTGGTCGAGCAGCTCGAGGTCAAGCACGCGCTGCTCTCGCGCCTGGACGGCATCGTCCGGCCGGACGTGATCCTGGGCTCCAACACCTCCTCGATCTCGATCACGAGACTCGGGGCGGCGACGAAGCGGCCGGACAAGGTGTTCGGCGTCCACTTCATGAATCCGGTGCCGCTGATGACGCTCGTCGAGCTCATTCGCGGCCAGGCCACGACGGACGCGACGATGCGCACGGCGCTTGATCTGTGTAAGGCTCTCGGGAAG
>Ga0137433_1000364_pt1 | contig 25300 bp, 21 predicted proteins | sample EasRivERMZT840_2_FD_102335 | JGI IMG/M metagenome (GOLD analysis project Ga0137433, IMG submission 102335) | Soil microbial communities from meander-bound floodplain in the East River, Colorado, USA - East River MetaG ERMZT840_2 | ecosystem: Environmental > Terrestrial > Soil > Floodplain ...
CAGCATCACGATGAGGCGAATCGGCTGCGGGCTGTTGTCGAAGACGGTGACGGGCTGCGGCCGTCCGTTGTCGCGCACTTCAAAGATGTCGCGCGGCAGCGCCGTGGCGAGCCGCTCGTTCTTATCGAGGACCGTGACGAACACGCGCACGGTGTCGCCCGTGCCACGGAAGACCGTCTGTTGCGGATCGAAACCGGACGCGACCACGACGCCGCACAGCGCGGCCGCGATCGTCGCGACGAGCAGGACATATCGGCGTGTCATCGAAGACGACTCCGTATCGGCAGGACGGGCGTCAAGGTTCTGTCATATCACGAATGCCCCTCCGCAACCGGGAGCGGGCCTACGACAAACTCAATTCGCGCCCGATATACTGGGTGCGCACCATGCCTTCAGATACTGCCAACGTCGTCAGACAGCTTTCACGCGAGCTGGCGAACTTCGAGGATATTGCGAAGTACATCAAGCCCGCGCCAGGCGAGACGCCGCGCCTCGAGGGGATCGAGGTCTGCGGCGGCACGATGCCGATCAACGGCGTCATCGGCGGCGACCACCTGATCTACGTCGATTTCAAGCAGCGCTTCGACCTCGACGCGCGCATCGAGCAGGCGTCGCTGGAAGGCCGCGAGGACGTCGTCGAGAACCTGCGGCGCTGCCGGCGCATGGCCGGGATCGCGCTCCTCGACGTCTCGGGCCATCACATGACCGACGCGATGATGGCCGCGATGCTGCACCAGGCCTTCCTGCTCGGCGCGATCTACGAGCTCGATCAGTTCGGCCACATCACGCGGCGCCTGTTCGAGAACCTGAACACGCGGTTCTACCAGTCCTCGGGCGCGCACAAGTACGTCTCGATGATCTACGGTGAGATCTCGGAGGAGGCGCGATTCCGGTTCCTCTCGGCGGCCCATCCGTTTCCAGCCGTGTTCTCGAACGCGAACGACCGCTTCATGGAAGTGGGCGAAGACCTGCGCGTGTCGTTCCCGCCGCTGGGGATGGTGCCGTCGCTCGACGTGATCGACCGGAACCGCATGTCGAGCGTGCTCGGCTTCAAGGACCACTATCAGATGAACGAGTGGACGCTGATGGGCCGTGGCGACATCCTGCTGCCGCACACCGACGGGCTGGCCGAGCACACCAATGCGGCCGGCGAGGCCTACTTCCCCGCCCGGCTCGAGGACGTCCTGCGCCAGGTGAAGCACCTGTCCGCGCAGGAAATCTACGACGCCATCAAGGTGGACCTCGTGGCCTTCGGCGACCCGGCCGACGACGTGAGCTTTGTGGTGATCAAGCGGACGTAGGGGGTCGTACCTCGATCTGTGGAAAACTCACGGGACACGCCTGCCGACAAAGTCCCCTGAGTTTTCCACAGATCGAGGTACGACCCCTACGTATTCCAGCCACTCATCCGACCGCGCGTGCCGTCCGTGCACGGCGTCCATGTAGGCCGCCTGCAAACGCAGCGTCACGGGACCCGGGCGCCCGTCGCGCACCGGACGCCGATCGATCTCGATGATGGGCAGCACCTCGGCGGCCGTGCCGCAGACGAACGCCTCGTCCGCGAGGTACAACGAGTCGCGGCTGATGCGCCGCTCCTCCACCTCGAGGCCCATCTCACCGGCCAGCTGCATGAGCGTATTGCGCGTGACGCCGTCCAGAATGGCGTCGAGCGGCGGAGAGATGAGCCGCCCGCCGCGCACGAGCAGCAGATTGGCGCCGGTGCACTCGGCGACGTAGCCCTCGGGGTCGAGCATGATGGCCTCGTCGAAGCCGTTGCGGAACGCCTCGGTTTTCGCCAGCACCGAATTCGCGTAATTGCCGCACACCTTCGCCTTCGTCATGTTCGCGTTGGGATGGCTGCGGGTAAAGCTCGTCACGGTGGCCTTCACGCCCTTGCTGAGATCGCGCCCGGCATACACCGTCTGCTCCCAGACCGCGACGCCGACGTGCGGCTTCCCGGTGTCGATCGTGAGGTTCCAGCCGCCCTCGGCCAGATACACGAGCGGCCGGATGTAGCAGGCGCCGAATCCGTTGGCGCGGACCGTCTCGACCGTCGCGGCGACCAGCTCGTCCACCGAATACGGCACGTCTCGAAAGCCGAGGATCTTGGCCGACCCTTCCATCCGGACGAGGTGATCGCGCAGCCGGAAGACGGCCGGCCCCCTGGCGGTGTCGTACGCGCGAATGCCTTCGAAGACGCCGACGCCGTAGTGGAGCCCGACGGTCAGAAACGGCACGGTCGCGCGCGACGTCTCGAGCATCTCGCCGTTCAGCCAGATGTATTTGCTGTTCACGGCGGAAATGATATCGCTAGTCCGTCCGAAGTGTCTCCACCGGGTCCACGCGGGCGGCGCGGCGGGCCGGGATCCAGCTGGCCAGCCCGGCCGTGAGGAGAAGCACCGCCGCCATGCCCGCAAAGGTCCAGAGGTCCGTCGGGCTCACGCCGTACAGGACAGTGCTGAGATAGCGGCCGAGCGCCAGCGCCCCCCCAATGCCGAGCGCCGCGCCGACAACCGTCAGGCCCAGGCCGCCGCGCACGACCATCCGGACGACGTCGGCCGGGCGGGCCCCGAGCGCCATTCGCACGCCAATCTCGCGCCGCCGCTCGCCGACGAGCGAGGCCAGCACGCCGTAGAGACCGACCGCGCCCAGAGCCAGTCCAATCACCCCAAAGGCGCCGAGCAGCACGGTCAGCAGGCGCGGCCGCGCCATCGCGCGGCTGACCGCGTCGTCAAAGGTGAACACGCTCGTGATCGCCTGGCTGGGGTCGATGGACCAGATCGCCTGGCGGACGGCTTCCGCCATCGCGAGCGGCTCCCCCGCCGTCCGCACGACGATCGTCGTCTTGACACGCGTGTTCTGGAGGTTGTGGATGTAGATGGTCGGACGCGCCGGCTCGGCCATCGCGACCTGGCGAATGTCGTTGACGACTCCGACGATCTCGATCTGAGCGCGCCCGGCCAGCACGCTCTTCCCCACCGCCCGCTCGCCCGGAAAGTACTGTCGCGCAAACGCCTCGTTCACGACCAGGACGAGCGGCGCGGCGACGGTATCGCGACTCGTGTACTCGCGGCCATCCACCCGCGCGCCGATGGTCGCGAAATAGCCCTCGCTGACATGGATCATCGTCGCCGTCGGAGGATCCTGCCCCGGCGGCACCGGCCGGCCCGGCAGATTGAAACCGTTTCGCTCGCCGTTGCCGCGAAACGGCGGGTCCTTGACGGCGGCCGCCGATCGGATCCCCGGAAGCGTGCGGACTTTTTCGATGACCTGCTGGTAGTACGTCGCATAGCCGGCCGGGCTGTTCGGCGCAGAGGCGATCGAATGCCGGCCGGGGTCGATGGTGAATTGCACCGCCAGCAGGTGGTCCGGATTGAACCCGAGATCGACGCGATGCAGCGCCACCAGGCTGCGGCCCATGAGACCGGCGCCGAGGACCAGCATCATCGCGACGGCGACTTCGAGCACGACGAGCGCACGGCGGAGGCGGCTGTGACGGCCGCCGGCCACGCTCCAGCCGCGGTCGCGCAATATGGTTTGCACGCCCCCGCGCGAGAGCCGCCACGCGGGCGCGAGTCCGACCAGCACGCCGGTGATGAGCGACGTCCCCAGCGCGAACAGGATGACGGGCGCGTTGAGCGAGACCTCGGCCGCGCGCGGCAGCTGCCCCGCCGCCAGCGCGAGGAGACCCTGCAATCCGGCAGCGGCGAGCCCGATCCCCACGGCGCCGCCAATCACCGACAGCACGAGGCTCTCGGTCAGCAATTGGCGGACGAGGCGGCCGCGTCGCGCGCCGAGTGCGAGACGCACCGCGATTTCGCGCGAACGGCCGGCGGCGCGCGAGAGCTGCAGGCTCGTCACGTTGACCGTGGCCATCAGCAGCACGAGGCCGACCGTCCCGAACAGCAGGACGAGCCCGTCAGCGACCGGTCCGCTGATTACATCGGCGAGCGGGACGATCGTCGCGCTGTCCCATGCGCGGTCCTCCGGATACTGCCCGGCCAGTCGTGCCGCAATCGTGTTGAGCTCGCTGCGGACCATGTCGGCCGAGGCGCCAGCCTTCGCACGCGCGACCACGCTCAGGACGCGCACCTGTCGCAGGCGTGGAATGCCGCTGTCGGGAATGGTCGAGTAGGGCACGAACACGTCGGCCCCGTCCGTCGGGAATCGCAGACTCGGCGGCAGCACGCCGATCACCTCGTGCGGGCGGCCGTTCAGCGAAAGCATCGAACCGATGACGGCGGGCGACGCGCCGAACTCGCGCATCCAGAAGCCGTGTGTCAGGACGACGACTGTGTCGCGGCCGCCGCGCACGAGCTCGTCCTCGCTCGGCAGGCGACCCGCGCTCGGCTGCACGCCCAGCGCAGGAAAGAAGCCGGGGGTGACAAACACCGCGTCCAGGCGCCGCGGCTCGCCCCGGCCGGTGAGGTCGACGCCGGTCGATCCTTCGGCGTAGAAGTAGCCGCCAAGGTCCTCGATGTTCTCGCGCTGCGCGCGCCAGTCGTCCAGGTCCACGGGCGAGACCGAACCGCGCAGCATGTCGGCGGACCGGTTCGCCGAGTACGCCGCATACAACCGCTCCGGGTTCGGAAACGGCAGCGGCCGGACGAGCACGCCGTACACCAGCGAGAAGATCGCGGTGTTGGCGCCGATGCCGAGCGCCAGGGTGAGCGTGGCGGTCGCGGCGAACGCCGGCGACTCCCGCAGCCGGCGGAGTGCGTAGCGAACGTCCTGAAGGAAGTCGCCCATGTAGTTCCTCCTGCGCCGGGTGGTCTCAAGGCGCATATCGACGCGGGTCATGTACCGGCGCGCGTCTTCGAGATCGCCGAATTCACGGAGCGCCTGCCCGCGGGCCGCCTCACGGTCCAGGCCCCCGGCCATGAGATCGTCCGCCCGCGCCTCGAGGTGGAATTGCAGCTCGGCGTCCACGCTGTCGTCGGGACGGCGCGTCACGGCCTCAGCACCGCGGACACGGCCGCCGCGTAGCGGCGCCATGTGGATTCCTCCGCGCGGAGGCGCCGCCGGCCCTTCGGCGTCAGCTTGTAGTAGCGCGCGCGTCGGTTGTGCTCGGACGCGCCCCACTCCGCGTCCACGCAGTCGGCCGCTTCGAGACGCCGCAGCGCCTTGTAGAGCGGCGCGTCCTCGATCTGCAGCGCGCCGCCCGTGCGGTCGTGCACCCACCGCGCCACCGCATAGCCGTGACGCGGGCCGCGCGCGAGCGCGCGGAGGATCAACACGTCGAGCGTGCCCTGCAGCAGGCCCATCTGGTCGGCGGCCACTGTGTTACCTTACCTGGTAAGGGGAGCCAGGACAACATGACCGTATTCGCACGCGCGATCGTGGTCGCGCTCGCCGCCGTTTTGCCGGCGCAGACGCCGCCGTCACCGCCGACGCCTGCTGCATGGCTGCAGTGGGGCGGCCCGACGCGCAACTTCGTGCTCGCGCCCTCGAACCTCGCGACCAGCTGGCCCGCCGGAGGACCGCGGCGCCTCTGGACGCGCACGCTCGGCGAGGGCCACTCCTCCATCCTGGTGGACGGCGATCGGCTGTTCACGATGTATCGCCTGCCGGGTCCCGGGCGCGCGCGCGGCGAACGCGAGGCCATCGTCGCGCTCGAGGCCGCCACGGGCAAGACGATCTGGCAGGAGGAGTACCCGGCGCCGGTGGCGGGCCTCGACTTCGAGTACGGCGCGGGCCCGCACGCGACGCCGCTCATCGTGGGCACCCGCCTGTTTGCGGCGAGCACCCTGAAGGGAATCTTCGCGCTCGACAAGACCACCGGAAAACGCCTGTGGTCCCACGACCTGATCAAGGAGTACAACGCGCCGATGCCCGGCCGCGGCTACACGTGCAGCCCGCTCGCCTACCGGGATCTCGTGATCGTCACGGCCGGCGGCCCGGGGCAGACGGTGATGGCGTTCAGGCAGACGTCAGGCGAGCTCGCGTGGAAGGCGGGCGACTTCACGGCCGCGCCGGCAGCGCCGATCCTGATCGACGTCGACGGAGAGACCCAGCTCGTCGTGTTCGGTGGCGACGAGATCGTCGGCCTCGATCCGGCGAGCGGCCGGCGCCTCTGGAGCCATCCGCACAAGACGGAGTGGGGTCTGAACATCAGCACGCCCGTGTGGAACGCCGCCGACCGATCGCTGTTTGCCTCGTCGGCCTACAGCACCGGCAGCCGAATCCTCGACCTGCGGCACACGGCGGGCAAGACGTCCGTCACCGAGCGCTGGTTCAGCAACCGCATGCGCGTGCACATCGGCTCGGTCATCCGGACCGGCGGGCGGGCGTACGGATCGAGCGGCGATTTCGGTCCGGCGTTCATCACGGCCGTGGACGAGAAGACCGGCGCGATCCTCTGGCAGGACCGGTCGTTCGCGCGGGCGCAGCTGCTCTACGCCGGCGACGTGCTGGTCATCCTCGACGAGGACGGGCAGCTCGGCCTCGCGCGCATCACGCCCAAGGGGCTCGACGTCTTCGCGCGGGCGCAGGTGCTGGCGCGGGTGTCCTGGACGCCGCCGACGCTCGTGCAGGATCGGTTGTACGTGAGGGATCGCGCCAGCGTGCTCGCGTTGGATCTCGGACGATAATTACGGGGTGGGCGCACCGGATCACGCCGTCGTGCTGTTCGACGGCACGTGCGCGTTCTGCGAGCGTGCCGTGGTCTTCATCGCCCGGCACGACCCGGCCGGCTACTTCCGGTTTGGCGCGTCGCAGTCTCCCGAAGCCGCCGCGCTGCTCGCGCGCCACGGCCTGACCCGGGACACCGCCCGCAGCATCATTCTGATCGAAGGCGATCGCGCGTACCTGCGCTCGACGGCGTCGCTGCGGATTGCGGCGCGACTCCGCGCTCCCTGGTCCTGGCTTCGCGTGGGCTTGGTGTTGCCTCGGCCGCTCCGCGACGGCGCCTATCGAGTCGTCGCGTGGATGCGGCACCGCCTGGCCGGCCGGTCGAACGCGTGCGCTGTCCCGCCGCCGGAGATCCGCGAGCGGATCATCGGCGGCGCGAGTGAGCGATAGCGAGCGAGCCCGCGCGAACGGAGCGGGGTTCTAGCTGGGGCGGACGTTTTCGGCGCGAGGCCCCTTCGGACCCTGGCCGGCTTCGAACGTAACAGTCTGGCCTTCGCGCAGCGTATCGAATGACGCGCACGCAGACTGATGGAAGAAATACTCCATCCCTTTTTGATCGGCGATGAAGCCGAACCCTTTTTCCCGAACCAACCGCTTGATCGTTCCGTTCAGTGCCGCCATGGGACCTCCGAGCGAGACATCGTACGCGCGCGTTGTGGTGCTGGCATCACGTTGAGAAGAAGATGGAAAGGTAAGGGGAAGTCGCCAAGCCCCGAGGCCGGCGGCAACGACATAAGTAAGGTAGGTGTGAGCCCGATGGGCAGTATATCTCAAGGGGGTCGTACCTCGGCTCTCCCGAGGTACGACCCCTCTGGTGCCCCTACCGGGGCCGAATGAGCTGTGCGAATCCAGTCGCGTTGACGTCGCGGAACATCGGCGTCTTCGGGGGAAGAAGCGCCGGCGTGAGAAATTCCGTATCAAACGCATATCCGCGCGTTGGAGGCGAGTAGACGTCCGCACAGCATTTAAACGTTCCGGTGGCCTGCCGGCTGTGGAACAAGCTCACGACAGAGCCACGGTAGTTCAAGGTCTGGCCGCCCCAGTCTTCGAGGTAGCGCAGGAAGTTGTGCGCGCCGCCGTCCGTGCCGTAGTCCTGGCCCGTGCCGGCCGGCTGCGGGAACGAGATGCCCTTGCCCGCGATGACCGCCAGCCGGTACCACGTCGTCGTCGCGTTGCGGGGGTCGACCGCGTGCGGGCTGAGGAAGGACTGACGATCGTTCCAGGAGCCCGAGAGCAGGGTCACCGCGTCGCCGATGACGGCGGTCGCTGCATGCGGGTTGGTGAAGCCGCCCGCCTGCGCGTTCCAGTGACCCTGGATGTACACCGGGTTCTCCGAGACGACGGCCAGACCCGGCATCACGATGTTCGGCGCGGCGCCGTTCACGAGCTTCAGCGCGCGACGAAAGAAGATGGGGGGATTGCGCCGGCCGATACCGATCTCGATGTTCTGCGCCAGCACGTTGCCGGGGTCCACGCTCGTCCACGGCCGCGCGGCCGCGTTGAGCGGCGCCGCCATGCCGGCGATAAGCCGCGGCGTCGCCCCGTACGTGTCGAGGGCGTTGCTCGCGTTGAAGTCCTCGCCGAGGTCGAGCACGCCGTTCGGGGCGCCCACGGCCGAGGCCGGGTTCACGAGGTCCTCCCAGCCGAACTCGGCCGTCTCGACGTTCAGCGCGTTGCGGTTCGTGCGGCGGTCGGAGAAGTACAGGACGTAGCCCGTGTTGTTCTCGGCATTGATGCCGCTGACGCCGATGGCGCCCTGGAACCAGCGCGAGAGGTTGCGCACGTCCACTTCGATGTAGTGCATGATGCCGCCGAAGCGGATCGGATCGGCGTCGTTGGTGCCATCGCGCTGCACGGCCTCGCGCGTGTCGTACAGCACGTTGGGCCAGTAGTTGGTCGCCACCAGGCTGCCGTTCAGCGAGCAGTCGTTGAAGTCGCGCACGCGCTGCAACCGCACGATCGCGTTCGGGTTCGGCTGCGCGCAGTTCGGGCCGGCGGCCACCGGATCCGCCCACTGGCTGCCGGCGATGCCGAGGTTCAGGATCTCCAGCGTCACGTCGGACCAGGCGCCGGCGTTGTTCTGCATCTCAATCTTGATGAATCCGCCGAGCAGCGGGGTGTTGATCGCCACGCGGTCGCCGGACGCGGCGTTCCCCGCTGAAACCGCGAAGGGCGGGCGCGTCGGGCCGACGACGTAGCCGGCCGGCACCACGGCGCCGAGCGGCACCGGCAACGCCGCCGTGACCGTCGGCAGGTTCTGAATGTCGGCCGCCGTGTCGGACAGCAGGATGCGCAAGCTGGCCAGCTTGAAGAACCGCTGATCGAGGACGTCCGGATTTGCGACGTCCTCACCGGGGACGCCGCGTCGCACCAGGTCGACCGGCGACGCACCCGCCGAGACGATCGGCAGGTCCAGCCGCCGGGCGCCCGTGCGCCCGTTCTCGATGTAGTGGTTGTACGTGCCCGTCGAGATGTTCGTCCACGTCGGCTCGTTCACCGGCGACCCGAGCGCGCCCGTGAGGCTGCCCTCCGTGCGGGCGAGCGCCCGGAACGTCAGGGGCGCGCGAATCATGTTGACGACGCCGTTGTAGTTCGCGGTCGTGGCCCAGCCGTTCGACAGGTTGGTCCGGACGATCTCGTTGACCGCGGTCACCCGGTCACGCAGGGTCAAGGTGCTGGCGTCGCCGCTCGCCAGGAAGATCGACGAGTTCGAGTGCACGCGGCCGCCGAAGTCGAAGTTCGGTCCGGCGAAGAAGCTGAGATCGTTCTCCGAGAACAGGCCGAACTGGAACACCGGGATCGCGACGGTCTGGACCGTACGGGTCAGGCTCGCTTCCGATCGGTCCCCGAGCCGGCCCGTGACCGTCATCTGGTACGGGGTCGCCATGCCGACGAGCCCCTGGAACGGCCCCGACATGACGGTCATGATCTGCGCCTGCGGGTTGCCGCCGGCGCCGGCCGGGAACGTCACGCGATAGCCGGGCGTGCCATCCGGCTCCTGCCAGGTCGCGCCCAGGTTCGTGGGCGCGTTCCCCGCGAGCGCGTTGATTTCCGCGCCGCTCGGCGCGTAGTCCTTGGCGAACAGGTCGCCGAGGTCGGCCGTGAGCTGCTCGAGGCCCGCGTGCACCACGTAGAACGCCTGGATGCGCGTGCCGTCGAGCGCCCGCACGCGCGTGTCGGTGATGACGAGCGCCGTCACGCCGGCCGTGACGCCGGCGAGCAGCACCAGCACCATCAGCGCGCTGGCGATCGCCGCGCCGCTCTCATCCTTCAGTCTGCCGATGAACGTCTGCATTGTTCGCTCCAGGCCCGCTGACTACCGATAGCGGTCGGTGTACGAGAGGCTCCGCAGGCCCACCTGCGTCGCCATCGAATTACGCATGAAGTCTTTGGTGTTCGGGTTGCGCTCGAGCGAGCGCGCCGACAGGAACATGTTGATCTTGCGGATCTGATGCGGGCTGTTCGGATCGACCGGCGTCTCGATGTTGGTCGGGTTCACCACGCCGTCCACCAGGTCGAACGTGAGCTGGATGTTCTCGAGCCCCATCGCGATGGCCAGCTCCGGCCCCATGCCGACGCGCCGCACCAGGCGCGGCAGGTTGGCGTCCGTCGTGTTGTCGATGTAGTAGCTGATGAACAGCACACGCATCGCCGTGGTCGGGGGAAACACGCCGGGGGCGGACTGGAGGTCCATGATCGACCCGCGCTCGGCCGCCCGCTGGTTGAGCCTCATCGGATCGCCGTCCGCAAACGTGATCACCTGGGCGTTGACACCCGTCACCATCTGGATGGTGTTGCCGAGCCCGTTGATGAAGAGAATGATGTCGCCGTTGCGGATGCCGTCGGGCCCGCCGAGATTCGTCGCGGCGTTGACCGTCACGTTCGACCCGTCGGCCGCCATCGCCGCCAGCTGGAACTGGTTCAGCGCGATCGTCGGATCCGCGTACATCAAAGAGATCACGTCCGTGCGCACGCCGTTCAGGATCGCGCCGAGACCCCCGCCTGGCATGACCGCCGGCAGCACTTCCCACGCGGCCGGGAACACCCATGGCCCCACGCCGTTGATCGGCCCTGGCCGGTTCACCGGAAAGGACGCCAGCCCGCCCGGGATCGAGATGCCGCCGCGCGGGATGCTCGTCCCCGTCTGGATCATGTCGCGGACCACCAGGCTCATTCCGGCCTGCAGGTTCTGGTTCATCTCGGACACGATGCGCGACGTGTCGGCGAGGCGCATCGACGAGCTGAACGCATTGACGGCCGCGCTGATCACGACGAGCGTCAGCGCCATCGCGATCAGCGTTTCCGAGAGCGTGAAGCCGTGTTCGTTTTTACGCATAAGAGGAAATGAACGTCGTGATGATGTACTGCGTGGGCCCGCCGACGGTGCGGTACCGCACGATGACCCTCAACTGCCGGAGGTTCGGCCGGATCTCGCGAATCTCGATCTCACGCGTGAAGTTCGTGAGCGGAATGCGCTCGTCGTCCATCGTCCCGAGCAGGCCGTCCGGACCGGGCCGGATGATTTCCTGGATCGCGCCGTCGTCGGCCGTGTTCATGATGCCGTCCGCGCCGGGCTCGCGCATGTCGCGCGGGCCGTCCAGGAAGATCCCGCCGCCGCCGCCGGCGATCACGTTCTCGATCTGCGCCCACGTCAGCGTCCGGTTGTCGCGGGCCTTGAAGACGCTCTCGACCGCCTCGGCCGCGCGCTGCGCCGCGATGAGCTGATCCTGCGAGCCCGTCAGCCGGCGCGTGCCGACCGCCACCGCCCCGGCCAGCGCCATGAGGCCGATGACGACGAGCATCATCGCGGCAAAGACTTCGATCAGCGTGAAACCGTCGTCCTCGTGCAGTCGGCGAGTCGTCATCGTCGTGTTCTCCACTACTTCCACTCCGAGCCGTTCCAGCGGTACCCGCGGATGCGGGCCGTCGGACCGAACACGGTCAGAGCCCGGGCCGTCTGGCTTTTCTGCGGCTGGGCGATGAACACGGTCCCGTTCAGCGGGTTCCCCGTCTGGTCCACGAACATGCCGTCGGCCGTGAACATGAAGTTGGTCGCCACGCCGAAAGCAATGGCCGTCGCCCCGCCGAATCCGTCGGGCGTGTCCGGCTGCGCGAGGAATCGCAGAAACTGCGTGTTGTGCTCCAGGACCGCCGTCGAAATCACCGTCTCGCCAGCCGGGATGTTGCGGCGCACCACGGTCAGGAAGTTTGGCGGCGTGAACCGAACCTCCACCGACCGCCGCTGGTTGATGGCTGTTTCACGGGCCTGCTTGAACTGCCACTGGACGATGCGAAGACTCGCATCGCCCTGCACGATGGCCTGCGCGTTCCGGAACCCGTTGATGATGAACGTCAACGTGATGCCGGTCAGGGCCAGGACCATCAGCAGCTCCATGAGGCTGAAGCCCGCTTCCCGAGAGCGATTGAGACACGTAGGAGGCACACGCCCCTATTAGCAAGGCTCATGCCTCCCGTCTCTGCGCGGGAAGTTGTTGTGTATGGCTGACTTATGGACCTTTCAATCCTGCGTGTCGTTCGAAGCCTTACAGTACTTGAAGGGGTCCTGACAGGACTGGCGACCTGCTCGTCGCTGACAGATTCGTATCCAGCGTCGGCTCCGGCGCCCCGTGACAAACCGTGCAGCCGCGAAATCTGGACAATCCTGTAATCCAGTTACTGAACTGTCGGGCAAAGAACCCTTTCTCAGGGGATCCCCCGGGGGCCGCGCCCCCGTCGATGTCAGAACTGGCGCGGTTCTGGCCCTTCTTCGACTTACCGGACTGGTACCTCCCTTGCCTTTCAGTCAACGGCGGCGTGTGCGCCGCAACGGGTGTCTTTCCGTCTATCGGGCGGCCACCCAATGAGGTTTGCTGGAAGGGTTGTGTGGGTCATGTCCGAGCCTGAGGATGAAGCTGTAACGAAGGGGGCCGTGGGCGAAGCCGAACGGCGGAACTGGCCCCGGATTCCGGCCGAGGCGCTGCCCAACGTCAGCGCCAAGCTCGCCACCGGGCCGGACATCCGGCTCGTGGACCTCTCGCGGGGCGGCGCCCGGTTCGAGTGCGAGAAGCGGCTCCTGCCGGGAGCCAAAGTGGCCCTCCGGCTCGTGACTCCAGACGGGACGCTCGTCGTTCGCGGCCGGGTCGTGCGCTCGCGCATCGTCCGGCTCGAACGCGGCGGCCTGGGCTACGACGCCGCGATCGCGTTCAACGAGACACTCAGCCAGATGCTCGAGGAGCCCGGCCCGCGATCCGGCGCCACACAGGATCCGCAGGAGGCGACGGCGGCGCCGGCGCCCGAAGCCGCCGACAGGGACGACGGCGCGCCCGAGGTGCCGATGGAATCGTGGGTGCCGCCGGTTGAGCTGATGACCGTCACCGCGTCGGTGTCGCAGACAAGTGAAGAACTGAAGGAAATCTTCGACGGCAATGACTGGTAGCGGCGGCGAAGGCTCCCCAGCATCGCCGGGCCGGATTCGGTGATGAAACTCCTCTATCTCAGCCGGATGGCCGAGGGCGATGCCCTCACAGCCGAGCGGCTGAGCCGCATCTCGCCGCAGTTGTCGATTACCACGGTCGCGACGGCGAGCGAGGCGCTGGTCGAAATCCAGCGGGCGGGCGGCTTCCACGCGCTGCTCACCTCGCCGTCCATCGCCCACAAAGAAACGCTCGCATTGATCGGGAGCCTCCGCGATCGGCAGGTGCCCATCGCGATTGTGCCGGTGGTCACCGAGACGCAGCAGGACTTTCTCGCGTCGGCGATCGCCGGCGGCGCGGACGACGTGCTCGTCCTGTCGGGCGACTCGGTGATGCAGCCGACCGAGACGCTCACAAGGATCCGGCAGAGCCCACACCTTTTCCCCACCGACGGACGGCTGCGGGTGCTCTACGCCGGCAGCGATCCGGCCGTGTGGCGGCTGCTCGAGCAGATGCCTTTTGTGCGAGCCGAGCGCGCCACGTGCGCGCTCGACGGCGGCTGCGCGGTTCGCGTGCCGGCCTCGCCGGAAGGCAACCTGCGCTGTGACGTCGTGGTGATCGACGAACGCCCGGACGAGGCGCATCCGCTGCAGGTCGTGAAGTCGGTCAAGGCGCAGGCGTCGGACCTCCCCGTGATCGTGCTGTCGCCGCCGGGCGCGGAGGATCTCTCGACCGCGGCCTTCAATCTCGGGGCTGATGATGCCGTCGTCAAGTCGGGCGCGTGCGGCTACCGGCTGGTGGCGACGTTGCGGCGCGTGTATCAGCGGCTGGATCTATCCTCACAGAACGCGATCCTGAAGGATCGCGAAACCCGTCTGCGGAAGATCGTGGAGACGATGCCTGACGGCGTCGCGGAAATCTCGGGCGACGGCACCGTGCTGGCGATGAACGCCGCGGCGCTCGGGCTGGTCGGCGCTTCGCGTCCGCGCGAGGTCGTCGGCCGCGATTTGTGTATGCTCGTCGTCGCCCATCAGCGGGCTGAAGTGCGCGGAGTGCTCGAACGCGTCGCGGCCGGCGAGCCGGCGGTGGTGGAGTTCGAGCTCGAAGGCATGGATGAGGCCTGGCATCGCATCGAGCTTCGGGGCGTTCCCCTCGACCGGGATTCGCGCGGCGGGCGCGGCGTGATTGCCGGGTTGCGCGCGGCCGGCGGCGGCGCAGGGACGGCCGACAGTATTCCTGACGCCATCACGGTGCAATCGACGTCGCGGCAGGCGGGGCGGGGGGCGCGATGAAGCTCCTCTACCTGACCGGCACGGAGGCGGAGCTCGACTCCCTCACCACGGAACAGCTCTCGCGCATTGCGCCGCAGCTCTCGGTGACCACCGTCGCCAGCGCGGCCGAGGCGCTCGTCGAGATCCGGCGCATGGGCGGCTTCCATGCCCTGCTCACGTCGCCGACGCTCGCCCGCAACGAGACGCTGGCGCTCATCACGAGCCTGCGCACCGACCGCGTGCCGATTGCGATCGTGCCCGTCGTCGGCGAGATGCAGCAGGACTTCCTGGCGTCGGCCATCGGCGCCGGCGCGGACGACGTGCTGGTGCTGCGCGGCGAGACGCTCGTGCAGCCCACGGAGACGCTCACGCGCATCCGTCAGAGCCCGCATCTCTTCCCGAGCGACGACCGCCGGCTGCGGGTGCTCTACGCCGGCAGCGATGCGGTGGTCTGGGACCTCCTCGAACAGCTGCCTTTCGTGCGCGCCGAGCACGCCGTCTGTTCGGTGGACGGCGGCTGCACGGTGCGGTCGCCGGGCTCCGGGGACGACTCGTTGCGTTGTGACGTGGTGCTGATCGACGAGAAGCCCGGCGAGGCGCATCCGCTGCAGGTCGTGAAGTCGGTCAAGGCACAGGCATCCGATCTGTCGGTCATCGTGCTGTCACCGACCGGCCCGAACGATTTCTCGACCGCCGCGTTCGACCTGGGCGCCGATGACGCGGTGCAGAAGACCAGCGCGTACCGGCGCCGGCTGGTCGCGACGCTGCGCCGCGTGCACCTGCGCTTCGAGCTGACGACGCAGCATACGGCCCTGCGCGACCGCGAGGCCCGGCTTCGCCAGATCGTCGAGACGATGCCAGAGGGCCTCACGGTGATTTCCGGCGACGGCACCGTCCTCGCGATGAACGCGGCCGGCTTGACGCTCCTCGGCGCCACGCGGCCCCGGGAAGTCGTCGGCCGCAACTTCAACCAGCTCGTCGTGCCAGACGCGCGGTCCGACGTCCGGCAGATTCTGGAGATGATCACGGCCGGCGAGGCCGTCACAACGACCTTCGATCTGGAGGGCATTGACGGCGGCGTGCGCCGGCTCGAGTTGCGCGGCGTCCGGCTGGAACGCGATGCCCGCGGCGGACGCGGCGTGATCGGGATTCTGCGGCCGGCCGGCGCCGGCCCGGGCGCCGGCCAGTCTGAAGCGGACGCGGCCGATGCGCTGGAGCGCGAAGAGGCGCTGGAATCCGCGCTCAGCGACGCGGAAGCGCGCTTGCGGGAGCTCGCCAAGGAACTGCGGGAGGCGGACCAGCATCGGTTCAAGCTCGACGCGGCGCTGGCGACCGAACGCAGCCGTTGGGATCAGGAGCGCACCGCCCTCGAAGTGCAGTCGCAGGAGGCGATGCGTGCCGCAGCAGCGCACGTCGACGCGGCCGGCGCGCTGGAGGCCGCCCGGGGAGAGCTCGAGCGGGTGCGCGGGGAACAGGACGAGGAGCGCCGCCGGTGGGATGCGGCCCGCGCGTCACTCCAGTCGCACCTGCAGGACCAGATCGACGCCGCCGGCCGCACGAAGACCGATCTCGAGGCGGCGGTGGCACGAGCCGCCGACGAGCACGCGCGCGAGCGCGCGGAGTTCGAGTCGGCGCGCCAGACGCTGGAGGATCGCCTCAACGAGCTGAGGGCCGCCTGGGATTCCGCGCAGCACGACGCCGAGTCGCGCCGGCAGGAAACCCAGTCCACCGATGCCGCCCGCGCCGAGCTGCAGTCGGCGCTCGAAGCCGCCCGGCGTGAGCTCGCGGAACAGCGCGAGGCGAACCAGCGGGCGCGCGGGGAATGGGATGAGGCGCGGCAGCACCTCGAAAGCCGCTGCGCCGATCTGCAGGCCGTATCGACCGGGCACGCCGATCTGCAATCCGCGCTGGATCGGGCGACGGTCGAGGCCGAACGGCGCGCAGCGGACGCCGCGGCCGCGCGCGAGGAGCGTGCCGAGCTCGAGTCCACGCTGGAGGCCGCGCAGGGCCTGCTGCGTCAGACGACGACGGAACACAAGGACGAGCGCGCGAAGTGGGAGGCCGAGCGGCGGGATCTGGAGTCCCGCGCGAAGCGGCTCGCCGACACCGCGCAGGGCCATGACGCGCTCGCCGCGACGCTCGACGGCGTCCGCAGCGAGCTGCGCCAGGCCGGTCAGTCGCTCGAGGCGGAGCGCGCCCGGGCCGCCGAGATCGCTGAAGCCCGGGAGCGCGAGCGCGCCGAGTGGGCCCGGCACCAGTCCGGCTGGGAACAGGAGCGCGCGGCGTGGGAGGCGGAGCGCTCGACCGTCCACGCCGAGCGCGCCAGACTCGAAGAGCATCGCGGAGCCGAGCGCGGCCAGCTGGAGACGCTGCGGAGCGACCTGGCGCAGCGCGACGCCGCCCACACGGCGGAGCGCCTGGCGTGGGACCAGAAGCGGCGCGAGCTCGAATCCAAGCTGTCCGACATCGAGGCCGTCGCCGGCATGCACCTGCAGCTCGACGCGACTCTCGAGGCTGTCCGCGCGGAGCTCCGCGACGTGCGCGCCGGCCAGGCGACCGAGCGCGCCGCGTGGGAGCGCGCGAAACAGGACCTCGAACGCCAGCGCAAGGACGCCGAGGCCGCCCGCCTGGCCGAGCAGCACCGCGTCGAAGCCGCCGGCCGCGCCACGGAAGAGCTGCGAGCCAGACTCGCCACCATTGAACGGGAAAAAACGCAGGCCGAATCCGCGCGCGCCGCGCTCGAGACGTCGATCGCCGAGTTGCGCGCGGCCCAGACGGAGATCTCCGGCGCCCGGGCGAGCGCGCTGCGCGAGACCGCCGATGCGCGCCACACCGTGGACCAGATGCGCGCCGAGCTGGATCAGGTCCAGCGCAAACTCGATCAGGAACACACACGGCGCGCCCTGCTCGAAGCCGCCGTCCGGGAAGCCCGCAAGGCCCCGGAAGGGCGGCTGGCCGCGGTCGAAGCCGAGTTCGCTTCAACGCGGCGGACGCTCGAGCGTGACCTCGCCGACGCCATCGCCCGGGTTGAAGAACTCACCGAGGAAGCCCAGACGACCAGAACCCGTCTCGAGCAGGACGTGGCGGCCCATGCCGAAGGCTACGACCGGCTGATGGGCAGCGCGCTCTTCGGGTACGCCGTGACGACGCCGGACGGACTCCTCGTTCGCTGCAACGACACATTTGCCCGGCTCTTCGGGTATCTGAATGCGCGGGACGCGCAGACGCGCACGGCGGGCCGGCCGTTCCCGGCACTTGCGGGCCGGACCTGGCTCGACGCCAAGCTTGCGGCCGATGGCCGCCTCGACCAGTTCGACTCGACGCTCGAGCGCATCGACGGCCGCACGATCCGCGTGATCGAGTCCGCCGTCATCGTGACCGATCCGTCGGGCCAGCAGGTCGTGGAACGCACGCTGGTCGATCGCACCGGCACGTTCGCCCAGGACGAACGGCTGCGGCAGGCCAACCGGCTGGAAGAAATCGGCACGCTCGTGGCCGCCATGGCGCCCGACATCGAGTCGCTGCTCACATCCGTCGCGTCGAGCGGATCCGCGCTGGCCGATGCGATGCCTGCGTCGGACGCGCGCCGCGAACACACCGGCCGCATCGTCTCGCACGCGTCCCAGGCGGGGGATCTCGTCCGGCAGCTCGCCGCCTTCAGCATCAAACACGTCCGGCCGGCGGAGCCGGCGGACCTGGCGGAGGCCGTGCGCCGATCGGAGCGCCTGGTGCGACCGCTGCTCGGTCCGCACGTGGGATTGAAACTGCGCCTCAACCGGACCGACGCCGTGTCGGTGTCACAGGACGATCTCGACCAGCTGATGTCCGCGCTCATCGTCGCCGGCCGCGACCTGCTCCCCATCGGCGGCACGTTGACGATCGAGACGGCGCGCGTCGAAGTGGACGACACCGAGGCGGATGCGGCGGCCGGACTCAAGCCCGGCGCGCACCTGCAGCTGGCGGTCATCGCGTCGGGGTACGGCGTGCAGCCCGCGCATCGGACGGCCTCGCTCGAAGCGGTGGCCAGCCGGTGCGGCGGCCACCTGCGTGTCGCCAGCGAAGCGGGTCGATCGGCATCGCTCCGCGTGTACTTTCCGAGATGGCCGGGATTGGCAGGACCGATGGCGTAGGACGGAGGCGCCGCCAGCGTGCTACATTCACTAGTTGCCGCGTGAGTCGTCGCGTGGTGAGTGTAGCTCAATGGTAGAGCACCGGACTGTGGCTCCGGTGGTTGCGGGTTCGATCCCCGTCACTCACCCCACATCCCTCCGTCCTTCTCCTTCCAGACCGTACGTAGGCCCGCTCGGGTTTTGAGCGGGCAAACCGAATTCGCGGTACGCAGCTTGCGTGATCATCTAGTTCCGGCCGTGAAAGACGGCCGGTGACTGACGAAATCAGGCGGGTTGCTTACAGTTTTGAGGTCGCACAGGGAGGCCCGGGATGGACCCGCGTACGATCAAGATGTTGGAGGACCGGCGCGCCGCGGGAGCGGACGCCGCCACCAAGCCGCAGCCTGATTTCAATGCGAAGGCCACGGCCTGGGTTCAAAAGAACCGGAAGCCGGTCGGCACCGCGTCGGCCGCGCTTGTCGGCATCCTGCTGGTCGGTCAGTACATGCTCGTGACCGCGCCGGCCCGCCGCCAGGAGCGGCAGGTCGCGCAGGCGCAGGCGGATGGCGAAGCCGCGCGCGCGGTGGAAGAAGGATTGCAGACCTGCATGGCCAACGCGGAAGCCGCACACGCCGCGGAAATCGACAAAGTGTGCAAGGCCAAGAAGGAAGGCGCCAACTGCAGCCTGCCGCGCTGGACGGCCGAGCAGATCGATCAGAAGCGGCTCGACGCGCGCATCGACTGCATCAAAGGCTATACGCCGAAGTAGCCACGAGACGGCGCGGGTCAGCGGAACGCCGCAAGCGTGGCGCTCTCGCTGATCCAGATCGCCGTGAGCGCCGCGGCGACCCATAGGACGAGCTGCAGCGCGAACCGGACCAGCGGCCCGAACCGTGCCTGCCACTCGTGTTCGACGGCAACCACCCACACCGCGCAGGCGAGCGCCCACCCAATCACACGGGCCACCTCGAGGCGAATCGACCGCGCCAGCACATCGGGCACGACCACGAGGATCACCACCATCACCAGCCAGACGGCGAGGTTGATGGCGACAAACCTCAGCGTCCTCGGCGGCATCGGCATAGAGAATATAATCCTGCCGTGCAGCCTCCGGCGTCGCTGAAAGCCCTGGCCGACCCCATTTATGAGGCCTTCTACGGCCTGAAGGAACAGCCCTTCGCGATCTCGACCGATCCGAAGTTCATGTTCTTCAGCGCGTCGCACCGGCGCGCGTACGAGGAGCTGCTCAACGGCCTCCTGCGGGACGAGAGCCTCCTGTTGCTCACGGGCGAGACCGGCAGCGGCAAGACGACGCTGTGCCGCGCGGTGATTGGCGGGCTCGAACGGAACGTCTCCTGCATCCTGCACCAGCCGTACATGACCGGCCCCGAGATGCTGCGGCTGGTCGTGCGCGACTTCGGCCTGGTCACGCGCGAAGAGCTGCGCCGGGGCGTGCTCGCCGGCGCCGACGTCGCGCAGCTGCTCGATGTCATCGAGACGTTCCTCCGCACGCTCGTCCCGATCCAGGCGCGCGCGATCGTCGTGCTGGACGAGGCGCAGAGCCTGTCGCCGACGCTCCTCGACGAGATCCGGATGCTGACCGCGTTCGAGGAAGCGGGACGCCGGCTGGTCCAGATCGTGCTGTGCGGGCAGCCCATGCTCCTCAACACGCTGAAGACCGAGCCGATGTACGCGCTGAACGAGCGCATCACACGCCGCATCGTGCTCCAGCCGCTGTCCAAGGACGAGATCGAGGACTACATCAACCACCGGCTGTCGATCGCGGGCGCCGAGGGCACGATCACGTTTCAGCCGGATGCGGTCCGGCTCATCGGCGACTTGTCGCGCGGACTGCCCCGCCGCGTGAACCTCCTGTGCGATCGCGTCCTGCAGGAGGGGCGCGTGGACGGCGCGATGGCGATCAACGGCTCGCTGGTCAAGCGCGCGGCGCGATCGCTCGCGGGCGCGCCGCCGGCGCCGGACACCATCGCCGAATCGGCGGTCGCGGAACCGGAGCCGGAAGATCGCTCGTGGCTGAGTCAGTTTCGAAGCCGGACGGGGCGGCTGCTGATCGTCGCGGGTCTCGCGTTCCTGCTCGTGATTGGAGCCGGCTACGGCGTCTATGCCAACTCGGTCGTCGAGTCCGATCCGGGCGTGCCGGAGCTGCCGGCCCCGCCGCCCAAGCGCACCGGTGGCGCGCCGCAACCGGTGAGGCCGCCGACCGACGCCGAACTGCTGATTTACTTCGAGCCGCTGCGGATCAGCGGCGAGCCCTTCTCAGGTCAGCTCCCACACGACAGCCACCAGCTCGACTGACACGCCGCCGCGACGCGGTCCAATGGTGGAGGCCTCGGCCGACTCGGTCTTCGGAGCCACCTCGAGGCGCTGCGTTCGTGCGAGCCAGCGGTCGAACGCCTTCGCCCAGCGCGTGAACGTCTTGAGCTCCATCGCCGCCGACGGCAGCGGCTGGTAGTTGGCGCGGACGGGCGCGTCCTTCACGAGCTGGTCGGGCGCGGTCGCGATGGCCCGGGCGCTTTCCCAGTCGATGGTCTTGGCGGCCGGCTCGAGGGACAGCACGAACGCCACGCGCCGCGTCTCGTCCACGCGCCGCCGCTTGTCGCCGAAATGGATGCTCGCGGCGCCGTACAACCGCGGCGCGTACACCCCCTTGCCGCCGGCGCCGGGCAGGTGAAACTGGGGGATTTCGGGCGAGCCCAGCGGGCGGCTGGGTCCGGCCGGGGTCTTGGGGTCGGGCGCCACGGGCACGATGCTAGTACGAGGGGGCCGGTTGTGTCACCCTCGGGCGCGCTTCTTGAGCGCGGGCCGGCCTACGCGGGTTTCGGCAATCCGGGCCGTCTGCTTCTTGGTCGAGGACACGCGCTCGAGGCTCTGCCGCAGCGCCTCCATGAGGTTGACCACCTTGGGCGGGGCCTCCTCCTTCGGCGCCACGATCTCTTCCCCGGCGATCTTGGCCTCGATGATCTTCCGCAGCTCGATCTGGTAGTCGTCCTCGTACTGCGTGAGGTCGCCCTCCGACTCGAAGTTGCCGATCACCTGGCGGGCCAGCCGGATCTCGTCCGGCTTGATCTTCGACGGCACCGTCTTGAGCTCGTCGATGGCGCTCATCGCGCGCACCTCGCTGGCGTGGCGCAGCGTGAACATGACCAGCCCGTTCTCCCGCGGCTGAATGGCCACCAGGTACTCGCGGCCGTACAGCGCGAGCTTGCCGATCGCGGCCTTGCCCGCCATGCCTTCCCGCATCACGGCGAAGGCCTCGGCGGCGACGTTGCCGTCCGGCGCGAGATAGTACGGCTTCTCGACGTAGACCGGATCAATCGTCTTGGCGTCCGCGAACTGGACGATGTTGATGACGCGCGTGGACTCCGACCGGACCTTCGCGATGTCCTCCTCGTCCAACACGACGTACTTGCCCTTCTCGAACTCGTAGCCCTTCACGAGGTCGGTGTTGGGGACCTCGGTCTGACAGGTCGGGCACCAGCGCTTCTGTTGAATCCGGCTGCGGCACTCGCGATGGAGCTGGTTGAAGCTCACCGTCGCGGCGGCGTCCGTGGCCGGAAACACCCGGATTGGGATGTTCACCAGGCTGATCTTGAGGTAACCCTTCCATGTCGCGCGGGCAGCCATCGATGTCTCCTGTAGCTGTTGATTATCGGTCAAAGGCCGCATAGAACAGGAAGGCTGTGAAATGGCGTGAAGATCCAGCCAACGTCCGGCCCATGCTGGCCTCGATCAGCGAGGCCCCCGTCGCGCAACGGGGGCTGGTCTATGAGCCGAAGTACGACGGCATCCGCGCCATCATCGACTTGCGCCCGGCGGCCGGCCGGAACCGGACAGCCCAGGTCGCCATCTACTCGCGGAACGGCAACGAGAAGACGACGCAGTTTCCGGCCATCGTGTCGGCGCTCTCAGAGATCAGCCGGCGCCTCAAGGCGCCCGTCGTCCTCGACGGTGAGATCGTCGCGACCGATGGCGATGGCCGGCCGCTGGGATTCCAGCACGTGCAGGGCCGGATCCACCTGTCGGGCGGCCACGACATCGAGCGCGCGGAGCGCGACCAGCCCACGGCGCTGCTGCTGTTCGACCTGTTGCGGGACGGCGACGAGGACCTCCGCGGCCAGCCCCTCGCGGCGCGACGTCTTCGACTGCAACAGCGCATCCGCCCGCCCGCGGGCCCGCATCCCGTCGTCCGATTGAGCGAGATCGTCGCCGACGATGGCCGCGCGCTGCTGCAACGGGCGCGCGACGAAGGCTGGGAAGGGCTCATCGCCAAGGACGGGCAGTCGGTCTATCACAGCGGCAAACGCACGCCGGCGTGGCGCAAGATGAAGCTCCTCAAACAACAGGAGTTCGTCGTCGGCGGCTGGACCGAGCCGCGGCAGAGCCGGTCGCACTTCGGCGCGCTGCTGCTCGGCTACTACGACGCGGACGGCGCGCTGCGATGGGCAGGGATGGTGGGCACGGGCTTCGATCAGAAGGAGCTCGATCGCGTCGCGAAGCTGCTGCGCCCGCGCGAGATCCCGAAGAGCCCGTTCGCCGACGCCTTCAAGACGGCGGAGACCGCGCACTGGGTGAAGCCGGTGATCGTCGCCGAGGTGCGATTCACCGAGTGGACCAGCGACGGCCTGCTGCGGCAGCCGGTCTATCTCGGCACGCGCGAGGACAAAAAGGCGCGGGACGTGCAGCGCGAGGATCGGACGCCGAAGCCGGCGCCGAAACTCCCCACGCCGGCGATCTGGCGCAGCAGTAGACGGACGGCCGACAAGGGGTCGTACCTCGATCTGTGGAAAACTCGGGGGAGACCGGCCGGGAAGAACTCCCCCGAGTTTTCCACAGATCGAGGTACGACCCCCTTGCTCGATCAGCTGACAGAGCTCGAGCGAGCGAAGAAGGACGCCGACATCCAGCTGCCGAACGGGGAGTCGCTGCGGGTCACCAATCTCGCGAAGGTGTTCTGGCCGAAGCTCGGCATCACCAAGGGTGAGCTCATTCGCTATTACGTCGAGGTCTCGCCGTACATCCTTCCCGTCGTCGACGACCGGCCGCTGGTGATGAAGCGGTTCCCGAACGGCATCGACAAGCAGGCGTTCTATCAGCAGCGCCATCCGGAACAGACGCCGCCCGGCGTGCGGCGCGAGGTGCTGCCTGAAGAGGTCGAGCCGATCGACGAGGAGGGGCCGCGCGACCGGCTGATTGGCGGCTCGCTGACGACCCTGCTCTACATGGCGCAGCTGGCGTCGATCTCGCAGGACCCGTGGTTCTCACGCGTCGCCGACCCGTTTCATCAGGATCACGCGGCCATCGATCTCGACCCGGGCGAGGGCGCGGGCTTCGACAAGGTGCTCGACGTCGCGCGCTGGGTGAAGGAGGAGCTGGATCGGCTCGGCATGCCCGGCGTGCCGAAGACGTCAGGCTCGCGTGGCCTGCACATCTATCTGCCACTGCCGAAGAAGACCACGTACGAGACCGGCCAGCTCCTCTGCCACCTGGTCGCGACGATCGTGGCGACCAAACATCCCAAGGTCGCGACGATCGAGCGCATGGTCAAGCGGCGGCCCCGGGGCACCGTCTACGTGGACTACCTGCAGAACATCCTCGGCAAGACGCTGGCGACGGCGTACTCCGCGCGCGCGACCGACTACGCCGGCGTCTCGACGCCGCTCCGCTGGTCCGAGGTCAAACCGGGGCTCGAGCCGCGGGACTTCACTATCAAGACCGCGCCGGCCCGATTCCGCGAGGTCGGCGACCTCTGGGCGAAGCTGCGCACCGGTCCGACGGTGGACGTCCACGCCGTGCTGAAGCGAGCCAGGTAGTGCGGCTCACGCGGTTTGCGCCGGCCCCGACCGGACTGCTCCACCTCGGCCACGTCGCGAGCGCGATGTACGTCTGGGGCCTGGCTCGCGCGCATCACTCGCAAGTCCTTCTCCGCATTGAAGATCACGACGCCGAGCGCTGCCGGCCCGAGTACGAACGTGCGCTGCTCGACGACCTGGACTGGCTCGGGTTCCGCGCCGACTCGCCGGCGTCGCGCCAGAGCGAGCGTCATCACCACTACGCAGACGTCGCACGGGACCTCGAGCGTCGAGGACTGCTTTACGGTTGCACGTGCAGCCGGCAGCACATCGCCGACGCGTCACCCGCCGATGCTGACGGCGAGCGACGGTATCCCGGCACGTGCCGCACACGCGGCGTCGCGCCGGAAGATGGCGTGGCCTGGCGCCTTGTGATGGAACCTGGCGACGAACGCTTCACCGACCTCCTCTCCGGCCCGCAGATCCAGAGTCCCGCGGAGCAATGCGGCGACGTCGTGATCAGGGATCGGCTGGGCAACTGGACGTATCAGTTGGTCGCGAGTGTGGACGACTTCCTGCAGGGCATCGACCTGATCGTGCGCGGCCGCGATCTGCTGCCGTCCACCGGCCGTCAGATGCGCATCGCGCGGCTCGCCGGGCGCGAGCGGCCGGCCGTGTTCGCGCACCACCCGCTCGTCATGAAGACGATGGCGCAGAAGTTGAGCAAGTCGGATGGCGACACGGGCGTGTCGGACCTTCGGGCGGCGGGCTGGACGGCGGAACGGGTGATCGGCGAGGCAGCGAGGGCGATCGGACTCGCCTCGCGCGCGAATCTCTCCGCGCGCGAGGCGATTGAACTCGTGGCGACCGGAACTACCGGAGCTTCATGTTGATAGGCATCATCGGGTTGTTGCCCACCGGCATCATCGGCCGGAATGCGCTGCCGCCCTTCATCATGCAGCCGCCGGGCTACCACACCACACCCAAGAACGCATCGCCCGTGACGCGCAAAGTCGGCGTCAGAAAGTTCGCGCCTCCCGCGATTGTGAAGCGATCCGAGAGCGGCA
>Ga0137433_1000365_pt1 | contig 25260 bp, 23 predicted proteins | sample EasRivERMZT840_2_FD_102335 | JGI IMG/M metagenome (GOLD analysis project Ga0137433, IMG submission 102335) | Soil microbial communities from meander-bound floodplain in the East River, Colorado, USA - East River MetaG ERMZT840_2 | ecosystem: Environmental > Terrestrial > Soil > Floodplain ...
ACGATCCATATGGTCGAGTCACCAAAGTCTCAGGCGTGAAAGACGCCTCATTCACTTTCACTGGCCATTATCCTCATGCCCCAAGCGGTCTTTTGTTGACGTACTTTCGAGCTTACGATCCGAGTCTGGGCCGGTGGCTAAGTGAAGACCCTCTCCGTTTGGCCGACGGCCCGAATCTGAACATATATGTCCGGAACACCCCGATTCGTTGGAACGACCCGCTGGGCCTAAAGATAAGGGTTCCGCGTGTACTCTTTGAGCCGCCCGGAAGGCCTGATTCGTCACAGCCGGTCCGCTTGTTCTTGTGGCATGTTTTGCGCCTAGTCTGGGGTAATGGGCCTGGGATCAGCATGATTCAAGTTCCCGGTGTTTATTGTCCTGCGGGCGCTGCGGGCAGAGGCTCCTCAGCGAATCCGGCAAAAGGAACTACAGTACCTCGCAATCTGCGGGAACAACTAGCCATAGATGAGGCAGCCTCGAAGCCGGCGGCTGGCGAAAAAGTTCCAATCCCCATGACAGACAAGAGATGGCCGGGCGACGAAGGCTGGCAGAAGTGGCAACAAATCATCGAACCTCGTGGCATCGATCCGACAAGTGGGAAACCAATCAATCCGATCAATGTCCACTATGCGTACAATCCACTCACTGGAGCAATAGACGACTTTAAGATCGTTATTCGTGGACCTGGAGCACAATGAATGCGAGCAAGAGCTACACGAAACAAGTATCAAGATTGCCCGGCGGCGATCGCCGCTTTCGGCTCTCCTGAGAGCAAGACGCACATCTCTATCGGTAGAGAGTATGAAGTCTATGCTTTGTCGGTCTTCCAGGGAGTTGTTTGCCTTCAGATCATCAATGACGCTGACATTATCTCGTGGAAACCCGCCTGGTTTTTTGAGGTGAGTGACGCAACTGTGCCCGGGGACTGGATTTGCAGTCTTCCGGACGATAACGTTCAAATGGTTCTCGGCCCACCCTTCGTTGCAGCCGACAAAGACTCCTATATTCGGATGGTTGAACTGGATTCAGATTCGGTCGCGACATTTTGGGAACGGATTGATAAATCCACGCCTGAGGAGTGACCGGCACACTAGATCACAAGAGCTTCAGGTCCCTATTTTCTGCTTGCTGACGCTGCGGCCCTCTTTTGCTCGGCGTGCTTTCGCTTCATCGCTTCTGAGATTTTCTTCCTGGCGACACCATACGCTTTGTGGTGTTCGGCATGGGGATGTGAGGTCTCCAGTACGCAGTCACGTTTCGCCGTCGAACCACGGATAAATAGGGCCGTCCACGGATGACCTCGTGGAAGAGGTCACCTACAACACAAAGCACCAGGCCTTGACGATCACGGATGCGGCGGGGCAAACCACCACATTCACGTACCGAGCGACCGGGGAGTTAGAAACCGTCGTGACGCCGCCACGGGGCGGCTTGAGCGAGGCGCAGCGCACGACAACATACCAGTACTACGCCGACAACGCTGCGTTTGGTCCTGGGCGTCTGCAACGAATTACCGGGCCGGTCACCGGTGCCACGACCGATTTCTCCTACGATGGATATGGCCGCCTTCGCACCATGACGGAGTCCGATGGTTACGCCGTCACAACCGACTACGACACGTTTGACAGACCCATACAAATCACCTTTCCTGACGGCACTTTCGAACAGCGCCTTTACAACCGCTTGGATCTCAGCGACAGCCGCGATCGGCTCGGCCGCTGGACCCATTTTTTCTACGATGCGATGCGCCGGCCGGTCCTCACGCGCGATCCGCTTGGGCAGACCATTACGCAACAATGGTGCAACTGCGGAAGCCTCGAAAAACTAATCGATGCCAACGGCAACGCCACCACCTGGGAGCGCGATGCGCAAAGCCGTGTCACGAAGGAAATCCGCGCCAACGGCACGTCCACCCAGTACGTTTATGAACCCATGACGAGCCGGCTTTGGAAGCGAACGGATGCTAACGGACAAACCCGGCAGATGACGTATTTCAAAGACGACAATGTGGACCAGGTCACCTATCTCAATGCGCAGCAGCCGACGCCTAACGTCAGTTTTACCTACGATCCTCTGTACAACCGGACCGCCACGATGGTCGATGGCACAGGTACCACCAGCTACAGCTATCACGCCGTCACGGCATCACCTGGAACGCTCGGCGCCACGCAACTGAAAGAGGTGAACAGTCCGCTGACTAATGACTTAATCACGTATGGCTATGACGAACTCGGCCGTCCTCTCTCCCGCTCCGTCAATAGCGTCGCCGCCAGCCAGACATATGAACCGCTCGGCCGAATCAACTCAGTTACGAATGTGCTGGGCAATTTCACTTACGCGTACGTTGGGCAAACAACGCGCATCCAGTCCATCACCGCTCCGAACGGCCAATCGACAACCTTCGGTTATTTGCCCAACACGGGGGATCGTCGTCTGCAGGAAATCCACAACCAGAAGACCGGCGCCGTCACAATTTCGAAGTTTAACTACACCTACGATGTTGTCGGCAACATCAAGACTTGGACACAGCAAGCCGACAACAGTCCGGCCAAAGCGTTTGACTTCGCGTACGACCGGACAGATCAACTGACGTCCGCCGTTTGGAGAACCACTGATCCGACGCCCACGATTCTCAAACGCTACGGCTACAGCTACGATCCCGCCGGCAACAGGACGACCGAACAGCTCGATGACGTGCCATTCAAGACGAACTACAACAGCATGAACCGGATCACGACGCAAGAGGCAGGCGGGGCCTTGCGCTTCAGCGGCACCGTGAACGAGCCCGCAAAGGTCACTGTCGCGAACAAATCGGCCGTTGTGACGGCCAACAATACCTTTTCCGGAACGGCGATCGTCTCTAGCGGCGGCAATACGGTCGAAGTCAAGGCTACTGACTACGCGAACAACACCCGAACGAACACCTACAGCGTTAGCGTTGCCCCCAGCTCTAAGACCTTTAGCTTCGATGCCAATGGCAATCAAACCTCCGACGGAACGCGCACGTTCGAATGGGATGCGGAGAACCGATTACTCGCGATCAACAATGGCACACTTCGCAGCGAGTTTACGTATGACGGTCTCAGTCGACACGTTCGCATCGTCGAAAAGAACAGTGGGAACACCACGTTGGACAACCGATTTCTCTGGTGCGGCGAAGAGATCTGCGAGGAACGCGATTCTAATGGTGGGACTGTTACCAAGCGGTTCTTCGCACAGGGAGAGGTCCAGGGAACAACGAACCTTTTCTATGCGGGTGATCACCTCGGCAGTATCCGGGAGTTGGTCGACACGGCCGGGACCGTGCGAGCACGTTATGAGTACGATCCGTATGGCAGAACGACGAAAACTGGGGATAAGGATGCCTCCTTCACATTTACCGGGCATTATGTCCATGCAGCCAGCGGCTTAGTTTTGACCTTATATCGAGCCTACGATCCGAATATCGGGCGCTGGTTGTCCGAGGATCCCCTGGGTTCCGGTGCTGGTCCGAATCTCTACGCATATGTTATTGGGGATCCTATTGCGTTGATGGATCCTCTCGGTCTTTCTTGGAAAACATTCGGTTGGGGATTCGTTAAGGGAGCTGCCATGGGTGCGGCAATCGGCGCTGGCACTGCGGCGTTAATCGTTGTGGCTCCCGCAGCCGCAGCAGCCGTCGCTGTGGTGAGCACGGCCGCCCTCGTCTATAGTGCATACGAGCTCTACCAAGTCTGGCCCTGCCTCACTGATGACGAAATGGACGAAATCGTAGGCGGGGTGGTCGGCGGCATGGTTGGTGGTGTTGCTGCCGCGAGAGCAGCTGGAGGTGTCGGCGCAAGAACGGCTGCCAACCGTACCTCTAATGCGGCTCGCCGACAGGCAATGCGGGATGCCGGAATCCCTACTAGTAAGCAACCAAAGTCTCAAACCAAGACCGCTGCGGGATACCAGTATATCTATGATATCAACGGTCAGAAGTGGGCGGTAACCCAACAGACAACCGATAGGGTTGTAGGACATGGGCCGCATTGGGAAGCGGGACGGGTCAAGCCTGAGGCCGACTATGGAGTAGATCCTTTGGGGAGAAATCGGGTCTACAATCAAGGGAAAACGAAGGTGTCCTATGATCAGTGATCGGCTGGATCTGCTCAAGCGAAAGAATGCCGGTCTGCGACTCTTACCGGAGTTGAAAAGGAAGCTGTCGGTCGCCTTGCGGATCGATTCTGCGCAGTTAAGCTTCTTCAGCCTTGAACAAAGCGACGAGATCCGGGAGCGAATCGCGAGATCATTTCCACCGCGTAACGAACTTGAGCGCCATCCTGGTGACTATCCCTTCGTTAGTAAACGGGTTCGGAGCACTGCAGCGTCAAAGCTGATGTTGCCCATTGAGGAAGGCGATGTGCTCCTTGTTTTTCCCGAAGCCGACAAAGTAGGGATTCTCCCGCTGTCAGGCACAATACTGAATGCCCGTTGGAGCGATCTTTTGGATGCCGAGCCGGACGGTTGTGTACTTGTCAATCTGGCGTGCTCGGAGAAATTCGTAATCGAGAAAGGCGATGACGAATCAGGATCCGAGGATTCCTTGCGCCTTGCAGCATGGGGAAATGAGTGGGCCGCCGTCTTGGGCGCCCTGAACCCGGTATGAATTTCAGCTCACGCAATGGGACCGCACAAGCCGCCGTTTATAGCTCCAAGCAAGGCGTGAAACGCCAATGATTGCCCCACGAACTCCCAAAAGTGAGCCCGTGAATTTTATTGTCGGCTGATGGTAGCGTTCTCCGATAGGACAGCCAGAGACACGAGATCCAGGATTGCCCTCAGGCTCGTAATCGGTCGATCCTTTTCCGGGCCGCGAACACAAAGAGATTTGCGAGTTGGCGAGCAGCGAGTGTTTCTTGTTCGTGCCTGATCTTCACCGGGTACCGTCTGTATTTCCATCAGCACGAGCGTATTCTACCGGAGAGTGAGGACGCAGATCGTTGCACCAATCCATTATGTTTTGACCCTATTGCCTGATCATGGCAGGCTCGGAAACAGCTAAGGATGAATGAAAGTAGAAATACGCTCCAATAGAAAGCGAGTTTTCGGTCTTGAAAAGAAGGTAAGAGATCTCTTGGAGCAAGTGCCTCCAGAGCATCTGGTGGGGCTCTCGAAGATTGTCATATGGGATAGCTTTCCCAGTGCGAAGGTGCGCGGTCGATACACGCACGAATCGGGTTCTCAGGCACGCATCGACCTATTTTTCGATGAAATTTTCGGCAATAGAGCATCGTGGCTGTACTTGTCGATTCCTTTCCTGTCCACGTACATCCTGGCTAAAGTACTTTTCCACGAGATAGGTCACCATTACCAACGCTTCACGCATAATGTCAAACGACGTTCGGCTGAAAAGGCAGCCGACGCTTATAGTCTTAGGATGACCCGGGCCTACCTATGTTGTGCTGTGAGTCGTGGTTGGTTGCGGGTATTCAGATCATTGCTCCCTGTTTTCCGATTAGCATTCCTAGTTACAAATATTCGATACATTAGAAGGTTGCGCGGAAACATTCAAAGGGACCCGCATGACGTTGTTGCGACCAACTCGCTAGCTGAAATCTATTACCGGGCTCGTTTTTTTTCGAAAGCTCAGAAGCTGTGGTCGAGAGTTCTATCAGTAGACAACGCTAATTCCGCGGCAAATGCGGGTTTGGCCAGCGTGTTATGGCGACGCGGTGATTCGGAACAAGCCCTTAGGTTATGGAAACTAGCGCTGGCAGGCGATCCAACGAATAGCCGAATACGTGAATCGCTCCGCAAAGCGACTCAAGATGTCAATCGTGTGGGTGGCGAATTAGAAAATCCGCCTGAAATCGGCCGTTTGTGAAGCTCTGATAGGATTCGGGCGGGGGCGCGCTTTGCTTCCTTTAAGCTGGTACGAAGAAAATAATGTGCTGAAACTTCGCGTCTGATCCTTCGTCCCTTCAGAGAATCCGATCTTAAAGCCGCGCACATATGGATCAGTGACCCGGAAGGTATTTCGGTTCTACACGTACGGAACGTACCGCTCACTTGAAGAAACGGCGAAACGTATAGATGACTATTGTCGGGAATTTGAAAAGCATGGTTTTGGGAAAGTGGATCGTTATCGACAAGGCGACTGGCGTTCCCATCGGTGATGCAGGCCTTATGCTCGAAGGCTGCAAGGGCGAAGCGCATGTTGGGTACAAAATCGCGAGATCTCATTGGGGACAGGGGCTGGCTACTGAAGCCGCCCGAGAATGGGCGACTCATGGGTTCAAGAGAGCGGTGGGTGGAAGGATCCAGGTTATTCGCCGGAGGGCGGACGATCGCTCGAATCATCGTCGTCGGTCTCGATTGATTCGGAAAGACTCAGGTAGCGGTCTTCCGGTTCCTCGAGCTTGTCATAAAGCTGGACCGTCCACTCCGAACACTGTCTGACAGGTCGTTGTTTCTTTCCTTGACGATCTTTCATGACGATTTCCCTTTGTTAGGTTATGGCACGAGTCTTTCCATGATTTGCCCGAATCGAATCAGGACAACGGGAAGTGGGCCTCCCGGGAAACGTGGAAGTTTTTCTGGAAAGTGCGTGACGGGCATGCATGACGCAAGCAGAATGGTGGTCGTGAAATTCCACACTCTCGCCGTCATCGCAATTTTCCTGAGCGCGGCGGTTCTGACGCAATCGCGGGAGTCACTCTTCATAGCGCCGCTCTATGTGGAATACACATCTTCAACGCTTCAGGAATTCACTAATGAAGTGAACGAACTGCGGCGGCGCATCGGCAAGTCGCCCGGCGTGAAGGTTGGCTTTGCCGCATTCCTGAATGTCGGATTCAAGCGCGCGGATTTAAATCAGCCAATTGACGAGGCCACGCTGGAGCCCACACTCGCCGAACTCGATCGGATCGTCAGCCGCTCGCGGTCGCATGAACTTCCGGTGCACATCTCGATCGCGTCCGGATTCTTCCACAACCACAATGAATTGCGCGAAGCCGCGATACGTGCGGATGTGCGAAACGCCCAGTGGTTTTCTGACGGCTGGATCGCCGATCCCGCAGACGTGAGACAAACCGATCGCGTGCCGAGATCCGCGTGGGTGACACCATCAAGATATGCCCAGCCGCTCCGGCAGCGGATTCAGGAAACGATGCGGATCCTCGGCAGAGAACTTGCCGAAGCGATGGAAGAAAACCCTGAAAGGATCTTGAGCGTCAGCGGCGACACGGAGGTCGAGTTGTCGTTTGCGCGGACTCTCGACTCCGAAGGGCGCGCGCGCGTCGGCGGCGAAGTCCTGCTTGCTGATTACAGCCCTTTCATGGTCGCCGAATCTCGGGACTGGGTCCGCAGCAGGCGATACAACGGAGACGCCTCCCCGGCAACCGATGATGATCGCGACGGCCACACTTTCAATCAGGATTTTCGACAGCAATTCCGCACCTGGAATCTTCGCTACTTCAACGAGAGCGGTACGATTCCTTACGAGCAGTACCGCGGAATGGTGGCGAAGCTTCCATCGTCGGGTCCTTATTTCATCGACGGCGGCTTCGACGCTCCGCGCGTTCCGTCAACCGGCAATCCGTTCTGGGACGCGTGGCAGGAATTCCGCGTGCTCGTCGTCCGCAATTACCTCCGTGACTTCGGCGAATGGATTACAGACGGTTCTCGAATTCCCCCATCGCGTTTTTACACACATCAGATTCCGGCGGAGTATCTGTTTGGCGGCAGAGACACGAGGCGGCTGGCCACATCCGCAAGCCCCCTCGAAACCGCTCTCATTCCGGGGATGGCGTCTCCTGGCGTAACCGTGTACGACACGTTCAATGGAAAAACCCATTCGAAAACATCCGGCGCCACTCTGTTCCGGCGTCTTCAGGAGTCCGCCCCGCAATGGGGGATCCTTGAATACAGTCCATCAGTGCCGCCGGTTGATGACGAAAACCACTATCTCGCCGAGCTTCGAGCCGTGCATACGTTCAAGCCAACCCTGGTCGTGCCGTTCGCCTGGACGAATGTGGAGTGGCACCGGCAATATCGGATTCAGGACACCGCTTACGAACGCGCTCTGCGAAAATTTGTTCAGGAAGCGGGTAGCGTTATCCACAGGTAGCCGCTCGGCTGAAACCCACGTCCCGAGCGGGCGCGCACGCAGCGCGATCTTTGACAATCACTAATCCAAAACTCTCGAAAATATATTTTAGAAAAATCGAAAATTCGCGTTGACGTGCGAAACGTGTTTTGGCAAAGTGAGCCTCGGTCGTTGTGGTTCATGTGACTTTGAACACCGGCAGATGAACGACGGATGGGGTTAACAGCTTTGTTCGTCGGACTAGGAAGTCGGAGCTGATCGGTCGAAACCAATCACCGGTCGGCGCTCTTGAGAGAAAAACTCAGGAGCTGGTCGCTCCTTCTGGCTGCTGCCTCGGGTCGGGCATCGACGCGAGGCGTTCCGAAAGGGTCGGGTCAAGGAAACAGGGCCGCAACGACCAAAACTATTTTTACCCGCCTTTTTCTTACATCCCTTAGTCAGTATCGAATCCGATCACGATCGGTTAGAACCACTTCGCGACACGGGACGCGGTGAGCATGCTGCCGTCGAGGATTCCGTGGATCGAGATGGTCTCGCCATTTTTGAAGTCTTCGAAACGGAGAGAGTCCACGCCATCCTGCAGCAGAGTGTCATCTGTAATGATGACGGTGTATTCCTCGAGACTGTTGGTCTTCTGCTGAGACTTGGGCGGATTCTTCCGGCCCGGAAGTGGAATCGAAAGGCCGCCGGGCAGCGCTATACCGATTCGTTGCTTCACGCCCTGCATCAGATTGGAAATACTTTGCGAGAGATTTCGAATCGTCAACGTTTGTGCGTCCGATCCGCGAACCTTGAACGTTTTGTTCTTCGCATCGATTTTCACAATGCGGCCGGTCGTCGCGATTGAAGTGCCTGCAGGATCCGGATCGGGATCCGCTACAAATCGTTCTGCAGCGCTGGCGGACACGGCGAAAAGGAAGGCCATCGCAAGGGGCAGGATTCGATTCATGGGAAGGGATTATACCCCCTCATGTGCCCCCGACAAAATGCCGGCAAAGAGGTTTAACAAGTCTTTACAGATGTGTTTGCCAGACGTTCAAGAGCATCGCCGGTCACGCGGAAGATGGTCCACTCGTCCATCGGCGCCGCGCCGAGCTTCTTGTAGAACTCGATCGAGGGCTCGTTCCAGTCGAGGACAGCCCACTCGAACCGGCCACACTTCCGCTCGCGCGCGATCCGGGCCAGTTCGACGAGTAACGCCTTGCCATAGCCCTTGCCCCGCATGTCGGGGAGGACGAACAGATCTTCAAGATAGAGGCCTGAGCGTCCGAGAAATGTCGAGAAGTTGTGAAAGAAGACCGCGAAGCCGACCGGCTTGTGATCCGCAAACGCCAGCAGGACCTCGGCGTGCCGGTTCGGACCAAAGAGGCTGTCTCGTAACGCAGCTTCCGTCACAACTGCCTGATCCAGGAGACGCTCGTATTCGGCAAGTTGACGGATAAAGGAAAGGACCACGGGCACATCCTGTTCCGTGGCCGGCCTGATTACGAAACTCGTCACGATTTGACTGTAACTGTTGAATGTTCTTTCGGCGAGACCCGCTTCGTGAGGTCATACACCGGGTAGCACCAATCGCGATACTTGGGCATCTGCCCTCGCACAATGTCGAAATACATCTGCCGCAGGCGGCTCGTCATGTCACCGATCTTGCCCGTCCCTACAAGCCGATGATCGACCTTCGTAATCGCGCTGATTTGGGCGCCCGTTCCGCAGAAGAACATCTCGTCCGCGAGATAAAGCTCCGTCCGATCGATCGGTCGTTCGTCGACCTGCATTCTCAGTTCGTCGCGCAGCAACTGGATCACAGTCCGGCGCGTGATTCCTTCGAGCACGTTGTCCGTGATCGGCGGCGTTGCAACGACGCCATTCCGCAGCATAAAGAAATTCGCGGCGGATCCTTCGGAGATGTGTCCATCGGCGTTCAGCACGATCGCTTCGTCGAAACCCGCGCGCACCGCGTCGGTTTTGATGAACGCGGAATTCACGTAAGCGCCGGCGATTTTGCCGCGGGCCGGAATCGAGTTGTCGTCGATGCGGCGCCATGAAGAAACGGTGACATGCATGTTGTCTTCGTTCTTGTTATACGCGCCGAACGGCATCACAACGATCGTAGCCTGCGCGGTCAGGTCGTGGACGCGCACGCCGATGATTTCATCCGTGTAGAAGGCGAGCGGCCGAATGTAGAGGTCTTCCCGGTGGCCTTCGGTTTGAATCAGGTCTACCAGGCCTTTCAGGAGGTCGTCGCCGCTAAGGTGCAGGTCCATCAGCAGCAGCTTCGCGGACTGCAGAAAACGCCGGAAATGATCATGCGGACGAAATACAAACAGCTGTTTTTCGTCTTCATTCCAGTAAGCGCGGAGACCACCGAATACAGCGGTTCCATAATTCATCGCGTGTGTGAGCACACCGAATTTCACGTCAGAGTAAGGAACGACGCGGCCCTTGTAGTACACAAAGCCTGGCAACGACACGTTTCACCTCGTTTATTTAGCGTCGGGCCCACCGGCCAGCCATAGTTGGTACACCGCTTCGCGGCCTCCTTGAAGGCAATGGCCGGTCCCCCCACGCGCAGGTCAAAGTCCTGGTCAGTCTACCACACGGACAGGTTCAGGCGCCGGACGGCGGTCGACCTGGAAGGCCAGCAAACTGACGAGTCCCACGAAGGTTGCAGCGAAGTAGAAGGGCATGCCGTGGCTAATCCTCTGAAATAAAGCGGTCGAAAGAACGGGGCCCGTAACGCGGGAAATACCGGCAAAAGTCTGCGCGATTCCCATCGTTGTGCCCAGTTCGTTCTTTTCGGAGTGGCGGGACATCATTGAAGTCGTGGCAGGAAACAACAGGGCCGTGCCGATCGGAACAAGCGGAACAACAAGAGCCAAAACCCAAAGATTCGGCGCCAGGGGGTATGCGATCAGTCCGACAATCAGTGTGGCAGCGCCGGTCCGAATAGCCCAGGGCTCGCCGATGCGGTCCACGATCGGCCCGATCAAAGCCGAACGCATCAGAACCGAAAAGATTCCAACGTACAGGAATACGAATCCGATGGTCTTCTCCGTGATGCCGAATTCTGCGCTGAGATACAGAGCAAGCACCGAGGTAAGGCACGAAAAGGCCAGCATGCCCACGGCATAGATCAGCGTCAGCCGCTGAACTGTACCGGCCGGATGACGCAACACAGACCAGACGCCATGCCAAACCGGCTTGCGGCGCCCCACCTGCACATGAGGCTGTTTCGATTCCGGCAGCCATTTCCACGCAAATACTGCATTCGTCAAACACAGGCCGGCCGCGAGAATTCCGGGCCAATGCTGGCCCGATGCCGTGGCGAATGACCCGATCACCGGCCCGAGCATCGTTCCGACATTCGTCCCCGCCGAAAGCCAACCGAGCGACCGGGCACGATCTTCCGGTGGAACGGTGTCGCTGACGTATGCGTTCAGAACACCGGTCGTGCCGCCGCCCATGCCCTGCACGATGCGGCACAGGAACAGCAGCCAGATCGAATTTGCGAAGCCGAAGACAAAAAAGGCGATAGTCGATGCGCCCAGACCGATCAAGAGCGCGGGCCGACGCCCGTAGCGATCTGAGACACGGCCCCACAGCGGAGCGGAAATGAGCTGGGCCACAAAGAACGAGGCCATGATCATTCCGATCGTCGTCGGCGACGCGTTCAGCTTCAGCGCATAAAACGGGATCAGCGGAAAGACCATCGCCCCGCCGATCATATCGACCGTGGCGACGGCGATGAGCACGATCAAACGTTTGAAGTAGACCTGTTGAGCCGACATAAAGGCGACCATTATACTTTGCCCCCTGGCGCCTTTGCCGTGACAACCATGACACCGGAACAAATCCAACAAGCCGTTCGACACCTTCGCCGGGCCGATCCCGTTATGCGCGACGTCATCGGAAAAGCCGGCCCCTTCACGCTCCGCCTTCACCGGAATCGGTTTCGCGCGCTCGTCTTTTCGATCATTGGCCAGCAGATCTCTGGAAAAGCCGCTGCTGCCATCCGCAGCCGGCTTGTCGAATACCTGAAACCGCAACAAATCTCCGCGGAGTCGATCGCGCGCCTCACGCCGGAGCAGTTGCGCAGCGTCGGCTTGTCGCAGCAAAAAGCGGCTTATCTTCTGGATCTTACCGAGCGCGTCGCAAACGGAAATCTGCGATTGAGCCGGATGGCGCGCATGAAAGACGAACAGGTGATTGAGGCGTTGACGGAGGTCAAAGGCATCGGCGTCTGGACCGCGCAGATGTTTTTGATCTTTTCACTCGGACGCCTGGATGTATTTCCGCACGATGATCTCGGTGTGCGGATGGCGATCCGGAATCTCTATGGATTAGATGAATTGCCGAACAAGGACACCAGCCACAGGATTGCGGCGCCCTGGCGGCCGTATGCAAGTATTGCGAGTTGGTACTGCTGGCGAAGTCTGGAGTTCAAGGACTGACCGTTATCGATCAGCAAAAAAAAGGCGGGACGACAGCCCTCTCGGTTGACCGCCGCCCCGCTAGGACAGGACAGAGAGAAATCTTAGAGTTCCACTGAGTCCGCCAGCGTGAACGCCAGGGGATGCTCGACGCCGAAGCGCACTTCTTTACCCTTCGTCGCCAGGACGGTGCCGGTTCCGGCGCCGCCGCCGACCGCAGCTCCAATCGCAGCGCCCTTGCCGCCGCCGGCAATCGCGCCGATCGCAGCGCCGAGTCCGGCTCCGCCACCGATAACAGCCGCATCACGTTTCTTCGTGGATTCAGCGACGGCCGTATACGGCTTGGTCAGGATGCTGATGTTGCCGTCTTCTCGCACGATCTGCATCAACGTGAGCTGAAGACTCGCCCGACCCTTCACGCGCCCGGATCCCGCCGCGTCCATGACGCGGCCGCGCAACTTTGTACCCTTCGGAAGAATGGTCTTCCCGTCGATGATGACAGGCTCGGACAGGCTCGCCATGAACTGATCGCCGGCCCGGCTCTTGTCGGAACTGACGGCATTGAGTAACGCAACGCGGATTCTGGTTCCGACCGGGATGACCATCTTCGCCGCCGGCTCGACTTTGTCTGCTCCGGCTGCCACAGCTCGCGGCGTTGAATCGGCGCTGGTCGTCGATGGGTCGCTGCTGCATGCCGTCACATTCAAGAACAGAACTGAGATCAATAGGGTGTACAGAACGCGTTTCATAATGGGCCTCCTGGCCGGCGGCTACCGGCTCCGGCGAAACCACGCCAGAGCCCGGCCGCTCAGAGTTTTGGTTTCTTCCTTCTTCGAACGAACCAATATCGCTTCACGTTTCAGGCGCTCCGCCAGTCCCGGCCCGATCCATGGCGCCGCGGGATTGGCTTCCAGCACTCGATGAACGGATGACCATTTGATTCTCATTTGCGTGCCTCTTACTTCCTGTTCACGCCGACCAGCATCTGCATCTGCGCGCCACTGGAGATTTCGAAATTCCTGCTTGCAGAAGTGATCACCGTGTCGTTGTTGAGATGCGAAAAGATATCGACCGACTGCTGCGATCCACCGGCGGTCACGAACTGACCGTGTCCGAGCTTGAACAACTGGCCTGAAGATGAACTGCCCAGATTGTTTTCGATCATTGAGCTGGTCTGCTGATCAGCGGCAACAACTGACGGCATGTTCAAGAGAGCCGAGTTCGACTCGCTGCTGGTTCGCGTCGCGGAATTCACCGAAGAACCCAACGTACCGATTCCATCGACTGCTCCCACGGTGGCCGCGGTCACGCTCGTTGTCGCTCCAACCGCGCCTCCAAGCAAACCGCCTGCGTTGGATCCAGTCTGTCGCGCCGGTCGCGACACTGCCGTCGACGCGGCACTGCTGCCCGCGAACGCGAAATCATCGGCTGCGGCTTCCTGTTCGTGTCTGTAGATGGGGTTCACCTGAGTCACGGACTGCAGCGCGAAAGAAAGGTTCTGCGCCGCCTTGCCCTCGGCTGCCGGTGCGAGCCATTCGATAGCCATCATCGACTGCGCCTGACCTTTGGCTTCACCTTTGGCGCCGGTGTTTGCTTCAGCGTGTTTCACATTGCGAACTACGCCGGTGATCGTGCTTCCCTTCTTCATCACGACCTGGCCGTTGGACTTCACATCCTCTTTGAGTCTCACGGTAATTGTGTCGCCCGGTTTGCTCTGAGCCGGGTTGAGTTTGCCTTTGGTCACTTCCGCCGCAACGTGCGACGCGGTATTCGCTTTGGCGCTGCTCCTGACCTGCGCATTTGCGTTCAGGCCGGCCGACGCCGCGAGGACCGCCGCTCCGATGACGTAGGTGCCGATAAACCGAAGACTCATGTGCTTTTTCTCCTTCCCGTGAACTTCGTGAACCTGACGTGGTAGTAAGTAGCAATCCCGCTGCCTTACCCCCCGTGGGCCTCGTAAGTGAGGATTTACGGCTATCTGCCTGAAAAACGAGCGGCCGGATTTCAACAAAGTTTGTAGAATCAGCGAGTGGTAGACTCCGATCGTGAAAAAAATCCATGATCTGCCGACCCCGTGCCTCGTGCTCGATCTCGATCGATTTGAAGCCAATATCGACACGATGAGCGGGTTCGCGAAGGAGCGCCGCATCGCGCTTCGACCTCACGCAAAAACGCACAAATGCGTGAATGTCGCGCGGCGGCAACTTCAGAGGGGGGCAATCGGCGTTTCAGTGGCGACGATCGCGGAAGCTGAGGTTATGGTTCGTGCCGGTATTCGTGGATTGCTGATAACCGGCGCGATGGTCGGCGAACCCAAAATCTCACGCGCGATTCGGCTGTTGTCACAAGCGCCGGATACGATGCTCGTGGTGGACGATCCACGCAATGTCGAAGATCTGCAGCGCGCCGCGTCGGCTGCCGGAATTCACATCACGACTTTGATCGATCTCGATATCGGACAAAACCGAACGGGCACGCAGCCCGGCGAGCCGGCGCTTCGGGTTGCAGAGAGTATCGGGCGCGCGAAGAACCTCCGGCTGAAAGGGATATGCGCGTATGCCGGCCATGTTGCCCACGTCGTCGGATTCGAGCAGCGTCGAGAGAACTCGCGGAGCGCATTGGGACAGGCGCTCGCGACGCGCGACCTGCTTCGGAAAAACGGACACGAGATGGAGATCCTCAGCGGGGCCAGCACCGGAACATACAACATCGATTCCTACATCGACGGAATGACCGAAATGCAATCCGGATCGTATGTGTTCATGGATGTCGAGTACCGGAAGATCGGCGGCAGCAGCGGTCCCGTCTACGAAGACTTCGAGCCGGCGTTGTGCGTGTTGGCGACAGTCGTGCATCGTTCAGGAAACAAAGCGATCGTCGACGCGGGCCTGAAGGCATTCTCAACCGACAAACCCTTCGGACCCGAACCCCTCGGCCTGAGCGGCGCGCGATTTGAATTCGCAGGCGACGAGCACGGACGACTGATTCTGACCGGCAGCGATGTCCATCTCGGCGACCGCCTGCGTTTCATCATCCCGCACTGCGATCCCACCGTGAACCTCTACGACCGCTTCTTCTGTGCGCGAGGTGAGGCCATCGAAGACGAATGGCCGATCATGGAAAGAGCCTCCGGCCCCACGTATTTTTGAAGGAAGGAAAAGTCAGCGCCGCTAGGCCGCCAGTATGTAGCGCTCTTCGATCTCCGCCCGGATGTGCTTCCGGCTTTCCTTCGCGCTGACGTCGCCACGTTCCATGAGTTCGGCTTCGACCGCAAGTTCCGGGTCCTTGATTACATTTCGAAACCAGCGGGACACGTCGCCGTTCTGGAGATGGAAGAGCCACGTCTCGTCGTCCAGACCGTCGGCGATCTGAAGGAAAATGGCCAGGTTCTGCGCCTTCAGATTGAGTTTTCCTTCCGGCCCGTGGAAATAGAAACAAAGGTCCGGCGCCAGTTCGCCTTCCGCGTATTTTCGTCGATGGCGTCTGCGCGCGGCGCGGGGCAGCGTGCTTTGAAAAACGAACGGCGGTTCGGCCGAATCGCGGAACCAGATCACGGCTTCCCCCGGATTCAATGTCGCCGGCACCTGCGCAGGCGGCTGCTGGCCGACCGCTTCGCAAAAGATCTTCAGAGTTGCGGCGGGATCCTTGCCGATCGCAATCACCACATCCGTTGTGGAGAGAAGTGCCGGAGAGACACGATCCGGTTCCAGCGTCACGAGCATCAGACCGAACATACGCTGCGAGACGGTCAGCGCGGCGGGTTTCCACGAAGACGGAAGCACGTGGTGAGACTCATCGATGACGATCCAATGCGGGCGACCCGTTTTTGCTCGTTTTTCATGAATTCGCGGCAACAGAGCGTCTAGAAACTTCGGCCGTTCCTCCATCGCCACGCCGATTAGATTCACGCCGGCATTTTCTTCAGGTTTCTCGAGGACGTCCAGCACTTCGGAAACGCTTGGCGGCCGCTCGTCGTCGCCGAGAACGACCGTGTGCGGAAACGTCGCGTAGTCGCCTTCGGGATCAATGATCAGATACTGATACTTTTGTTCTTCGAGACGCTCCAGGAACCCTGTGGCGAGCGTCGATTTCCCGCCGCCAGAACTGCCGGCAATGAGTACGTTACTGCCGTACGGCCGAATCCAGACCTCGGAGCCGTCCGGGCGCTTTCCGAGAATCAATTTGTGGTGGAGCCGGTCTGCAAGGTGTTCGAGGTCGGTCGCGATAAGCGCCTGCGTCAGTTCGACAGCCCCATCACCGTGGCCTCCACTCGTTACCCAGTCGACGCGTTGCTTCAGCGTATCGAGCGAATTCTGGACAGCCACTGAGCACTCGCATACTGAGAGAAACGCGTGATCGTTCTCCGCATCGCCAATCCCGACCACGTTGTGGGCGGACAGCTCAAGCTCGTCGAGAGCAGCGCTCAATCCGGTGGCCTTGTTCACTCCCGACGGCAGGATCATGACCGCGCCCTTGTTGAAGATCACCTGCAGCTCGAGGCCACAATCGCGAATCACTTCGACGGCAGTTGTCTCATGCGGCCGCCATGTCGCCACGATCACGCGCCCCACAGAAACACGCTCTGCTCCGCGATGGATCAGTTCCCGGATGAAGTCTTCAGGCGGCCGTTCCGCGAGTACCCGTTCTTCGCGGGTCCCGGGCCGATACAGCAAGGCGCCGTTTTCCGCGACGACACGGTCGAAGATTTCGAGGTGCGGAAAGACCTTCAGGAGATCGTCGAGTTCTCTTCCGGTGACAAGAATCAGTTTCCGGCCGGATTTTTTTACATCGACAAGCGCTTCAATCGTGCGTTCGCTGACGACGCTGTCCCAGGCAATCGTGCCGTCATAATCACAAGCGAGGGCGTGGTATCGCATACTATCTCCGCGGCAAATGCACATCCGCCATCATGCCGCGCGCGCTTCCGCGGCCGATGCCCTCAAAGAGAGGAAGCGGCGATTCGACGATCTCGGTGAACTTCTGGATCGCGTCTCGTTGTTCGGGCCGGAGCGCGAGGCACGCCCCCGTCGAAATGATCAACGCGCTGCGGTCGTTCTTCGTGTAGAGCTGCAGGACGTTTCCCGCGAACTTCTCCAATTGTTTCCGATCGACAGCGATGATCTCGCGGCCCGTCGCCTTGAGACTGTCGAGAACTCTTTTCCGGTCGCCGGCGTCGGGAATCGACTCGGCGCCGAAGATCACAAAACGATCACCGATGCACATGGTCATGTCGGTGTGCAGAATGGGATCGCCGTTTTCGAGGACAGCGCGGAATGTCACGGGTTTGTATCCCAGAGCTGCGCACAGTTCGTTCAACACATCTTCGTGCGTGCGCGGCGAAAGATTTGCATACGCAAGATGGTCCGCATGATCGAAGACCACGCTTCCGGTGCCTTCGAGGAACCGGCCCGCGTCCTCGTTGTGCGTCAGATCGACGACTCTGGAAACACGGAATCCAGTCTTCTCGAGCTTCTCGATAATGTCCCGCCGCCGCTCGGGCCTGCGGCTCGGCGCCATCATGGGATAGAGGACGACCGTGCCGTCGTGGTGAAACGACACCCAGTTGTTCGGGAAGACCGCATCCGGCGTGTGCAGGTCTTCCTTATCCTCGACGATGAGCACTTCGATACCGGCATCGCGCAATCGCCCGGCCAGCAGATCGAACTCCATTCGTGCGCGGCGCTCGATCTCCCTGCGATTGGCTTCGGTGGTTTCTCTTTGAAACATGAACGAAGGCGCGGTATCGGGATTGAAGCCGAACGACGCCGGCCTCACCATCAGAACAGCTCGGGGTAACTGCATCCGCTATATCTCCAGCAACATCCTCGCGGGATCTTCAACAAGGTCTCTGATTTGCTTAAGGAACGTGACGGCCTCACGGCCGTCGACGATACGGTGGTCGTATGTGAGAGCCGTATACATCATCGGTCTGATGACGACTGCGCCATCGCGGGCAACAGGCCGGTCTTCGATTGTGTGCATGCCGAGCACGCCGCTCTGCGGAGGATTGACGATCGGAGTCGAAAGCATCGAACCGTAAATCCCGCCATTGCTGATTGTGAACGTCCCGCCCTGCAGTTCGTCCACTTTGAGTTCGTTGGCCTGCGCGCGCCGTCCGAAGTCGGAGATCGCTTTTTCAATTTCGGCGAAACTCATTCTCTCGGCATTGCGAAGCACGGGCACGACGAGCCCCTTCCCACCGCCGATCGCGATCCCGATGTCGTAGTAGTTGCGATAGACGATGTCGTGGCCGCGAATTTCCGCATTGAGTTGCGGCGTCGCCTTGAGCGCTTCGATGACGGCTTTGACGAAGAACGACATAAAGCCGAGTTTGGTCTGATACTTCGCCTGAAACGCATCCTGATGCTGCTTCCGAAGCGCGATGACGGCCGCCATGTCGACTTGATTGAAAGTAGTGAGCAGGGCGGCGTTCTTCTGCGCCTCGACCAGCCGCTCTGCGATACGCCGGCGAATCGGCGTCATGGGGATGATCTGTTCTTCCCTGCCTCCACCCTCTCCCCCCGGGAGAGGGACGCGCGCCTGCAAAGGCGCGCTGGGTGAGGGCCGTTCCGCGACACTCTCCTCACTAGCCCTCACCCGAGCGGCTTCGTTACTTGAGGCTTCGCCCTGCCGGGCTTGCGCTTCGCCGCTCTGCCCTCTCCCGGAGGGAGAGGGCTCCATATACCCGATCACATCTCCCACATTGGCTTTTTCACCCTTCCGCTTCAACGTCTCGGTAATGGTCCCCGACGCGGGAGCAGGCAATTCCACGGTGACCTTGTCCGTCTCGATCACCACGACGGGATCATCCTGATTGACCGGCTCACCGGGGTTCTTGAGCCAATCCCCAATTTCAACTTCCGTAATCGATTCCCCAACCGAGGGCACAACCAATTCAACAGGCATGTTCGTAACCTATTATGCAAACGCCGCTGCAATCAACTGTTCCTGTTCCTTCTTATGACTGCTGTGCGATCCGGTCGCCGGACTCGCCGATGCTTCGCGATAGATGCCTCTGAAGGGCAGCCGGCCGAGGACCGCTTCACCGAACCGAACCTTGAGATACCGCCAGGCGCCCATGTTCTCCGGCTCGTCCTGAACCCAATAGAGGTTGGCGCCGGGCGGATAGGATCGCAATGCGGCGTCGAGTGTTTCATCGGCGAGCGGATAAAACTGTTCAAGCCGGAGGATCGCGACATCCTTGCGGCCCAGTCGCTCACGTTCTTTATCCAGATCGAAATAGATCTTGCCGCTGCACATAAGGATGCGTGTGATGTGGACAGACGGTGCGCCGGATGTGTCCGGCAGGATGCGTTCGAAACGGCCTGCGGCAAAATCGTCGAGCGTCGAAACGACGCGCGGATTGCGCAGGAGGCTTTTCGGCGTCATGACGACGAGCGGTTTTCGCCACCGCCTCAGGACCTGGCGCCGCAGGCAATGAAAGTATTGTGCAGGAGTCGTCGGCTGTACGATCTGGATGTTGTCCTCGGCGGCAAGTTCGAGAAACCGCTCCAGCCTCGCGCTCGAGTGCTCGGGCCCCTGGCCTTCCATGCCGTGCGGAAGCAACATGACCAGACCGCTCAGCCGGCGCCATTTGTCTTCGGCGGCCGCCATGTACTGATCGACGATCGTCTGCGCGACATTCCAGAAGTCGCCGAATTGAGCTTCCCACGCGACGAGACCGTCCGGAGTATCCAGGCTGTAACCATATTCAAAACCCAGGACGCCGATCTCAGACAGCGGGCTGTTATCGATCTCGACCGAAGCCTGGTCGGGCGCGAGATTCTGATACGGCCTGTACGTCCCGCCGTTCTCGATATCGTGCAGAACCGCATGGCGATGGCTGAAGGTGCCTCGCTCGGTATCCTGCCCCGTCAGGCGTATGCGCGCGCCCTCCGTGGCAAGCGTCGCAAATGCGAGCGCTTCTCCCGCAGCCCAATCGAGCGGACGCTCACCGCGCGCCATATGCCGGCGGAGGCGGATTCCCGATTCGATTTTCGGATGAGGATGAAAACCTTCGGGCAAGGTCGCCTGCGTTTCCAGGAGCTCAACGATGCGATCGCGATCGACGCTCGTATCCACATCTTCGACATACTTATCCGGACCGCCGACGTAGCCGCTCCAGATCCCGCGTGGTGTTTCGGACGGAACGCTGTACGAGTCGCTCGTCGCCTGCGAGAGTTCCTGCTCCAGAAGCTCGTACCGGTTGAGGGCGATTTCCTTCGCTTCATCGCTGCTCACGCCGTGCAGTTTCAACAAGTGTTCGAGATAGCCTTCACGCACCGGCTTGCGTTCCCTGATCGCCCGGTAAAGCAATGGCTGCGTGAAAAACGGTTCGTCGCCTTCGTTATGGCCGAGCCGGCGATAACACCACATGTCGATGACGACGTCGCGCTTGAACTCACGCCGGAAATCCATCGCAAGACGCACAACCTGCGCGACAGCTTCGGGGTCTTCACCGTTCACGTGGAAGATCGGACTTTGAAGCATCTTGGCGACGTCGGTGGCGTAGACGGTCGATTTGGTCTGCGACGGCGATGTCGTGAAACCGATCTGATTGTTGATCACGATATGCAGCGTCCCGCCGACGCCGTACGCTTCGAGCTGGCTCAGGTTCAAGGTTTCCTGAACCACACCTTCGCCCGCAAATGCCGCATCGCCGTGAATGAGGATCACCATGCCATTCGTACGCTGTACGTCCTTCGCGCGGTCCTGCTTCGCTCGCATACGCCCCAGCGCGACCGGATTCACGAACTCGAGATGGCTTGGATTGAAGCTCAGCGAAAGATGGATCTTGCCGCCGGCGAGCGTTTGCCAGTCTGAGCTGTAGCCGAGGTGATACTTCACGTCGCCGCGGCCGCCGACGTAAAGGTCCGGGTCGGCGTCGGCGAATTCACGAAAGATCTCACGCGGACTCTTGCCCATGATGTTGGCGAGCACATTCAGTCGTCCGCGATGCGCCATCCCGAGCACGATCTCGCGGATGCCGTGTTCGCCCGCGCGCTCGATCGCGAGATCCAGCAGCGGGATCAGGCTCTCGGCGCCTTCGAGCGAGAAACTCTTCGCCCCGATGAATTTCTTGCGGATGAATTCTTCGAAGATGACGGCGTCGGTCAATCGAGTGAGGATTCGAATCTGCTCTTCATGTGTGAGGCTGACACGATTTCCCGAGCCTTCCATGCGGTCCTGCAGCCAGTGCCGGACGTCGCTCGCGTCGATGTGCATGAACTGCACGCCGATCGACCGGCAATAGGTGTTGCGCAGGCGTTCCAGAATCTCGCGAAGGGTCAAAGTCCCGCCGCCACACATTGCCTCGCACGCGAAGCGGCGATCCAGATCCATTTCAGTCAGATCGTAAAACTCGAGATCGAGTTCCGGCGGCTTCGCGCGAGGAATTCCCAACGGATCCAGCTGCGCCGACATGTGCCCCCGAACACGGTAATTCCGGATGAGCTGGTCGATGCGCTCTTGAAGGACAGCCGTTGTCGCTTCTTCCGTGATCGCGCCGTTTCCGCTCCGCGCGGGAGGATTAAAAATACTGGATGGCCTGAATGAAGGCGTGTGGGTTGAAACCTTCGAAGATCCATTCCCGTCGGAGAGACTGCGAAAGTAATCGCGCCAATCCTTCGGAACCGATTCCGGGTTTCTCAGAAAGTCCTCGTAAAGCGCTTCGACGAATTCGAGACTCACGCTGTTGGTAAGATCCTGCTCGGCCATACCCCAAGGATACCAGCCGGACAGATGAACCAAGCCGCGGCAATCTTGAGCACGACTCTCGAAATCTATCAACCAACTCTGTCTCGAAAGGCGCGAAGCGCAGCCGTCTGGCCGTCTTTCGCGCTTTGCTCGAGCGCATCGACAAGCATTTGAGCGCTAGGGCCCGGCAGAAAACGGCTCTCCATAACCTCGCGGTAAGAGTCTCCAGCGAGTTCGTAGAAACGAGCCGCTTTCTTTTCGAAATGCCAGAGTTCGGGAACCCCGAATGCGGCATAGATTGAAAACTTACTCAGCGATTCATTCGTGATGTCGATCTCGACACAAATATCGGGCGGCGGATCGACTTCTAAACTGGCTTCCCGGCTCCTGCCAATCATCCTTCGCGCGTTAGCCACGTAATAGCAACTATCCGCTTCCAGGCCGCGTGCGAGCGACCGTCGTTTCCAGGTCGTTGAGCCGTAATTCTCCAGTTCCAGATTTTTTTGTTCAGCGTAGATGTGAACGAGCCGATCGAGCATTCTCGCCATCGAGTCGTGCTCCGAGAGTGGACTCATGATTTCCAGCTTTCCGCGATCGAAGGTCACGCGGAATCGGGGCCGCTCTGCGAGATCTTCAAGCAACCTTTCGTAGTCGTCCCATGGGACGTTTTGCAGGACCAGGGTTCCACCCTCGGGTAGGTGTTCGATGGCATCCAGGTAAGGTGCAGTCCGGGTGGTCATATACGCATTATAACCGTCGCGCTCCTCAGTTCCGGTCCGAAGCGGCCCGCGCCCGCCATTCTCCGCCGATCCGTCGGGATTCGGCGAGTTGGGCCGGGCTCAGCCCCGTCTCGATGCTGTCGCGTAATTTGATGGCGTCGGTCTGTTGGCTGCCTTTCGAGGACTCTATCGCAAGTTCCGCCCACATATGAGCCTGCACCGGATCCGCCGATGTGCCGTGGCCTTTGGAGTACATCAGGGCGATGTTGAACTGGGCGGCGGGATGATCCTGGTCGGCAGCCTTGCGGAACCACTTCAGCGCTTCCTTGAAATCCTGCTTGAGCGGCTGTCCCGAAGCATACATTTCGGCGAGCATTACCTGCGCAATGTCCATGCCCTGATCGGCTGCCTTTCGTATCCACTTCGCAGCTTCGGCGCGACTTTGCGCGACTCCTTCGCCTTTGTAATAGAACATCCCGTAGTTGAACTGCGAAAGCGCGTGACCTTTCTCGGCAGCCTTGCGATACCATCCGATTGCTTCCTTCAGATCCTGCGGTACTCCCTGACCTCGATAGTAAAGGCCGGCCAATCCCGCCTGCCCGTCGGAGCTCCCCTGCATCGCGGCCTTGCGGAACCATAGCTCGGCTGCCCCGAAGTCCTCCGGGAGGCCTTCGCCGCGCGAATACATCGAGCCGAGATACGCCTGTGCTGCAATGTGTTTGTTATCGGCGGCCTTGCGAAACCACAGCGCCGCTTCAACGTAATTCCGCCTGACTCCGTCGCCGTTCACAAGCGCGTAGGCGAGCTTGAACTGCGCGACCGCGTTGCCCTGATCGGCAGCGGCCCGGAACCATTTGACTGCGGTGGAAGGATTTCGCCGGACCTGCTCACCCGACACGGAATCGTAGCCGTTCTGGTAAGCAAGACCCAACCGGAGCTGCGCTTCGATGTTACCCGTCGCGGCCGATTTCTCGAGTTGATCGATTCGCGTCGAGCCGATCGCGTCGAGCCGCTGCAGATCCGTTGCTGTGCCCGGACTCAGAGTCCCCTGCAACGCCATCGCTGTTGAAAGCACAAGAACAAAGGAGGTCAATTCCGCTCCATTCCTTTCGCCTTAATGACGGGCAACGCAGCTGGAGCCATGAGGAATTTGATCAGGTCGCGCGCCGGCGCAGCCTGCTTCGCGTTGGAGCTCACTGCCGTGGCCATGATGATGTAGGTCTGCACGTCGGCGGGGAACATGCCGCCGAGTTCCGCGCCTTTGACGGCCAGTATTTCGCTCAAAGGCAGGATTCCGAATTCGGCATCACCTCGAACCACGAGATCGTTCACTTCTTCTCCTGAGGCGGTCGGCTTCAGCTTTGTTTTGAGATTCGCCGCAATGCCAATTTTGTCGATTGTAGCGGCGAATGCAACGCCGCTTGCGCCTTCCTTTGCAAAGGCGATTGATTTCGCGCCGAGCAGCGATCGTTTGAATGCTTCGGTGTCGCGCACGTCAGTTTTTCTCGCACCGGCGCGGACCATGATGCCGAGGCCGGTCCGCGCGATGACGGCTCGCGAGTCGGCGGCCATACGGCCCTGCTTGATGAGGTCGTCGATCATGGGAGGAGTAAGCACCGCAACGTCGAATGCCGTACCGGACTCGATCTGCTGTTTGAAGCCGGCGGCCAGTCCAAACTTCACGACGACCTTGTGTCCCGTCGCCTTCTCGAATTGCGGCGCCAGGTCTTCCATGACGGCCTTGAGCCCGTTGGAGCACAGGACCTGAATCTCGGCTGCGTTGGCGATGTTGGATGGAAACAGAAGGAACAGGAATAACGTGGCAACGATCTTCATGGCGCCTCCCGAAGTGTTGGGATTGTACTCCAGGTCAGGCTAATGGTTGTCCGAACTACGCTCCGATCAACTGCTTCACCGGCTGCAATTCCTGCTGTGCGATCGTTCTCCAGCGCGGCAGGCGGTCCTCCACGTTGAGCGCTTTGAGGTGTTCCTCGAGGGTGAAGGGTCTCTTGGATGTGAATTCATCTACCAGCGCATTCGCCAGACTGACGGCCGTCGGCAGGTCGAAGGTGTTTTCGAGAGCGGCACTGGGATTGTGGTGAAACGCGACCGCCTCGACGATGGAGTGCGGCAATCCCCACAGGCTGAGAAGGTACGCTCCTACTTCGGCGTGAGTCACGCCCAGCAACTCCGCCTCGACCTCATGAGTCGCCCTGCCGCTCGTCTTGCAGATCTTTCTCACTTCTTTGAACTGATCCGGAATACACACGGCCATGACCAGCTTTCCGATATCGTGAAGCAGGCCGGCGGTAAATGCGTTCTGTGCCGGCCGCTGGCCGGTGACCAA
>Ga0137433_1000368_pt1 | contig 25170 bp, 35 predicted proteins | sample EasRivERMZT840_2_FD_102335 | JGI IMG/M metagenome (GOLD analysis project Ga0137433, IMG submission 102335) | Soil microbial communities from meander-bound floodplain in the East River, Colorado, USA - East River MetaG ERMZT840_2 | ecosystem: Environmental > Terrestrial > Soil > Floodplain ...
CCCGCATTTCTGCGTCGTGCCTGGCTGCCCCGAGCTCGCCACCAAGCGCCGCTGTCGCACGCATAGCGTGGCGCGAGAACACGAGCGCCCCAACTACGCCACCCGCCGCTGGTACCGCACCCCCCCCTGGCGCGCCCTCCGGGCCCAGATCCTACGGGCCCAGGGGTACCGCTGTGCCGGCTGCCACCAGGTGGTACTGCATCTCGAAGTGGATCACATCGCGAAGCATGACGGGGATCCGCGACGCTTCTGGGACCGGGCGAACTTGCAGGCGCTCTGTCGGAGTTGTCATCAACGCAAGACGAGACGTGGCGAATAATCCTCCCGATCCGGAGTGGGTGACGGAAGACGACATCGTCGATTGCATGGTGTGGTACGGCGGCTCCTTCGTCCGCGCACTCGGCCGTCTCTACCTGGCGGCCGATGACAGCAACCGGCCACGGGTGGTCCTCGCCTTCCGGGATTACTTCGACGAGTACCGGGAGATCGTCAAGCTCCGGGCGAAGCGACGGGAAGACAACGGATCCTGAACCATGGGGAAATCCTCGAGAGATCCTGAGACATGGGAAGAACCTGGGACGATGGGGGGAGTGGAAATGTTGAAAAGTGGACACGCCGGAAACCACCCCGGCCCAATGTGCATCTTGAGCTTATGTGACCCATGCCTAATGCCCTAGAGACGCCGAAGAAACCCCAGCGTATCGAGGCGTGGAACCGGAACGCACCCCGACGTGACGCGGGGGTGACGGCAACCGCCGCGCCCCCGCAAGACCCGATCGCGTTCATCAACGCGCTGACGCACACGAAGGGATCTTTCGCCGGCCAGACGTTCAACCTCCGGCCCTGGCAACTGCGGATCATCAAACAGATTTTCAAGAAACGGCGCGACGGGCTGCGCCAGTACCGAACCTGCCTCTTGATGCTGCCGAGAAAGAACGGCAAGACCGAGCTCGCGGCGGCGATTGCGCTGTACGGCTTACTGGCCGATGGCGAAACCGGCGCCGAGGTGTACTCGGCCGCCGCGGATCGCGACCAGGCCGGCCTGGTCTTCGGCGTGGCGAGCCAGATGCTCCGGAACGATCCGGCGCTCTATGCCGGCTGTTACGTGGTCGAGTCCCAGAAGAAGATCCACCATCAGGCGTCCGGCAGTTTCTACCGCGCCATCTCGGCCGAGGCGTACAGTAAGCACGGCTTCAACGCCTCGATGGTGATTTACGACGAGCTCCACGCCGCGCCCGATCGCCGGCTGTACGACGTGCTCTCGACGTCGATGGCGGCGCGGAAACAACCGCTGCTCCTGGTGATTTCCACCGCCGGCTATGACCGGCATTCGATTCTCTGGGAGCTCTACGCGCACGCGAAGAAGGTGCAAGAGAAGCCCGAGATCGATCCGTCGTTCCTGCCGATCCTGTACGAAGCGCCCGAGGACGCCGACTGGACGAAGAAGCGCGTCTGGCAGAAGGCGAACCCGGCGCTCGGGGATTTCCGCTCGCTCGAGGAGATGCAGACGATGGCCGCCCGGGCGAAGGAGATCCCGGCCCAGGAGAACAATTTCCGCCGGCTGTACTTGAACCAGTGGACGGAGCAGGCGTCGCGGTGGATCCAGATGCCGACCTGGGACGCCTGCCAGACGGCCGCGCCGATCGAGGCGCTCCGTCGCCGGCGCTGTTACGTCGGGATGGACCTCAGTACGACGACCGACTTGACGGCGCTCGTCGCCGTCTTCCCGGACGAGACCGGCTTCGATGTGCTGGCGCGGTTCTTCGTGCCGGCCGCCCGGATCGTCGAACGCAGCCGGCGCGACCACGTCCCGTACGACGAGTGGGCGCGGCAGGGGATGATCACGGCGACGCCGGGATCGGTCGTGGACTACGAAGCGATCCGCACGGTGCTCCAGGGCTGGGCCGCCGAGTTCTCACTCCAGCAAATCAGCTTCGATCCGTGGAACGCGACCGACCTGGTGACGCGGCTCCAGCAGCAGGACGGGTTACTCTGTCTCGCGATGCGGCAAGGCTTCGCGTCGCTCTCGGCGCCGACCAAGTCGCTGGAGCAGGCGATTCTCGGGCGCCGGCTGCGCCATGACGGGCATCCGGTGCTCCGGTGGTGTGTCAGTAACGTCGCGGTCGAAGGCGACCCAGCGGGCAACCTGAAGCCGTCCAAGACCAAGTCCACCGAACGCATTGACGGCGTCGTGGCGCTCATTATGGCCGTCGATCTGATGAACCGCCAGGCGAAGACGGTGGCCCCGAGTTATCAGATGCTGGTGGTCGGATGAAGCCACGAGGCCGTCCGCGGATCGCGGTCGATGACGAATCGGTCAGCGTCCATTTCCGGTTGCCGGCGAAGCAGTACGATCTGACGCAGAAACAGGCGGACCAGGCCCGGATCCCACTGTCGGAGTGGCTGCGAAAAGCTGTGGACCGGGCCTGTCGCGAGAAGGCGAAGGTCTGACCTACCCTGTCAGACCACAAAGGGGGACGGAATGATTTCGACGCTCATCTCGGTCGTGATTGTGCTCGTGATCCTCGGCCTCGCCGTGTATCTCATCGAGACCTACATCCCCATGCCCAATCCCTTCCGGGTGGTGATTCGGGTGGTGATCGTGATCGGCCTGCTGCTTTGGCTCGCCCGACTCGCGGAGTTGTGGAGTTTCTAGCATTTCTGTGGCCATAATTCGCTGACCTGTGGCGGGCAGTGCTTCACTGCCTGCCGTGGACCGTGCCTATGCGCTCTTAGAGATCAAGTCGGTCGATACTGGCGCTCGTCGCTTCTCCGGCATCGCGTCCACGCCGGAGCTCGATCGGCAAGGCGAGATCGTCGATCCCGCCGGCGTCACGTTCCGGAACCCGCTGCCGCTGCTCTACCACCACGATCACAAACAACCGCTCGGGCGCGTCATGTTGACGGCGACGCCGGACGGGATCCTGTTTGACGCGGTGCTCCCCACGCTCGATGAGCCGGGTCCGCTCAAAACGCGCGTGGACGACGCCTGGCAGTGCATTAAGGCGGGTGTCATCACCGGCGTCTCGATCGGCCTGCGGATCCTCGGCGACGGCGCGGAGTACCTCAAGTCCGGCGTCCGCCGGATCAGTAAATCCGAAATCTGCGAAGTGTCACTCGTCACGATCCCGGCAAACGCCGGGGCGACGATCTTGACCGTCAAGTCTCTAGCACCACCTACCAGGGAGCGATCTGTGATGAAGCAAACAGCCGCGGAGCATATCGAAGCGTTGGAAAACAAGCGGGCGGCGTTGGCGGCTCGCATGGTCACGATCATGGAAGGCACGGCCGAGGACGGCGCCACGCTCGGCGACGAGCCGGCGGCGGAGCACGACGGGCTGCGCGACCAGGTGAAGAGCATCGACGCGGATCTCGGCCGGTGGCGGGAACACGAAGCGCTGCAGATTACCAAGGCGGTCCAGGTGCCGGCGCCCCAGCCGGGCGTCATTCGTCCCTACTACGCGCCCGTGTCCGTGCGGCCGAACGTCCCGCCGGGCATCAAGCTCGCGCGGTTCGCGATCGCCAAGTTGGCCTCCCGGCTCGAGGGCTGCGACGCGGCGGTGTACGCCGAGAAGCGGTGGAACGATTCGACGCCGGAAGTCGCGCTGGCCATCAAAGCGGCCGTCGCGGCCGGCAATACCACCGATGCGACTTGGGCGAAGCCGCTCATCAATTCGGCGATCGTCGAAGACTTCCTGCCGCTGCTCCGCGCCGCCACCATCGTGGGCAAGATCGACGGGCTGAAGAAAGTCCCGTTCAACGTCCAGGTGCCCTCACAGACGGCCGGCGGCACGTACAACTGGGTCGGGGAACTGAAGCCGAAGCCGGTCACGTCGCTGGCGTTCGCGATGGAGACGCTCGCGTTCAACAAGGTCGCGGCGATCATTGTGCTGTCGCAGGAGCTCGTCCGCTTCTCGAACCCGTCCGCGGAGGCGCTGGTCCGCGACGACATGGTCAAGGGCATCGCGGCGTTCATTGATGGCCAGTTCATCAATCCGGCGGTCGCGGCGGTCGCGGGCGTCAATCCGGCCTCGATCACGAACGGCGCGCCGACCGCGGCGGGCACAGTGTCGCCGCTCGCCGACATCCTCGGGCTGATCAACCACTTCGCCACGAACGGGATCCCGGTGGACGGGCTGACGTTCCTGTTGTCGCCCGCGAACGCCTTGGCGCTCTCCTTCCGGACGAACTCGGACGGATCGCCGGAGTTTCCAGGGATCGGCATCAACGGCGGGACGTACAAGGGGCTCCAGTTCATTACGTCGAACGTGCTCGGCACGAACGTCGTCGGCCTCCAGCCGGGACTCATCCTGTTCGCGGACGACGGTGGCGTGACGATCGACGCGAGCACCGAAGCGTCGCTCCAGATGGACAACGCGCCGATGTCGCCGGTCGATGCGACCACGGTGTACGCCTCGATGTTCCAGATGAACGCGGTCGCGCTGCGGGCCGAGCGGTACATCACCTGGAAGCGCGTCGGGACGAACTCGGTGAAGTACCTCACGGCGGTCGCCTGGCCGTCACCGTCCGGGACCAGCGTCACCGTGGCCACGGGCAAGTCGAAGGAATAGCGTGGCGCTGCTCGACCGATTGCGGGCGGTGTTCTCGCCGGGGCCACGGGCGCCGGCGGCGGGCACGGGCGGCTATTGGCCCGTGGTCCGCGAGTCCTACACCGGCGCCTGGCAGCACAACGACGAGATCCGGCTGGAGGTGGCGTTGGCCAATCCGGTCGTCTTCCGCTGTGTGTCGCTGATTGCGTCCGATATTGGGAAATTGCCGCTCCGGCTCGTCGCCGTCGATGCCAATGGAATCTGGCACGAGACGACGAGCCCGGCGTTTTCGCCCGTGCTCCGGAAGCCCAACAGCTACCAGACAACGGGGCAGTTTCTCGAAACCTGGATGATCTCGAAACTGCTGTACGGCAACACGTACGTCCTCAAAGATCGGGATGCGCGCGGCGTCGTGACGGCGCTGTACGTGCTCGACCCGTGCCGCGTCAAGCCGCTCGTCTCGCCGGACGGCGCCGTCTACTACGAGCTCCAGACCAATGAGCTCGCCGGCATCGTCGGCACCGTGCTCGTCGTGCCCGCGAAGGAGATCATCCACGACCGGTGGAACTGTGCCTTTCATCCGCTCGTGGGCCTGTCGCCGCTCTACGCCTGCGGCGGCGCGGCCAGCCAGGGGCTGGCGATGCAAGCGGCGAGCACGACGTTCTTCTCGAGCGGCGGCCGACCGTCCGGGATGCTGATTGCGCCGACCGAGATCGATCCACAGACGGCGCAGCGGTTGAGCGAGACCTGGCACGCGCTCGGCGCCGGCAAGACCGCCATTGTCGGGAACGGCATGAAGTACGAGGCCGTCGGCTCATCGGCGGAAGAGTCGCAGTGGATTGAACAGGCGGGATGGACGGCGAAGACGATCGCCGGCTGTTTCGGCGTCCCGATCTCGATGGTCGATAGCAGCCAGCAGCCGCCCTATGCGAACTCTGAAGCGTCGGCGCTCCAGTACCACAGCCAGTGTCTCCAGACGCATCTGACCGCGATCGAGGTCGCGCTCGACTTCGGCCTGGAACTGCCGGCGCCGTACGGGACCGAGTTCGATCTCGACGACCTGATCTGGATGGACACCGCGACGAAGACGAAGGCGGCGCATGACGCGATCGGCGCCGGCGCCATGACGCCCAACGAGGCGCGGCGGAAGTACTTCGGCCTCGGGCCGGTGCCGGGCGGCGACACGCCGTACCTCCAGCAGCAGTACGTCTCGCTCGAGGAGCTCGCGAACCGCGATCTCGGCGTCACGGCGCCCGCTCCCCCGGTGAGTCCCGTTTTGGCCACGGAGACGCCGGACGGGGAGGCGTCGTGACGCTGACGTACTCGCGCGTCACGCTCGCGGGGCCGCTCTGGACGACGGCGGAAGTCAAAGCGATCCAACTGCGGATCACCGACGCCGCGCACGATGCGGACATCGACGAGAAGTTGGCGACCGCGCAGGAAGCCGTGCTTGCGTACCTCGGGCCGGCGGCCGATGCGGCGTGGACGCCGGCGTCCGCGCCCGTGGCCGTCAAGCACGCCATCCTGCTGCTGACCGTCCACTTCTACGAACATCGCGGCGACGACTTCACCGGCCAGACCAACCGGCAGGACGCGGTCATCTGGAAGGAGCTCCAGAACCTGCTCGCGTTCTATCGCGATCCGGCGCTGGCGTAGCAATGGGGATCGGGTCGTACCGGCATCTGGTGACGCTCGAGCATCCGGCCGTGGTGCTCGATCCGCCGACGTGGTACTGCGCGGTGCAGCCGGCGGGGACGCAGGCGATGGAGGGGTTGGCGGCGTTCTTCATTCGCGGCCGGTTCCATCCGGGCATCGGGCTCGAAACCCAGATCGTGTTCGAGGGCCGGACGTTCCAGGTCCAGGCGGTGAACGACCTCGACGAACGCCACCGAGAGATCCAGGTGACGGCGGTCGAGGTCGTCGGCCGCGGGACGACGCCGAGTGGGACGCCGGTCAACGTGCCGCCGTCGATTGTCGAGGGGCCGGAGAGTACGACGATTGACGCGGGCGACGTCGTGCTCCTCACGGTGATCGCGGCCGGCGCGGCGCCGCTCGCGTACCAGTGGACGAAAGACGGCGCCGATCTTCCCGGCGAGATCTACCAGTTCCTTGAGACTGGGCCGATCGTAGATACGGCCGTCTACGGCGTGCGGGTCTCGAACGTCTACGGCTCGGTGACGGCGACGGCGACGGTCACGGTGCGGCTCACGTATCAAGAGCAAGTGATCTTCGATGGCGCGTCGGACTATTGGCCCTTGGACGATCCGAGTGGAAGCTCGGCAAGGAATCTCGCGATGGCAAATCCCGGCACGATCAGCGGCGGCGTCACGCTCAATTCGCCGGGGGTGACCGCCGACTCCAAGGCGATGACGTTCGATGCGACGACAGGGAAGATCCTCACGGCGACGGCGCTCACCGTCCCGGTCACGGCGACGATTGAATATTGGTTCAAGCAATCTGTGTCGAGTGCCGGTCAACGTCCAGCATTGACGATCCGTCCGGAAGCGAGTTTATTCGTTGGCACGAACTCAAATGTGGCCGAAGTGTGGTTAGGCGGTGGGTTAATCGACGGGCCGCGGAATGTGCGGGATAACCAATGGCATCACATGGTCGTGGTACTGACGACTGGTGCTTGCGCGATCTATATCGATGGCGCGCTAGATATCAGCGTCACAGAGGCGCATGGGGCGCATACAGGCCTCGCACGGATCGCCTTCGACGATACTGGGACCAATTCCTGGCTCGGCTCCTTGCAGGACGTGGCGATCTACCCGCGGGCCTTGAGTGCGGCCGAGATCGCGGCCCATTACGCGCTCCGGGTGCCGTGATGAACGCCCAACTAAAAATCACCGGCCTCGACGAGCTCCGCGCGGCGCTCAAGAAGCTGCCGGCGGATCTCCAGCGCGAAGCGGCCGTGATCGTCCAGGCGCAGGCGGAACAGATGGCGGTCGAGGCTCAGGGCGCCATGCCGAGTGTGACGGGCAATCTCCGATCACACGTACGGGTCGAACTCAATAGCGATGTGGTCGGCGGCGTCAGTGCGCGAGTCCTCGCGACGGCGAAGCACGCCTACCTCTGGGAAACCGGCGGCAATCGGCAAGAGCGCCACTGGAAAAAGAACAACAAGAGTACCGGCGTGATGACGCCGGCCAACAAGTTCATTCCGATCGCGCAACTGCGGCGGCGCGTCATGGTCGCGGCGCTGGTGGACGTGGTCGAGCGGGCGGGGTTGACTGTCACAACCTCGACCGCGTAACCGATTGACAGTCAGGAAAGCATCAGGGGGTTCTTATGCCAGCTCCAGCCGCACCAACCAACAATCCAGGCACCCACGGCAAAGAAGGCGTGATCGCCGCGAAGCTTAACGCCGGAGACGCCTACGTCGCGATCGGGAACATCAGCGAGTACAACCTCTCGATGGCGACCGACAAGGTCGAGACCACGAGCCTCGGCGACACGAACAAGCGGTACGTCGTCGGCTTGAAGGATCTCAGCGGCACGTTCACCGCGTTCTGGGATCGCCTCGACGATATCCTCTTTGACCTCGCCGACTCGCCAACCGGCTGCTTTATCGCGGTTTATCCCTCCACCGGCTCGAACGTCGGCTGGGAAGGCCCAGCGTGGGTGGACGCCTCGATCAAGGGCGGCGTGACCTCGGCGGTCACCATCGACGGGACGTTTATGGCGAATGGCGCCTGGACGCGGGCGTCGATGGTCGCGGCGACGGGCGCGAGCGCCACCAGCACGCCTGGGACATTCTCGCCGGCCGGCGCGATGGCGCCGTCCAACCTCGCGGCCATGTCCGCGGTGACGGCCTCGCCCGCCACGGCCTGGACGACGGGCCAGTACGTCCGGCTCGGCGACGGCTCTCGCGCGTACTGGAACGCGAGCGCGTGGGTCAGCGGCGTCGCACCCTAGGCGATCGTCGTGGCGACGGTCGGCTCTCAGCGGGTCACCTTCCAGGGCGCCGCGGCCGTGGTCCGGCTCGGCTATCAGCGGGCCGCACGGCTCGGCGCCTGGACGATTGAGGGCGGCTGGATCTCGGCGGCGGTCCTCGACGTGGACGGCTTCCGGATTACCCAGTCGCCCTTGACCCTCGAAATCCTCTACGCCGAAGGGGCGCCGACGTACCGGCCGCTCGGCGACGTGTCTGTCTCCGGGGGCCGGCTGACCGGCCGGCTCCTGCCCAAGACCTGAAGGGAACTAATGGGATCACGGTATCGGAAGCAAGAGGAAGTCCGGCTCGAGCTCACCGGCGGCGATTGGCTGCTGGTCCGGAAGCACCTGACGGCCGGCGAGGAACGCGACGCGCACGCGAAGGTCATCAAGGCCGGGACGATGCGCTCGGGCGAGAAACCGGAGCTCGACCTCGAACACCTCGGGATCGCGCAGGCGGTGTCGTATCTGATCGACTGGTCGATCACGGACGCCGACGACAAGCCGATCCGGATCCGCGACGCCTCGTATCCGTTCGTGGCGGCGGCGCTCCGGAACCAGACGCCAGAATCCCTGCGCGAGATCCTCGACGCGATCCAGGCGCATGACAGTGCGATGACCGAGGCGCGGGCCGAGGAAAAAAAAGCCCCGGCTGGCGTGAGCGCACCGTGAGCGACCTCTACATCTGCCGCACGATGGGCTGGACGTACGACGAGCTCCTCGATCTCCCGGTCGATGTCTACACGGTGCTCGTCGAACAGTTAAGCGCTGAAGCCGCCAAGAGCCGAAAGTAACTGATGGCCCTCTCTGCCACCTTCACGGCGAACTTCTCCTCCTTCTACGACGCCGTGGACAAGGCCGAGATCAAGCTCAAAGAGTTCGGCGCCGGCGCCGAGAATGCGGGCAAGCGGCTCTCCGCGATGGGGAACCAGTTCTCTGGCGTGAAGATCATCCAAGACGCCACCTTGATGGTCAAGGCGATCGAGGACATCGGCGGCACGACGAAACTCACCGAAAAAGAACTCGCCAAGCTCGGCGCCACCGCGAATGAAGCGGTCGCCAAGATGAAGGCGCTCGGCATGGACGTGCCAAAGAACCTCCAGAAGATTGCCGACGAAACCAAGAACGCGGGCAAGGCCACGACCGACTGGATGGGGACGCTCACGAAAGTCGCGGGCGCGGTCGGGATCGCCTTCTCGGTCGATGCGGTCGTGGGTTTTGTCGGCTCGATCTTCGATGCGGCCAGTGCGGTGAAGGATCTCGGCAATCAGTGGGGCTTCTCGACACAGGCGGTCCAGAAGTGGACGGGAGCGGCGCGTGATAGCGGCGTCTCGACGGAGAAGCTCGGCCGGAGCATTCAGAACGTCACCGAACAACTCGTGAAGAGTGACGAGCAGTACGAGGCGCTGCTCAAGAACATCGGGCTCAGTGGCGACGCGCTCCGGAAGATGAAGTCGGAGGACGCCTATAAGGAAGTCCTCACGGCGCTGACCGCCATCACGGACGAAACCCTCCAGTACGACATGGCGCTGGCGATCCTCGGCCCGAGCGCGAAGGAAGTGATCGGCGGCATCCGGGACGGGCTGGTGGAGGCGACCGAGGCCCAGATCGCGATGTCTGACGAGACGATCAAGCGGCTCGCCGACGCCAGCGACGCCTGGGGCAAGCTCAAAGACAACGTCATCATCTACTCGGGCGAGATGCTCGCCGCCGTGATGGACGCCGGCCAGAAGATGACGCGCTCGTGGACGAGCTTCTTTACCTATGCCGCGGCTGGGCTGCGCGATGTGATGGGCGGGTCGCAGACGCTCGCGGGCCTGCTCGCCGCGGAACAAGCGATCGAGGGCGTGACCGGCGCCGCGAAGGGGCTCGGCGCGGCGCTGGCGCCCGTGGCGTCGCATGGCGACGCCGCCAACACCACGATGAAGACGGCGGCGCAGATCGCCGCGGAGCTCAAAGCGAAAAAGGAGGCGCTCGCGAAAGCCGAGGCGGCCCGCGCGAAGGCGCTTGCTGAAGCGAAGCGGATCGAGGACGCCTATACGGCGGCGCTCAAGAAGCACGACGACGCGCTCGACGCCCTCGTGAATAGTTTCGGAGGGGCCGGTGGGTCGGGCGCGATCGGCAAAGCGAACGATTACATCGCGGCGTTACGGATGGCGATCCCGATCGAGCAGATGTCCGCGAAAGCCAAGCTCGACATCCACAAGGCGATGGACGAGGCGATCGTCTCCTATCAGGCGGCCGGTCAAATGGCGCCAAAGGTCATGTATGACATCTGGCTGGCGACAAGAAACGCCACGGAAGGTGTCATCGAGTTCTCATCGAAATGGAAGAACTTCGCGCACCTGGTGAATACCGAGCCGATCAATCTCGGGGCGGGCTTCAACATGGCGCCGCCGCCGGAGCTGACGCCGTGGAAGGACGCCTTTACCAGTTTCGCGGACACGATCCCGGCGATCTTTGAGAAAGCGATGTCGGCCCGCGGCCCAGGGATGGCTAAAGTACTCGGGGCGCAGTTAACTGAGGGGCTCAGCGCGACGATCGCGTCAGCGATCGCGAAGGGGATGGAGGGTACGGACGCCCAGAACAACATGGCCGCTGGCATGGGCGTCGGGATCGTCGTGTCGATGTTCAGTGAGGTGTTCCGCAACATTGTCGAGGCGCAGGGGGCCGCCGAGGGATTTCAACGGGCGCTCGCCGAGATGACGCGCGACATGCACGCGGACCTAGTGGGACCAAATAGTCCGTACGAGGATTTCGAGGATCTCGAAGCGGCGGCCAACGCGCTCGGGATCACGTTCGTGGATGTCTGGAATCCGGACGGCGTCACCACGTTCGGGCACCACTTGCAGGAGCGCATCAACGAGTTTGAACTCCTTCGGCAGGCCGCCGAGTTTCAGGCGCAAGCGCTGGACGAGGTCACGGCCGTGGCGGAGAAGTACGGGTTTACGCTCGAGGAGCTCGGGCCGGCGATGCAGCGGCAGGAGCTCGACAAACAGGCGCAACAACTCTTTAAGGACTGGGAACTCCTCAACGCCGCCGGCATTGACACGGTCGCGATTACGGAACGGATGGCCGAGGCGGTCAATGACTACGTCGGCGATGCGCTCTCGATGGGGATCGAGATTCCCTCGGCGATGCGGCCGATGTTGGAATCCTTCGTCAAGGCGGGGACACTGCTCGATGAGAACGGCGAGATCATTACCGATCTCGAGGATTCAGGGATCTCGTTCGCGATGACGATGAGCGAGGGCTTTACCCGGCTGATCGATAAGGTCGGGGAACTCACGGACGCGATTTCCCGCGGGTTGGGCTTGGCGATCGAGAACATTCCGCAACCGGAGGTTACTGGCACGGTGCGCTGGCATGTGGAAGGGATTCCACAAGTCAACGATCGGATCGGCGGCGGCGCGGCGCCGGAGTACGCCAAAGGCACAGACGGGTTTAAGAACTTCGGCGCCGGCACGCCGGTCATCCTGCACGGGTGGGAGGCGGTCGTCCCGCGTGATCAGGCGAATGCGACGGTCACGGGCGGCGGCGGCGCCGCCCTCGGCGGCGGGATGATGACCGTGATCGTCGAGGCCGATGGCCGGCAACTCTCGCGGATCGTCGCGCCCTACCTCCCCGGCGAAGTGCGCCGGCTCGGACTGGCGCGCGGGTAACGGGCGGGCTGATGGCGATTACGCTGGTCGCTTCGACAACGGCCACACCGGGCGCCAACGGCGGCACGACGACGGGGATTGATACGACCGGGGCGACCCTGATCATTGTCGGGACGTCGATTTACCTCAACACGCCGGTCATCACCGACAACCTGGGGAATACCTACGTTGCGCTGACCAATCACCCTCAGAGCGTCTTTGCGCACCGTTTCTACTATGCGCTCGCGCCCGCCGTCGGCCCAGGGCACACAGTCACGGCGTTTGCGGGCAATTTCTATCCGACCCTGTTTGTCTACGCCTTCGCGGGCGTGGGGAGTTATCACAGCGAGAGTGGCGCGGGCGGTAGCGGGTTCGGCGGGGGGCTCCCCACCGGGCCGGTGACGCCAAGTGCTGACGGGGCGCTCGTCGTCACCGGGTTCGTGGCGAACCAGCCCACGGCGTCACTCGCGCCCGCCGGCTTCACCGTCGCGCACGTCGCCGACGGTCCAGGCCACCATGTGCAAGGCGGCTTCGGGTATCTCGTCCAGACGCCGGCCGCCGCGATCAACCCGACCTGGACGGTCGGCTCCATTGAATTGGCCGTGTCGGCGGCGGTCTTTCTGCCGGCCGTCTCACCCGGGCCGGAGCCGCCGGAGCCGCCGCCCGTCTACGAGATCGGCATCGGCGAGACGACGGTCGTCCCGCTCCTGGCGACGTTCCGGATTCAGGAAACGATCGACGCGCCGGACACGATGATCGCCGACGTGTTCTCGCTCGCCGCGCCGCCGCCGCTGCCCGCCTATCAAGCCCGCATCCTCGCCGATGGCGCGACGGCGTACTGGCCGCTCGACGATCCCGCCGGCAGCACGACGGCCCGCGATCTCGTGGGCGCGGACGACCCCGTGCCCTTCGTCCGCTTCTCGCTCGGGCAAGCCGTGGTCGTGACCGAGAACGGCGTCCGGATCTTCGGCGGCGTCGTCACCGGGACGCGCGAGCGGGGGCTGACCGGGCCGAGTGCCACGGACCTCGTCGTCGAGGTCCAGGCGACCAGCTATGAGCTCTCCGCGGCCCGGCGCGTCATCACCGCGGCGATTAGCCAGGATGGGGCCGAGACCATTGGCGCCGCCTTCGCGACGCTCGTGACCGACTACTACGCGGAGGTCGGCGTCTCGCTCCACCCGAGTCAGGTGGCGGGGCCGGCGCTCCCGGCGGCGACCTTCACGCGCTCGCGCGGCGATGCGGTCAATAAACACCTGGCGGCGTCGGTCGGGTACCTGCAGTCGATCGACTTCGAGAACCGGCTCCGCGCCTGGGCGCCGGGCGACGTGCTCGCGCCGGCCAACTACGACGAGAGCGTGAACCCGGAGCTCCTCACGGGCGACGTCACCGTCGAGCGGCAACTCCAGAACGGCTACGCCAATCGGGTGATCCTCACGGGCGATCCGATCCCGGTGCCTGGTCATGTGGATCACTTCACGGGCGACGGCGTCACCAACGTCTGGCCAGTGACCTACGTGGTGAACGGGCCGTACCCGTATTTCGTCGATGGCGCGGTGGCGCAAGGCGTGATCCAGTACCCGGCCACGAGTACGACCGAGTCGATCGGTGGCGTCGAATCGCCGCCCGGCTTTCTCTGGGAATACGATCCGATCGCGCACACGATCCATCGCCGCGGGGGGCCGGTCGCCGCCGGGGTGGCGTTCGACTTCCCCTATGACGGGCTCTTTATCCCGGCCGGGATGGCCGAGGACGCGGCCGAAATCGCCGCCCTGGGCCTCTGGGAGCACGTCGAGAACGTCACCGCGGTCATCACCGACGTGTCGGCGCAGGGGTATGCGGACGCGCTCCTGGCCGCCAAGGTCGCCAGCAAGGACGAGATCGTCCGGCTCCAGACGCGGGCGCTCGGCTTCCATCCGGGGCAGACGATGACGATCGCGTCATTCTCACGGCTCCTCGCCGGCGACTACCTGATCACCCAGGTCGATACCGGATCCGAGAGTGGCGGGATCCTGCTGGTCCGCTCGATCACGGCGTCGAAGAGCCAGAACAACACGCACGATTGGCGGCGCGTCTATCAGCAGTGGGCGGGCGCCTCGGCGCAGACGGAGACCAGCGGCTAGGGACGAAAAACCCCGACTTCCATTCACGTATTGTTCCCGCTACCTTAGAAACCTGCAAAAAGCTTAGGGAAATTGCGAGTTGCGCCGCGTTCGCAACGCGGAGGTCGCGAGTTCGAGCCTCGCGCCGTCCATATCCAAAATCCCCGAAACAACCAATGAATCCGGGCCTGAATCGTGGGTCCGGTGTGCGTGGTCGGTGTCGCTCCCAACGCCGCTAAACGTCACCTTTCGCCACCTTTCTGCGTGTTTCATTCACGTATTGTTCACGTAGATTCTTGACTGCGTCTAGGCCCAATCCCGCCAGGCCGCGCCGGTTCTGTACAGTCATGCGGTCGTTACTCATCGCGCTTCCGGCGTTGGATGTCCGCTTCTGCCTGTCGGAGTTGCTCGGGGAAGATCCTCGCTTGACGTTCCGTCCACAGGGCCAAGTTCTCGGCCGTCAGCCGGTCGATCTCCTTCAGCGCGGCGGCAATAGCGTCGTCAAGCGACGGCGTACGAAACATCTGGGTCGAGGGGTTTGTGACCCAGTGCTGCAACATCGCGCGGTCGGTCTCGGTGAACGGCGCGTCGGTCATGGCGTCTCCAATGCGGCGAGGACCGCATCACGAGCGAGGAACTCGCCGTGCGGCCACTCGATCATCGTGCCGGGGCGGTCACCATGCACCGCATAGCGAGGTAGTCGCTCGACATCTGCCCGTATCGCGTGGAGCCGGTCGATCTCCGCGAGGGCGGCGTGAATGTCTGCCCCCACGATGCTGCTCGTCGCCAGTTGCTCTAATCGCTTCCTAGTTTCAGGCCAGTCGCTCATCGCGCCTCCTACTTGACCGCTCGAGGACGCAGCGCCCGTGTAATGGCCTGCATTTCAGGCGACGTCAGGTACAGTCGCCACGCTGCCGCTTCACGGGCTTCCGGCATCCCCACGCCGTGCCACGTCCGGTGCCACGTCCGAATCAGAGCGACGGCTTGTTCCATCCGCTCGATTAGGGCGTCAACCTTCAGCGTTTCTCGATTCAGTTCCGCCGCGCACATCTCGGCACCAGTCCGCAGCCGATCAATCTCCGCGAGGGCGGCGTCAATGGCGCGTTCATCAGCATCATCAAGGGAGGGGCGGACCTTCAACTGTTGCAATCGTTTGCGGTGCGTCTCGGTGAACGGCGCGTCGGTCATGGCGTCATCCCTCCACCTCTGGCGCTGAAGATCGCAAAGCGTCCACGATCCGGCCCGGGATTTTCAAGGCTTGCATCAGATGCTCGTTTAGAGCCGTCAGCCGGTCGATCTCCGCGAGGGCGGCGCGGATCGCGCTGTCGAGTGGTCCGCACGGTGTCGGATACGTGGGCACTGGAATGTCGAGCCACGCTTGGAGCGTGGCGCGGTGCGTCTCGGTGAACGGCGCGTCGGTCATGGCGTGGCCTCCAATTAGGCGCGTTTGCGGAGCCGCGGGGCGCCGACCATCGCGAGCTGATCTTCGCGCCGGGCCTCGGCATAGATCCGGAGCAACATCTCCGGGTGCTTCCAGTTCCCTTGCTTCTGGACGGCGCTGATCGGCGAGCCCTTCTCGAGCAGGTACCGGGTCGCGCCCGTCCGCCTGGTCGCCCAGTGGAACGTCAGCCCGCCGTGCGTCCGGCCGTACCGCAGCCCGGCCTTCGTGCAGAGGTACTCGAACCGCTGGCGCACCGACCCGACCCAGTCCCGCGGGCTCTTAGCGCGTCGGAACTTCGAAAAGTAGTACCGCTCGTCCGTCTGCTCGATCTCCTTCAGGACGGCCAGAGCGCGGGCGGAGAGAGCGGTCTCGTAGGCATCCCCGCTTTTGGCGTGCTTGACGTACAGCCAGTGGCCGTCGTGCTCGCTCCGCTCGAGGTCGAGCAGGTCACCGAGGCGGATCATGGTGTCGATGCCGAGAATGATGATCGCCCGGTCCTGGGCATCCTCGCAGGCCTCGAGGATCTGGGCCTCTTCGGCCGGCTGGAGCAGGCGGCGTTTGATGGGCGGCGCCTTGAGCCGCTTGAGCCCGACGATGGGCGAGACCGTCAGGTACTTGCCGACCGCATCGCGGAGCATCCCTTTCAGCACGTCGATCTCCCGGTTGATGGTCCGCGGGCCGCAACCGCCGGCCATCCGGGCGGCCATGTAGGCGCGGACCCGGTCGGCGTCAATCGACGAGAGGAGCTCGGGGCCGAACGCCCCGCGGAGCGGTGTCAGCATCTCCAGCTCGCGCCGGGCGCCGCGTCTCAGCGCGATCACGTCCCGGGCGTACGTCTCGGCATAGGCGGCGAACCGGATCATCGCCGGGCCGTTGGGGAGCCGTTTCACCTTCTGCTCGGCGACTTCCAGCATCCGCCGCTGATAGGCGTCCTTGGCCAGCCGCTTGGCGTCGGCGCGTTGGCTGATCGTCTCGCCCAGGAGGATCGGCGTCGGCTCGCGCGTCTTCGTGGACTCGAGGTAGAGCCACCAGTACGGCGAGTCGGGACGTTTGAACACACCCATAGGTAAACTTTACTCCCAGTTAATACTAGCGAGCAAGTCGCTAGACGGCGGCGGCGAGGAACTGGACGACGGCGAAGAGCGTCAGCCCGGCCTGCCGGCGGCGGCGCGGCGCGACGGGCGGCACGTCATCAAACGGCAGCGGGAGGGCGACGGGCTCCCGGTGAAACACCAGCCGGTAAGCTTCAGCGACCGCCTGCGCTTCGAGCGCGACGATGTTTGGGCGCACCAGCCCGATGGCCAGGAGCTCGGCGGCTATCTGCTGGACGAGGCGCTTCATGCCGCGTGAGTCCTTCGAGCGCGGCGACAAGCGGCTTGAGGTGGGCAAGGGCGAGGACGGCGATGTCTTGTTGGTACTCGATGATGTCTTGTTGCCGGCTGATCGGGTCCCGCGTCCTGGCGAGTTTGAGACGACTAGGTACATGCGACGCTCCGGTGGGGGCAGGGTGAGGCAGATAGGGAGCTGTCTCTGCGATGTCCTCAAATAACGCACTCGGGGAACAGTCGAGATACTCGGCGATCCGATCGATCATCTGGTCGAGCCTGGGCGCACGTTTCCCGGAGAGGATCTGAGAGATCCACGATTCCGTCTTACCGACCGCGCGGGCCAGATGTCGCGGTCTGGCCCCCTTCTGTTTCAGGCGCATGGCGATATTCCTGCGCAGATGGTCGAGTGTTCGGCTGCTCACAAAGTAACGATTGTCAGAATGTTAACAATCACCGTCTGTGAACGGAAGTACTTTCCGCCGTCCACAGGAAATATTTCCACGCGAATCGTTCTGAGGTTCCAACCTTCACTCGCAGCGAAGAAAGCTCTTGACACTATCTTCAAGCTCCGTTTAGTCTTCGCGTATCGTGACATTGACAACTGGCCGCCGCCTTCGGGCCTGGCTGAAAACGTCCCGCCGCTCACAAGCGGCGCTGGCGAAGGAGCTCGGCATCTCCCCGCCGTACCTCTCGATGCTGCTCGCGGGCCAACGGGTTCCCTCGCTCCCCGTGGCGAAACGGCTGCAAGAGGTCACCGGTATTCCAGCGGCCGAGTTTGCGAGTTCCCGCTACAGCGCCAGACAGAGGACCGCATGAAGCGCAAGCCACAAACGGCGTCGATCGCGAGCCCGTACTTAACGGCGCGGGAAGCGCAGGAGTACTTACGGCTCGGCTCGCCGAACGCGCTCTACAGGTTGATCACTCAACACAAGCTGCCGTTTTGTAGGCGTGGCGGGCGCTACGTGTTCCATCGGGACGAACTCGATGTGTGGCTCCACGGGTTCGACAGTGAGATCGAAATGTTTCGCGCGAAGAAACGCGCGTAGTTCAGGTGTCGGCGGGGCAAGGTCGGGCTGGGTTGGGTTTCGTACGGCAGGGTCGGGTTAGGCCTGGTGTGGCGAGGCCGGGTTGGGTTGGGCGAGGTGGTGGTTAGGTGAGGCGGGGTTGGGCACAGCCGGGTGCGGTGGGCCGTGGCACGGCTCGGCAGGGTAACGGTCGGCCGCGGTGCGGTTCGGCTTGGTGTGCTTGGACAGGGTTTGGTTTGGCTTAAACGAAGGGCCGCGTTCTGAGCGCGGCCCCAGTATCACGCGAGGGAAAACACATGACACCGACAGCGAGCAGCGTAGCACGAAGCGAAGTGATTGCGATTGGGCCAGAGGCGACGAACGGCGGCAAGACCTCGATTGAGTACGCGATCCCGTACGTCGCCTCAGTGCAGATCCTCGGCGTCGCCGATCTGCTCTTTCATCGGTGGAATGTCGAAGGCGTCGAGACGAAGGCGCGGGCCGCGAAGGGATCAAAGGCGAAGAAGTCTGATGACCTCGAGAGCTATGTGTACCGCAACGACGACGGCGAACTCGCGATCCCTGGCGAGTACTTGCGCCAGGCCGTCATCCACGCGGCGAAGTTTCGCCAGGATCCGCGCTCGCCGCGCAAGAGCGCGATGGACCTGTTTAAGGCCGGCGCCGTGTGCCTGACGCCGCTCGCGTCGCTCGGCGCGAAGGCGTGGGACTACGAGGATCGGCGGCGCGTGATGATTCAGCGCAACGGCATCACGCGCGTGCGGCCAGCGATGCGGGCGGGCTGGTCGATCGTGGTCGAGCTCATGGTGAATCTGCCGGAATACATCCCGCCCGATGCGTTGCAAGACGTACTCATCAATGCGGGTCGCTTGATCGGGCTCGCGGATTTCCGTCCGACGTACGGACGGTTCACCGTGCAGCACTTCGAGATCACTGTGCCGGAATAAGCCGGGGTGTGGCGCGACAGCGGTGGGGACGGGCTAGGTCCGGCAAGGCAAGGCGTGGTGGGGTAAGGCGCGGTGCGGGTCCGGTGCGTCACGGCCTGGTGCGGCAAGGTTGGGCCGGGTATGGCGCGGTCGGGCGAGGCGGTGTCGGGTTTGGCCCGGTCAGGTCCGGCCTGGTCGGGTCTGGTGGGGCGAGGCACGGTTTGGGCCAGGACTGGCCGGGTGGGGCATGGTCCGGTGTGGGTGTGGCAAGGCGTGGGTGGGGCAAGGGTAGGTTGGGTCGGGTTTGGTACGGCAGGGAGGGAGTATGCGCGAGCTCGATCAGTTACCGCCGCCGATCGTCGTTGGGCTCACGCCCGACGCGCCGCCCGTGACCTGCGTCTACTGCGGGGCGGACGTGCGCGTCTATCCGGTGTGGCCCGGCCACGACGCGCCGATCTGTCTCCTGTGCTACCTCGTGCACTGCCCGCCGGAGGCGCCGGCGTCGTGACGATCCGCCGCTGGTGGTGTCGGCATCGGTCGCTGACGCGGATCAAGGTCGATCGCGTCTGGTGCTGGCGCTGTGTCTGTGGCTACCAAGTGCCGATTGTCATTCGCACGGCGGAAGAACACGCGCGGGCCACGGCGCTCCTCGGGCGGGCGTGATGTGGATCGCGATCGTGCTGTCGTTTGTGTCGTTCTGTGTCGCGCTCTGGGCGTTCTGGATCGCGATCGCGGCGGCGATCAAGAACCAGGCGCTCGAGCTCCGGATCGTCCAGGTGCTCCAACGCGCCGAAGACGAAGAGGTCGCGCGGACGACCGCGCTCGAGCTCCTCGATCACGTCATGCTCAAGCGCACAGAAGAACTCAAAACAGCGACGGCGAAGATCGAAGCGCTCCGCCACCAGTACGAAACCTCCATCGCCATCGACGGGCCGCTTGGCTCGAAACGGGTCCAGTAATGAAGCCGCCGGCCTTCCAGTTCTACGCCCGCGATTGGCTGAGCTCCACCCTCGGAATGCCCTGGGACGTCGCCGGCCTGTACATCCATCTGTTGGCCTGGTCGTGGGACAACGGACCGCTCCCGAAGTCCGCTATCTGGCGCCGGCGGGTGATCGGCCCGGACGCCGTACGACTGTGGAACGGCGTAAAAAAACGCTGGAAAAAGACGAAAGACGGATGGATTAACGAGCGATTAGAGCATCAAAGACGAGGCCAAATGACTTTCGCCTCGCGCGGGGAGAAAGGGGCGAAAGCTCGCTGGCAAGCATCGCCCAAGCATATGCCTAACCGATGGCCTGCTTCTGCTTCTGCTTCTGCTTCTGCAGATCTAAATAAACCGGCCGCTGCGCGTCCGGTCCATTTTCGCGTGTATGCGGCGATCGCTGGCAAGGTCCTGAAGCAGACCGAAGACCTCGACCTCGCGCCCAGCGAGATCGCCGAAGAGTTCAAAAGAGCGTGCGCCAAGCAGGAGCTCCCGTACGACGCGACGATCACGACCAAAGCCTTAGACGCCGCGCAAGCCGCCAGAACCCGGAGGCGCGCATGACAGACAAGGCGCCCCGCTTCAACGACGACGGCGAGTGCGAGTGGTGCGACGGCCGCGGCTGGTGGGACATGGAGTATCCGACTCGGGAGGAAGATCCCACTTGGGGCCAGAAGTTTCGCGCCGAACGCTTCCCCTGCGATCGCTGCAAGGGCACGGGGTACGCCCGGTTCGACCCGGCGGATCTCAGCGCACGCACGAGGAACGAGCGATGAACAAACTCGCGAAGTACACCGAGCGGAGCCAGGGGCTCGCTAAGTACGACCCGAAGAAGGGCATGAAGAAGATCGCGTTTCTCGAGATGGTCGAGAAGCATTACGCGACAGCGAAGGATGCCAGCCAACTCATCGTGGCGATCCGCGCGAAGCTCGAAGCGCAAGCCGAGTTCGTTCTCTGGTGGGATACGCAAGGGCCAGGCAAAGAGGGTAAGGGTAATGTGACAGATCGGACACATTACTCCGGGCGCGACGGTCTTCCAGAGCGGAAGCCTGTTTCTCGCTGGCGAGCGAAGCTCAACGATCCTGACAAGTTCGAGAAAACGTACCAGGAGATTTGCGCCAAGTACCCCAAACTCCTCGAGTTCGAGAAGATGGCGCATGTCGGCCAGAGCAGCGGCTATTACGAGTGGTACTCACCACCCGACTACATCGAAGCCGCGACAAGGGTCCTCGGGAGCATCGACCTCGACCCGGCATCGAGTGCGGCTGCTAATGACGTGGTGAAAGCCACGACGTATTACACCCTCGACCAGGACGGCTTACGCTTGCCGTGGCGCGGTCGCCTCTGGCTCAATCCTCCCTACGGACAGCCCATCATCGAATGGTTCACCGCGAAACTCGCCGCTAGCGTCACGTCCGGCGAGGTGAGCGCGGCGATCGTGCTCGTGAACAACGGGACCGAGACCGCTTGGTTCCATACGTTAGCGAGTCTCGCGCAGGCGATGTGTTTTCCCGAGGGTCGTCTGCGTTTCTGGAACCCAGATCACAAGGGATCAACGCCGCTGCAAGGCCAGGTCGTGGTCTACATCGGCCCGCACGCTGCCGCGTTTGTCCGTGAGTTTCACCAGTTTGGGTTTGTCCTCGTGAGACCAGACGATGCCGCCGTTTCGTGAGTTACCAGAAGCTCTACGCGGTCGAGCCGGCGAGCAGACGCTCGCCAGACTTCTCCAAGCTCGTGGGTGGTACATCATTCCGTCCTACGACTACAGCGGAGTCAATGGCGAGAAGGCGCCCACCATTCAAGGGGCGCATGACGGGATCGTCTTGCCGGATCTCGGGATCGCGCGGGCCGGTCAACTGAAGTGGGCCGAGGTGAAAGCCAAAGAGAAGCCGATGTATTACCGCCTCGGCGACATTGTCGAACACGGCATCGGGCGACGCCACTGGGAACACTACAAGCGCTGTCAACTTGAAACCGGCGCCCATGTCTGGCTCTTCATCATCGAGGAGCGCAATCAAATCATCCTCTTTGAGAGCATCGATCATCTCGGAGAGCCCTACCACTATCACGGCGACAAAATGGACCGCGGCGGGATGGTGTTTTGGCGGCGCGACGCCTTTAAATCCAGAATCATCCTGAACGAGCTCCCAGGGTTATCCGATCCCAAGCTAGCGCTGGCCTTTGAGTTACCGGACGTCGCGCGGGCGTGGCTCATGGCGGCCATTCAGCGGGGTCTCGAGTTTCGTCTCGATGCGAATCGCATCCTGGTCCGACCCAAGGCCCTCATGTCTGCGGCTGATGAAACGTTCATCCGTCAACACCACACCGAACTCCTTACGTGCCTGCGAAACATGACGCTGCCGCTTATTGCGTGACTCAACGAGAACCTTATGACGCGATCTGAAAGCATCAACGAGCTCGCCGCCGCGCTCGCGCAGGCGCAAGCGGCGATGGGCCACGCGCGGAAGGATTCTGAGAACCCGCATTTTCGCAGCCGGTACGCGGATCTGGCCGCCATCTGGGACGCCTGCCGCGGGGCGCTCACCGCGCACGGCCTGGCCGTCGTCCAGTCGCCGCGGTTCGTCTCGGCGGGTGATTCGGTGTGGCTGGTGGAACTCGAAACCGTCTTGATCCACGGGTCCGGCCAGTTCATGAGTGACACGCTCGCGGTCCCGGTGGCCGCCTCGAGCGCCCAGGCGGTCGGTTCTGCCGTGACGTATTGCAGGCGCTATGCCCTCGCCAGCTTCGTCGGCGTCGCGCCCGCCGTGGACGATGACGACGGCCACGCCGCCAGCGAGCTCCCCGTGCGCCAGATCGCGCCGCCGAAGCCGAAGGCGAACCCACGCCCACCGGCGAAGATTCCGGACGGCCCGCAGTCGGTGACGGTCAAGGTGCTGGGCATCGTCCAGCGGCCGATGACCGATGGCCGCGTCAAGTTCATCGTCTCGGGCGATGACCAGAAAACGTACCAGTCGCTCCACCTCGAGCACGCCGAGACCGCGAAAGAAGCGCAAGCCGCCGGCCTCCCGATCGCGATCGCCTACACCACCACCACCGATGGCCGGATCATCCAGTCGCTCACGGAACTCGAGGCGCCCCTATGAGAAGACTTGCGCTCGTCGCGCTGCTCGCCGTCGCCGGCTGCGGCGATACGATCGTCAACAACCTGCCGCCGACCGCGCCGACGCCACCCACGACGCCGGTCAAGACGACGATCGAGTTTCGCGTGGTCGGCAACGCTAGTAGCGTCCGCGTCCGCTACTCCAGCCCGCTCGACGGGCTCGTCCAAGTGGTGACGAGCCTCCCGTACTTCAACAGCTTCTCGACCGAGGCGAGCTCGATGTTCCTGTCGCTCGAGGCGGCGCCGCTCACCTATCCCACGATCATCACCAACCCGTTCCTGTCGGTGCAGATCGTCGCCGGCGGCACGATGTTCCGCGAAGCGACGAGTAATGATTTCTTTTTCGTCCCGCTCCAGGCGTCGGGAACGTGGCGGCGATGATGGCCGATCGCGCGGCCTGGACGAAGTTCGCCGGCGGCGAGACGCTGAAAGCGCCGCGGTCCAAGTACGGCGCGAAGCCGATGGTCGTGGACGGGATCCGCTTCGACTCGACGAAGGAAGCCAGACGGTACCGCGAGCTCCGGCTGCTGGAAAAAGCGGGCCATATCCGCGATCTCGAACTGCAACCGCGCTTCCCGCTCGAGGTCGTTGAGCGCTGGCGCCCACACGGCACGGTCAAGACCTGCGGGTACTACACTGCTGACTTCCGGTACGTGGACGCCGAGACCGCCGCCGTCATCGTCGAGGACGTGAAGTCTGGGCCGACGAAGACGGCGGCCTATCGGCTCCGAAAGAAACTCGTCGAAGCGATCCACGGCGTGACGATTACCGAGGTCTGAATGCGCGACGACGGACAGGAACACAAGCTCCCGGGCCTGGTGCTGCTGATCATGCTGGCGGCGGCGGCCGGCTTGTGGGTCTTGATTTGGGTGCTGTGATGTACCGTCCCACCGCCGAAGAGATCGCCGCCCGGATCCGGATGCGGTTCTGTGTCTGGTGTGGCGTCTGTGCGGCGATTGACTGGCCGTACATCTGCGCCGACTGCCAACGTGCCCTCGCTGAAGATGAATTACACCGACGCCAAAACACCCATCCAGAGGCGTCCCTATTTCCCCCGAAGGAGTGACCCATGAGCGATGACAAGCGACTCGACCGCCCCGACAACGATCCGCCCCGTCCCGAACGCGCCAAGCCCGAAGAGCTGCGCGATTGGGAAACGATTCAGGAAAATGCGAACGAGGTCACGGAACGATTAAAGATTGCCGGCGGCTTCTTATACCGGACGGTGTGCGTCACCTGGGTCGCGATGGTGTTCGTCCCCGACGAGTAAGCCGTGCCGGCCGATGTCCTGGTGTGGCTGCGCTGTCCCGGCTGCAAGTTGGTCTGGCACGCAGCCACGATTCGGCCGGGGACGTACTGGGCGAAGGGCTCGACGCCGGCACGGGTGGCGCTCGAGGTCCACTGTCCCCGCTGCCAGCATCGGCCGCCGATGGAGACGGTGGAAACCCGCGAGTTCGAGGTCGAGGCATGACGGGACCGATTCCGAAAGTGAGGTGCCCGATCTGTGGCGGCGAGTACGCGCGCCGCCTCGACGGGACGCCGTACGCCCATACCTGCCACGATGGTCAATCGCCGCCGTCGGTGGCGAAACGCCGCCGCTGTGGCCGATGCGGGCTGTTTCTGTCCAGCACCCCGACCGTCCACTGTCCCAAATGCCAGACGGTCTGGGCGGCGCTCTCGGCGAGGACACACTGATGAGCGCGTTCTTTTTCGTCCTCGGCGTCTATGCGGCGGCGGCCACCACGGACGTCTTGAGTAGTCACTACCTGCTGGCGGATCCGGCGCTCCAGGAAGTCGGCTTCAGTCCGTTCTCGAACCGGACGGCGAATGCCGCGGTCAAGCTCGGGCTCGGCGGCGTGGCGGTGTATGGGCTCTATCGGCTGCGGGAGAAACACCCGCGGGTGGCGTGGGTCATGGCGATCGTGGCCGTGGCCATCGAGTCGATCGCGGTGTGGCGGAATCTGACCTTGACCCGCCAGAGGAAGTGATGCCGGAACGTGCCCCGCATTTCTGCGTCGTGCCTGGCTGCCCCGAGCTCGCCACCAAGCGCCGCTGTCGCACGCATAGCGTGGCGCGAGAACACGAGCGCCCCAACTACGCCACCCGCCGCTGGTACCGCACCCC
>Ga0137433_1000372_pt1 | contig 25063 bp, 28 predicted proteins | sample EasRivERMZT840_2_FD_102335 | JGI IMG/M metagenome (GOLD analysis project Ga0137433, IMG submission 102335) | Soil microbial communities from meander-bound floodplain in the East River, Colorado, USA - East River MetaG ERMZT840_2 | ecosystem: Environmental > Terrestrial > Soil > Floodplain ...
AAGTTTCTACTTTCTCAAACTCTCCTTTAAGCTTACTCATTCTTTCCTTAAATCCGGCAAATCCTTTCTTAGTTACACCTTCAAAAGCTCCAAATCTCTTACCTCTTTCAACATGATAAATATTTTGCTGCTCTTGTCTTAAAGGTATTGCCGCGGCCAATGCAGTTTTTAACTTTCCAACTGCGGCAGAAGTGCGCTCTGCACCCTGTTTAAGATTTCCATCATCTCCGTCCTGTCCTTTTCTGGTAGCTCTTGACTTAGTTCCCGTTCCATAGAGAGGGTCGTTATAAGTAGCTTCTCTCCCCCTTGACTCAGTATAGTATTGTAATATTGAAGAAATGTCGGAAGTGTAGCCGCGATTACTGTCTCCGAAGGGGATTCTGTCATTTAAAGTTCTCCCTGTTAATGCTGTATGAATTTGATTCATAGCATCAATAGAACTAATAGCTCCAAAATCGTCAGTTACTTGAGATAAAACAACTGCAAAACTTTCATCATGATGTCCTTGAGAGATATGAGCTAATTCATGTAATACAGTATGAACAATTCCAGCCGATGCTCCATCAGGACTATGATGCTCTATTAAAGCAAAAGGATTAATTAGAATAGCCGCTTTACCCGCGCCAGGGTTAGGAACATAAATACCTTTAACGTCTGGGTCAAAGATAAATCCTACTCTTTCGAGTTTCTCAGCCCATTCCGTAGATTTTCTAGAGGTTGCTAAGGCTCCTTCAATAACATCCCCAATAACTCTACCTAATTGCTTAAAATTCTCATTATGAGTCATAGCAGTTAATTCAGTATTAGTGAATCTCTTGCCGACATCATAAAAATAAAAAGGTAAATTACCTAATCTTCTACCCACATCAATTTGGGGCATTTCATTATAAGCTCTGGTAAGTTCATCCCTTCTTCTACCTAATCCAGGGTTAACAATATTTTCATCAATATACTTATTAACCTGAGTTTCAACAAAGCCTCTAAGAGATTCTCTATTAGCAGTATAAGGATAATTAGGGTCTCCTTCTGGAACTTTAGCTTTAATATTAACTAAAAATTTTTCTGGAGTTCCGGGAATTTTATCCCCAGAATGAATTTTAGTTCCTTGATATAATCCATGATTTAACATACCATACTTAACTATGTTTTCCCCATATTTTGCATTTTTGGGAATCATGATTTCAGTAGTAGCGTAGTCACTTTCTAACGGAATAATATCAAATTCTTCATTTCCTAATCCTTCATAAACTTGGTCCTCATAAGAAGACCTTCTAAGTTTCTGACCGAGTGTTTTAGATTCGGATTCTCGTAAAACTGTAATTTTTCCTTTAAATCCCGGAGAATTTTGAGCTAATTGTTCAACAAATCTAGCATTATCATAATGGGATAAATAATCTCCTTCATTACTAATATATGTTTTTACATCAGTTCCTGTAGGAGTATCAAAATCTACATATTCTTCTTTAATATCTACACCTTTTTTCAATAAGTCATCAGGAGTTCCTTCAAAAGAATAACGAATTCTTTGAGGTTCTCCATTTTCTAATACATCTACAATAGATATAACTTCTACTTTATCTCCACCAAGTAAAGGTGCAGCTTTAGCTAATCCAAAACCACCAGCCGCAGTTTCATCATTTCTTTTACCAGAAGAACCTAAATCAGTAAATACTGTTTCAAGTTCTTCACGAGACATTCCCTTTCCATTATCTTTTATTTGAATATATCCTCTAGCTCTTCCTCCTGATTTATCATCTAAATTTCCTAAAGTTACTTTAATATCTGCTGCACTATCTAAATTTCTGGTAGCATCAAAAGAATTCTGGAGAAGTTCTTTAGTTACAATTTTACCAATATCTCCCTTATAAAGAGAAGAACCAAGAACTTTACCAAGGGATTCAATATCTGCGCCTATCTTAACTTTTCCCCCTTCTACTCTAGCAAAAGAAGGTTCCTCAAAATCCTTCATAGAGTCTAAATTTCTAAACTCATCAAAGCTAACTTCTTTTGAACTAATCTTACCTGCCTTAACCGCGTCAATATAATCCTGCGCAGTCTTAGGCTGAGAAGGAACTTTAGTTACTCCTTCATCAGTAACCTCAAAAGTTTTATACTTCTTTTCTCTTAATTCATCTGCGAGTTTAAGCTTATCTCGCATAGATATAGGAGGTTCTGGATTAACTACACCTCCAACATGAGTTCCTTCAGGGTCAACGAAATGTTTACCGGGAGGTAACGCTTTTTGTTCTATAGGAATATTTCTAGCTTGTCCCCCTCTAGGTTTAGGAAAGTGCATACCTGCTGCACCTCCTGCCATTTCTGCAATTCCCATTCCTATTTTTAAGGGACTATCAGAATTATTTTCTTTAATACCTTCATAAGTAGATTGTGCTCCATGTCCTATAACTGGAGCAGATGCTATTCTAGTTCCTGTTCTAAGTGCTGAAGCAGTTCTACCTGTAGTAGCTAAGGCTCCCCCTCCCATAGCTGTCATAGCTAAGTTTAGTGGAGAAGATAATCCAGCTAAAACATTTCCTGCTCCCTCTAAAGCACCTGCAAAGAAAGGTCTAAAAAAGCCCCTATCAAAAGAAGATTCAGGCTGAGGACCATTTAAATTTCTAGGGTCAACATATTCTGCTGCTACCATACCAGCACGGGCAGGAGCTTCTATTAATGGCTTATTTGCTACATCCCAAGCTTTAGTAGCATATTCACTAAGAACATCTCTCTTCTTAGGTTCTTCTTTTTTAACAGGAGGAATCTGAACAGATTTATCCTCAAACTCTGACCATTTATCAGAAGTTTGAAATTCCTGCCATTTATCTTGGGCCATTATTTTGCCCTCTTTAAGCCATCTTTTTCAGCTTCAGCAACTCGATTTTTAGGAACATTATACCTAGTAACTTTACCTGTTTTAGGGTCAGTTCTAGTCATAGGAACTGTTCCATTTGCAGCAGGCTGAGTTACTCTACGTTGTCTAGTAGTTCTTGAACCTGCCGGAGCACCTGTTTCATCTGTTACCGCGGTAGTAGTTTCTGTAACAGTTTCTTTATCTTCTCCAGGAATAGTTTTCTTAGTTTCCCTAGCTTCATCCCCTCTTAAACCAATCTCAGTTCTATCATTAGCAGAACGAGTATTTTCAGTCTTTCTAGCTTCTTCCCCTGCAACGCGGGCTACTCTAATTCTACCAGCAATCTGAAGATTAATTTTCTCTTCTTCAGAAAGTTTACCCGTATTAATAGCTTTACCATCAACAGGACTAGTAATATATTCAATATTATCTGGATTAGACTGGTCAACACCTACAAGATTACCATTCTCATCTTCAAAGAATTTAAATGTAGGTTTGCTAGCTCTAAATGCAGCAATAGCAACGCGGTCTTGTCTAATCTTAATATTCTCTGCGTCTGTTTTAGCTCTACGGTCTGCTTCTTGTTGGGCAGTTGTAGCTCTACGACTAGCTGTAGTTTCTCTAGCAATATCTGCTGCAGCCTGTCTTTCTACTTGATTAGCTCCTCTTTCATTTACCATCGCAGGTTGGATAGCTTTCATTTTAGCGTCCCAATCTGCTAATTGGCGATAATAAGGACCATAAAGAGCTTTATCCGCATCTCCCCCGCCCATTCCAACAATAGAAGCTCCTATCCTTCTCCAAACCCCAGGTTTATTTCTTTCGGGTAATTCTTCTAAACCTTTACCATACATATCAGTGTATTTGGTTTCAGGCCGATATATTCTATTATAAATATCAAATATATCTTCTTCATCAGAATTAGGAGTTCTTGAATTTGGAATTTCTAAAGTATCGCTAGGAAATAATATTTTTCCTGCTCTTCCAATTCGACCCTCAGAAGCATTATAATCTGGCCTTCTATTAGAAGGAGAACCTCCAAATCCTCCAGATTCATCAATAAATGGAGGAGTTCTATAATTTTCAAAAATATCCCTTCCCATTCCACCTAAAGGAATAGGACCATTAGGAATAGGATTAGGAGAACTTAAACCCCCACCAAAAATAGCTGATTTTTTGATGCTGTTTAAAATTTCGGCTGTAAAAGGATTCATAATATCCATTACATCCACCCCCCTAAAATTCCTCCGCCTATCCTTGCTCCTGTTAAAATATTACCCATAACTTGTTGACTAGTTCCAGGAGCACCAAGTAATCCCTGTCTAGCTCCCATAATATTTCTAAAATAATCTCCCTGTAATCCTTCAATTCCTAACATCTGACCGGAAGATGAGAGAAGATGATTAGCTGCCGCGTTCCACATTCCTGGAGTAGAACCATAGAGATTAGTTTTACCAGCAGTTCCAAATCTTTTACCTTCATTAACCATCTGAGCTAACATACCCTCAGCATTGGTTGCAGCATCACTCATAGCATAACTAGATTCTCTGGCTAGTTTAGCTTTAGCTGCATTAAATCCAGGGACAAATCCGCCTTGTCTAGCTAGATTTCTATCAACTTCTCTATTTGCTCCAGCATAAGCACTTCTAATAGGAGCTACTGACCGCGCTCGGATATTAGCTTTATCTTCTTCTGAATAACCTCCCGTTTTAGAGAAGTTATCATACTCTCCCATAATATTCCCATAATCTTGCATCTGAATATTACGGGCATTATTATAATCATCAGTAAAACTATAATTTTGTCTTAAAACATGACCTCTGAGATTATCAAGATTATTTTGGACAACTTTGCCCTGATAATCTAAATCTCCTCGCATCCTTCTATCATCACCTTTAGCCATTTATAACTCCAAGAAGATAGACCGGCCCTTAGTAGGCTTAAAATTAGCTCTATTTATAAGGTGTTGCTGCCAGCCTTCATCTTGTATGAAAGCATGGAGAGAATCATGACCAAATCTACTAGCTGTAAACATTGAAGCTTGCATTATTTTTACTAGTGCTTCTCTTTTATTCCTAGTATTTTCTTTTTTATTAGTTATTAATACAACTTCAGCTATAGGCCGGACACCGGCAGCTGCAATAATACTTGAATTACTTTCGACCAGAAAAGCACAATAATAGCCGTTAATAAAATCAGGAAAAGTAAACTCTTCTCTAAAATATTCATTCCAAATTACCTTAAGATGTTCGATATCTTCAGGTTTAATAGCTCTAATTTTGAGTTCTCGTTCCATGCCAAACTACCAATCTTCCTGGTCTAGTGTCTATATGAACGAAAGTAGGATACCTTCCTATTCCACCTATTTTAAGGTCAGGAGCAAACTTTTTAATAACTTCAAAAAATTCATTAACAGTTATTCCTGTAGGAGGTTTTAAGTCTAATGCTCTACCTTCAATATGTTGACTTCTTAAAGCTCCGCCTATTTTTCTATTATATTTAGAGGTTCTATACGCTGATAAAATAATAATAGGTTTATTTCCAAACGCGGCCCTAATAGTTTCAAAGGCTGCAACTAATTGAGGAAGTCTAGTTAATCTCCACTTATAAGGATATTCTGTTCCATCCTTACAAGCTAATTCTTTCCAACTAACATATTTAGAAGGATTAGCCGAGGACAATTTCATCACCATTAATAGCAATAACCAAAATATTATTAGTTCCTGCTGAAAGAGTTAAAATCTCAGCAGCATCCATGATAAGATAAACAAATATCTGTCTAACAGAATCAACTACACCTGCTGCCGCTGCCGGAATACTATAAGTCTGATATAATCTAGTTCCTGCTGCATCTGCTCCAATTGAAAGAGAAAATGTAACAGGAGCGCCCGATGGATTACTAATATGAATATATCTAATAATTGTTTTAGTTAACGCAGGCACTGTATAAACTGTAGTCGGACCTGTAGCAATTAAAGCAGGACCATAGAGTCTTTTTGGAATTCTAGCCATTTTATTCTCCTAAGGAATTACAAGATACATAAAATCTTCACCATCTTCCCCATCTATTCCCGGAGGTCCCATTAATCCTTGAATACCCTGTGGACCTTGAGGACCGGGAACTAAACTATCCTGTCCATCTTGTCCATCTAATCCATCTAATCCCAACATGCCAGAAGACGATAAACTGGCTAAATTAGTAATATTATTAATAATAATATTTAAATTAGAAACTTGAGCTTGTAAGCTTTTTGCTAAATCTGTAGTTCTCGCAAGTTCTAATAGTAAAGTATCAATAGTTTGAAATAATGCCTGTTTTTCAGTATCATTGCTATTATGTAATCCCGCATGTCTTAATGTTTCTCTTAGAGAATTAGCATTAAGATTATCAGTTCCAGTTAGATTAGTTCGCGGTTTAAAAGGCATTATCCTGGTAAACTAGTCCAGAGTTGCTTAAGATAAAAAGAAATTCTAGTAATTCTAAAAATCTCATCAATCTCAGTTGTTTCTAATCTTAAACTTATTCTCTGTTCTCCGAAATTAGTTAATCTTTCAGCAATATTAGGATTAGTTGTAGCCATTACTATAGGGTCAATAATTTCTGAAAACTCCTCTTCCATGTTATAAAGAGTAGCTAAGAGATTTCCTGTTCCTACTACTCTAACTCTAATCATAGAGCAATGATGCACATTATCCGCATCATCAAATACAGGAGCCCCGGGACTTCCTAAATAAGCTGTTTCTATGAAAGGCATATATTATTTAAGGAATAGGAACATCTGTTTGAGTGCCTAAACTAACATCTACCCAAATAGTATCATTTGTTTTTCCAATTATCATTTCATATAATCCTGAAGCATTCGGCCCTGGAGGACTTCCTGTAACAAATAATGTTCCATCTGTATTATTTCCAGGAGTAGTAAATACATTATTATCCCCTAAAATAATAATAGGACATGATAAACTGGGTCCAAAATTAACACTAGGATTTGGAAGAGTAAATTCTCCAACTTGCTGAGCATTAATATTAGATTCTAAAAGAACAGCACCATCACTAATTTGAATTTTACTTGCCCTTGAAATCCCAGCAACAGGAAACCAATATACCCAAAATGCTGTTTGACCCCCATTAGCATCATATCCCATCCGGGGGATAGCACCAGAAGGATTAAATACGAAACTGGGGGCACCTAAATCATATGTTTGTTGTAAAACTCCAGCAGAGTTATATCTTATAACAAGAACATTTCCTCCACTTGAATTAGATGGATATAATACTAAAACATCGTCATTGTCTAATACTAAAATATCTGATAAAGTATAAGTTCCTACTGCCGCCATAAAATCTGCCATTGCAGAATTAAGACTAATATTCCACCTTCTAACTATTCCTCCAGAAGTATAATACATGGTGGTTCCATCATTAGCTAATGCTATTGATTCTGAACCACCAAATGCAGCAGTAATTGTTGATTGTTGAACACCCGCATCATTGTAAGTTCTAATTAAACTAGTTGCTCCTTTATCAGCTAAAACTATAACTAAATTTAAAAAGTGATTAACTCTAATTGCTATAAATCCAAAATTAGGAGCTAAACTAATCGATGTAATAACATCAAAATCAGGAGCATAAAAAACTATACCATCATTTGGGAAATCTTCTAATACTATTACTCCGCTTTGAAATATATCTCCACCTTCTCCTTGTGCAAATGGAAATACTAAGTTAATTACTTCATTAGTATTAGGATTATAAATTACTCCTGGAAGGGGAGCAAAAGAATTAGAATCATCTGGAATTAAAATATAAGAAGCTAATATAGGAGCTGTAGGATTATTAATAACTGTTAATTCCATTAGTGCCGATGATAAATCAGGCACATTTGGCTCAATTACAATATAATATGTAACTGCTGCTAAAGTTCCAACTTGTATTGGATTTAAAAGGTTTGTTCCTATTATTGGAGTAACACCGTCTGATTCATAAAAACTAAGGTCTGGAACATAACTCCCGGCTCCATTAGAATTAGCTGCAGTTACACTTATTCCTAAAGTTCCAGGAATACCTACAATTTTATACCAAACAGTATAACAAACTCCCCCATCTGTTACTTGTTGAATGATATTATAAGGTAGGCTACTGATTAGAGTAGCGGATGCTGCGTCAATATTGGTTGGAGCGGCCATTAGGGATTACCGGATGAACCAAGAATAAATCTTGGTCCTTCTAACAAGAGAATAGTAGAGATAAAAGCATCAAAAGACCAAGGTATCCATTTAATATCTTCTGCTGTTAAAGCATCTTTAAAATCAGCCATTAACATCCGACCATTTTGTAATAAAACATAAATTAATTTATTAATAGAATCTACATAAACTTGAGTTTTTCTATCTGAACCATCTATTCCTCTCCAATAATCTTCTATTTTCCAAGATAATTCAGGTTTAATATAAGTTCCTGAAAATTGATAAAGTCCAGAAGAATGAGCTACTATAAGATATTCAATATTAACACCTAAAGAATCTAATACTGTTCCAATTCCATGAAATCCACACCCTATACCGTTATCAATAGTAGTAGGTTCATTCCACATAGAAGGAACATCACCGTTATCTATATAACTGTGAGTTCTATCTTTCTTAAAAATATAAAGAACATCCCTAAATTCTTGAGCATTAGTTATATGATTGGTTCTTTCTGGGGGAATAATAAATCCATCTACTTGGTCAATAGCTTCAGGTTCTCCTGGCTCACTAAGATAAGCTACACCTTCCCCAAAATCCCCATTAGCTATAACTAATCTACCATTATAAAAAGTTAATACCGCGCTAGCAGGAATCTCTGAATAATTATCAATTAAATGAGAAGCATCATCTAATAATTCAATATCATAAAAAGATATATTTGCTAATACAGTAGTTACATTATCATTAATTATTGCATTAGGAATAAAATAAAATTGCTGCCCTTCTAAATCTCCATTAAAATTAAGAGTTACTTTAGATGCTACAATATGACGTTTAGTCCAGAAACTCCCCGTAAAAACTGGAACAGAACTAAAAGATACTGATGAAGTTGCACCTGTAGTAAATGCAACCATTCCAGTAGGAGGACTTAAATAACCTGAATCTGTTTCTCCTACTACTGCAAATATATGTAATCCTGCATCAGTAAATCCAGCAGCTCCATTAGCAGCTACTATTGCACTAGATGGAACTCCTGTTCCCGCCGCTTTTCTAGCTACTGCAGCCCCTCCTGCCCCACTATAAACATATAAAAATTCTCCTACAGTTCCATGATTTCCTGTAATTGGAGAAATATAAGCCCGTCCAGCAAATTCAATAAATGCAAAATCTGTAGCGCCTACAACACTTAATATAGGACCATGAGTAATATCAGGACCATAAGATTGATGATAAAAATCCCCAAAAGAATCTAATGCAAGAATTCCTTCTCCTAATGTAGAAGATTTATATTTATAAGCTCTAATTATATCTCCCGGTCCTGCAATTCCATCTATTCCATCCCGAGTTTTAAATGTCTTATCTTGAAATTGAACATTTAATCCATCTCTAAAATGGTCTAGTGGACAAGATTCATCATTATCATCTCTTTTCCAAAGACCTTTAAATTTATCCAGTGTAACTGGAAGGTGATTTCTAACACCTTGAGGCACTAGAATACACTCCTAGTTTTAAAAGCTGCCCTAAAAGGTCTACGACGAACTGAAATAGATTGCTTACCTTTAGTACTAATTTGCAAACTCTTCATCATTGCATCATTAGCTTGGTCATTAAGAACCGCTGCCCTATCCTCATTCTCTCCAACAAAGAAAGCAGCAAGTGCCGCGGTTCTATACTGTAAATAAGACTGAGATAATACACCTTTAAGATTTGTAATTTTATTGGCTGCAGTAACGGTAGGAAAAATAGTTTTAATATAATTTAATTTTATATCATTATCAGCATTAGCTGCAATTAATTTAATTTCATCATCAATCCAAGCCCACAACATAAACTGAGAAGAAGTAATTCCATTTTCTAAATAATGAGGTAAAAATTCAAACTTCTTCATGGGAGTCCATTGATTTAATCCCGCAGGACTTTCCCACATTTGTCTAATTTCAACTAAATCAGGAGGTAACGTAGGAACTGTTCCTGTAAAAGCAATTCTATCTATTCCTGCTGCTACCGTTACAGGAGGAGAATTAACTTCATTAGTTACAGGAATATTATTAAGTTGAAAAATTTCCTGTAAGTCTAATAATGCAATATTAAGATAAGGAATTAAAGCAGTATCCGTAAACTTTCTTCGTGCAGTATCATTAAGTAATGAAGCTGCACTTTGCATTATAACAACAGGAGTTGCCATTTTTAACCTTTTAGGTCCAGATAATACGAACTGTTACTTGTGCCGCAGCTGTAAGCACAAAAGTAGATTCAGTGCTATCTAAACCTATTGAGGTAGGGTCAGTTAAATGTAAAGGAACTCCGGTATCGCCCGTAACTCCTTTGAGAGTAATTAAAGTTGTATTACCGGAAGGAGGGATAATAGTAAAGCCTTTAAATCCTGTAGGAACTGTAATAGTGTTAGCCCCTAAAGCTAAAACTGTTTCAGTTATAATACCAGGAGAAGAGGCATTATCTGCTGCCGGATAATCCAAATTTGGTGCATTTACATCTCCTGTAAAGGAGATTGAAACTACTCTCTTAGAAGTTACGGACATTTTATCCTCTAAGCTTTAGCTACAGGAGCTAATCCCAAAGTCTTGTATTTTGTTGCATCCACGATAGTATTACAAGAAGGGCAAATAGGATATTCAGGATTACGCAGATTACCGCAAGCAACACAGGGAACAAGTTTTGCCGCAACATAATTCTGCATCCAAGGTTTTGTTTCCTTAACTCCCATCATGTCCGCAGCTAATCTCATATCTCCTGAAATTGAGCGGGGGTTACCATTAGAACTAGACCAGAGAACATCTCCCATGTCGATAAGAAAATTAAACCAATTATCCTGTCTGGTTTTAGCTAAATCTAATAAATCTTTATGCTTTATTTTAAGTTCAGCAACAGTTAATTTACCAGGAATGAAAAATAACCCAGGTAAACTTTCTGCCATGTCACAACCAAGAATACCACCAATAAAATCTCTAACTAAAGCATCAGCAACAATCATAGAAGAATCAGGAATTTCTAATAGAGGTTCATTCTCTCCTGTTTCCTTCCACCAAGATGCCGGACCTACATGAAGAATTTCTGGCTTTTCATAACTCCCAGGAGGCATCTCATAAAGACTAGGAGTAATAGTTGCATTATAAACCCTAAAAGCTTTTGGTAAAATACTAACTACCGTGCAAACATCTAAAGGATTAACACGCGCTCGGATAGTCCTTTTATTTCTAAGAGCAAATGCAGCAGATTGAGTAGTCACTTTAGTTCTCCTGAATTGTAGTTGGCTGGAACAACTATGCCTTCTTTGTATGCCAGCGCATCGCCTGTTACAGTTTCATTACCAAATAACATTTCTTCTATTTCTTGAACTTTTTGTATCCTTTCTTCAGGGGTTTCTCCTGTATCCTTATATTTAGTATAAACTCCAGCATTTCTTACATTTTCAAGAAGCTGTTCTATAATGTAAACACAAGCTCCGATGATAGGAGGAAGAAATTCTCCTGATTTAGTTTCAAAAGTCCAGATAGGCTCATATCCAACTTTCTCAACTAATTGTCCTTTAGCAAACTCAGGAATAATAGTAATCTTCTCTAAGATATACCTTTCCTGAATCCACTGTTTATATTTAGGAAAGTCTCTTACTTCAGGAGTAAGTAAAAGAAATCCTTCATCTGTATAATTACTTAACCGTTTTTCAAATTCATCCTCTGACCAAATTACTCTAAAATTAGGCCTTCCATCATTATAGCCATACTTATCAGCTAACTGTTTATTAAGTTCCTGTAATCTCTCAGGACTTAATTTTTGGATTCTAGACATTATAATCCTTTAAAACTCACACTACCTTGTTGACTATTAGTATCGTAATCTACAATCCATCCGATATGCTTCTTAATAGGTCTAACTATCATTGAAGCAATATGACCTACTTGAGAACCTAAATCACAATAAACTTCAATTCCTAACTCCCCGGCGCGTTTAAAAAATCCAGTATCTTCCGCCATCTGGTCTTTTCTAAATTCTCCAAATCTAAACCAAGGAGCTTCCATTTTCTTAAAGACATCTGTTTTAATTAGAACACATCCTAATCCGGCAGCCCCAACTCTTACTAATCCATCAGTTAAATTGGAAAAATTTAATTTTCTAAATCCCTCTTTTCCTACATACTCTCCAAATAAAATAGGAGCATGAGGGAAATTTCTGTGACATTGTAAAGCACAAACTATATCTTTATCGTGCTTTAATAGAGAGTAGAGAAGCTCGGGTTTAGGAATAACATCATCATCTAAAAATAAAACATGAGAGCTTCCATAAACTAAAGCATTATCCACTACTTTATTTCTATTATTTGCAATAGACTGACCATGAACTGAAATATTCATTGAGTTCTTAGGTCTTTCCATTGCATTTAAATGGTCATAAAAATCCGCGCGCCTGGCATATTCTGCTGTAACTACTCCTATTAAAACATTAGCATTATAAAGTTCTGTCTGAGCTGTAATCCAATGTCTAACCTTATTTCTAATTCCTACTAAATTTCCCTGCCAGTAGGTTCGATTATCCATCTCATAATAAGGCGCCCATTCCGGTCCATAAGGAGTCTGAATATGTTCAATTTCTATTTCAGGAAGATAATGTCTCCTATGACCTGGATGAGAGTCCCAAATAGTATTGTCACATTTAGTAATGTAATATAACGGGTCAAGTAATGTAGGTTCAAATTCCATAACCTTTCTTGACCAAATAGGATGACAAGAAAATGATTCATTAAATTGATTATCTTTAAAATAAAATAATACTAAATCATCTGGATATTTATCATAAGGAATTAAAGTATCCCAATTCTTTGTCTTAAAGATAATATCATCATTAGCCATTAAAACAAATCGGCCAGTTGATGCTTTCCAAGCCTCTAAAAAGAATGTTGAACGATGCTGACTTGGAGGAGCGAAAACATAAACAACATTACCATTTCGTTCGATATTAACTTCATTAATTACGTTATCTAAACAAACTACAAATTCTATTTTACTAATATCTGAAATAGTCTCCTTAAGATTAGTTAATATTCTGGCTAACTTCTCTGAATTGTTAGGTCCAGAAGGAAGTAAAATTGAAAGTTGATACATGCTTAAATCTCCGAGTATGCGTGGTAAAGTATGCGCATCCCACTATCTTACTAGGTCAGGTTAGTAGCAAAACCCGTATACTGAGCAGTATTCGGATTATAGAAAAGAACTGTCGGAAGATTCTGTGTAGGAACAATCGCTACAGCAATATTTCCTGTAGTAAGAGTTGTGCCGGGAGAACCATCTGTAAAGACAAGCACCAACATATGCTGACCAGTCATAGGTGGCGTAATAGTTTTAATCTGCACCGTTCCTGTAACATAAGTCATCAAAGTTGATGGAGCAATGGTAGTATCCGAAGCTACAGTATTAGGCTTTGGCTGAATACCACTCTGAGTAGTAGAAAAATTCTGATGGTTTAAATCACTCATTTAGCTAATCGCTCCCGGATACCAGGTATCCGTAAGTTTAGAGTAAACCAAAAATGTAGCCCTCTCCTGTGCCATAGTTACAGCAATGGCAATGTTACCTGTAGTTAATAATCCCAATGTTCCATCAAGAGGGACTAAACACAGGATACCACTAAATCCTTCATATGGAGGTCTGATAGTAGCAATAGCTGTGCTACCAGTCAATTTAACCATATCTGTTTTAGGACTAATGGATGCAGCAGAAGCAAGAGTGTCTTCTGATAACTTACTAATAGTTCCAGGAATCATTTTGTCTCCTAGACTATTAATAACCAGAAGGAACAGCTAAACCATAAATATATGCACAAGCAGCAGGATTATTAACAAAGAACTGCGTGCCCACACACATATAGAAGATTTCAGCTGTTGCTACACCGCCAGAACCTCCACGAATTTCAAAGATTGACCGTCCATCAGACTTATAAAATCCTACAGGACGAATCTCTCCGCGGCCCCAAACTTCCTTAGAAACGAAATCAATTCGTGTCTTATCCCAATTATAGGACTTCTTAACAGAAGCACCAGCCATCTGCATATTATCCCCAAAATAACGATTCAGGGCTTCATCTTTAGCTGTCTTCTGAATAATAGACACTAACTGACCAATTTCCTCGTAAGCCTGAGCCTGACAAGGATGCATCCAGGCATCTGGAGAAAATTCATTATCTAAACCAACACGATTGCCAATAGCATTAATAGCCAATCGCGGTAAAGGTAATGAAAGAGCAGCAGAAGCCGCATTAACTCCATTTGCACGAATTTCAGGAGTTGCAGAACGAGAGAATCCTAACCAAGTTCCCGTAGAAGCATTTGAATGATGATATGGAACTCCGTAAATAGCAGGTAAAGAAGTAGGAGAACTAATACCATTAGTAACGATTAAATCTCCAGTTGTTGCGCCTGCAATAGAAGGAGTAACAGCAACAGTTTTATTAACAACATCCCACGTAGTAATAACACCACTACCACGAAGAGTTGCTAAGGTAGAATCGAAAACCTGAATAGTTTGACCATATCGCATTAAGCGAACGCCGAAACCGTCAGTCGTGCAAACATAAGTATCAACGCCAGCAGAAGGAGTTGCAGTAGTAATAGTTCCAATTACACCATTACCTGCCTGCATCATCTGGGCATCTAACTGTCTACGTAATTCATCAAGAGCCGTAGCAGTTAAACGACGGACAGCAGAAATAACCGCCTTACGATTATCATCTGTAGACCATTCGATAAGCTTAGTATATTCAATATTCTCACTAACAAATACTGAATTTAACACTGCCTTATCCCAAGTTGGTCCCCCGCCACGTCCTAAATCTCCACCGTCTGCATCAAAATATCCAAAGCTTCCACCTGGACGTGATTCGAGAGGAACGCGCATCTGTCGATTAGAAATCTTTTCAACATCGCGCTTTTCAATATTAGAATAGAACTTGTCATCACGCTCAAAAACTGTCCGAACTTTCGGCAGCACGCGCTCAAGTTCTAAACCTGCAACCTGAGTTTCAGTGACAGCATAATACTTTCCTTCGAAAGTCTGATGCCACGGAAAACTATGGCCAAAGAGTTTCATTAGATAAAATCCTCAGTTTTAAGAATTTAAAAAATCGACGGTCCTCATTCCTCGACCATCTTTACTATTTTTGCTATCTCTTTTACTACTAGAATTATTTCCACTTTTATTTTCTTCTGAGGATGTGGAACTCCTAAATCGAGTTGGTTCTTGTCTCCTAACAGAACTACTACCTTTAAGAGCTTCTGCCCTTACTTTAGGAATAATTCGTTGGAGATATGTTTTTGCTTGCGTAAGATAAGCACGTTTAATTTTGTCCAGGGCTATACTGGAAAGTTTTTCGGCCTTTGCTCTCTTTTGCAAGGAATTAATAACACTTTGAAAAGCTTTATCATTCTTTAATGCATCATCTAACTTATCTTTTACTTCTTTAACTGCGTTCCTCTTAACAAACGCGGTCATCTTACCATCTTTATCAATATTAGCATCAATAGTAGACATTACCTGATTATTAACTCTACTGGTAACCTCTCCTATTGCATCAGTGAATTTCTGATTTTCAAAATCTTCTCTTTCTTTCTTGAGTTTTTGAGATTCGTCACTTTCTTCTTTCTTTGCCCGGAGACGAATTTGAACTGGCTCTTTTTGACCGAAAAGAAATTCATTAAAAATTAATATTGCTTCCTTAACATCTTCATCATTATTTTCTTTAGCTTTAGCAAGACCAAATTGAATAGCATTAGCTAATACATTATTAGTTACATGAAAATAAGCTTCTTTATCTACAGTAGCTAATGTCTGTAAATAATTATCTACAAACTTATCATAATTTTCAGGAGAATAATCTTTAATAGCTGCAATAACTTTAACAGTATTTCCTTCTTCTAAATCTTTTCTAAAATTATCAAGAGTTTCACTATCTTTAACTACTCTCTTAGCATCTGCTACTGTAGGGATAATGTCAGTATATTGCTGTGCTTTATAATAGTAAGCAAAGAGAGCAGGAAATTCCTTTTCAAGATTAGGATATTTTTTAAGAATTTCTGCTTTCTTAACTGGAACTACTAATCTCTCTTCTTCCTCTTCTCCTGGTTCTTTAATCTCTATTTCTTCATCTTCCTCTTCTTCGTCGTCATCGTCTCTTTCTTTTCCTTCATTGTCTTCTTCATCATCTTCTTCTGATTCAACTCTATCCTTATCTGGCTGCTCGGTATCAGTTTCATCTTCTAAATTTAATTCTTTTAAAATATCATCTTTAGTGGTTGTTTCTGACCCAATAGCTTCTACATCAGGGGCTTCTTCATTAGAGACAAGACCATATTGCCAATCTAATAATTCTTCACTGGATGGGAATTTGAGTTTCACTTTCATCTCCAATAGGTGCTGAAGTATTCTTTTTATTCTTATTCTTTGAAGCAGGTTTTCCCTCAGCATTAGGATTACCCTGATTCATCATCGCGGCTTGAGCAGCCATAGCTTGTTCTAAAAACATCATATGCCACTTATAGTGGAGTAAACAATTCATGTATCCTAATTGATTAACTTTCTTTTGGTCCCTTCCTTCCGGAGAAATTAACCAATGCCTTAAAACATCTGATTCTATTTGATGATTATCTAATAACTGGTCAACAGGAACAGAAGGTTCAGTTTCACTAAGAGGTTCAGAATTAAGTAATTCTTTAATTTCCTCAAGTTGTTTATTTCTATCTTCTTCTCCAGGAAGAACAATTTCATTAAGACCAAAAGCTTCCCTAAGAAGAGGAATATTTTCAGGAGAAATTAAAGCTTCTGCAAGAATAGGATTACCCATTTGTAAAAGTTCTACAAGAGTATCCTTCTTTTGCTGCCAAGAGGTAGGAAGATTCTCAGAAATATCTAAGAGAACATCTCCAATTAATCCTTCAGTTTCAATCTTTCTAATAACTACATTTTCAAATGAGCCGTCATTCTTTCTTTCTACAAACTGCTCATCATCGACCATATCCTGTAAAAACGCAGGAATAGCCTTACCGTAAATATTCTTATAAAAAATTGTTAAAATCTTCCAGATTCCCTGAAGTCTTTGTTGAGCCTGACTTCGGGACATAGCATATTCTGATGCAGTCCTACTACCCTGAGGACCGCTACCACCAAAGAGAGAAGGTAAAGCACCAGAAGTAAGCTGGCCAAGTTCTTGAACCTTCTGCCCATAGGGCAATACCTCTGTTCCTAAAGTAGCAGTTTTTAATGTATGAAAACCCTCTGCAATATTTTTACTAGCAGATACCGCCTTAGTTCCATAAACACTACCCGGCGCGGCTTCAGATTGCCTATAAGCATCTAAATCTATAATCGCAGGGTCTACGAAAGTTTGAGGAATCCCTTGTTCAATAGTCTGAAGAGTAAGAGAATTTAAATCATTAAGAATATCTTGAACTGAGATAAGAAGAAGCGCAATTGGGTCATGATGAATATAATCTGAATAAGGATTAAAAGCTAAAGTCCATCGGTCATCTAATTTTTCTTCTACGGCTTCAGCAAAGAAATCATTAATTTTTGTAATTCTAACGCCAGTAGGAAATAATTTATTTAACTTCTTAATACCATCTTCATCATCACAAAGAACATAATAAGCTGAAGGTCTTAACCAAGTATGTGTAACTGTAGGAGTATAGGTAGGATAATCTGAAACATAAGGAATAGGTAATCTTCCCCATCTTTCATAAGTAGAATCTCCCGTATTAGCAGAAGATACAATCTTACCACTCTTCTTAAATTTAGAAGCGAGATGAGGAAATTCTTTAATTACAGTTGAAAAATGAGTTTCATAAGAATAACGTAAATAAGGACAATCTTCCTGTTTCTTAGCATAGAGTGGAACTTTAACATATAATCCCCCTCTAATTTCAATACATTGGTGTTTCTTATTCTTAGTAACTTCTCCTACAACCCGTTCAACTGGAACTTCTTGAAGAGATAATAAAGCAGGTTCATAAGGCTGTTGACAAGAGGGACAAAGCTTCTGTTCTTCAATAATAGGAGATTCTACATCTTCCGTAGGAATAGGTTCTCCACATTCAGGATTAGGACAAATATAATGTTCTTCTTTAAATTCTTTTACATCAGGCTCAGTATAGGTTCCATACTTTTCATCTTCTTTAGAATAATGATAAGCAGCTACTAATCCTTCTGTGCAATAAACAAAAAGAGTATAAAGCCAAAGAAGAGATTCTTCATTTTCCTTAGCAATTAATCGACTAATATTATTACCGGCTTTAGCAGTTAATAAATCATCGGAATTATTAGCATCTTTAGGAACACAAGAAACTTTAGGAATTGTAATAGATAATGCTGCTATAATAGATTCAATATAAGCCCTTAAAACATTAATAGGCTTATCATAGAAATCAGCATCATCATTTTCTAAATTCTGCCACTCGTCATAAACTCTCCAATCATGTGCTACATTGTCATACCATATTCTTTGATAACCAGCCCAATAAAGTTTAAGCTTACGCCATTCTCTAACTTGACGTTCTCTAACCTCTCTATCCTCTAAATCGAAATGGTCGACTATAGAGTTTAGTTTTTGTTTGAGGTCATCACTAAGCTCTTTAATACGCATTAATTAACCGCATGAAGTTTTGTAGCTATCAAAATATATTCTTGATGCTTCGTGCATAACCAACCATTAGCCAAATCTTTTCTAGAAGCCCCTCCACATTTAATACCTTCATTACTAATATGAATACATCTACCAGAATGAATATTATAATGTAATACTTGATTTTGACTTTCTAATTGTTTAATGCGTTGATTCGTCCCCTTCGGGAGCAATATCATTTCCATTTGGATTTCCTTCATCACTTAATCCGAGTTCTTCTTCTAATTTTTGAATATCTTCACTAATTTCGGGATGTTCTTTCTTAATTGTTGCAGCTTTCCTAGAGTTTGCTTCAAGAATCCTACGTCTTACATCCCATCTTACTTTACCTTGTCTAATAGGTTCTTGACTTACTGAATTTTGAGGAACAATTACAGCTGGCTTACAGATAGAAGTAATCGTATCCAATAACATTTGAGTTTCAATGTTTTTCTTTTCCAGTTGTTCCTTAAGAATTTGACATCCATGACACTCTCTTCGTAAATTTAATAATTTTCTTAATGTCTTAATCATCCTCTTCGCCTTTTTAATATCGACCTTCTTGTTACACCATGTTGATGAGTTTTTTGAGTTTGTTCTAATCGCTCCATCTGTCGATATAATTTAGTAGTATCCTGTCCTTGCTGATATTGAGCTACCACCGCGTTAACTGCTTTTCTTCTATTCAATTCTTCATCATTAGCAGAAGCATAACGCGTTACAGCTTTACAAAAATATCTAAGATTATCTATTGGGTCATCCCCATCAAACTCTTGAATATCTTCTCTCTTTTTATCATCATAAACACATACCGGAATAGTCTCAATTAAGATATTACAATTAGAGAAAATCTGTAATTTAGGAAGATTACTTACTTCTTCCTCATCAATAAACATATTCCGATATTTAATAAGTGCATCTTCTCCGTAATTTCTATAAATATAATTAGCTTTATCTAAATCATAAACATCTCCAGGAGCTTTTAATAAATGCTCTCTAGGCTGCCACCTTAAAAAATCATGAATAGACTGTAACCCTGCAACTCTAGAACCAGGAGAATTATCACTAGAAGAAGGAACCAACCCAGAATATCTCTGCACCTGTTCTGCGATTGTTTCGACTCCACGTTCCTGCCAAGCACTTCCACAAAGAATAAAATGAACTATAGGTTCAACGTGAGATAATTCTCTAACTTCTGCTGCCCAATAAGGAACATCCTTTCCTTTCCATCCTCTTTCTCGATAAATATAAACTCTACCATCTGGTGCAATTGCTCCCCAAATTGCGTGACACATAGCGCGTTTTCCCCAATCAATACTGAGGATGCGCGGCCACCATTCAGGAATTTCAAAAGGCTGAATAACATGAATTGCGTTATCAGGTTCACCTGGTATATTAATAGGCCTAAATTCCGGAAATACTGAACCTTCAAACGCATGCCAATCTCCATATTTCTTAGCTCTTTTTTCCGCTTCTGGAAGAATTTCTAATTTCTGTAAATATAAAGGGTCATACTCCATTCCATGAGGATTATCCTGTGGTAGCGCGGGAATAAAAATCCTCGATAATCCTGTAATTTTATCTACTAATCTTTTATATCCTCCTTCATCTGGCTTAACAAAACGATTATAAACAAATGTTTGTCCTACTCCGCCAGGATTTGTTCCATTTCTAACGATAGCAATGTTAAAACTAGAACCCGGACGAACTCTGCTCCCAACCATGTATAAATAAGGAGCTTCTTCAAAGTGAGTAAGTTCATCGAAAGCACAATAATTATACTGAGCAGAGTCATACATTTTAATATCTTGAGCATGTTGAACGTGCCCAAAGTCCATGTATGAACCATATTCTTTCCATTCCCAGGAGTGTTTAGTTTCATTATAAGTAGCTCCTGTTAATGGGTAATATTCTTTGCTGAGACGAATAATTTCCCTTTCAAGGTCAGGAAACTTTCTTCTAAGAATGATACCTTTGAAGCCTCTAAATTTATAAAATCCTCTGATAAGAGGTAAGAGGGTAAGTAAGAAAGATTTCCCTCCATAAGCTGCGCCCCCATATAAAGCTTCAAAGATTTCATCACTAATTTTTAAGAAATCATCCTGACGCGGGTGAGGTTTAATTTCCCTGATAAAATCATTACCAGGGTCTAAAACTTGAACCATATCAAGTTTTAACTAAACACCCAAGCTACATCAGCACCAGAAATAGTATAAGAAACAGTAGTAAGCCCACTTAACATAAGCTCAAAAACTCTTTTACTATTAGTTCCAGTAGGGGTATAAGTAATAAAAATGGCTCCTGCAGCATGATTAATAATTACTTCTGTAATGCCACTAAGAGCTAAACTTGTAACACTTTGTCCTGCTCCTGTAACACCTGTAACTGTAGCTGTAACCATTTTATTTTTCCTTTATTTAATCTTTTTAATTGCTTTACAAGCATCACAAGTGCAATATCTTCTAGCCCAAATCCCACAAGTAAGATAACTCCACATCCTCTTTGTTATTATTCTCTTCTCACCTTTACATAAACAACATGTAATTATCTTAGCTGGAATAGAACCACAATGAGGACATAAAATTTTATTGGCTGAATAAAATTTTTTATTCACATAATTTAATTTCCCACACGAATTTTAATATTTCTTGCTTTACCTGGAGCAGTTGCAGAAAATGTAACTACTTCCGGCACACTACTTCCCCATAAATTTCTTACTACTATTGATACAGTCTGTAAACCAGCCCCAGGAACAGAAATAGCTTGTCTACATTGACCGTCTGCAATAGGATTAGTGCAAGCAGAATCTAAAATAGTAAATGTTTGATTACCAGTTCCATTATTATGAACTAATGTATAATCAATAACTGCTTCAGTAGAAGGATTTCTATCCCAACCTACAATAATTGTAAGAGGGTAGATAACTTGCCCAGAAAGAGGAACGGTAAGAAGAACTAGAGACACGACAAGTAGAATCTTTTTCATTTGAAACACTCCTGCCTTCTGCTGTTAGGGGTTACACTAAAACAAATTTGTTGTAAAAATTTATTACTTCGTTCTATTTCATTAGCTTGTCTTTTATCTTCTTCCATTTGCTGATACATAACATTATTATGAGCTTTTAATAAACTAAATATTTCATCTTGTTTAGTATCAACTTTTTGAACTAAAAAATAAATAAGATAACAAGATATAGCTGCTGGAATTCCTATTTTATAAATTGACCCAACCCACCAAGGTTGGCCACCATCATACTCTCTTTTATTTTGCATAGCTAATAAGAATGACATTATAGTTAGCTAGAAGTGCAAAGACCATTTTTCCAAGCTGTGCAACTAGCTCCAGTAATACCGGCCGAACCATCCGAGGAGTTAAATGCTCCTTCTAAGATGATTGTTCCAAAATCAATCTTGGTAACGCCCGTTCCAGTTCCAACAGATACAGTATTAGCTACAGTAAAATCCCAAGTTAAATTTTCAAGCGTTCCGCTTAATCCAGCAATAGTTAGAACTCCTGCTGCTCCAGCTAATGTTACACCTGTAGCTGCAGGACCAATAATAACGTTGTTATTTGAGCTAATATGAAAAGGAGCTATTCCTCCAGAACCACTATTATTATTGAAATGAATAGAAGTTGGAATATTGCTCCCTGATGGAGCACCATCTACAGTAACAAACATAGCTCCGGGCTGTTGAAAGGCGCTATTTGCATAACCAAAAAACCTAATTTCCCCTAAAGTATCTCCGCTTATTACTGCTGCTGGAGAAGCTGTAGTTCCTCTAGACCTTTGAAGATTTAAATTAGGTGCAATAGAACCAGTATCATTATCAGCCGTCCTAAGAGTCAATAATGCTTTAACTTCTTCAGTTAAATATAAATAGTCATTTACTCCGGTAGAAGAACTAAATGTAGCAATATTAGCTGTTCTTAAGCTTAAAGTAATATTCTCAGTAGTTCCAGCTAGGTCTGCTAATGTTAGTGCTCCACTTGCAGCCGTAAACCTGACTCCAGTAGTAGCGGTTAAATCTAATAGGGTTGTTATTATCGGAGAGTCAATAGTAGGCGACGCACTTCCTACAACATTTCCACTACCTCCTGTCTCATTACTAATAACTCCAAAGAATTGAGCTGATGTAGTTGCAGAGAATTGTCCTAATGTTCCTGTAGTAACCGCACAAGTAGCACAAGCAATAGTTCCAGTTGTAGTAATTGTGCCGCCAGTAATAGGAGAGGTTGTAGCTATAGATGTAACTGTGCCCACGCCAGATAAATCTACGGACCTAGGTTTAACAGCTACGATAGTTCTTTGAAATACTGAAGCAGAACCAGCTGAAATAGAAGCTCTAAAAGAATTACATGGTCCTAATGGCCCAGAATAAATACCATTAGAAGTTGTAGTAGCAGCTGCGGTAGAAGAACCTACAGGAGTTAGAAGATAGGAAACGAAAGTAGAATTATCTACTGAACAAGCCCATGTAATAGTTCCTCCCCCTGTAATACCAGTAACTTGAATACTAATAGAACCCTGCCCACTAGTATTCCAAATCGCGGGAGAAGAACTGCTTATAGTTGTCTGAGCAGAAACACTACTTACTAGACTTAAAAGTAAGAGTGTTCCAATCAAAAACTTCTTCATCTTTAGCTCCTAATGTCTTACGGAAATCTTCAACTAATTCAGCTTGTGCATTTTTTAGAGCTGCTTGATTTTGATTATTCTGACAAGCAATTAACTGAGTAGTTAATTTAAAATTTTCTGCTTTTAATTTTTGAATTTCAGTTAATCCTTTTTCTTCTCCTTTTAATCCTACACTAATGGCGCAAATTAATAATATTATAATTATTTGAGGAAGAAGAACTCTCTTAAACATCAATTACCTCATAACTATTAATATTAATTTGTTTAGGTCCATGAAGAATTAATTGGACCGCATTACCTTGATTATTCTTACCAGTTACCTTATCTACTATATTAGCAAGCATGCTAGCTGACTTGACTATATCTACATGCTTCTCAATACAAGAAGGGTCAAATAAATCAAGTGCTTGCATTAATTTCGCGGTCGCTTTATCTGCAATATTATGACGCGCTGCTAATATTCCAGCTTTGCTATCTTCATCTTTAATATCATGACCGTTAGAATATCTAGAAGCTGAAGGTTTTTCTATTCCATGAATTTCTGCTGCTCTACTAGCTCCTAAAGCAATCGCATCATGAGCTATAATTTCTTTAGTTAATTCATCTCTGCCTTTTCCTCTATCTCCTTGAAATTCTCCCTTAATAATAATCTGAGATTTATCATTAGATTTGATAGCATCTTCAATACTAATTTCTTGAAGTTCTTCATCAGGAACTATAATATTCATAATGGTAACTCCGGTTGCTCGATTCCTTTACACGCGCTGCCTATCCAATGCATTAAGATATGTCCAACTCTTCCAAAACTTCTTCTGCATTTAAGACAGGATATAATAAACATAAGAATCTCTTTACACTTCTAACCTTTATAACTCAACAATAGTCTAGTTATCATAATAGAAGAGAATGAACTTTCAGTCTGAACTTTCAGTCCGCTTATTTTTATTAGGTTCCTTCATCTTATCACACCTCCGATTAAAAGTCAATCCCTCCTATCTCTTATCATATTTTCTTAGATTAACTAAACTAAAAATATTATAGTAATTTAAAATGATAAACTGAACTTTCAGACGAGAGCCTCTAGGATGACCTATTAGCCCGCGCTCGACCTTATCCTGCGCTGAACTATTAATCAGGGATTAAGTCTACCTATATCCTAGCCTGGCTTATCCTAGCTACCTTCTCGGCCCTTATCTCGGCCTAGCATTACCTAACTGGATTTAGATGAGATAGGATATAATTTATTTTAACTACTTTGTTTCATAGATAGATGAGACTCTAATAACTATAAGAATAAAAATGAGACTCTTTCCTAAAAGTAAAGATGGGACCCGTAAAATAAAAAAAAAATAAAATTAAAAAGATAATTAATATTTGGGCAATCTTAGTGTGCTTTCCACACTTCACGCGCAGTAGCCCAGATGAGACTCTTCTAGCAGGCCATATAGGGTAGGGACCGTTAATGATTCTTAGGGATGGAGCTTGGGGGAGGAAAGGATTAGACCGCGATGGTCAGCGCGTGCCCAGTTCAAAAGATTTTACAATTCTCTTGTTTCAGGTCTTGACTCTTATGGTATCCTCTTGATGTTCCCTCATCCTGAGACGGGCATTCGCGGCGCCATTCAGGAACGGTAGAACGAGCGGCCTTCAGCGCGGGCCGGATTAAGATAAAGGCGCGTCTCTCAATGATAGGACTAAGGCTTAGGCTTTAGCTCTACCCTCTTGAAGGA
>Ga0137433_1000373_pt1 | contig 25041 bp, 25 predicted proteins | sample EasRivERMZT840_2_FD_102335 | JGI IMG/M metagenome (GOLD analysis project Ga0137433, IMG submission 102335) | Soil microbial communities from meander-bound floodplain in the East River, Colorado, USA - East River MetaG ERMZT840_2 | ecosystem: Environmental > Terrestrial > Soil > Floodplain ...
CCGTCAGCCACAGCGGCAGGCGGACCACACCGGGGCCGGGCAGCGTCAGCATCACGAACATCGTCGTCAGCAGCAGCTTGTCCGCGGCCGGATCGAGCCAGGCGCCGAGCGTCGTCGGACCCGTGTGGCGCGCAATCAGGCCGTCGAGCAGGTCGGTGATGCCGGCGGCCACGAACGTGAACAGCGCCCAGCCCGGCATGTCGTAGAGCATGCACAGCGCAAACACCGGGACGAGCAGGACCCGGAGGATGGTGAGCTGATTGGCCGCCGTCAGCACTTCCATCACGTCACCGGGCGATTTGCTGAATGCGCCTGATCGCGCGGACGAAATCCGCGCCAGTGACCGGCCGCGTGGGATTGAAGCGGGCGTCCTCGCCGATCGTCATCGTGCCGGACGCCACCGCCAGCGCCGCCGGCGGGTAGAACAGATGCACTTCCGAGAGGTCGGCGAATCGCGGGCGCACGGCGCGCAACGAGACAAGCTCCTTCGACCGGTCGTTGAGCGCCAGCTCGACCAGGGCGGCGAGGATGGCGGCCATCTCGTCGCGGCGTACCGACTGAGCGGGCTGGAACGTATGGTTGGGCAGAATCTCCATCACGCCCGCGCCGGTCACCGTGAGGATCCAGGGCTCCGCCCAGTGCTGCCGGACGTCCGTGGCCACGGCGAGGACGCGCCGCGGCGCCGCCGCCAGCAGCCGTTCGAGCCGCGTGCCGATGTACGCCGCGGCCTCGGCGCGCGTGACGGTTGCGGCGGCCTCGAGGTCCTTGAACTCGGTCGGCACGAGGCCGGCTTCGGTGCGCTCGCGAACGCGCGTCACGGCGTCGTTCCATCGCGAATCAATGGACGCCGCCCTCGTGTAGGCGGCAAGCGCGTCGCGATACTGGCCACGGGCCTCGAACACCGCGCCGAGCGCGGCGTGCCCCGACGCGTCGTTGACGTCGACTTCGATGGCCCGGCGCGCGTACGCCTCGGCCGGGCCGAAGCTCCGCCGGTCCGTTTCGACCGCGGCGAGCTCCGCCAGAATCGCCGCGCTGGTGGGCGCGCGATTCTGCGCGCGCTCGAGCAGCCCGCGGGCCTCGTCGTATCGCCCGGCCTGTCTGGCCGCGCGCGCGCCATCGATGAACGACTGCATCTCCTTCAGGCGCAATACATCCAGGCGAGTGCGCACGGCTTCCGGATCGGGCGACAGCGGGACGAGGCGCTCGAGCGCGTCGATGGCTTCCGCGGTCCGGCCCAGCCCAAGCTCCGCCTCCACCAGGCCCTGCAGTGCCGGCGCGTACCGCCCGTCGTGGATGAGCGCCGCGCGGAATCGCATCATCGCGGCCTGGTACTGCTTCGCGGCGAGGTTCACGTAGCCCAGGCCCGTTTCAGCCGGATAGAAGGTGGGCAAGTACTTGAGGAGGTCCTGAAAGGTCAGCGCCGCGCCGCGGGAATCGCCGCTCTGCAACTGATTCCAGGCCTTGGCGTGCTGCGCCTGAACGTCCGGCGAAGCGCCGAGCGCCGGCGGGACCACCGGCATGGCCACGTCCGCGAAGACCGGCGCGCCGGCGGGTCTTGTCGGATTCGACGCGCACGCCGGGGCGCAGGTCAGCGTGACGGCCACGGCAGCCGCGCGGGCCCACGACAGGCGCGAGGCCGTCATGCGCGCGCCCCCGCCCGGCGGAACCGTGACAGAAGCCTGCGCGGCACGTCCGCTTCGATCGTGACGCCGCGATCGGTCGCGGTGTGGCTGACGACGCGCGCGTGCCGGTAGAGGTCGGCGACCAACCGTCGGTGGCTGTCGCGACCTTCGTCGAGGTGCAGCCGCAGGCGTTCCGCATCCATGAACAGCCGCGATGCCACCGCCTCAGCCAGATCGGGCAGGCCGATGCCGGCCGTTGCGGAAATGAACAGCGCGTCGGGACGGGCCGCCCGCAGCCGGACGACGTCATCGCCGGTCAGCCGATCGATCTTGTTGAACACCTCGAGTACCGGAACCGTGGCTGCGCCGACTTCGGCCAGCACGGTCTGTACGGCCACCGTGCGCCGATCGCGATCCCCGGCGGACGCGTCGATCACGTGCAGCAGCAGGTCGGCGGCCACGACTTCCTCCAGCGTCGCGCGAAACGCGGCGACGAGCTGGTGCGGCAGCCGGTCGATGAAGCCGACGGTATCGGACACGAGCATCTGGCGCGCGTCGGGCATCCGGATGCGGCGCACGAGCGGATCGAGCGTCTGAAACAGCGACGGCGAGGCCGCCGCGTCCGCGCCGGTCAGCCGGTTGAAGAGCGTCGTCTTGCCGGCGTTGGTGTAGCCGACGAGCGCGACGCTGGGCAGGTCGGCGCGCTTGCGTCGCGAGCGCAGGTAGCCGCGGCGCCGGCCGACTTCCGCGATCTCGGCCTTCAACACGGCGATGCGGGTGCGAATCCTCCGGCGGTCCGTCTCGAGCTTCGTTTCGCCCGGGCCCCTGGTGCCGATGCCGCCGCCGAGCCTGGAGAGCGCGTCGCTCGATCCCGCGAGCCTCGGCAGCCGGTATTGGAGCTGTGCCAGCTCCACCTGCAGCTGGCCTTCGCGCGTCCGGGCGCGCCGCGCAAAGATGTCGAGGATCAGCTCGGTGCGATCGATGACGCGGCGCCCGCAGACCTTCTCGAGGTTGCGCGACTGTCCCGGCGTCAGCTCGTTGTCGACGATGACGAGGTTCGCGCCGGTTTCGTCACACCCGCGGGCCAGCGCCTCCGCCTTGCCGCGGCCGATGAGCGTGGCAGGGTCCGGGGTGGGCCGCTCCTGCGTGGCGCGGAGCACGACCTCGGCGCCGGCCGCGCGCGCGAGGCCCGCGAGCTCGTCGAGCTGCAGATCGGGGTCGGCGCGGCGCGCGCTGGCGCGCGTCAGCAGGCCGACGAGAGCCGCGCGTTCGAACCGCGGCTCCTGAGACGCGCGCACACGCTTCATGGACTCAAAAATGTTAGCACGCGGTTCCATGGCACCGCGCCTTCGCGCACGAGCCGCGGCGGCGACACGCGCGCGTCCACGATCGTCGAGGGCGCGCCGCCCGCCGTGACGCCGGCATCCACGACAAACAGCGACGGATCCAGATCGGCCAGCGCGGCCGCGTCGGCCGCCGGCCGCTGGCCGCTGCGATTCGCGCTCGTCGCGGTCAGCGGCCGCCCGAACGCCTCCGTCAGCGCCCGTGCGACCGGGTGACCCGGCACGCGAATCGCCACCGCGCCTGTGCCAGCATGCACCGCCGGCACGACCGCCGCGGGTGCATCGAGCAGGAGCGCCAGCGGGCCCGGCCAGAAGTGTCGGGCGAGCCGCGCGCCGGCGGCGCCGATCGGTCCGCAGAACTGCTCCACTGCTTCCATAGACACCGCGACCAACGGAAGCGCCTCACCGGCCGCGCGTCCCTTGACCGCAAAGACGCGCTCGACGGCCGCCGGTTGCGTCGGATCCGCCGCGAGGCCATAGAACGTGTCCGTCGGAAACGCGACGACCCCGCCAGAGCGAAGAACGCTCAGCGCCGGCGCGAGATCAGCGGGCGCGAACGACTGGGGATCGATGCGGAGAATCGGCATACGCGATCATCCGCTGACAGCGGCGGACGGCGGCGTCATTCGGGTTCGAATCACCCAGGCCAGCGCGCCGAGGCCGACGGCATCCAGGATGAACACGCTCCGCATACTGAGCGACCCGACGAGGCCGGCGATCACCGGACTGGCGGCGAGACCGGCGAGGTACGCGGTGGTGAGATATCCGAGGGCCACGCTGCGCGCGGCGACGGGCACCGTCTGTGTCGTCGCCGTATACGTCGACGTCGTCGCCACGCCCATCCCAAGGCCAAGGATCACGGCAGCCGCGATGAGCCCGGCGACCGGCGCGGTGAGGCCGAACACCAGCGCCGCCAGCGCGGCCATCGCCGCCATCGCGGGCACCAGGCGTGCGGCCGGAGCGCGCGCGAGCAGCCGCCCGCTGATCTGGTTGCCGGCGGCGGCCGCCGCGGCGCTCGTCGTGAAGATGATGCCGCTCAGGAACGGCACCTGGTCCGTGCTCGTGCCGGCTTCCATCAGATAGAGCGGAAGAATCGGACCAAAGCTTCGGTCCACGAGCTGCAGGACGAAGACCGTGGCCATGAACAGCATGAAGTGCGGCATCCGGCACAGATCGCCGAACGTCACGTCAGGCCTCGGCGCGTCGCCGGACCGCTCGCGGCGGACGGACGCCTCACGGTACCCAATCGCGACGAGCAGCAGCGCGCCGAGGTAGAACATCGCCGACACCAGGAACGTGTCGCGCAGGCCGAGCGCCTGCGCCAGCGTGCCGCCGATGACCGGTCCCAGCGCCGGCCCCAGCCGCTGCGCCGTCTGCACCCAGCCGATCGCCGTGGCCGTGTGCTCCGGCGGCGCCGACTCGGCCGCCATCGTCATCGCAATCGCGCCGTAGCCGGCGAAGAGTCCTTGAATCGTGCGCAGCGCGAAGACCTGCCACGGCGCCGTGACGTACGCCATCAGCGCCATGATGACGACGAAACTCGCGAGCGATCGAGCCACCATCGCCTTGCGTCCGTAGCGATCGCCCAGCCGCGCCCAGAGCGGCGCCATCAGCGCCGTCACCGCGGGCGTCACGCCGAGGCTGAGCCCCGACCAGATCGCGATGGTGCCGGTGTCGCGGACGCCGAGCTGTTCGAAGTACAGCGGCAAGAACGGCATCACGAGCGTGAAGCCCGTGAAGCCGATGAATGCTGCCGTCGTGACCGCGGCCTGGTTGCGGCGCCAGTCCGGCGCGCTGGAACCCTTCTCACTCATAGGATCGAGCAAGCGGAAGCGAGCGAGCCGGCGGAGCGGAGCGGGGATGGAGGGGTCCCTGCGAGCGACGCCGTTGGGGAGCCCGCAGGGGCGAAGCCCCTCGGATCAAAAACGGATGCGGAGCGTGTCATCCGTGTGACGGACGTGGATCGTGTCGATGAAGCGGATGAGATGCGGGTCGTTCTGCATCACGATCGAGCTCGTGCGGATGCCGTGCCCGAAGAACCGCACGCCCTTCATCAGCGCGCCGTCGGTCACACCGGTGGCGGCAAACGTCACTGGACTGCCCGAGGCGAGGTCGGACGACGAGTAGATCCGCCGCGGGTTCGTGATGCCCATCTCGCGGCAGCGGGCCTCGTGCTCCGGCGTGGACACGACGAGACGCGCGTAGATCTCGCCGCCGAGGCAGCGCATCGCCGCCGCCGTCAGCACGCCTTCGGGCGCGCCGCCCGTGCCCATGACGGCATGCACGCCCGACCCGTCCACGGCCGCGGCGATGCCGGCCGAGAGATCGCCGTCGCCGATCAGCCGGATCCGCGCGCCCGCCGAACGAATCTCCTCGATCAGCTTCTCGTGCCTCGGGCGCTCGAGAACGATGACGACGAGGTCCTGGACTTCGCGCTCGAGCGCCTTCGCGATGGATTTCAGATTCTGGTTGACCGGCCGGTCGAGGCTGACGGCGTCCTTCGCGCGCGGCCCGACCACCAGCTTCTCCATGTACAGGTCCGGCGCGTGCAGCAGGCCGCCCTCGGCCGACGCGGCGAGCACGGCGATGGCGCCGGCCGCGCCGGTCGCGCACAGATTCGTGCCTTCGAGCGGATCGACGGCGATGTCGACTTTGGGCAGGCCGGTCCGCCCCTTCGACCCCTGGCCGACGCGCTCGCCGATGAAGAGCATCGGCGCTTGGTCGCGCTCGCCTTCACCGATCACGATGGTGCCGTCGATGGGCGCGTCCTCCAGCGCGGTGCGCATGGCCTCGACGGCCGCGTGATCGGATCCCTTGTGATCACCGCGACCCATCGTCAGCGCCGACGCGATCGCCGCCTGCTCGACGACCCGCAGCATGGAGAGTGAGAGATCCTGGGCAGGCACCCGCGTGGGCATCATCGGCCTCCGTACGGCGGCAGCTCGCACCGCGTCGGCCGATCCGATCGATATCCGAGCACGTAGTCGGCCTGCATGATCTTGTGGATCTCCCGGGTGCCTTCATAGATGACCGCGCCCTTGCAGTTGCGATAGAAGCGGCCGACCGGATACTCGTCCGAGTAGCCGTTGGCGCCGTGCACCTGGACGGCGTCGCCGGCGGCGCGCTCCGACGCGACGGTGGCGAACCATTTGGCCAGGCCGGTCTCGCGCGTGTTGCGGCGGCCCTTGTTCTTGAGCCAGCCCGAGCGCACCCACAGCAGGCGCGCGGCCTGATAGTCGCTCTCCATCTGGGCGATCATCTCTTTCACGAGCTGGTGCTGCCCGATTTCGACGCCGAAGGTGCGCCGCTCGAGCGCGTACTTGCTGCTGGCGTCCCGGCAGGCGCGGATCAGGCCCGTGGCGCCGGCGGCGACGGTGTAGCGCCCCTGGTCGAGCGCGAACATCGCGATCTTGAAGCCCTCGCCCTCGCGGCCGACGAGATTCTCGGCCGGTACCTCAACCTCGTCCATCTTGAAGAAGCCGGTGTTGCCCGCGAGAATGCCCCACTTCTGCGTGAGCGTGCCCGACGAGAAGCCCTTGAACGCCCGCTCGATGATGAACGCGGACAGGCCGCCCGGGTCGCGCTGCTTCTTCTTCTCGAGGTCCGTCCAGGCAAACACGAGAAAGTTGTCCGCGACGTCGGCCAGCGAGATCCACATCTTCTCGCCCGTCATGTAGTAGCGATCGCCGCGCTTGATGGCCACCGTCTGGATGCCCCGCGCGTCGCTCCCCGCCGCCGGCTCGGTCAGCCCGTACGTCGAGAGCTTTTTCCCCTGCGCCTGCGGCACCAGGTACCGCTGCTTCTGATCCTCGGTGCCCCAGGAGAGCAGCGTCAGGCAGTTCAGGCCCGCATGCACGGACATGATCACGCGGAGCGACGTGTCCACGTACTCGAGCTCTTCGGAGATCAGACCGAGGCTGATGTAATCCATGCCCGCGCCGCCGTACTCGGCTGGCACCGAGCAGCCGAGCAGGCCGAGGTCGGCCATCTGCGTCACAAAGCTGCGATCGAACTTGTGCTCGCGATCGAGCTCGCGGATTCTCGGCGCGACGCTGCGCTCTCCCCAATCCCGCACCGTCTGCTCCAGCAGCCGGTGCTCCTCGGACAACTCGAAATCAACCAACGCAGACTCCTCTCATTGCCGCCCTGAAGCCCAGGGCGGCCTACGTACTGTCACGTTCGTCGCAATTCCACCACATCGCCGATGCGCGCGCCGAGGAGGTCGGCCGCGCTCGCGGCATGCGCCGCGCACTCCAGATGATCCGTGCTGCCGAACAGCGCGCCCACTTCGCCGAGCGCGATGTCCGAGTAGGTCGAGACGATGCGGGCGATCGACTGTCCGCGCACGGTCAGCTGCAGCGCGGTCGTGCCGTCGGCCAGCTTCTCGCACGACCGCCGATCGAGGTTCGTCACGATGTTGCCGAAGCGATCGACGCGCACTACGAGTCCGCGGAGCACGCCATTGTCCTGAGCGGGACGCGGCAGGTCGATCATCACGTAGTCGGTCACGGTGCGTCCGAACGCGGCCAGCTGGGTGCCCTTGGCGATCCACGCGGCCGCCGGCGCAAAGCGATCGCGTCCCTCGAACGTCCGGCTGACGGTCGGGCGCGCGAAGCGGCGCTCGGTGAGCTCGACGACGCGCTTCGGCGGCGTCTCCTGGAACACCGCCGTCAGCACGCCGTTGTCCGGCGCGACGAACCGCCAGTCGCCCACTTCGGCCGCGAGGCCGCGACGCGTGGTGCCCACGCCGGGGTCCACGACGACGACGAAGATGGTGCCTGCAGGGAAGTACTTGTAGGAGGCCGACACTTCGAGCGCGGCAAACGGGACGTCGTGCGGCGGCAGGTCGTGCGAGACGTCCACCAGCGTGACGTCCTGGCAAATCCCGAGAATGACGCCCTTGATGACGCCCGCGTAGTGGTCGCGGGTGCCGAAGTCCGTCAGCAGGGCAAGGATCGGCCTGACCATCGGGACATTATGTGAGAAAAGAGGGGGTCGTACCTCGATCTGTGGAAAAGTCGGGGGAGTTCGACCCGGCCGGTCTCCCCCGACTTTTCCACAGATCGAGGTACGACCCCCTTATGGCTTTCTGAACAGTGTTTCCCGTGTCCCTGTCTTGAGGAGGACCGACTCGGTGACGAGCATTCCCTCGAAGATCTTCGCGAGATCGCGGTTCTGCAGGACGTGCCGGCGGGTGGGCGTGGCGGCGTACGGCCGCTGGCGGAAGCTGTTCGGGCCCTGGACGATGAACCGCGTGTACTGCGTGAGCTCGGCGGAGGCGGTGCCGAAGAACCCGTACAGCACCCCGCCCTTCTTCAACAGCTTGACGAGCCGGCTCGCGAGCGCCTGGCTGGTGGCGCGATCGAGATAGTCGAACAGGTCCCAGCACATCACGCCGTCAACGGAGTCGGGCTCGAGCGCGGAGAGCTGTTTCAGGAGTGCGGTGGAAAGGGCGTCGCCGCCCGGGCGCTTGGCGTGCGCCTCGACCAGCGCGACGAGGTCTTCGACGACAAGACGGCAGGCCAGCCGCTCGCCAAAAAAGGCGACGTTGGCGCCCACCACTCCGCCGACGTCCACGAGTACTGGCGACGGTTTCTGAGAGAGCGTCGCCAGGAACTTCGGGAAGACTTTCGACGTGGTGACAGACGGCTCTGCCGCCGCGACGGGCGCTACCGCCGCCGCGGCGTCAGATTTCCGCGCGTGCCAATTGAACAGGCCGGCCACCGCGAGCACTCGCCCGCGCGCCCGGGTCCGTTACCGGACCGGCGCGCCTGAGGATCCGGATGCCGCCGCGACGGACACCGCCGGGGCGGGCGCCGTAGCCGAGCGGGTCTCCGCAGCCTTCTCACCCACCTTGGGCACTTCAGGCTTCGCTGACCCCTGCTGGACGCCCTTCTGCATGTCGATGCTGCCGCGGAAGTGAGCGCCATCAGAGATCGCCACGCGCGGGGCCGACAAGTCGCCATCGACCGAGCCGCTGTCGCGAATCTCGACACGCTCGCTGGCCGTGACGTTGCCATGCACTTCGCCCTGGACGACGACGGTCTTGGCGAATACCGAGGCCTTGATCCGCGCGTTGGGCCCGATCGTGAGCACGTTCTGCTTGAGCTCGATCTTGCCTTCGATCTGCCCTTCGATGGTCAGATCTTCACTGCCGCTGAGCTCGCCCTTGATGATGACGCTCTTGCCAATATTCACGGTGTCCCTCTCCGAGTGCGAATGCCGCGACGCGTCGACGACGCGGGGGGTTGACGTCTCGGGCACGGCCCCGGGCGACGGGGAGCTCGCCGGCTGAGGCGGCCGCACTGCCTCATCTCTCTTCCACATGGGTGTTCTCCACACTTCCGAAGGGCGCCTCGACGGCTATTCACGAGCCGAGGACCATCTACAGGCCAACCGGGGAGTCAGGCGCCACACAGTATATCGGCCGCTCAACAAAACTGTCCACGCTCTTCTGCAGCAAGCACCGGACCAACCGGGCCGCGGTGCTACGATGGATTGAAATCGTGCGTATTTACCTCGATTACAACGCCACGACCCCCGTGGCCCGCGACGTCGCGGATGCCATTTCGCGCGCGTTGGTCGACACTTTTGGCAATCCGTCCTCGGTCCACGCGTTCGGGCAGGGGGCCAAGGCGGCCCTCGATGAGGCGCGGACGGAAGTCGCGCGCCTGGTCGATGCCGACCCGAGTGCCGTGGTCTTCACCTCGGGCGGAACCGAAGCCGACAACCTGGCTCTGCGTGGCGTCGCCGCGGCCACCCGGGACCCCGGCCGCCGCCGGATCGTCACGACCGGAATCGAGCACGAGGCCGTCCTCACGACGGCGCGGGCGCTCGAGCGTGAGGGATGGACGGTCGAGGTCGTCGCGGTTGGAGAATCCGGAGTCCTGTCCCCCGCCGCGCTCGAGCCGCGCCTCACGCGCGAGACCGCGCTCGTGTCCGTGATGCACGCCAACAACGAAGTCGGCACCATTCAGCCCATCGCGGAGCTCGCCGCGCTCGCCCACGCGCACGGCGCGCTCTTTCACACGGATGCCGTCCAGTCGGTCGGCAAGGTACCGGTGTCGGTGTCGGCGCTCGGCGTGGATCTGCTCTCGCTCTCCGGCCACAAGTTCGGCGGACCGAAGGGGACGGGCGCGCTCTGGATCCGGCGCGGCGTCCGCCTCGGCGCGCAGGCCACCGGCGGACGGCAGGAGCGCAACCGCCGCGCGGGGACCGAGAACGTGCCGTCGCTCGTCGGGCTCGGCGTCGCCGCTCGCCTGGCGCGCGCGAAGCTCGACACCGCCTCCGTCTCGATCGGGCGCCTGCGCGATCGTCTCGAAGCGGGCATCCTCTCCGGCGTGGCCGGCACGGTCGTCAACGGCGATCGCGATCGACGCGTGCCCAACACGACGAACATCGGTTTCGAAGGACTCGAAGCCGAGTCGCTGCTGATCGCGCTGGACCTCGAAGGCGTCGCGGTCTCCACCGGATCGGCGTGCTCGTCCGGCTCGCTCGAGCCCTCGCACGTCCTGCGCGCGATGGGACTCCCCTCGCAGCGCGCGCGCAACTCGCTGCGGTTCAGCCTCGGCGCCGAGACCACGGCCGAGGAAATCGACTTCGTCGTGGGCGTGCTGCCGGCGCTCGTGGCGAAGCTGCGCCGCCTCGGCCACACCGCGGCCGCCCTCCACTAACATGCGCGTCGTCATTGCCATGTCGGGCGGCGTGGATTCGTCCGTGGCCGCCGCGCTGCTGAAGGACGCCGGACACGACGTCATCGGCCTGTCGATGCAGCTGTACGACCAGCGCAGCTCGCCGGAGGCCTTCGGATCCTGCTGCAGTCTCGACGATTTGTACGACGCCCGCCGCGTGGCGAATGCCATCGGAATCCCGCATTACATCGTCAATTTCGAGGACCGCTTCCGGGACACGGTGGTGCGTGATTTCGTGTCCGAATATGCGGCCGGGCGGACGCCGATTCCCTGCGTCCGGTGCAACGCGGACCTCAAGTTCGCGACGCTGGTCGAAAAGGCCAGCGCGTTTGACGCCGTCGCCGTGGCGACGGGCCACTACGCCCGCGTGGACTTCGACGAGGACCGCCGCCGGTACCGCCTTCGCCGCGGGCTCGACGCGGGCAAGGACCAGTCGTACTTCCTCTTCTCGCTCACGCAGGATCAGCTGGCGCGCGCCGCCTTCCCGGTCGGCGGACTGACGAAGCCCGAGGTGCGCGAGCACGCCAGGCGGCTCGGCCTCGAGGTCGCCGACAAGCCGGACAGTCACGAAATCTGCTTCGTGCCCGACGGCGACGCTGGCGGGTTCGTCGAGCGCCACCTCGAGGGCGAGGATCGATCCGGCGAGATCATCGACTCGTCGGGTCGGGTGCTCGGGCGCCATCGCGGCGTGCACCGTCTCACCGTCGGCCAGCGGAAGGGCCTGGGGCTCACCGAGGGCGTGCCGCTGTATGTCCTTCGTCTCGATGCTGAGGCGCGTCAGGTCGTCGTCGGCTCGCGTGAAGAGCTTGGCGGCCGGACGCTCGAAGCATCGGATGTGAACTGGATCGCCGGCGCCGCGCCGTCGTCTCCGGCACGCCTCACCGCCCGCATCCGCCATCGGCACCAGGACGCGCCCGCGCTCGTGACGCCGATCGGATCCGACCGCGCAGCCGTCGTCTTCGACGCGCCGCAGATTGCCATCGCGCCGGGACAGGCTGTTGTCTTCTACCACGGCGACGATGTTATTGGCGGAGGATGGATTCGCTGACTTCCGGGTACGCCTCGTACGTCACGTACGCCTCGTACAAGGAACCTGTCTAGTAACGCGCTTCCTATTAGGGAACGTAGACGAGCGTCAGTTCATTCCTCGTACGCGGCGTACGAGACGTACGCGGCGTACCTGGCGTACCTGGTCAGTGTCCGTGATGTTCGAGATACCGTTCCGCGTCGAGCGCTGCCATACAGCCTGAACCGGCGGCGGTGATTGCCTGGCGGTACACGTGGTCCTGCACGTCGCCGCAGGCGAAGACGCCGGGGATGTTGGTCTTGGCGCCGTCGCGAGTGATCAGGTAGCCCGCGTCGTCCATGTCGAGTTGCCCGGTGAAGAGCGCGGTGTTCGGGATGTGGCCGATCGCGACGAAGAGGCCTTCGATTTCCAGATCCTTTTCGGCGCCTGTCTTCAGGTTTCGCAGCTGGATTGCGGACACGACACCGAGCGCAGGGTCTTTGATTTCCACCACCTCGGTATCCCACTCGAAGCTGATCTTCGGGTTCGCAAACGCCTTATCCTGCATGATCTTGGACGCGCGCAGCGTGTCGCGGCGGTGAATCACGGTGACGTGCGACGCGAAGCGCGTGAGGAACGTCGCCTCCTCCACGGCCGAGTCGCCGCCGCCGACCACCGCGATGGGCTTGCCCCGGAAGAAGAACCCGTCGCACGTGGCACAGGTGGACACGCCGTGGCCCATCAGCTTGCGCTCAGCCGGCAGCCCGAGCAGTTTGGCGGAAGCCCCCGTCGCGATGATGACGGAGCGTGCTTCGACGGTCTCTTCTTCAGTCGTGATGACGAACGGCTGGCGGCCCAGCTCGACCTTGACCACGTCGCCGCGGATCATGTCCGCGCCGAACCGCTCGGCTTGGGCGCGCATGGCCGCCATCAGATCCGGCCCGAGAATGCCCTCCTGAAAACCTGGGAAGTTCTCGACGGCCGTCGTCATCATCAACTGCCCGCCGGCCTCGAGGCCCTCGAGCACCAGGGGCTTCAGGTTCGCGCGGGCGGCATACAGCGCGGCGGTCAGCCCGGCCGGGCCGGACCCAATGACGGCGACGTTGCGAACGCTCACAGATGCCGGTCAACCATCTGCTTCAACGTGCCCTTGTCGACGAGGCCGACGACCTGGTCGACCATCTTGCCGCCCTTGAAGAGCAGCACGGCGGGAATGCCACGCACCATGTACTTGACCGTCGTCGTCGGGTTGTCGTCCACGTTCAGTTTGCCGACCGCCACCTTGCCCTGGTAGTCCTGGGCGAGGGCGTCAATGGCGGGACCGAGCGCGCGGCAGGGGCCGCACCACTCCGCCCAGAAATCCACGACCACGGGTGTGGCCGCCTTCAGCACGGTGCCGTCGAAGTTGTCGTCGGTATAGGTTTGAATCAAGTCGGAAGCCATCTCTGAGCCAGGTCCTTTCGCGTCGCGTCCCGATCAGGCCGCTCCTCTGTGAGCGGCGACGAGCCGGGCACGTCTATACACTTTGACATACTCCCTCGCCGAGTGGCTCCAGGAGTGATCCTCCGCCATGCCGGTGGCCATGAGTCGCGCCCACGCATCCGGCTGCCGGAACAGCCGAACCGCCTGCTTCACGGTGCGCACGAGCGCCTCCGGCGTCGGCTCGTCGAACTTGAAGCCGTTCGCGGACCGGGCGCGCGGCGTGAACGGCTGCACCGTGTCGTCCAGACCGCCGACGGCGTGCACGACCGGCACCGTCCCGTAGCGCAGGCTGTACATCTGGTTGAGGCCGCACGGCTCGAACAGTGACGGCATCAGGAAGATGTCGCTGCCGGCCTCGAGGAGGTGCGCCAGCCCTTCGTCGAAGCCGATGTGCACGCCCACCCGCGACGGATACCGCGCCGCGAGGCTCTGCAGGAACGTTTCATAGCGGCGGTCCCCTGTGCCGATGAAGGTCCAGCTGGCATCGAGCGCGACCAGCTCGTCGGCCGCCGCTTCGATGAGGTCGAGGCCCTTCTGCGGGACGAGCCTGGACACCATCCCGATCACGGGCCGTGCGAGGGCGTCGTCGCCGACGGGCAGATTGAATCGTGCGAGCAGCGCGCGTTTGCAGACCGCCTTGCCGGACAGATCGGACGGGCCGTAGTGAGCCGGCAGGTGCGGGTCGGTCTGCGGATTCCACGCGCGAGTGTCGATGCCGTTGAGGATGCCGATGTACCGGCTCACGCGCGCGGCGAGCACGCCCTCCATCCCGGCGCCGGCCGCGGGCGTGATCGTCTCGCTGCGGTATTTCGGACTGACCGTCGTGATGTAGTCGCTGTCCACGATGCCGGCCTTCAGGAAGCTGAAGCGGCCCCAGAACTCCCCTCGATCGATCCCGAACGCGTCCCAGGGCAGGCCCAGACGAGGCACGACCTCGCGGGGAAACTGCCCCTGATACGCCATGTTGTGGATCGTGAACACCCGGCCCGCGGCCGCCAGGCGCGGCCAGCGCGAGCCAATCGACCGCAGCAGCGTCGGCACGAGTCCGGCCTGCCAGTCGTGCGCATGCACGATCTCGATCGGCAGACCGCCGGCTCGGCCCTCGCCGTAGTCGAGTGCGGCGACCGACAGCAGGCCGAAGCGGTCGGCATTGTCGCTGTACTCACGGCCGCCGGCGCCGTACAAGCTCTCCCGATCGAAATACTTCGGACAATCGACGAAGACGACGCGGAGGTTCGAGGCGAAGGTGAGCGTGTGGTACGTGATGTCTTCGGCCAGCGCGCCCAGCCGCACGCCGCGCGACATCGTCGCCGCGCGCGGCGCGTCGATGCCGCGATGTTTCGGGACGACTACGGTGACGTCGTGACCAAGGTCGGCCAGCGCCTCGGGCATCGCGCCGACGACGTCGGCGAGCCCTCCGGTCTTGGCCCACGGCGAGATTTCAGAAGCCACCATCAGCACGCCCATGCGGGGCGCGCGGCCAGCGAGACGAGGCATGCTGAGTCAACTTACAACTTACAACTGACAACTCACAACTCAGGAACGCGTGAAAAGCGCTGGCCTGCTCCTTCAGACTGCCGCCGCAAAGCCCGCGGCGGCCTACAAGCAGCTTGTAGGCCGCTCCCTACGACTGGCCGTACGTAGGCCGCTCCGGGTTTTGGAGCGGCATCATGAGTTGTTAGTTGCGAGTTGAGAGTTGCTAGTTCTTTGGTGGTTCGTCGCCGCCGATGAGGCCGCGGGAGCGGCCGGACACCCAGTTGACCAGGTGGCGCGCGTCCCAGAACCTGACGCTGCTGTTGGTCGCGCCGAGCACGACCACGGCGACCTGCGGTCCGCCCGGCACCTTCAGCATCGTGGCCAGACAGTAACCCGCCTTGCTGATGAATCCCGTCTTGCCGCCGAGGACGTCGAGGCCGGTCCCGAGCAGCTTGTTGGTGTTGCGCACCGTGACCGTGCGGGTGCTCGTGCGCGCCTGGTACTCGGCGATTCGCATGATCGGGCCGAGCGTGGGCTCCGCGGCCGCAAAGGCAATCAGATGAGAGAGATCGAACGCCGACGACACGTTGCGGGCGTCCAGGCCGGACGGATCGGTGTAGAGCGTGTTGGACAGGCCCAGCTCGGTCGCCATCTGGTTCATTCGTCCGACGAAGGCGACCGTGCCGCCCTCGGCGCTGCGCGCAAGCACGCGCGCGGCGGCGTTGTCCGAAGCGATCAGGGTCAGGTGCAGCAAGTCGCGGTAGCTGATGGACTCACCCGCGCGGATGTAGGTGGTGGACGCGCCCTTCATGTCAGCGCGGGTCACCGCCACGGTCTCGTTCAGGTCCGGGTCGTCCGCCACGAACACCACGGCCGTCATCAGCTTGGTGAGGCTGGCGATCGACCGCTGCTCCTGCGAGTTGCTCTGCCACAGCACGTCGCCGGTCTGCGGGTCGAACACGATCGCCGCGGCGGCCCTGACGACCGGGATCATGTTCCCCAATGCGTCGCGGGTCATGACCGGGGTCATGGCGTCGCGGAGCTGACGGGCGGCAGCGGCCTGCCGGGCGCGGGCGACCGAGGCCGCACGGGCGGCACGGGCACGGGCGAGGCTGGACCGGGTCTGCGGAGCTTTGGCCGGGGCCGACGAGGTCGTTGGCTTGGCGCTGGTCGTGGATGAGCCGGTCTGACCGGCCGCCCACGCAGGGATCCCGAGGACGACGATGAGCACGCCCGCAGCGACTGCCAGCCGGCGTGCGCGAATCAGAATTGCCAATCGTCCTCCAGAAACTAACGAATTAGGCGGTGCGGCCATCCTAGCATCCGGTCTTTCCTGTAGCAACAGATACCAGATATCAATACGCGTGCCACAGCCCGAAAATTGCAGTCTCGTTTGTCATTGCCGATTCCCGCCGCTCTCGGCTAAGAATGTATCGGCAAAATGGCCTCTGACCGGGTCGATCTGGCTGTCGAGGAGTACCGCGCGCTCCGGGCGACCATCCGGGAACGCGGCACGATGCGCGCCCTTGTTACGACGATTACATTCGTGTCTTGGGCGGGTCTTTCTCTCGCCGCGGCGGCATTGTTCGTTTTGCCTCCCCTGGCGCTGATTCCGCTCCTCGCGTTAGCGGCCGGATTCGAGGCCGTATTCGCGATCCACGTCGGCGTCGAACGCGTCGGCCGCTACATCCAGAGACGGTTCGAGACGGGCGACGGACTGCCGGGCTGGGAACACGCGGCCATGAAAATCGGCGCGACGAAGCAGGCCGGCGGCGGCATCGATCCGCTGATGACCTGGCCGTTCGTGCTGGCTACCCTGCTCAATCTCATGGTCGTCCTGATCATGCAGACCGATCCCGGACCGATCGACGAGGCGACTCTCACGTCCTTCGATGGCGCGCCGCCGGCGACTTTCGCGGTCTTCGCGGTGGTTCATGCCGCCTTCCTGGTCCGGGTCTTTTCGGCCCGCCGGTTCGCCCGCGGCCAGCGCGAACGCGACCTCCAGCTCTTCAGCTGATCGATCCAACCGGTTGGTCTCCCGAATCCAACGGGGAGTTCCACTGTGGCAACAGTTGTTCGGCGAGGGTCTGGTTTTGTGGTCGATTCGCCCCAGTCTGCGCGGAATTGCACGGTTCCATCGGCTGCACACATTCGGTACGTTGATTGCAGTGCGGAAGGCAGCGGTCACCTATGAGCCTTGTCAGACTCCTCGGGTTCTCGACAATGAACTGCGGGTGCGTCTCCGGCCGCTACCGGGAAGTCGGCACGAGCCGCGAAATCACCTACATCGAGGAAAAGGGCTCGGGGTGCGGCAACTCGGGTCACCAGCGGAACCAGCCGGTGAGCGCTGACCGGGTGGCGCATGGCTTTGCGGTGACCGGCGCGGCCCGCGTTTCCTGAGCCTCTGTACTTCGCCCCCCTTTCGACCGACAACTGTCAGGTATGGCGCTGGCCCTGGTGTCGCATCGGCCTGTACGGCCGCGCTATGAGCTGACGATCGGCCGATCGAAGCTTCGTTTCTACCTCGGCGACTGCCTCTCCGTCATGCCCGAGCTCGACGCGGGTTCGATTGGCGTCATCGTCACCTCCCCGCCCTACAACCTCGGCGTCCGGTACCGGACGTACCGGGACGACATGCCCCGCAAGGAGTACCTGACCTGGACCGACCGATGGGTGCGCGAAGCCACGCGGCTGCTGGCGCCCGGCGGGTCGCTGTTCCTGAACGTCGGCGCCAAGCCGACCGACCCGTGGATTCCCCTCGAGGTCGCCCAGGTCGCGCGCGGGCATCTGCGGCTCCAGAACACGATTCACTGGGTGAAATCGATCGCGATCGATCAGGAGGCCGCCGGCGCCGGCGCGGCGCTCGATCGCGACGTCGCCGTCGGTCACTACAAGCCGATCAACAGCGATCGGTTCGTGAACGACTGCCACGAGTACATCTTTCACTTCTCGCCGGGCGGCCGCACGCGGCTCGATCGCCGCGCCGTTGGCGTGCCCTACCAGGATGCGTCGAACATCAAGCGCTGGGCGCACGCGGGCGGGGGCACGCGCTGCCGCGGCAACACCTGGTTCATCCCCTATCAGACGATCCAGAGCCGCGATCGCGACCGCCCGCACCCGGCGTCATTCCCGACGAAGATTCCGGAGCAGTGCGTGCGCCTGCACGGACGCGGGCGAGCCGGCGTCGTGATGGATCCGTTTCTCGGGTTGGGTTCGACCGCCATCGCGGCGGCGCAGCTCGGCCTCGACTTCGTCGGCGTCGAGATGGACGAGTACTACCTCAAAGAGGCGGTGCACCGTATCAAGATCAAGGCTCAGGCGACCGCTTCGGCGGGATCTTGAGGCGGTAGACCTCGAGGTAGCTCACCTCTCGCGCGTCGGGGTGCTTCACGTTGACGCGAATATTCCGCACTTTCTTCATCGGGTCCGGATTGTTCGAGACGTAGCCGATCACGTAGTAATCGCTCATCTCGTTGTCGATCCGCTGCAGGCCGGGCTTGTAGTTGTTCTGGTTGCAGATGCAGAACCCGCCGGTTTCGTCGCCCAGCACCATCAGCGTGCTGTGCTGGTTGCGCACGTTCTCCATCCACTCCTGCGACGTCACGCCCATGTTGATGTCGGCGATGCCCGCCACCAGGCCGCGCGGATCCAGCGGATAGAACGTCACATTGGCGCGGCGCGCCGTCCGCACGAGCTCGGCGACCTGCGAGATCAAATCGGACTCGAGGAACTGCATGCCGTTCTTCTCGAACGGATTCGAGTAGTTCGGGTCGTTGAGCTCGCTGCCCGGGGGCGCGCCGCCCGCGCCCTCCGGCGTCGTCGAGTACTTGCGCTGCTCTTCGAGGTAGCGCGAGTCGCGGAAGGGATTGAGATCGTAGCCGCTGCTCACGTAGATGAGCGCCTTCCGGCGGTTCGTGATCTTGGACAGGTCGGCCAGCAGGCTGTAGACCGTCTCGAAGGCGACGTGCACTTTGTACCGGAGGCCCGACGGCCCCTCCACGGTCGTGCTCGCCTTCACGATCTCGTCCGGCGTCATGGCGCTGCCCATGACCTTGGTGATGACCTCGTTGAAGCGGCGGTTCTTGTAGTCGTAGTTGACCGCGCCCTCAATCGACGAGAAGCCGCTCGAGACAAAGCCCACCATGTCGTTCTCGTGGATGAGCACGTCCCGAATCTGCTTGAGCGCGTCCTTCATCCGCGGCGTGTCGCCCGGCTGGATGTGGAAGTCGTCGATGAAGATGATGAAGATGCGGCCGGAGATGTCCGGCGGCGGCGCCGACGGCGGCAGAATCAGGCCTTCGGACCGCGCCTTGGGCGCGGCCGGCATGATGTCGTTGACCACGCGCCCGCCGAGGACGAACGAAAACGTCTGGAGGTTCTGCGGAACGCCGTCCTCGAGAACCTCGAAGTCCTTCGCGGTGAGATTGGGAATGAACTTGCCGGTCTTGTCGCGGACGCGGACGTCAGTCGTGATGAGATCGGTCGTCGTCGTGAAGACCGGCGCCTTCTGCTGATTCGGGGGCGGCTTCGGGGGCGGCGTCTGCGTTTGCGCCGTCGCCACTGTCGCCAGGACCAGAGGCATCAGCATCCGGCCAATCCACGGGTGCGGAATCCTCAGCTTCATGGTGTTGTCCATCCTCGTCCATTATGGCCGGGCCCGCGCCGGTTGGCGTAGCCGGGTCTAAAGACCCGGCCTCCATTCCGGATTGGGGCTCCATCCCCGATTCGCGCCGGCGCCCGCCGCGGCGGCCACGCCGGCGGCCCGGCAGTTCAACGCCGATCGCCGATAAATCCCCGTGAATCGTGCGAGATCCCGCCCGCGCGGCGGCCTCGTCGGTCCAGTCGTCAGGATTGAGACGCTTCAGGCGCTCCAGCAGCCGGTCACGCAGCTCCGGCGTGGGCGAACGACGCGTGACCCGCTCGGAGAGCTCGAGGTACCGCCGGCGCAACGCCGCGGCCTGACCCGTGCCCAAAACGCGCCCGAGCACGGAGTCGTCGGACGGCGCCTGACGCTGAGGCTGCGGCGGCCGCTGCGACCCCGACCGCCGCGGGCCGCGGTCACGGTCCGGGACTTCGACGTGCGGGGGCATGCGCTCCCGCGTGAGCGCGTTCCAGTCGAAGCTGACGTCCGGATGCGTGTGCTCCAGCGCCTCCATCACTTCGCCGTCCAGCGGCTGGCGGCCGACCCTCAGTTGCGTCGGCGATCGAAAGAGGTACAGCACGCGCGTGCGATGCGGCGACTCCGGCGTCGGCCGGTACGCATGCATCACGTACAGGCTCTCAAAGCCGCGCTTGTCGCGTGTGTGGCGAATGAACGGCAAGTGGTCCTACCGTTTCTTTTTTTTAGCGGGGTTTTTCGCGGCGGCTGGCTTGGCGGCCGGCTTCGCCGCCGGCTTGACTGGCGGCTTGGCCACGGGCTTCGCCGCCGGCTTGGCGACAGGCTTCATCGCCGACTTGGCTCCAAGCGGGGCCGGCTTGGCTGCGGGTTTGGCAGCGGCGGCAGGCTTTCCTTTTGGCGCCGCCGCCCTCGCCGATGAGGTCCCCGCCGCCGCGTCATGGAACAGACGCACGAGGTCGAAGCCGTCGGCGGTCGATCGATAGGTCCAGATTTCAGCCACGCGGGCCTGATTGGCCTCGCACAACCGCCGCGCCGCGTCGTAGACGTGCACGGGTACGTACAGATGAAACGGCACGCGCGCGCGGGCAAAGTGCACCCACTGCGCCATGGCCTCCAGGTTGTTCACCGACTCGCCGCTCTCCACCTCGACGAGCCCCGCCAGCTTCTTGGCGGACGTCAGGACCAGGTCGGGAAAGAGCGTGGCGGCGCCGATCTTCACCGGCGTCGTCTGCTCATCACCGATATTCGCGGCGACTTCGAACTTCCTCTTGTACTTGGCGGCCAGAAACCGGATGAGGCGATCGTGCTCGAGCTGCTCCCGGACCGGCCGGACAAAAATGGGGGACAAACGGCCTCCGCCGCGGTAATCCTAGCATTCTTTGAGGGTTGGGGGTGTCGCGGGCGGTGCCATAATCGCCTGCGGTGGCACGGTTTCTCATCATTGATGATGACGAGGCGGTCGGATTGGCGCTCAGCCGGATGCTGGCCGTCGAGGGTCATGAGGCGACCCGCGAGCTCAGCGCGGAGGCCGGGCTGACGTCGGCCGCCGCCGATCGACCCGACGCGGTCATCGTCGACATGCGGATGCCGATGATGGGAGGACTGGAGTTCGTGCGCCGGGTGCGGGCCGACGCGGCGCTCCATTCGCTTCCGGTCGGCATCGTCACCGGCGACTACTTCCTCGGCGACGAGGTCATGGCCGAACTGCACACCCTCGGCGCGCGGATTCGAACAAAGCCCATCCACCTGCAGGACCTCGCGACGCTCGCGCATGAGCTGCTCGGAGAAGAGACGCCGGGTTCCTGACCGATGGCCATCCTCACCCGCCCGCCCGCGCTGCGCGCGCGCACAGTACATGTGCACGGCGTGCCCTTGGACCTCGGGGGCGGGCGCCGCGGCGTGGACATGGGACCGTCCGCCGTCCGGATTGCCGGCATCGGCGAGCGCCTGGCCCAGATGGGCTGCGTCGTCCTGGACAAGGGCGACCTCGCCGCGCCGATTCCCGAGACGCAGGTCGCGCGCGATCCGCAGAAGAAGTACATCCGCGAGATCGCGCGCGTGTGCACGAAGCTCTACCAGCAGGTCTATCAGACGCTCACCGAGGGGGCGCTGCCGATCGTGCTCGGGGGCGACCACTCGCTGGCCGCCGGGTCGGTCGGCGCGGCGGCCGACTTCGCCGCGGCGAATGGGCGCCAGATCGGCTTGCTCTGGATCGACGCGCACGGCGACATGAACACGCCGGCGACGTCCGGCTCCGGCAACGTCCACGGCATGCCGCTCGCGGCCCTGCTCGGCTCAGAACCGTCCGAGCTGTCGAAAATCGGCCAGCGCTCGCCCAAAGTCCGCGCCGATAGAACCGTGCTGATTGGCGTGCGCAACCTGGACGACCAGGAAAAGGAGCGGATTCGGGAGGCCAAAATCAACGTCTTCACGATCAAGGACATCGACCGGCACGGGATTGCGGTGGTGATGAAGCGCGCGCTGGCGATCGCCGGCAAGGACACCAGCGGCATCTACGTGTCATTCGATCTCGACGTCTGCGATCCGACGATCGCGCCGGGCGTCGGCACGCCCGTCAAAGGCGGCCTCGACTACCGCGAAGCGCACATGGTGATGGAGATGGTCGCCGACTCGGGCCGGTTGGCAGGTCTGGATCTCGTGGAGATCAACCCGATCCTGGACAGCCAGAACCAGACGGCCATTCTCGGTACAGAATTAGCGCTGTCGGCGTTGGGGATGAGAATTATTTGAGTAAAAGCAGATTATTTGTGATGTGTGAATTGTGATGTGTGATTTGTGTGAGAGACCGTTCACAATTCACAAATCACAAATCACAATTCACAAATACCTTTCGGGCCGCTAGCTCAGTGGTAGAGCACCTGGCTTTTAACCAGAGGGTCGATGGTTCGATCCCATCGCGGCCCACTTCCCCGCCCGCTTCGCGGGCGGAACTTCGAACTTTGAACTTCGAACTTTCTCTTAGGTTCTGAGTTCCAAGTTCTGAGTTCTCAGTTTTGCGAAGCACGTCCCTGCCCGTCTCAGCCCTTCTTCGAAGATCGCGGGCCGTTGTCCGATCCCGAGCCGCAAATGGTGCTCGTACCCGAATGCCGAGCCGGGCGCGAGCATGACGCTCTCCTCGATCGCGAGCTTGTCGGCGAGCTCCAGTGACGGCATCGGCAGGTCGTACTTGATCAGCGCGAGCAGGCCGCCGCGCGGCGGCGTCCAGGTGAGAAGGGTCGAGTGCTCGGCCATGAATCGCGTCGCCGTCGCCAGGTTGGCGGTGATGATGCGCGTATTGCGCTCGACGATCCGATCGCGATGCGCCACCGCAATACACGCCAGCGCGTCGTTCAGCTTCCCCGGGCTGAGCGTGATGTAGTCGCGCAGGCCCCAGCAGCGTCGCACGAGATCCGGCGGGCCGGCGATCCAGCCGATGCGCAGGCCGGGCAGGCCGAACGGCTTGGACAGCGTGCCGACGCTGATGCCGCGCTCGCCCATGTCGAAGAACGGCGTCGCGAAGTCGGCGCCGCCGGGCACCGCGAGCCAGCGGTAGGCCTCGTCGCCGAGGATGGTCGCGCCCACGGATTCCGCCAGCGCATAGACACGCCGGGCATCGGCAGGCGACAGCATCGCGCCCGTCGGGTTGTGCGGTGTGTTGACGACGATCAGGCGTGTGCGGGGGGTGATCAGCCGCTCGAGCGCGTCGACGTCGTACTGGTATCCCGTCTCGGGCCCGACCTTCCAGAGCGAGACGTCGCAGCCGATCGCGCGCGGCACGCTGTAGAGCTGCTGATAGGCCGGATACGGCGCGATGACGTGATCGCCGGGCTCGAGCAGCTCGTTGAAGAGCAGGAAGTTCGCCTCGATCGCGCCGGTCGTCACCAGGATCTGGTCGGCGTCGCCGCGGGCGTAGGTCGCCGCCAGCAGGCCACGCAACTCCTCGGTGCCACGTGCCTCCGAGTATCCAAGCGGCAGTGCGAGCAAGCGGTCGAGCGCTGCCGCCCGCTCCCCTGCTGGAAGCAGGTCCAGCAGGTCGGCCGTGGTCATCGGCAGGATGCCGCTTTCCGCGATGTCGTATTTGACGTGCGTCTCGTGACGCGACATCCAGCGTTCGAGGAGAAAGGGTTCGATTCTCACAGGGACATTCTAGGGCTCGGCCGAGGTCCTTGGTCCTGGGTCCTTGGTCCCGGGTCCGGGACCTCAGGACCTGGGACGAGGGACCAGGGACCCAGGACCTCAGTCCCCCAGCTTCCCGAGCTCGCTATGCGCTCCCGGCCGCCGGCTGCTTGACGGCAGGGGCCCCTTGTGCCGCCGCCACGCGACCAGCGCCACCGCCAGCACCGCGCCAAGCACGAAGCCGAGCCCGATCGTCTGGCCGATGCGCGGCACGAAGATGGCCGACGCGACGGCGATGGCGACGAGCCCCAGCCCGCCTTCACCGGCGACGCGGATGTGCGACAGGTTGATCGCTCCACTCGAGAGCGGCTCGCCCGCCGGCGGCGCGATCAGGCCCGATTCATCTGTCCAATGCACGCGGCGCAACAGCAGCGCGACCACCACTCCACCGAGGACGCCCGGAATCAACATCATCAGAACGGGATCCATCGTCGACCTCCCTGGTTAGCTAGCTCTTCTTCTCTGGCTCTCCCGGCGCCGTCAGGTTCTTCTGCATCAGCGCCGCCGCGCCCATGAGACCGCCCATGCCCATCGACTCCACCGCCGAGCTCGGGATCAGCATGAGCGCGCCCTTTTCCTTGAGGCCCTCGTAAAGCATGTTCATGGCCCGCAGGTGGAGCGCGGTCGGGTTGTTCATGTAGGACTCGGCAGCCTTCTCGAAGCTGTGCGCGATTTCCACTTCAGCCTGGCCGAGGATGACGCGCGCGGCCTTCTCGCGCGCGGCCTGCGCCTCGCGTGACATCGCGTCCTGCAGGGAATCGGGGATCACGACATCGCGCATCTCGACCGACTGCACCGTGACGCCCCAGGGCGTCGAGCGCGCGTCGATCAGCTGCTGCAGCTCGGCCTCGATGCGCTCGCGTCCCCGCAGGAGATCGGTGAGCGACGTGCGGCCGATGATGTCGCGCAGCGCCGTCTGCGAGGCCCAGGTGACGGCTTCGTGGTAACTCTGCACCTCGAGCGCCGCCTTCTCGACGTCGTTGACCATCCAGAACAGCACGGCATCGACGTTGACCGGGACGGTGTCCGACGTCAGGGTCTGCTCGGCGGCAAACGACGTCGTGATGACGCGTTGATCGACCCAGCTCGACACGGTGTCCACGAACGGCAGCACCCAGAACAGGCCCGGCCCCCGCAGCCCGGCGAATCGGCCGAGCCGCAGCACGACGCCGCGCTCCCACTGCTGGGCCACGCGCGGCGCCATCATCAACACCAGGCCGACGGCGATCCCCGCGAGCAACCGCAGCGGGTGCGACAGGTTCTCCGACCACCAGAACCCGGCCGCCGCCGGCACCAGGAGCATGATCACCGCCACGATGTTGGTGCGCACCCCACTCGATGGTGCTTCGCTTGCCCGGATGGAGATCGCCACGGATTAGCCTCCTTGTTTGTCATGGACCCGCGCCATGACTCGCAGGACATCTTCCGACGAAAATCCGCGGGCGGCCGCTTCGGCCGCCCAGCGCTCGGCCAGCGCCCGCAGCTCGGGCTCCCGGCCGCGCTTGGCCGGCGCGGGTTGCCGGGCCGCGACAAACGTCCCCACGCCGCGGCGCGTTTCCACCACCCCGGCGCGCTCGAGCTCGGCGTAGACGCGCGCGACAGTGTTGGCGTTGACGCGCAGATCGAC